>JABAOH010011114.1_pt1 | contig 30726 bp, 26 predicted proteins | sample 7062181 | NCBI WGS metagenome assembly JABAOH01 (sample SAMN14538630, study PRJNA623070) | marine sediment metagenome | biome: marine biome [ENVO:00000428]; feature: marine pelagic biome [ENVO:01000023]; material: deep marine sediment [ENVO:00002113]; isolation source: pool of 5 deep marine...
AGTCGATTTGACGCCCTTACCCGATTTAACATAACCGAAATTCCAAGCAAAGAAAGAAAGGGATGCCGATGCGGTGAAGTTTTGTGTGGATTAATAGAGCCCCCGGAGTGCGGATTGTTCGGTCAAAACTGTACGCCACAAGAACCGATCGGACCTTGTATGGTAAGCTCCGAAGGGGCGTGCGCGGCGTGGTTTAAGTACGGCGGTATCAGGACATCAGGATAACAGGGCATCGGGGATAATGGAGAAAACAAGCAAGCACGATAGAATCTTACTTGCGCATGGCGGCGGCGGACAACTGACGGATGACCTAATCCGCCACCATATTCTTCCGAGCCTCAATAATGAGGTCCTTGCGGAATTAGGTGATTCGGCAAAACTGAATGTTGCATCGAACTCGCTGTGCTTTACAACGGACAGCTATGTTGTAAAGCCATTATTTTTTAACGGCGGAGATATTGGGAAATTAGCTGTTTGCGGGACAATAAATGATTTAGCTGTTGCCGGTTCGAAGCCCGTTGCTCTGTCGTTGTCGTTAATAATCGAAGATGGCTTCGAATTTAAGCTGCTCGAAAAGATTTTAGCCAGTGTAGGCCAAGCCGCCCGCCAAAATAATGTCACTATGGTTACCGGCGATACCAAGACTGTCGAGGCCGGTGCGGCTGACAAGATTTTCATAAACACAGCAGGAATCGGGGTAAAATTAGCCGATGTGGAAATGGGATTCGAGAAGATTGCGGTCGGGGATAAAATCATTATCAACGGCACAATCGGCGACCATGGGATGACTATTATTTCGCAGCGAGAGGACATCAAATTTCAATCGCAACTGCAAAGTGACTGTGCGGGCCTGGCGGAGTTAACCTGTGAGTTGTTGGAGAATACGAACGATATAAAATTTATGCGTGACCCGACCCGCGGCGGATTAGCCGCGACACTGAACGAAATCTCAAGAAGCAGCGGACTGAGCATCGAAATTCGCGAAGCTGATATACCGGTCAAGCCGGCGGTACAGGCAGCAGCCGATATGCTTGGTTTCGACGTGCTGACAATCGCAAACGAAGGCAAATTCATCGCGATTGTCTCGCCGGAATCAGCAGATGATTGCTTGAAGATTTGTAAAAATCATCCATTAGGCAAAGAGGCAAAGATAATCGGTGAGGTTTGCCAGAGCCGCGATGTGCCTGTGGTGGAAATGATAACGCAAATCGGCGGAAAAAGAATTGTGCAGATGCCATACGGGCGAGAACTGCCGAGGATATGCTGATGCACGAAATGATGGTGGCTGACAGCCTGCTGACGACAATATCAGACGAAGCTGCAAAACACAATGCAAAGCCCATCGGCGCCAAAATCAGTTGTGGGGCGCTTAATCCTATCAACGACGAAGCACTTTGTTTTGCTTTCGAGGCAATAGCCAAAGGTACATTATGCGAGGGTGTGAAATTAGAAATAGAGCACAAGTCAATACAGGCTCAATGTAAGAATTGTAATCAAGACTTTGATGTTGAGTTTTCATTTCCAAGATGTCCGAAGTGCAGCAGTGAAGATTTTGAATTGATGGCCGATGCGCCTTTGATGCTGGAAGAGATAGAATTACAAACGGATTAATACTATGAAAAAAATTGATGTCGGTAAGAAAATTCTCAGCGAAAACGAGAAATATGCTTTTGAAAACATTCTGTTTCTTACTGAGCGGAAGAAATTATGCCTGAATATGATATCGTCCCCCGGCTCGGGCAAAACCACAATTCTTGCCAGGACGATAAGCGACTTAAAAGACAAAATTAAAATCGGTGTTATTGAAGGCGATATTCAGACCGACATAGACGCTGAGAGAATCAGAGCAACCGAAGCACCTGCTATTCAGATAAACACGGAAGGCGCCTGTCATTTATCAGCACTTCAGATAAGCCAGGCACTCAAAGAATTGGCCGTTGAAGATTTGGATTTGATTTTTATCGAGAACGTAGGCAATCTGGTTTGCCCATCAGCTTTTGAATTAGGTGAGACCGGCAAAATAGTTGTACTATCCGTTGCGGAAGGTGACGATAAGCCGGCGAAGTATCCTGCCATTTTTGCAAAGTCAAAGGTGCTGCTTATAAACAAAATTGACCTGCTGTCAGGTGGGCAGGTGGATTTTGATATCAAACGAGCGCAGGCCGATGCCTGCAAACTAAATAAGGAAATTAAAATCTTCCCAATATCAGCCAAGACCGGTGAAGGTATGACCGACTGGTATGACTGGCTGCTAAAGTCGGTCGAAAAAAACAGCGTGTAGTACCAAGGTGTACGTTACGGACTGTCAGCTATTGTTTTTGATTGGTAGAGACCGTGTTTGCGAATATAGTTGGCAACGGCAGGGTGCAACATATCGGTTACATCACGGCCGGCAGCTAATCTATCTCGTATTTCGGTGCTGCTTATATCAATCAAAGGGGTTTGGATAACATTTTGCCGGAGTTTTTCGATGCGCTGAGGGCCCCATAGAGCCTCATATTTGGCAAAATTCGGGGGTTTGCAGCCGGCTCTGTACATAGTGGTTAAATTACAGGCATCAATCAGCTCGACAATTTGGTGCCAATATATCAAATCATCGACGCTATCAGCACCCACGAGCCAATGGATTAAAGTGTCGCTGCCGTACTCGGCCTGGAACTGCTTTATGGTATCCAAAGTGTAACTCGGCGCCGGCTTTTTCAATTCGTAATCACTTACTTCAAAATTCTTTTGTTCGGCGATTGCAAGAGCTATCATTTTAAGACGATGAGCATCATTTGCTTTTGGAAGGAAACCTTTGAGGGGAGAGCGCTTTGCAGGAATGAAAATGATTTTCTCTGCGCCAATATGTTTGGCTGCATCGGCAGCGACAGTAGTATGGCCGAGATGAACCGGATCGAACGTGCCGCCAAACAAAGCTATTTTTCTTTTTGCCATAAAAAATTAACAACTAAACTGTGTGTTGTTGAAAAAATATTACAAAGGAAATTAAAAAACTTTAATCAATAAAAACATCAGAAAAAATAAAACAGTTAACATGTAATCTGACTTTTATTTTATTCTTATGTTCCATAACACTTTGAAAACATATTACAAAGTGACACAATAAAAAACCTTCTCTGACAACCAAAAACACTGAAATCAACCTGTAAGTTAAATAAATCGACTCCAACAAGGGTAATTGCAACAAAGCAGCTTTTCAGTTTTAGTAAGAACTTCAATTACAATTAAACAATTTGCATCGTTTTATTAAAGAGTATGGTAAACAATATATGAAGTTGTGTAAAACACTGAAGACAAAATTTTATCAAGTATTTATAAACTTTTGGACGATAAAAATAATATGAAAAAATAATTAACTTTTTTGTTTAATTCTTTAGCAAAGTATTTTATTGTAAATAAGTATTGTAACGTTAAATAAAATGTAAAAGGATTTTTTAGTCAGCCAAAAGGAGGTGACAAAATAATGGCAAAGAGAAAAGCCAAAAAGAAAGCCAAGAAAAAAGTAAAGAAGAAAGCCAAGAAGAAAACCAAGAAGAAATCCAAAAAGAAAAAGAGAAGATAGCGTAGCAATTTAGTCAAAAGCCCGCTTGTCCTTATGGCTATGGATTTTGGTGGGCTGCCGGTTAAAGCCGGTTGTTTCAGCCGTAATCAACTACGGTAAGTTATGCGAAAATGGAAGGTTTTCTCACTATGATAAAACCTTCCATTTTTTCTATATACAGAACCACAGTTATAGCTCCTTCATAACACCTCTTAATACTAAAATTATCCCTACACCTTAAGAACAACTGCCTTCTTGCAATTAGCGACCAATTCTTTATACTATTCTCCGATACAGATAGAAATTTTTGTAATTTTCGAGGACGATTCGCAAAGAGAATAACAATATGGACTATTTCAACTATAAAAACGGCAAGCTGTTCGCAGAAAATGTAAGTGTTGAGACAATCGCTGACGAAGTCGGCACGCCGGTTTATATCTACAGCAAGGCCACTTTCAAGGAGCATCTGCAAAAGATTCAGCAGGCATACAGCCTGCTCGATACTACTCTTTGCTATTCCGTTAAGGCCTGCGGTAATATAAATATCCTCAAATTTATGGCCGAGGTAGGCAGTGGATTTGACATTGTCAGCGGTGGGGAATTGTATCGCGTTTTGCAGGCGGGGGGCGAACCATCAAAAATCGTCTATGCCGGCGTTGGAAAAACCGATACCGAAATCATCGAAGCACTCAACACCGACATCGGCTATTTCAACATCGAATCAGAAGCAGAACTGGAAAACCTGATTCGATTAGCAAAACAAAAAGGCAAACAACCAAAAGCTGCTCTGCGCGTCAATCCTGATGTTGCCTATAAAACCCACACCTTCCTAACCACAGGCAAAAAAGAAACAAAATTCGGCGTCGATATCGAGCGGGCACTGAAAGTCTTTGCTGATTACGGCGACAACGCGGCGGTAAATCTCTGTGCGATTCATGTCCACTTAGGTACCGGTGGCAAAAAAATTGATCCTTACGTTGAAGCTGTTGAAAAAGTCTTACCGCTTATTGACCAGCTCCGCAGCAAAGGCCACACTATCGAAGCTCTTGACTTAGGAGGTGGCTACGGCGCCGACTACGAGTCTGATAGCGTACCTTCCGCAGCAGAGTACGCAGCAGGCATCGTTCCGCTGCTGAAAGACAAGAACATCAAACTCATCTTAGAGCCAGGCAAAAGCATCTGCGCCAACGCAGGGATAATGCTAACTCGTGTGCTTTATATCAAACACGGCGGCAGGAAGAAATTCGTTATTGTAGATTCAGGGATGAACGATTTGATTCGTCCATCGCTGTATGACGCGTTCCATTTCATTTGGCCTGCGAAGGTGGATGAAAAGTTCGTTCCCCGGCAGCGGGAGAAGGATTTACGGCTGGACGGTACCGAAGTTGTTGATGTAGTCGGTCCGATCTGCGAAGGTGCAGATTTTTTTGCAAAGGACAGGGCCCTACCACCGGTGGAACGAGGTGATTTAATCTCTGTCTTTACGGCTGGGGCTTACGGCTTTACTATGAGCAGCAATTACAATGCCCGAGGCCGAGCCGCTGAGGTGCTCGTGAGCGGTAACAATTTCTCCGTCATCAGGAAACGCGAAACCTATGAGGATTTAACAGCACTTGAAAAATGATTCGTCGCCAGTATCTCGTCGTTCGTGGCTCATATCTCAATTGACGATTTACTAACACCCAAACAAAATGCAGAAAGCATAATCACCGCCCTGTCATTCTTAACACGACCAGGAGACCTAAAAGACCGAGCAGGAGCACTGCGGCTCTCAATATTCGCATGAGCTGAGTTCTGGGCTCCAAAAGCTTCCATACAAAGACCCAAAGAGCTGCGATAAGCGATATTCTTAAAATAAAAGATATAAAGTCTGTGAACATAGTCATATAATATCCTATTTTAACATATTAAGTCAAGTATATTTTATCTATTTTAACATTTTTAATTTAAAAAATGAGGTTGCCTGCAAGGCGGCAGGCTAATTTTGAGGGAATATATTACTTAATATTTGTCTATTGTCCGTTCAGAGACAGGCAAATGACCTGCTATATCTTTTTTCCAACTCTCGAGATTATGGATTATAGACAATATAAAAACCTTTAGACTTGTTCATAAAGGCCAGCAACAGTTTTTTACGCCCTTCACATATTCGATTAACCGCCTTTTCAATGCTGATAGGTCGGTTTTGGGGGTATTCTTGTCAAAATTTTTAAATAGACAGGGCTTTTTTGATTAGACTTATATTTTCATCTTGTTGTCATAAAATTAAAGTAATTTAAAAGATATGCCGACGACAATGCCAGTGTGTTTGTAATTTGTTGGTTTTTTTTATTACTCAATTTAGGAGAGAAGACGATGCGATTTCTTGAAGAAGCAAAAAGATGGCTGGGTGAGATCACTGAAATTGCTTTATTGTTGGTAGCCCTTGGGGTTGCATTTGAAATCCTTTTTGGCCCTGGTTTCTTCGGAGCTCCGGGTGTTGTAGCCAATCTCACCGCACTCATTGAAAGTCTGGGTCTGGGCGAAAATGGCTTCGTCGGTTTAGTCGCTTTAGGTATTATTGTCTGGCTGTTTTACAGAAAGAAAGCTGCTTCCTATCCTCAGAATTAGACCAGGTTAAGTCATTAGGTTAGTGGGGGCCAATCGGTAGCGCTGTCAGTCTGAGTACTATGACATTTTACTCTGTGTGATAGCGATATCGGTTGGCCCCGAATATTTTACGGAGGCGGCATTAACCTATACGCCCATCTTCAAACCACAAGTTGTCTTGCTGTCTTCTTTGTGCATGCTTTTTCCGTTAAGGTGAAATTAACGACAATTAGCCTTAACACATTCCCGATTTACGTGAGATGTAGAGGCCCTACAAAAAGACTTAAAATCGGCCATATCAGCACAAAAAACCAGAGCATGTCCATCTTGATAGAGACTCTCAGAATACGAACAAGGAACGCTTGATTTAGAAATCTTTATCGGCGATGTGAACCTGGAATTATGAGCCGGAAGATTAGAAGTTTCGTTCGACGAAGCCGGTATCGATTTTATTTTTGACGAAAAGATTGTGTGAGAGTATGTCAAGGCAGGCGGGTATCGTTGTTTTGATTGGCTCGATGACAAATTCCCGCAAAGCTCTTCTCATTGTGGCAATTGCTTCAGTTCGCGTTCTCTGATGGACAATAAGCTTGGCAATCATCGAATCGTATTTCGTTGAGACCGTCCAGCCCTGATGGACGTGCGTATCGACTCTGACGCCGGGGCCGCCGGGCGGAATATATCTGGTAATCGTACCCGGCGAAGGAGCGAAATTATTTTCAGGGTCCTCGGCATTTATCCGGCATTCAATTGCCACGCCGGTCTGCTTAATATTTCTCTGGCTAAATTTTATAGGTAAACCGGCGGCGATTTTCAACTGCCACTTAATCAAGTCGTGGCCTGTAACCATTTCAGTTACGGGGTGTTCGACCTGAATTCGTGTATTCGCCTCAATAAAATAGAAATTTTTATTGTTGTCCAACAGAAACTCGACTGTTGCGGCATTGACATATTTAGCCTTTTTAATAATTCTCAAGGCAGCTTCGGCAAGCTGCCCCCTGGTATGCCTGTCCAGGACGGGACATGGTGATTCTTCAATCATCTTTTGATGTCTTCGCTGAATGGAGCAGTCTCTTTCGTAAAAGTGTAATACGTTGTCGTGCTTATCGGCCATTACCTGGACTTCGACGTGTCGGGGTTCCACTATATACTTTTCCAGATAGATGCTTCCGTCACCGAAGGCAGCTTCAGCTTCGGCACGTGCTGCGTTAAATGCCGAGCGCAGACTGATATCATTATGGACAACTCTCATCCCTCGTCCGCCGCCGCCGGCAGCAGCTTTTATTATTACGGGGTACCCCATTTTACTCGCCAGTTTTAGCGCCCTGGACTCCTTTTCGATAGCACCATCGGAGCCGGGCACTACGGACACACCCGCCTTTCGCGCCAGCTCGCGGGCCTGGACCTTGTCACCGAGCAATTGCATTGCCTCAACAGGCGGGCCGATGAATATTATTCCGCACTCCTGACATATCCGCGCAAAGTTTATGTTCTCGGCCAAAAAACCATAACCGGGATGAATTGCTTCAACGTCCGTAATTTCGGCGGCACTTATAATACGGGGGATATTTAGATAACTTTTGGTACAGTCGGGCGGGCCAATACAAACGGCCTCGTCAGCAAGCTGCAAGTATGGAGCATCTTTATCCGCCTCGGAATAAACTACCACTGCTTCGATACCAAGCTCGTGACAGGCACGGATGATACGCAGGGCTATTTCTCCACGATTTGCTATAAGAATTCTTGAGAACATAATTAAATTTATTATTTATTACGACTATTTACTTTTGTTCTGGTGTCCCTGATTTCTGTCCTTGTTCTCAATAATCAATAACATTTTCATCCCCGCAAGCCGTTAGCGAGGACAATAATCAATTATTAGTCCGGTTTGACCTTGAAAAGCACCTGGCCAAATTCAACAGCCTGGCCATTGGTTACACATATTTCAGTAATCGTTCCGCTGGTCTCGGCTTTTATCTCATTCATAACCTTCATTGCCTCGATTATGCAAACGACCGTCTGGGGACTGACTGTAGAGCCGACTTCCACATAAGGCTCCGAATCGGGGCTTGGCGTGGCATAGAATGTCCCAACGATAGGTGATTTTATCTCCACCAAGTCCTCTGCACCCGGTTCGGCTTGCGAGGCGTAAGTTTGAATCAAAGCCTCAGTACCTCCAGCGTGGGCAGTTGCGGCGCCGGGTTCCGGCCTCATCGTCGGCATAGCACTTACAGCCCCAACAACGTCGGATTGAGGCTGGTGACGCTTTAAAAAAATCTTGTCGTCACCGTGCTTTATCTCAACCTCGAGAAGCTCGTTCTCTTTCATTATCTCAATGATTTCTTTTATTTTCTTCAAATCAGTATCATTTTCCGCCATCGCCGCATCCTTTCCTTGCAACGTTTTTCGCCCAAACCGAATGAGTATAACCAAAAGGGGCGTTTTTGCAAACAATTTTTGGTACACCTGCGAGACAACAAATCCCCGCGAATATCCATTAGAAATCCCATTTTAGAGATATTCACTGAGGTTTGTGGATAAATATTTTTGATTTGCGAAAAAAATGTGTGTGAACAGCTTATAATCATTTAATATATCAGAGCTTATCTTTAAAAGAGGCCTGATTTTTCTTAACAATATTGAACTACACCTGTCAAATTGGAAAGGAGCTGGTATGAAACAGTTACAATCAGCAAAAACTTTGGAGATATCTCGGCGGAACTTCCTACAAGCGGTGGGCAGCACTGCAGCGGGCATTTCGCTGAGCTCCAAGGAGCTACTTGCCGCTGGAGCTTCTACAGAGAGCAGGGCCCGGCAAAAAGGACCTGCTATAGTGCGTGGGGCCTTTTTGTATCCTCCAACCGAGTCTCTAAGGAAAGTCGGTTATTATAGCTGGCCTGGGTCCAGCTTCGATGCCGAGGGGCGCCAAAAACAGTATATGGACAGGATTAACAGAATCGAGCGAAAGCTGGGTATGCGCATTTCAATGGACAAACGGGCGCTCGATGCTGAAGCGAGTGTAACCCAGTTTATCAACGAAGTTAAACAGTCAAAGCCCGATGGGTTGCTGCTTATACCCTTCAAGAAAAGTCACTGGGTGCAGGTTACTCGTATCGTTAAGGAAGTGAGAATTCCCACGGTCGTACTTGCCACACTTGGTATTCTGCTCGTTGATCACATTAATCAGCTCCACGAAAAGTCCGGGGTGTATCTGATAAATTCGCTGGATAATCTCGATGCAGTCGAAGAGGGGATGAAGATGATTCAAACGGCGCGCTGGATGAGGGAAAGCCGTATTGTCAACATAGGAGGCTCAGAAACCAAAGAAACCACAGTGCCCCATTTTGGAACGCAGGTGCGGACCGTACCGCACACGAAGTTCTATGAGGAGTTTAAGCGTACCAAGGTTACGGATGCCGTGAAAAAGCTGGCCCAAGCATATTTGAAAAATGCCAAAAGGGTGGTCGAGCCCACCAAAGCTGACATACTTGAGGCCGCAAAAACATATTTCGTCCTCAAACGAATTATCGAGATAGAACAAGCTGATGCTATGATGATGGACTGCCTGCCGGGACTTAGCAAACCTCATAGGCATCCCCCACCCTGTATGGGCTTTATGAGTTTGAGGGACGAAGGTATCGCTGCCGGCTGTCAAGCTGACCTTAATGCAACGCTGACGTTGATGTTAGCCCAGCAGCTCTTCGACAAACCCGGATTTCAACAGAATGCTTCAATGGAGACAGAGAAAAATCACTATTTCGGTGCACACTGCACCTGTGCCTCTAAGCTGAGCGGTACAACCGGCCCTTCCCAGCCTTACATCTTAATGAGCCATGCTGAAGCGGGCTGGGGCTGTGTGCCTCGAGTGCTCTGGCCCATCGGACAAGATGTCACAATGGCCCAATATCTCTCGGGAAAAACACCCCAAATGTACCTCTATACCGGACAAGTGTTAAGCTGTCCGGACATCCCACGGACGGGCGGCTGCCGCACGAATGTAGAGATGACGATAAATGAGGTGGATGACGTATGCGATGTCAAAGGGATGCACCAGATTATATTCTGTGGTAATTATGCCCGAGAACTGCGGATTTTCTGCCAGCTATACAGCATCAAGGTCGTCACTTAAGAGGGCGAAGAATAAAAACCTGAGTCATCGGTTTTGTGTTCCGGCTCTAAGGAAGTATTTCAAGGCCGACTATTGTAATATCGTCGATTTCAGACGGCTCGATTTTATAATTATGGGCAATCGTGTTAAGTCTGTCTATCATCCCAACAACAGATAAATCCTTGACTTCGTAAAATTCTTCGCTGAAACCAAAGCCGGTTTTGTCATCGAACTTGCCTATGAAGGGCTCGGCCCCATCGGAATACAGCAGCAGCTTATCGCCGGGCTGCAGCTGCAGGGTTTGCTGGGTGTATTCGGCCTGTTCAAAAACTCCCAGCAACGAGCCTCGTATTTCGAGCTGTTCAGATTGCTGTCCTGGTCTGATAAAGATTGGATAGGGATGTCCTGCCCGGGCGTATGTGAGCTGCAGTGTTTTCACATTTAGCAAACAATAGCAACAGGTGGCAAACTGATAACCGGAGAGTTTCTGTGCTGCCATTCGTATATTCAAATTTTTTATAACCTCTGACGGGGGGAATATGCGGTAATTACTCTCATATGTCTCTCGCATAAGCAAGGCCTGCTTAAGAAAGATTGTCAGCAGTGCTGCCGGCATGCCATGCCCCACTACATCAGCTACATAAAAGCCGATGTGCTGCTCGTCGATACGTACGATATCATAAATGTCACCCGAGACCCACTCTGCCGGCATAAAAACCGTGGCCCACTGCACTTCATTAGTATTTGGCAGCTGGGCGGGGAGAAAATCCTGCTGCACAAGGCCGGCTAAACGAAGCTGCTCTGCCAGATTATCTGCGAGGGTTTTTGTTGTAGAAAGCTGCTCGGCCAGTCTATTCTTGTGAACTTTCAGCAGTTGCTTTCGTGAAACTATAGGTTTTGTCGTAATTCCATAACTTTTTTTACGAAATGCAAGATTAGCACTTACTTTAAGCCATAGCTCATCTATAGAAACTGACTCCAAGGTGTTAATCATAGAGAAGCTCGTCCTCGACGGGGAAATTGAAAAACTTTTAACCGGCATCTCCGGACGGTCTGTGAGTAAAATCATGCCAATATTTTCCATCTCAAGGGATTCGATTATTCGGGCCAATTGCTGCTGCTGCGAAACGTCCGATTCTTTCATATCTATAATGACGGTCCCAATCAAATCAAGTCTGTCACGTACTTTGAAAAACTTGTCTATCGGAAGAGTGCGGTAAGAAAGCTTCCTTCTCTTAAAAAGTCGCTTTATTTCAGAGGGGACGTGGCTTTTATTAGTCAGATACAGAACATCAGTATAGCCTTTTTCCAGCTCAATAGCAGTCGGTAATTTTACTTTTTCCATTTCTACCGTTCTTCTTATTGTATTATGAGACCCTGAACAAAGAACCACTTGGTCAGCTGCCGGAATTTAACTAAACGATTGGCGGTTAAATACTATTCACTAACAACTGTTTGCTGCCAATAAGCTAATTTCGGCTTGTTAGGGGCTGTACTTTGGATTTTTTTTGCCTTTTTCTGCTGTTGCAAGACCGACAGAATTCACACGGGCTGCAAAGATACGGTGGTATAGATTGAAAACTTGTTAGGAGTGCGAGAACGAAAGTATAAAAATTACTAAACTATAGTCCAAGTATCCTCGATGTTTGTCCGGCTCAAACCTGCTCTTAACCGGCGAAGATTGCCGAGCCGATGCGAAGGATGGTTGCCCCCTCTTCGACTGCAACGTCGTAGTCTGAACTCATACCCATACTCAGTTCTGTAAACTGCCGTCCGACAATTTTTTCGCCGCGCATCTCGATAAATAACTCCCTTGTCCGAACAAAACAAGCTCGAACAATGTCCTTATTATGGGTCAATGGAGCCATCGTCATCAGGCCGACGAGCTTTAAGTTCGGCAAGGTCTCTATCTGCTCAGCCAGATGTGTTGCCGCACCTACCGGCACACCGTATTTTTGCGGTTCGTTGGAAGCGTTGACCTGCAGAAGCACTTTTGGGCATAAGTTTAGTTTTGCCGCTGAGGTGTTTATTTCTTCGGCCAGCCGAAGTGTATCTACCGAATGTATCAGAAAAGCTATAGGTAAGACGTGGCGGACCTTATTGCGCTGCAGATGGCCAATCATATGCCAACCGACCTTTTCCGGCAGTCCCAAATCACCATCAGGTCCTTGTAAAAATTCATCTATCTGGGTGGAAACTTTTATAAGCTGCTGAACGCGATTTTCTCCCAGGTCGGTAAAACCCAGACGAATAACTTCTTTTATGGCTTCGATGGTAGCGGATTTTGTTACAACGACAAGTTTTATCTCACCAGGGTCTCTGCCAACGCGGGCACAGGCAGAGTTAATGGTTTCCTTTACACGCTCTATTCTCTCCGAAATTTTTGCCATAGCAGAAAAGTCAAAAATCAAAAATTCAATTCAACACAAACCGGGAACGTATTAAAAATATCAATACGTGAAAGTTTTTGCCAGCATAAAAGCTATCACGACGAAATTTTTGACGGTTTTTTTCATCTACGAGGCAAATATTTGTTAAATAATAACTTTTAAGATTTATCGGTCGTAATCAGTTCCAATAAGCATAAGTATTCAAACCATTTGGCTTTATGATTTCTGCTGAGACAGGGCAAAGTTCCCAAAAAAAATAAAAAAAAGTGATTTTTAGCTTGCATTTTGTCACCATAACGTGTATACTAATTGTGTTAAAGTAGTATGGGGTGGACATAGACCCCTTGATGATTTGTGTGGCTTTTGTATTTTTCTTTTGACGGGATTTTCTGGAAGCGTTAGTTTTTTCGATTAATGTTTAAAATATAATGCTGTTTATTTAACAGCTTTATAGACCTCGGCGAGGCAGTGTGGTCCACCGGTCTCCCCCCCAGCCGGAACCACCACCTCGCCCTATTTATGCGCATAGTCTTTTTAGACCGATCCGTCCACAGTGACTAAGTTCGGAGTGTCACTTGAATTCTTTATTCGCCGCGGACCTGGACTATTACCTTTCTGCTGCGTGGGCCATCAAATTCACAGAAAAAAATGCCCTGCCAGGTGCCGAGGTCCAGAGATTTGTTCTTTATCAGGATTTGTTCGCTACAGCCGAGCAAAGAGCTTTTGCAATGCGCATCGGAATTGCCTTCTGAATGCCGATAGCCGGGACGATGATGAGGAAGCAACTCCTCCAGAGTCAAAAGTATATCGTGGGGGACAGAGGGGTCGGCGTTTTCGTTTATGGTAATTGCCGCCGTTGTGTGAGGACAATAGACTATTGCATCGCCGTTGGTAATGCCTGATTGACTGACAAGCGAATGAACCTGGCTTGTGATGTCAATCATCTGGTTACGTCTTTTAGTGCTTATGCGAAAATCTTCCTGGACGATTTTCATTTTTTTGCCTCTCACATCTGTTCGACAACTTCGATACCCAAAAGCTCACTTAGGCCGTGTTTGATAGTCTTTGCGGTTAAATCACAAAGCAAAAGTCTGGTGGGCCTTTTATCCGGCTCGGCCTTCAAGACAGGACAATTTGTATAAAATGCGCTGAACTTCTGCGCAAGCTCATAAAGATAGGCGGTCAGGTAGTTCGGCCTGTAATCGGCAGCGGCAGCCTGTATCGCCTCGCCATAACGAATCAGGTATTTTGCCAGGTCCAGCTCAGAAGGTTCAGTTAAATCCAGTGCTTCCAGGCCTGCAAGCTCATCTTCGATATCCACATCTTTGGTCTGTGCCTTTCTCTCGATAGATTTTATGCGGGCGTAAGCGTACTGCATATATGGAGCGGTGTTGCCGTCCATCGCCAGCATCTTGTCAAAGCTGAAGACATAGTCGCTCGTGCGATTATTGGAATAATCAGCGTATTTGACGGCACCGATTCCAACTGCCTTGGCAATTTCTTTTTTCTTTTCTTCGGGCAAATCAGGATTCTTCTGTTCAACGACTTCTCTGGCGCGTTCAACCGCCTCATCGAGCAACTCTTTCAATTTCACATTCTCGCCGGCGCGTGTCTTTAACGGCGTGCCATCCTCACCTAAAATGCTGCCGAACATAACGTGTGAAAGCTCAACATCATCGCCAAGCCAACCGGCCATCTTCGCAACTGCAAACAGCATCTCAAAATGCAGCTTTTGCCGGGCATCTGTAACGTAAATTATGACGTTTGCTTTGAGTTCGTTAACCCGGTATCGCAAAGCCGCCAAATCCGTCGTTGCATAAAGAAATGCCCCATCGGATTTTTGAATAATAAACGGCAGCGGCTGCCCTTCTTTATTCTTGAACCCCGACGGAAAAACACAAATTGCACCATCAGATTCTTCAGCAAGTTTGTTGCTTTTCAACTCTCCTACTATATCAGCTAATTTGTCGTTATAGAAACTCTCACCACGAATGTCATCTTCCTTAAATATTCCTCCTAGTAAATGATAAATTTCAAAGCAGGCATCCAACGTTATTTTCTTTGCATGATTCCAGCATGACGTTTCAAAAAGCTTTCCTTGTTGCAGTCTCACGGTGGTCTTCCTGACTGATTCAGCTACATCAGGATCGTGTTCTACGAGTATAGATGTCTCTTTATAACATTCCTCCAACGTGTCTAAATCGGCTACGCTGTTCCAATCATAATCACTAAGCCTTTCTCCAGGAATGTAATCTGCGTGACCTAATTTTAATTTCGTTTCGACAGCGTCGACAACCATTCCCATTTGTAGGCCCCAGTCGCCGATGTGGTTCTGGCGGATGACGTTGTGGCCGAGGAATTCGAGTATTCGGCAGATACAATCGCCGATGATGGTACTTCGCAGATGGCCGACGTGCATTTGCTTGGCAATATTCGGGCTGGAAAAATCGACAACGATAGTTTTCGGCTCAGCAGTTTTATCTATACCAAGATTGGCAATGTGCCTGTTGATTTCAAGTAACCTGTCGGCTAAAAATTCTGGTTTCAATCGCAAGTTTATAAAACCCGGGCCTGCCACCTCCGGCGGCCGGCAAATATCGCTAAGGTCTAAATTTTCCACGACATCTTCGGCAAGTTTGCGGGGATTGGTTTTGAGCTTTTTGGCCAAGGCCATTACACCGTTGGCCTGGTAATCGCCGAACTTGGGGTCGGTGGAAGGCCGTACTCTGGCAGCACATTTTTTTTGGCTACTAACAACATCTGGAATTTGAATATCCCAAAATAGTCGTTGTGTGCCAGCACTTTTTTTTTGGCCACTAACAACACCCATAGCGGCACTAATTCTCTCTTCAAGTATGTCAATAGCAAGCTTCATACAATAATCATTAATCAATTGTCAATTTTTCTGCATCTCCCCAGAGCAGTTCCAAATCGTAGTAGTTGCGATATTCGCTGTCGAAGATGTGGATAACGACGTCGATAAAATCGAGCAAAATCCAGCGTGCCTGTTCATAGCCGGCCCGGCCGAAACGCTGCAGACCCTGTTCTCTTGCAGCTTCACAGATTTCATCGGCAACGGTGCGCATCTGTCTGTCGCTCGTGCCGGTGGCGATTACAAAATAATCGGTAGCAGGTGACTTGCCCCTCAAATCAAGAACGGTAATATCACTGCAATGCCGGTCAGCCGCCACTTTAGCTGCGGCCAGAGCAAATGCCTTCGCTTCGTTAGTAACTTTCTTTTTCCGCTGCCGGTGCCCGGTTGCAGAATCTTTAATGGATTTTGCCTTCGCACTTCGTTTTTTTGTCAAATTTTATGTCCTCATCTTCAATAAAAAAGGGCGGCCCATTCGGCCACCCTGATAGATTACCTTTATTAGCCGGTTGCGTCAACTGCACAACTTGGATATCAAGCCTATTAATTATTTGCCGCCGAGGCCGAGCCAGCCGCTGATAACGGGGGCGAATTTTACCACAACGCCTGAGAAGACCACGCTGACCATCGTCATCAGTTTTATCAGAATATTCAGGCTGGGCCCGGAGGTATCCTTGCAGGGGTCGCCAACGGTGTCACCGACGACGGCGGCCTTGTGGGCATCTGAGCCTTTACCGCCGTGAGCGCCTTTTTCGATATATTTTTTGGCGTTGTCCCAGGCGCCGCCGGCGTTATTGAGCGTAATTGCAAGAACAAAACCACAGCTTAACCCGCCTGCCAAAAGCCCCATCACACCTGCTACACCCAAGAGCAGCCCCGTTAAAACAGGAATGATAATCGCCAGCAGCGAAGGCAGAATCATCTCTTTCTGCGCCCCGCGGGTGGAAATAGAAACACAGCGGGCGTAATCGGGCTCGCCCGTACCTTCCATAATGCCGGCGATTTCCCTGAACTGCCGGCGGACCTCATTGACCATGGCCCCTGCCGCCCTGCCGACCGCCTTCATTGTCATAGCACAGAATACAAAGGCCATCATAGCGCCAATAAAGAGACCACAAATGAGCTTCGGATTCATTATTGTCAGGTTATAGGCCGAGATAAAATCCATAACCCCCGCCATCTTTGAGCTTTCGGGCGTAAACTCAACATCACCAACCTGGAAAATTCCGCCGGCATCTGCTGCAAGCCTTGATATCCAGATGCGAACCTCTTCGATGTATGCAGCCAAAAGTGCCATCGCCGTCAGAGCCGCCGAGCCAATCGCAAATCCTTTACCCGTTGCCGCGGTCGTATTGCCGAGGGCATCGAGGGCATCGGTCCTTTTTCTGACCTCCGGTCCCAGGCCGCTCATCTCGGCATTTCCGCCGGCGTTGTCCGCAATCGGGCCGTATGCATCTGTCGCCAGAGTAATGCCCAATGTGGCGAGCATTCCGACGGCGGCAAAGCCGATACCGTAGAGGCCCATCGATATATTTGAAAAACCGCCCGCAAAGCCAAACGCACAAAGAATGCCGACCACAATCGCCACCACGGGCAACCCGGCCGAAAACATGCCGGTCGCAAAACCGTCGATAATTGTTGTAGCAGGTCCCATGTTGGCCTGTTCGGCAATACCCCGCGTCGGGCCGTATTCATCAGAGGTGTAATATTCGGTAAGTTGACCTATAACTACACCGGCAAGCAATCCGGCAATCACCGAGCCGAAAATACCCCAAGTAATCCAGCCAAACACAGCCAATAGCGCCACGGCTCCAAGAATCAACACCGAGCTGCCCAATGTCCCCAATAAAAGTGCCCGCAGCAGATTCTTCTGGCTGGCGTCCTCCTTGCAGCGAACCATAAAGATACCGGCAATCGAAAGTAAAATACCTATACCAGCAACAAGCATCGGGGCAAGAACGGCCTTGAGCGGGTCCATACCCCTGGCAGCAAGCGCCATTGCCGGCAGTGCTGCACCAAGCGCCGCGGTAGCAAGAATTGAGCCGCAGTAACTTTCGTACAGGTCGGCGCCCATACCCGCAACATCGCCGACATTGTCACCGACGTTATCAGCTATAGTAGCCGGGTTTCTGGGGTCGTCTTCTGGAATACCTGCCTCGACTTTGCCCACCAAGTCTGCTCCGACGTCTGCGGCTTTGGTGTAAATTCCCCCTCCGACACGGGCAAACAAGGCCTGGGTGGAAGCACCCATACCGAAAGTAATCATTGTCGTGGTAATCTCAACCAGCTTGTGCTCGGCGTGCATGCCGGGTGTCACCAGCCAAAGGCCCCAGAGCTTCAAGCCCTCTTGCATGTGAGCCTGCGTGTAAACCAGCTTATCCAAAATCAGATACCATAGGGAAATATCCAGCAGGCCGAATCCGACGACGACAAGGCCCATAACAGCACCCGAACGAAAAGCGACCTGCAGGCCGCGATTCAAGCTCTCACTGGCACCCTGAGCGGTACGGGATGAGGCGTTTGTTGCCGTCTTCATACCCAAAAAACCGCACAGCCCGGAGAAGAAACCACCTGTCAAAAATGCGACTGGAACGAACGGATTTTGAACACCCAGATAAGCGCAGATCGCTAAGATGACCAGCAGAATCAAAAATACCAGCGTCACAACGCTGTATTGCCTGAACAGATAGGCGTATGCCCCCTCACGGACATGGTGAGCAATACTTATCATTTTCTCAGTGCCTTCGGGGGCTTCCATCACCTTCTTGTAGAAATAATACGCAAATCCCAAAGCCAGCAGCGCAGCTATAGGGGCAATCGCCCAGCTCCAGGGCGTCCCGGCCAGCTGAGCCGATTCTGTGCCTTCTGCCGCCATTGCCGCTGCACTGAAGGTAGATATTGGCGCTAAAAATCCAAGGCCATTCTTAATAACTTTCACTTTTTACTCCTTATTCCAATTTAACCATTGTCTCTATTGTTATAACACACTTAAAATCGCCCGCAGTTTAATCAAATGGATTGCTTTTTCAACTGTTTTATTCCTGAAAGCAAAAAGAAAATCAAAATCGACAGGCTGAGATTAAACTGAAACGAGAAAAGTCAATATCCCCCAACTTTAAAATTACGTCTTTTTGCTATTGATTTTGTGTTCTCAGCTTCTAAGTGTGATAATCCGCATTGATTCTTACATATTCGGCGCTTAAATCGCATCCGTAGCAAAAATCGTCCGCCTTGCCTGCCCCTAAATCCACGGTTATCGTGTGCTCGGTTTGTGACACAATTTTACTTGCTTTCTTCGTGTCAAACTTTCTCGGGGCACCGTTTTTAAAAACGGTTATTGGCCCAAGTTTACAAGAGAGCTTATTTGGATTTAATTTGACAGAAGACGAACCGACAGCACAGATAATCCTGCCCCAGTTGGGGTCGCCGCCGTTGACCGCACATTTTAACAGCGGATAATCTGCCACTGCCCTGCAGGCCTTTGCGGCATCAGCCTTTGTAGCTGCACCTTTGACAACGACCTTGAACATCCGCGTGGCCCCTTCGGCATCGAGAGCCATTTGTCTGGCTAAATCGTCACAAACTCCAGCCAACACGCTGGCAAACCTTTTATACCGCGGACACTGACTTACTATCGGCCGGTTGCCCGCCAGGCCGGAGGCAAGAATTATCGCTGTATCATTTGTGCTTTGATGGCCGTCAACAGTCAGCCTGTTCAACGAATTGCCGATAGCAGCCTTTAGGGCCTTCGTCAGCAATGGTTTTGTTACAGCCACGTCCGTAGTAATAAAACAAAGTGTGGTTGCCATATTGGGCGCTATCATACCGGCCCCTTTGACTGCGCCGGCTATCGTAATGTTAGTGCCTGATATTTTGAGTCTACGGACAGCTTGTTTCGGCCTGGTGTCGGTCGTCATTATCGCCCGTGCAAAATCCAGCCCCGCCTTAGATGAAGCCGAGAGCTTCGCCGCTGCCTTTGTAATGCCGGTGGTAATTTTCTCTATCGGCAGCTGCTTTCCGATAATACCGGTCGAAGCGACGAGAATATTTCTATTTTCTATTTTCAATTTTCGATCTCCGATTTGCAATTGCCGTGCTGTTTTACTGCACATTGAAATTGCGTTTTCGACGCCTTTTCGGCCGGTACAGGTATTGGCGTTGCCGGAATTGACGACCACCGCATATATTCTTGAGCTTCTCACATGCTCTTTGCAGACCTGGACAGCCGCAGAGACGACCTTGTTAGTTGTAAAAACCGCTGCTGCGTTTGCACCGGCTGGGCACACAAGCAGCGCCAAATCAGATTTGCCCGATTTCTTAATACCGCATTGCATTGCCGCTGCCAAAAATCCTTTAGGTACAGTAATAGTATTATTAGCCATCTTGTGCCTCGTTAAAGAATAGTAGTATTTTTCGAGCGCCGATCTTTTATAGCCATCGGGCCGTTGCTAAGAGCTCCGGCAATAACCATATCCCTGAAATCAGCCATCGGGTCGTAGAATTTTTTGCTCAAATCAATCCTGTTAACCATCAAGCCGGTGCGATTTTGTCTGAGCTGTTTTACGATTTTGCCGTCCGGCTGGATAAAACAGGATGGATACGGCGAATAATACCCGCTTGAATTTGCACAGCTCGTCCAGAAATGGTTCGTCGCGGCCCGGCACTGCATTGTCTGTCGCATAATGTGTGTGTGTACGCTTGGGCCTTTTTGGCGAGCGTTGTAAAACGACTGGAAAACGCAGTTGACTTTTTGCTTATATAATTGTCGATAAATCTCCGGAAACCGCAAATCAAAGCATATCAGCAGCGAGCATTTCACGCCGCTTATGGTAAAATCCACAAACCGGTTGCCCGGCGTCAACCGTCGCAAATCGCCCGGAGTACAGAATCTTTTGTCATAGCGGTCAACAATCCTGCCCTCGGGATTTATTAGGTAAAGACTGTTGTGCGGCTTGTTCGGCTCAGTTAATGGGTGCGTGCTGCCCAGAACTACCCATAGATGTAATTGGCGGGCAAGCGCCATAACTTTTTGTGTCTCTGCCTTAAGCAGGTCCCAATTATATCCCTCAAAGTTCGGAAAGTCAGTACCCACATAGCCGCTAAGAGCACACTCTGAAAAATGAACAATGTCAGCTTTGGCCTTTTTCGCTTTGTGTAAAAACTCACAGATTGTCCGGGAGTTTCTCTTTATCGAAGCCCCCACGGCAAACTGACACGTTGCAACTTTAATCACACCGTCAGCCACTGTTGCTCCTATGATAGCCCCATTGTCTCTTCTATGCCGAAGACGATATTCATATTCTGAATTGCCTGGCCGGTGGCGCCCTTAACCAGATTGTCAATTACTGAAAAGCAGACAATTCTACCCTTGACATTGGTTACAAAAATATGGCAATAATTCGTCCCTGCTACATCTTTAACAGCAGGAGCAACCTTGCGTACCTGTACAAATGGCTCAGCTTCACAAAAATCGTCATAGAGCTTTAATAGCTGCTCATTGCTAATGTCCTTCTTCGGTTGACAATACACCGTCGAAAGAATTCCCCTGTCAAAAGGCCCTACATGCGGCTGAAACAGTACCGTAACCTTCTTGCCTGCCACGTCACTTGCGATTTGTTCAATTTCGGGCATATGGCGATGATTGCCAATACCGTAAGGAAAAAGGTTCTCGTTCATATTTGGAAAATGAAATTTACTTGAAGGTTTCATCCCAGCCCCCGATGTTCCTGTTACTGCATTAACAATAACGGATTCGGTTTCTATCAGGTCTTCTTTTAGCAGCGGAGCAATAGCAAGTGAGGCTCCGGTTGGGTAGCAGCCGGGATTGGCGACGAGCTTGGCACCTTTTATTTGTTCACGGAAAAGCTCAGGCAGGCCGAACGCGGCGCGCTTTAAGTTCTCGGTATCAGTATGTTTGACGTAATACTGTTCATAAACTGCAACATCTTTAATGCGGTAATCGGCACTAAAGTCAATTACTTTCAGCCCGGCATCTAAAAGTTTCGGCACAAAACTCATAGAAACCTTATGTGGCAGACAACAAAGGGCGACATCAGCCAGTTCCGACAGCTTGTCTAAATCCAACGGCTCGATTTGTAGAGCGCACCTGCCTTTAAATTGCGGGAAAACATCCTCGACCGCTCCGCATTCTTCCGGCAGCGCGGTTAGATAGGTAAGCTCCGCTTGACTGTGCTGCAGGAGAATCTTTATCGATTCGGCGCCGGTATATCCGCTCGCCCCGATTATTGCAACTCGTATCATTTTGTTTTCCTTTCTTTTCTCAAGTATTGGCCAAGAATATCAGTTTCACTTTTAGTGGTCAAGTTTCCTCCTTAGCAAAACGACCGCACAAGCGCCAATAACCAGCACAGCACCCAAAAGGCAAGTCACCGTCAAAGGTTCGCTGAATATTACCACGCCGGCTACATAGCACAATACCGTCTCGAGCATAAGCAACAATGAACCGGTCTTGACCGGCACATACTTAAAGCCTTCCGTCATCAAGAGCTGACCGATAGTAACGCTGGCACCGATGCCCAGCAGGATAAAGACGCCTTTTAAGCCGATGGCTCCATCGCTGCTAAAAGCCGGCCCGATGACCAGCCACATCCCTACCGCACACTGGGAAAAGTAAATCGCCAACGAGTTATCCGTATCGTGGAGCTTGCGTATCAGTGTGACAGCTATCCCGGCAATCACTGCTCCGAGGATGGCTAAAAGCTCATATCTTCCAAAGACCAGCAATGAAAAGCCCTGCTGTTTTTCGTAAGCTATGAAGTAAATACCCACCATAGCCGTCAGAATAGCCATAATATCAAACAAGCGCAGCCGTTCTTTCAGGAAAACCGCACTGATAATACTCGCAAAGATTGGGTACGAGCTTACAAGAACCATGCCTTTACCCAACCCCAGCTTGGTAATACACAAAAGTGTGATAAAGACAGCCGTCCCACCTGCAAGTCCTCGCAAGAACAGCAGCTTTTTGTTATTAAAGACGAGCTTAACTCGTCCGGACATGGCAGCGGTGGCGATAAGGCCCAGCCCTATGATGAACCGAAAGAAGGCCAGCTTGTAGGCGCCTATATATGAGCCAGCCTTGACCAGGCAGCCGGCTATACAGAAAAACCCGCTTGCCAGAGCTATCAAAGCAGCTCCTTTTGTTATCTGTTCAGGTCTTGACATTGAAATTATATCTCCAAAAAAAAGAGCCACCGGAAATTCCAGCGGCTCTTTGGTAAGTCTAAAATGATTCGCAAATTAACGCTTCGAGAACTGGAATCTTCTCCTTGCTCCTCTTTGTCCGGGCTTTTTCCTTTCGACCATCCTGGGGTCGCGGGTAAGATGTCCGCCGTCCCGCAGGGCCTGGACAAAATGTTCGTCATATTTCTTCAATGCCCTGGCGATCCCCAGCAGAGAAGCCCCTGCCTGTCCGGTAGTACCGCCGCCTTTGACGTTAATAAAGACATCGAATGATTTTTGGGCATCAACGGTCACCAGAGGCGCCAGCACTGCTTTTCTGTCCTGCTCCCTAACAAAGTACTCTTTGAGCTCTTTTTTGTTGACGAGCAATTTGCCATCGCCGGGTCTGATTCGTACACGGGCGACGGAACTTTTTCTTCTGCCGGTACCCCACCAGTAACCACCTTTTGGTTCACTGGTCGCAGTTGGTGTGTGCTTGGCCTTACTACTTATGTCGATATCAGGGTTTTGAGTTTTGGTATCTGCCATAATTTGGGTTCTTCACTAAAACAGTTCTATTTTTTCAGGTTTCTGGGCCTGGTTATCGTGTTCCGGGCCTCTATACACCTTCAACTTTTTGAGCATTTTCCTGCCGAGCTTGTTCTTCGGCAGCATTCGCCTTACGGCCAATTCAACAACCTTTTCAGGTTTTTTCGCCATCATATCGGCAAAGCTGACGAATTTATGCCCGCCGGGGAAATGCGTATAATAGTCGTACTCCTTTGCCTGGGCCTTTTTGCCGGTAAGCTGAACTTTCTCGGCGTTCACTACAATCACATAATCGCCGGTATCGACGTGCGGCGTATATGTGGGCTTGGTCTTGCCCATAAGTATAGGCGCGATTTTGGCCGCCATTCGGCCCAGAACGGCCCCGTCGGCATCCACAAGCAGCCATTTCTGCTCGACCTGCTCTTTTTTTGCCATAAAGCTCTTCATAGAAAAGTATCTTTCGCAACACAAAAAGAGGTATTCTACCGAATTGGTGCCAACTGTCAAACTATTTTTGCGGTGAAAATTCAATAATTTGGGCTTCATCCGGAAACAGAGGACCGAAGACAGAAGACAGAAAACANNAATTTGGGCTTCATCCGGGAACAGAGGACGGAGGACAGACGACAGAAGGCAGATAGCAGATAACAGGCCCCCTTAGAGTATAAAGCACTCTAAACAAGGGGGTAAAAAATTGGGTTTGTTTGGGTTTGAATTGGGTTTGTTTTTCTGATTTCACCAAATGTCCACTTTCACATATTTACTTGTTATAAAAGAGCTTACGTTGATTTTGGAGTTCTTGACTTTGGGTTTGTTTTGCATAAAAAGGTTGATTTGTAGAGGATTCTCTACAGTTGTAGAGGGGTGCCTTATAGGCACGTAAATATAGGGCCTTATAGGCACGTAAATAACTGGATTCTCGATGGTTGTGATGGTTCATTGTTCATTGGTTAATTGTATAGGCCGGTTGGCTTTAAGTCCTTGCTGCGCTGCAGCTTACGACATGAAAATTGAAATGTCATCTTCGCCTGCTGGCGGTTTATATTAGCCTACTGGCTAATATGGGGTATTATACCAAATTTAGAGTTTAATTTCAAGTAGATTTTAAATAAATGTCCGAGACACGGCACTTGATACGAGCTCATATTGCGTATCGCGTATTGCGTACATCGAAGCAATAAATCCGAAGATCTAAACAAATCCAAACCTCAAATGACAAAAGACAGAAAACACGTGACGAAGGCCAGCCGGTTTTGAGCCAATTTTGGGGCTGATTGGCTGTTGTGATTGGTCCACATATACTGGCCTTTTTGACGTTGGAGTTGTAGACATCAGTGTGAAGTAGTTGAAGACATTCCCAACAGGTGGATATCGTTTGACTTAATGAACGGGCCATCGGGGGTGACAGAGCCTGTGACATTAACGTGTGATATATGGGCTTGAGTGCTGCGAGTGGGGCTACCCGGGGTGATGGCCAAGCCAATATGAACCGTATCGTCCAAGGGGATTTCGATAGATGAGGCCAGGTCGGAACTCTCATTTTGTACAGTATGCCAATTGATTCCATCGCTGGAATGCTGGGCAATGAATCGATTACCTTTGCGGCTGAGTCTTGCCCAATAGGGAAGCGTTATGTTGTTGACGTCGGAAAACACACTTTGCGTTGCCTCCCATTGCCTGGTCCGGTATTGGAAAACCACTTGACCTGTATATGTAATGAGGATGGCCACATTCTCCGAAGCCAGCCCAAGTTTATTACGAATCATCACTCCAATCTTAGCTTTCCAATGGGCCTGTTCGATGCTTTCAATTCTCACTGCTATAGAGCCATCTCCATGCAGCGTCTTGTGTGCGAAATGCAACTCATCGTGAATTTGCCACATCTCAGAACTGGGCTCGGGGTAGCTGAAATTTATCTCGTTGTCACTAACCCAAAGCTCAGGTGCGAGTGATACGAGGGTATAGGTGTCAGTTGCAGGGTCAAAATGCACGCTTCCTGTGACTCCAGCAGCGTGCTGGGGCGCATCAGATTGATTAGCGTAGGCCACCCTTAGCTCATCGAACCATTTCCGAGCCTCCTTATGCTTGTCCCAGGCTGCGTACAGGGCGATAAGGCCCTTAATGGTGCCTAAAGTATGGGGATGGTTTTCGACAAGAAGTTTACGCCGGATGTCGAGAATCTCAAGATGGAGCTCTTCCGCCTCGGCATATCGGCCCTGCTGCTGATACAATCCGGCGAGTTGATGCATGGCGTCAGCGGTACGTACACTCTCACCTCCGTTATAGTGTCGCGTAAAGTCCACTGCTTTAGCCAGTTGTGTTTCGGCTTCGTCATACCGGCCCTGTTCTCTGTATATCATCCCCAGTGCGATCCTGCATAGGAAGGTAATTGGGTGTTCCTCGCCATAGGAATCAAGGCTTTCCCTCAGCGACTCACTCACACAGTGTTCGGCATCGTCATAGCGTTTCTGCCACAGGTAATAGAAGCCGATATAGGGTAAGGTTTGGACAGCGACCTCCGACCGCGGCTCATTTGTTCTTTCGCCTCTCCCCAGCGCGTTGAGCATCAGCGCTTCGGCCTCAGCAATCCGGCCCTGACGGGCGTAATTTTCTGCCAGTGCAGCAACACAGTGAAACGTTCCGCCACTATGCTCGCCCCACGCATCTCGCGATGCGGTGAAAGCCCTGCCAAGGAGTTCTTCCGCCTCTTCGTACCGGCCCTGATGGCTGTACAGGCGACCAAGCAGAGAGGTGTGAAATGCCAGAGAGGGATTGACAGGGATTAGAGCTTCTTGTGACAGCTCTAATGCATCATGCAACACGCGTTCCGCTTCGGCATACCGGCCTCGAAGCAGCAAGGCACCCCCATACCTGCACATGCACTCAAGCGTCGTTTTGTCACTATCTCCGAGCGTACGCCGAGCCGTATTGTAAGCCTCGGCCAGGAGTAACTCCGCTTTCTTCGCGTATCCCTGAGCGTAGTATGTCCAGCCCAGCCATGCCATGGTGTCCACCGTGTCGGGATGGTCTGAACCCAGCAGGCGGCGTCTGATCCGCAGGGCTTCGGACAGGTGTTGTTCCGCCTCGCGATAGCGCCACCATCCCCAGTACAGGCGCCCCAACTGATCCACCACCTCGACGGTTTGCAGGTCTTCCCGACCTCGTTCTCGTGTGAAGATCTCCAGGGACCGCCTCAAGTGGCGTTCCGCCTCTTCGAACTCGGACAATCCTGAGTAGAGAGCCCCGAGCGTTTTTCGGATGGATGCTTCGTGCAATGGTGTTTTCCCAAACTTGCTCGGCACTTTCTGTGATGCAATATCAAGTATCTCCTTGATGGGAACCTGTCGACCGCCCCGCTCCGAGGCATCCATAGCGCCAAACACATCCTCCTGCAAGAACTCGGCTACGGCTGCCGCCTCCTTGCCGGCCCGTTCGGCCCTGAATGCAAAAACCAGTGACACAACGACACCACTGATAAGCACAGCCATAACGGCTGCAAGAGCAGTGACCACAGCACGATTACGTCGCACGAATTTCCGGGCCTTGTATGCCAGACTGGGCCGAGCAGCCGTGACGGGTTCCTGGTTCAGGTGCCGATGAACATCAGCGGCGAGATCGCCGGCGGATGCGTAACGACGCGTGCGATCCTTCTCCATCGCCTTGAGTGTGATCCAGTCCAAGTCACCCCGCAATTTGCGCTGCAACTGTCTGAGGTCAGTTCTCCTTCGTTGGGCGGACTCGGTCGATTCGGCGATGGATGTTCGGCTCAATCTCGTGCTTGGTGTTTGTGGCTCTTCTTCACAAATGACCTTTCGCGTGCCCTCGATTCCGTGTTCTCGCAGTGCTTGAGGATTAAAAGGCAGTATTCCTGCTATGAGCTCATACAGTAATATCCCAAGAGAATAGACATCGGTGCGTGTGTCGATGTCCTGGTTGCTCAGGTCTATCTGCTCCGGGCTCATATAGTCCGGCGTGCCGACTAATTGGCCCTGTTCGGTGTGGAATGTCCGGTTAGTCAACGGCCGGCTGACGGCGCGAGCCACTCCGAAATCGATTACCTTCGGTGCAGCCTGTCCATCCTCGATGGATACGAGGATGTTCGAAGGCTTAATGTCCCGGTGGATGATGCCTTTCTGGTGCGCATATTGGATGGCCTCACAAACGTGCAGGAAAAGTCTCAATCTCTCCTCTATGGTCAGTCTGCGCTCGTCACAGTATTTCGTGATAGGAACGCCTTTGACATGCTCCATGACGAAGTACGGTCGTCCGCTCGGGGTCAAACCGGCATCATGAACGCGGGCAACGTGAGGATGCTCCATCAGAGCAAGCGCCTGCTGCTCGGCCTCGAAGCGGGCAATCACGCGTTTCGAATCCATACCCGGCTTGATGACCTTCAGCGCAACTTCCCGCTTGACCGGTTCCTGCTGCTGGGCCAAATAGACAATTCCCATGCCTCCTTCGCCCAGTACCCGGAGGAGTTTGTATCGGCCGATAAGGGTACCCGGCTTCTCCATCAGTGCGCCTACGGAAGCTGTCGGGGATGCATCCTCTTCAGAGGCCATATCAGATGCTTCGGCCCCAACCGCCAGCAGCCTTTTTACGCGGTCAGGCTCAGCTCCAAATATAGAATCTGCTTGTGTCATCAGACTGCCTAACTTATTTACGATACAAGCTTAAGGGTTTATAGGCCCTGTTTGCGAGCTACCCGATTAAGTCTGCTCTCACTTAATATAATCTCCGGTTTATTGACAATGCTGCGCAGTTTTTGGAAAAAACTGCAATAAATCTTTTAATTCTTCACTCGCCTGCCCCTCCGACAATACAGTGCTGCGGACGTATTGCATCAGTTTTGTTTGGAAACGTCTTTTTACTGTAATAATCATGTTAGATGCTTTTTTCGCATCCTCGATACCATATATTTCACACAATCCAATTATTGAAGGGGGAGGCTGGTTTTCCAGAATGGGCTGGACTATACGTGCGTGAAACAGACTCCAGTGGATCTGCATTCCCTGCTCAGAACATTCGATTTCAACATCCGAGAGAACATGCTCCAACATGGCCGAGACCCAGGTATAGTGGTAGAATTCTTCGGCAGTCGAGTCTGCGATGCTTTTGGGCAAGATAAAAGGTGCCTCGACTAAGTCAAGTGAGACGAGTTTCTCTTTGGGAATGCGTTTCAGGGCTCTTTCCTTGAGGTGCTGCTTGGTCACGTATTGGCTTAGGGCATGTAGTAAGAATGACCGGAAACGGCCCTTCGCTTGATCGGCCCGTTGAACAAGCCCTCGATTTAGAACTACTTCATGGAAGAAGGCCTGGGTGAAATCTTTTGCCTGCTCGTTGTAGTATCCTTTGCGACGTAGATAACAGTACACCGGTTTCCAGTATCTGCCCAACAAATGACCGATTAGTGCCTTGTCTTTATCCTGACCTTCTTTAATACCATCTATTAAAGACCACTGAGTCGTGAGAAAAGCCTCTCGCGTCCCGCCCATGTCTGTCTGATCGTCATATCTCATGTCTGCAACCTGCTGATGTGGGATAAAGGGCAGTGTCGTTCCAGGTGGTTTCCCGGACAACCCTAATTATAACATATACCACCTGTTTGGCAACGAAACGATATCTATTGTCCGCGCATCCGGCCTTGATTCACTAAAAAATCAACTTGGGAGCAGAATTTTTTCAGATTTTGCGCAGAATCCCAGATTTTTCGGAGATTAAAGAGTAAAGACCTCATGAGGAGCCCAAAACAAAAATTTGATTAACCATAAGAGCTTGGCCATGAGCAGAAAGGCAGGTGTGAAATGGACATAATATGATGCCTGTAAATAGTGTTTGTTACTTACCAGGAGACCTTATTCAATTAAATCCAAGATAGGAGCACGATCATGAAAGTTAGAGAGAGTCTTATTGTAGCACTGGTAATTACCCTAACCGGTGCTTTGCTCACCGTAGGTGAAAGCCTCACGAGTGCGAACAACGACCCAATTGAGCCGTGGGCACTTTGCAATCCGGCCGGATCATATTACACGATCCATCCTGTGGAAGGATTTGGCGCCACTGTGACGATAATTGCCAACGATCCAGCGTGCAACAGCATCTCATGCATTCAGAAGATTTTTAATATGGACCATACGCTGGGCGGCATGTTTCCTGAAGCCGTTGCCGCTAGTGACATGGTTGGAAACGGAATCAGAACAGGACCAAATACCTGGCGTGTGACCATCATCAGATATGTTACAGATGGTGCAGTAAAGGTCATTTACATGGCTGTGATAACAGGTGATTTCATATTCTCCGACGATGCCAGCGTACTGGAAAGGAAGGGCACCTGGGCATTATACCTGCCCGAGCAGGATAAAGATGGTGATGGCTGGCCGGACGAGGATGAGACACCAATGATATGCATACCGGATGAAGGACTTATGCCACGTATGAAAATACTACCAATGCAAGAACCTACGCCCCTGCCGGAACCGGGTCAATAGTCGAGAACGGCCAGCCATGGGCGATAGACAAAAACTACAAGGGCTGATGCTTCAGAATCTCACCAGCCCTTCTTTATTGCCTTATAGCATTTAATTATGCGAGAGGAGAATCACGAGCGACTATTCATGAATTATGAGCAGCCCATCGAGTTTCCGCAGTTGAAGCATTTGTAGCAGGAGCCATTGCGGACGGTGATTGAGCCGCAAACNNCCGGGAAATGCGCAAACTGGGCGTTAAACTGCTCTAAAAGCTTCGCTTCAGCTTGTAATGAGCCGGATGCTTCAGTAACTGTCGAGCCGACCAGAACACCGATTCGATTGGCAGGGTCAGTGAATATGTTTGCTGGAGATAAAGAGGGCTGCTTAGCTCCTATTGTGCCTACGCTTGTTGCCGGCTGGGATGGTTTTTCTTGAGCGAGGGCTTCTGCTTTGATTTTTGTCCCGGCTTTTGCCTCGGCGATTTTTTTTGCGAGGTCCTTGGTCTTCTCAACCACTTCTCTGGCGGTCGTCGTATTTTTGTTCTCCGCCGAGCCGGGCACAGCCGCCCTGTTGGGGGTGTTCTTGTCAGCATAGCCGGGTATAAACTGACAGCCGAGCCAGCAGAAAATATAATCAATCAGACTTTTTGCAAATGGAATGTCCCTGTTCGAGGTCATGCCCGAGGGCTCAAATCGTGCGTGCCGGAATTTGTCCACGAGCGTGATTAAAGGCACGCCATACTGCAGCGCCATCGAAGTACAGGTGCCTATAACATCCATAAGGCCCCCGACGGTGCTGCCCTCCTTGGCCATAGTGATGAACAGCTCACCAGGCTGACCGTCCTCATACAGCCCCACCGTCAGGTAGCCTTCGTGTCCTGAGACGGAGAATTTGTGGGTAATACTGTGTCTGGTATCCGGCAGTCGGCGTCTGAAGGGCCTGGCCGGTGAGGAGGCCTTGGCAGCAGCTTTGGCTTTGGCCTCCTTGTGCTTTTTGGTAGAGACCGGCTGAAGCTTCTTCGAGCCATC
>JABAOH010008551.1_pt1 | contig 30723 bp, 26 predicted proteins | sample 7062181 | NCBI WGS metagenome assembly JABAOH01 (sample SAMN14538630, study PRJNA623070) | marine sediment metagenome | biome: marine biome [ENVO:00000428]; feature: marine pelagic biome [ENVO:01000023]; material: deep marine sediment [ENVO:00002113]; isolation source: pool of 5 deep marine...
ATGAGAAAACTGAAGCCATTTGGAGTTGGGATTACAATCATGGAAAGGCGTACCCATGGCCTTGCAGTAGATGCGGGGTGCTAGTAGAAATGGAAAAAATTGGCTACAGAGATCGGACGATGCATGTAAGATGTCCAGAATGTGGTTACGAAGAACAAAGAAGGGACTAAAACAAAAGATGAGGTCAAGGTGTCTTAAGGATAGATGAGAATGAAGGCGAAAGTAGATGAAGAAAAAAATAAGTTAAATACAAAAAAGTCAGATGATGCTTTAGCAACAGGTAAAAAATTAACGCCTGAAGAGGAACTCAAACATTTTAAGAATGTTGTAAAGAGTCTTATGGAAGAGTCTTCAAAGGCTCTTGTGAATATTGATTTGTTTTCGCATGGTGTTGAAATAAAAGAAGAAATTTCTCTTTTGAGTCATTATTTAGATTTTACGATAAGATTGTGTGAAGACGATGAAGAAAAGACGGTTCCAATATGGAGATATAAAAATGGAAAAGAATCCTTATGAAATTGCAAAACAACAGATTGAAATAGCTGCCAGAAAAGCAGGGATAGATGATACAATGGTGGAATGGTTAAAGAAACCAGTTAGGGAATTAACGGTAAACTTTCCTGTGAAGATGGATGATGGAACTACGAGGATATTTACTGGATACAGAGTTCAGCATAGCATGGCAAGAGGACCATGTAAAGGTGGTATAAGATACCATCCAGATGTTACATTGGATGAGGTTCGTGCTTTAGCAATTTGGATGACCATGAAAACAGCGGTGGTAGGAATACCATATAGCGGAGCAAAAGGTGGAGTAATATGCAATCCAAAGGAAATGTCTCAAGGCGAATTGGAGCGTCTTACGAGGAGGTATACTTCTGAGATATCAATTATTATCGGACCAGAAAGGGACATACCTGCTCCAGATGTTTACACGAATCCGCAGACAATGGCTTGGATTATGGATACCTATAGTATGAACAAAGGATATTCTGTGCCAGCAGTCGTAACAGGAAAGCCTCTGAGCATCGGTGGCTCACAGGGGAGGGCTGAGGCAACTGGACGTGGTGTTATGTTTACTGTTCGGGAAGCACTAAAACATTTGGATTATAAGGTTTTGGCGCCTAATCAATGGCATAAGAGGATCAAGGCTGAAAAAAAAAATGATGGAGATGAAGGAACAGGATATAGAATTGATAGTGCAACGGTTGCTGTCCAAGGCTTTGGTAATGTCGGATCAGTTTCTGCAAATTTATTACGACGTAAAGGAGCAAAAGTAATTGCTATAAGCGATTCTAAAGGCGGAGTATTAAACCCTGAGGGGCTGGACATCGATAAATTAGTTGAATATAAAAAAAGAACTGGTAGTGTCCTAGATTTTGAAGACACTGAGAAAATAAATGGAATGGATCTACTGGAATTGGAATGCGATGTGCTTATTCCAGCGGCACTGGAAAACCAGATAACTGAGGATAATGCAGATAATATCAAAGCTAAAATAGTTGCTGAAGGGGCAAATGGACCGACTACCCCTAAAGCAGACAAAATATTGTTTGAAAAGAAGGTATTTCTAATACCAGATATTCTTTCTAATGCTGGCGGGGTTGTGGTTTCATATTTTGAATGGATTCAGAGTCTCCAACAACTTTGCTGGATTGAAAGAGACGTCAATGTGAAATTGAGAGAAATAATGGTCAATGCCTTCAACAACGTGCTGGAAGTATCTAAGGAAAAGAAAGTCGACATGAGGGAAGCCGCATACATACTGGCATTGAAAAAGGTTGCAGAGGCACTAGAAATCAGGGGGGTTTATCCATAATAGCAGTAGAAATAGAAGAAAGGCGAATCTTTTCAAAGTGTGGAAAAAGTAGGCAGAAAAAATTTTTCTCTTTTTTATTAAGGAGTATACTTTGAGGTGATACCTGATGGAATTAAAACCAGAAATATGGTTAGAAAAATTCGAAAAAGAAGGAAAAGCAGATGAAGTCTTTTTAATAATTCGTGGGAAAGAATATACACCAAGACAAATAGCATCCATGGACTATAGGTTTTGGAAACAAGTTGTGAAATCTGTCTAGAATATGACAATTAAAATCTTTGTAACTGGTGGCACTTTCGATAAAGAGTATGATGAAATCAAAGGAATACTTTTTTTTAATAAAACTCACCTATCCGAAATTCTAAAAATGGGTCGTTGTAAATTAAAAGTCGACATTAAAACTTTAAGGGTAAAGGATAGCTTAGAAATGACTGACGAGGATAGGAAGATTATTCTTGAAAACTGTAAAAAAACAAAAGAAGATAAAATTCTGATTAGCCATGGCACCGATACAATGATAGAAACCGCCAAAGTTCTCGCCAATTCTATGAAAGATAAAACAATCGTTTTAACTGGTGCGATGATACCATACAAATTTGATAGTTCTGATGGAATATTCAATTTGGGAAGTTCTTTGGCATTTGCTCAAACTTTACCATATGGTGTTTACATTTCTATGAACGGCAAATATTTTAATTGGGATAATGTTAGAAAAAACAAAGAGACAGGTAAATTTGAAGAAATAAAGTAAACCTCCCACCATTAACAGATTACGATTTTAACGTAGTCACTTTTCTTATGACCGATATCGCAATAATCTACAGAAGAATGTGAAATTTTTTATCATTAAAACCGAGTCAACATCTCGTCCCCTGCATTATTTTATTAGTAAAAACAAAAACCATATTTTTCGTTAAATACACCTTCAATTTGAATTAAGCTCTTTTTCAATATACGTAGAAATCATTTCCATAGCCTCCTTTGGACAGGAAAAATCACTATTATCCAAAACATCACGTTGAATATGTGCAAAATCTCGTTCTATAGGATTCATCCAAGAAGAACAAGTGGGAAGAGGAACGAGATGCAACCGTGGTTGCAGATCTGCATAAGCAAGGAATGCATTTGAACGGTGAGCACTCCAAAGATCATGAATGAGGTATATGTCCTTATCCGGATAAACAGTGTAAAGGAGCCAGTCTGTGAAATCGATGACGATGAATGAGTTTTTTCCATGAGTAGAACCGATGATGTCTTTTCCCACTGTGGATGTTCTGTGCCGCAAAGATATCAAATATACCTTTTACCTTTTGTGTATAGGGAATATGGTTGTGTTTATCACCAGTCTATTTTACTCCAGCGTACTGTTTAACTGGTGTTCTTCCTTTTTCATCGAAGGATAATACAACACTGTTCGATGGTGGCTCTTCTTTTAAACTGTCTATCCATAGTTTTTTTTTATCGAATTCAGGATCATTACTGTATTGTTTTCTTCTGCTCTTCCTCGGTTTTATTCCTTCAGCTTTCAGTACACGTCGAATGGTTTCAATGGAAATTGAATCTATAATCTCTTTTTCTATGAAATACTTCTTGAGCTTGGGTAGACTCCATGTGGTAAAATGTATGCCCAATTTCTTTGGTTCTGTTGATGCAACCATCAACATCTTTGCTTTCTGCTCTTTTGTAAACTTTGGTTCTGCTCCTTTCGGTTTACCTCTTTGTAATGCTTTCAAACCCTTTGTATTGAATGCTTTGATTGCATTCCTTACCTTTCGTGATTCGCAACCAATTTTCTCTGCTATCTGCCTCGCAAAGTATCTTTTAGACGATAAGAGAAGGATTCTTGCTCTATCTCTCTTGAAGCCATCACTTGACCGCATAGCTTTCTTCAACATGTTGATTTCATCTTGTTTCAAAAGTCTGACATAAATTGATGCATTTGTCTTACGAGCCCTTCCAGTCCTGTATATTGGATTTACTGGTCCTAAGCATTTAAGGGTAATATGACGTACTTTATCCCTTTCCCTTATGCTTTTTCTAAGATATTTATACTTCTTTCCATGAATCGTTTTAATCTCTATATATGCCATACTATCACTTCCTAATTTAGGGTGCACAATATAAGTATTATAAATCCATATTTACACCTATTGTTTTAATAGTAGATAAATAAAAATGAAGATAAATTAAAAATGCTTATATCATTTAGAAAATGTATTTAACATAATCGATAATGATTTTTGTTTTTGAGGATACCCCAGAACCAATTATATAGATAAAGATTATAATATTTATCAGATAACTGGGTATATCTATCTGTTATCTTTTTTTTTGAATGAACCAAGAAAAGAATTTTTTTTTTTGAATCACGATGTTTCTCAAGATTATTAAGAATAAAAAAAGGGCTTGAATTTAAGCCCAAAAGAGATATTTTAAAATTGGGAATGTTTGTATAAATTTCTCAAATATTTGTATTAAAAATGAGTTATCTAAAGCTCTATTTCTTGGTGTTGTACAAGTTACTTGAACTATACAATAGTCTGTAGAATCGTCAGAGTTATATACATATATTAAACCACTAAATTGCTCATTAGGTTCGCTTGGTGCATAACATGAAACAGTTATAGTAACCGTATCTCCTGCAACTAAATTTGAACCACTAGAAGGATTAAATGTCCAATCAGTCCCCCATGTTGGATAACCATCAATATGCCAGTTGAGTAATGAACCAGTATCACCATCATTAGCAACGCCAAATGTTTCATGGACATAATCTTCTGGATTTACACGTAACCAATCTACAGCTCCTTCACAAGCAACTCTTGGTCGTGGTTCTTCACCAGTAATTACAAACGCAAAATGAATTTCCTCACCTGGATTCCTTGGATCCCAAAGAGGTTCCCAGCCTGTAGTGGGGGTACCAAAAACCGCGTTATCCTGGAAATGGTCTAAAGTGCTTTTCCATCCTATCCCTGGATTTGGATAATATGGCATCTGTATAACAAGCCAGTATGTCTCACCTGCTTGTTGTACAAAAGGATCAGGTATATTTATGATATTTATCTGATAATAATCTTCATGATCATTTGGAGTATAAATGTCTGGTGGATGATACCAGCCTTGGGAACCTCCTCCAAATGGACCTGCGATGATAAACTCATCTTCAGTAAATTCTCTATACCATAACTGTTCCAAAGGTGTTGAAGGTGGCCCCATATTATTTGACCAGATACCAACACGAATCCATGGAATATCCTGGACTACATCATCTTTCCATGAGTACCAAAAGTGAATGTCATTAACCTCATGAGCAAAACCTGTATACCAATCATCAGCTAGCCACCAATCATGGAAATCTACATCCAAACCATATGGATCAGGTAGTTGAGGATGATGCATTATATGCCCGTCACCTACTTCCCAGTCAGCAAGAGTCATGTTTGTTGCAAATATCAACAGCATACTTCCTAAAATACAAAATATTTTTCCTTTCATTTTTACCTCCCAAAAATTGAATCAGTTATTTATAAATAAATATTTCTAATAAAAGGCTTTGTATCTAAATTCCATTTTACACCTAAAATCGTTATTTTGCCCCTAAAAAATTAATCTATTAAATATAGAATAATTTTTTGTAGCATCGGAAAACTATCTATAATTCTTAACCAGAAAGAACTAGTAGTTGCTTTGCTTCGAGGAATATTAACTTTTAATGGATCTGACCAGATGCTCATAACACCAAATATATCCCTTGCTCTAACTCTGACATTATAAATCCTTTCTTGGTCCCATGAATATTTAGCTGTCACAGTTTCCCCCGAAGGGAAGGGACCAATCCATTTATCATATGAACCATCATCCCAGTTAAATTGGTACCATAAATCATCTCCATCTGGATCCGTATTACTTGTTTTATATGTATATTTAGTACCTGCTTTACCACTAGCAGGACCATTTGGTATTTCAGGCTTATTAGGTGGATTAGTAATATCCTGTGATTGAAACTGGTTATAATTATATGAGGATGTCTTATATGCAATATGTCTGAAATCACATCTGGTATCTTTTGTTGTAAGACTGAGATATTTAAGAGTATAGGGTCCATTTTCCATATGTCTACTTATTGTTTCACCCAGGAATTCTAGTGAAATTATATTACTTCCCAAATCTAAGTAGTCATTTTTTTTCGTAAATACGATGTTACACTCATTATTATCATAAAGCCATCCTTCAATTGTATATTTCCCAGCTTTTTCAACATCTATTTGAATATCAACTACTAAATAATTATATAAACCATCATTATCAGTATCAACTCCAGTATCAGAGTAACTATTAGTAAATATTGCATCACGTTTCTCAAAATCTGTATATTTATAGGATTTTGTAAAATGAGCATTATATTGATAATCAATCTCATTTCCAAAGTCATTATCAAGTAAGAAAGTAACCACATATGGTCCATTTTCCCCATATTCACGAATGGTAAGACCATCAAATTCTAACATAATAGTTTGAATACCTTGCTGAAGATAAATAGGTTTATTAATATAGGTGATCTTATTCGATGTTGTATCATATAATTCACCAATAATATTAAACATTCCACCAGAGATTACTTTTATTTCTGCAGTTACCTCTAGGTAATCATAGTCTCCATCACTATCAACATCAACTCCTTGGTCAGAATAAGAGCCTGTAAACATGGCATCCACAGGAACATATGCTTCAGTTGATGAAGAAATAAAATATGGCGGATTAGTTTGTTTCCCAGGATTAGCCCAATCATTCTCTGGTATTCCTTTTTTTATATCACCTGCTCTCATGGCCATATATTCTTGATCTCCGTAAATAGCATAAACTGAACTTTTTTTAGTTTCAAGGTCATAGGTGTCACAATGATCATTCCGTGTGTGAGAGGTATCAGTTTCATAAAAATCTGGGAGTTTGTCATTACAACCATCTGAGGGCATATCTTTATCTGAATCAGTTTCCCCATGAAAAGGCCCGCCTTCTTTCCATTGATCATCAACCCAATTATGATATGCTTCATGGGCGATAACCTCAGCAGTACAATCGATCCCCTTTACTGTAGGTCCACCAAAGCTCTCTACACCAAAGTAGGTGTTAAGTACAATTGGAGCAAAGTAGTGCTGACCTGAGGCCTTTTGAGTAATATAAACTTTTCCTTCTGAGGTATAACCGTAACCACCTTCTCTGGTTGAATCAAAATATGCTTGATCAATATCAGGGACAGCTTCATCTAAAGCCCAGTATTCAAACCAATTTGGTTCTTCATTATTATCTTCATCTCCATTTTTATTGAAAAATAACTTAAACGATTCACCAAGTGTATCTGTATCTGTTTCACTTCCTGATATTTCTTTAAATAAAATTGTACAAACAGCCAATTTATTACCATGTGTACCTGGTGCAGCGACATAATAATATGGGTTGCCATAACCAGGAATTATATCACCTGACCAACAAGTTTTTACTAATTCATAACCTGGTGGGATATCGATTGTTGCTTCAAATTTTACACGTTCATCAAGCTTAGTTGAAGGATCATTTGTGGTTGGATTATTTTCATCTGGAACGCCTGTAATAGTAATATCTAAGATTGTAGGTCCTTCTGGTTTATAACCATATGTTTTAAAGCAGAAATCATGCTCAGGATCTCTTTCCTCCCAGACGCCAAAATTATTCCACCAAGCCTTACCATCAGGATAATAATTATTATTAAGATCACCTGATCGCCATTGCCAATAATCATCTATAACACCAGCCTCCGAACACAAAACAATATAGTATGTTTGTCCTGGAGTAACGAAAATATCTGGGAAATCAAATTCTACCCATGAAATACCATCTGGTATCTCAGCTTCTGATTTCATGACCCATGTTAAATCATCACCATATATAGGTTTTCTAATAGAAAGAGTAATACCATCAGAAGGGTAGCAGACTTTCTCTATTTTTACTTTCACTCTTGTTAATTTCTCCAGAGTAGGTTTAAAAGATTGTGCCATATCTGCAACAGATGATACAAGAACTCCAATTTCATCTATTGTCTGTTCTTGGTCAATTTCGTCATCATTAAAAACGAGTTTTTTCATATTTGTGTTAATAATTTTTATATTCTGAGCCGTAGATATTATTGGTGTAACAATCAATAGCATACAAACAAAAATTCCAACAAATTTAGCTTTCATTATAACCTCCCCAGGGTATCAAATTATAATATACTATTTAGATATAAACTTTATTCATATTAGTTGTAAAATTTATAAGGAAAATATATTTATTTTTTATATTAAGTTCATAACAACATTTACTAAAAAAGAAAAAAGGGCTTTAGTAAGTTTTACAAAAATCCGAAAACAACCTTTTTTTTAAACTGTTTCTATTGGAATTAATCTAAGAACCGAATCACAAATCTTGGTCGGGGCTGTACTCCTTTCTCGGAGAGTTTCTACTCAAAACAGAGGTATTTGGGTTTTTTTTGATTTTTCGATAGGATTTATAAAAGATTAATTGTTCCAATATCTAAATAATAAGGATGGAAAGATGCAAAAATTTTGTGCTTCTTGTGGATCAAGGTTAATATACTCAGCAAAATTTTGCATTTATTGTGGTAAAAAAATACAAACAGAGGTTTTAGATAATTTTAATAGTAATATTGATTTTAAAAATAATAACGAAAAATATAGTCCACCAGTTTTAAATATTTTATCTGAAGGAGAGACAGAAAATATAATGGCAGAGATTGTGAATATGTGTGAAATTGATCCAGATGCTGGTTTAGAATTTATTGATAAAACTATAAAAGAGAATCCTGAAATTAAAAATAATCCATTTGGGAAATTTGCAAGAGCAATGGCGTTTGGAAGCAAAGGCTTGTTTCAATTATCGTGTAGAAGACCTGATGTAAATTTTTCAGTTTTTGAAGAGGATGAATTACGAACAATTCTTGGTGTGAATGATACACACTTAGATTATTTGGAAAAAGGATTAAATGAGATTAGATTAATGGAAGAAATTTTTCCAAATGCATTAGAAAAATTAGGAGCAGAGGAATATAAACTTGGGGAGAAGAAAATAGATGCAATGGCTTTGGTATTAGAAAGATGCAGACCAGGTCGTGTTCAACAGATACTTGGAAAAACCAAACTTTTATTTTTTGGACATAGTAGAATATTAACTGTAGGAAATTTTAAGGTAAATGAGCTTTCAAAAAATATTTTTATGAGGGTAAGAAATATTTTTTTCACTTTCAATTCAATTGTTCGTACTGCTATTGTTTTAGAGGAAGGACCCTCGTTTATTAGGTTTTTAATGTGTGAAAGAACGCCAGATAATCCAACATCCTTTAGTGAAAATGTTTCTGAGAAATATGTTGGAAGAGGTATACTATCAATTTTTGATAATGGTAATTCTACTTCTGATTATCCTTTACAAAAATGTTTAAGATGTAATAAACCTACATTTGGAATTGATTTAAAAAATGGTATTTGTTGTGGTTGTATAGGATAATATAATTTTTTTTAAATAAAGGAGTGTAATAATTAATCCAAGGAATATATGTGATATATGTGGTAAAAAAAAGTTGTTGTTTATTTATATTAGTCGTTGCATTAGAATTTTTAGTATCGGAAAACTATTGATGAAGCGATAAAATAGACACATTAATAGATTATCATTTGCTGTTTTTATACGAGGTATGTTAATTTCTAATTTACCCCATTCGCCTTTAGCACAAAATTGATCAATAGATTTTACTTTTATCTCATAGGATTTTTTTGATTCCCAAATATGTTTAACTATTATTTCTTCCCCTGCTGAATCTAGATCTGTCCATTCGAATGTTCCATCACCCCAATCAATATAAAAACAAACATTATCACCTTGCAAATCATCTGCAGATAATGTAAATTCATATTCCTCATTTGGAACGCCCTCATCAGGGCCATTAATTGTGGGGATATCTGGTGGAGTATTATCTGAAAGATCTAAATAAGTTTTAAGAAATTCATCCCAATTTGTATTTAATGCAAAAAGAGTTTCCTCATAAGGAGATGGCAATGCGTGATCATACCTAAGAGCATTGTTATAATCATTTTTATTATCAGGGAAATAGAAATTAAAACCACAAGACGGATATCCTTCTAATGTGACACAAGCAATTACAGAATCTTCGATGTTATTTAAAATTGAATTTTTTATTTCTAAATAATCAGAATCAGAAATATTTAGATGCTCTAAAAAATCTTTAAGATCAACAAAATAGTCGATATAAAATTGAAGACCATATCTTCTTGTTTCTTCTAAAGCAGTTTGTATATCACTTTTATAAGTATCAATATTATCAAGGAACCAATCAGCAAGTTCATCAATAGACATTGAAAGATCATCGAGTTTAGTTGAATCAGTTGCGCCCATTGCCTGATAAATTTCTTGTATATGTTGAGGGACAAAATGATCAACAATATTTATTGCAAATTCTTCGCCGCTCATTGAGGGGTTTGCTACAACATCAGCCAAAATACTATCAAATGGAATATCTCCTACTAAACCACAATCAGCATAGCTAACAAAATAATCACAGAATTGAGAAACTTGATATCGAAACTCATGGTTTCCTGCAAGACATGATTGGATCAATATTACATCTAATTTAAAACAACCATTATCTGTCACTGTATCAAGAGCATCATGGATTTCTGGCATGGTAATCATGATTTCATCACCATGTTCATCATAGCATACCCCTTGCCAACCACTACCCTTATTTGCAGTAATTTCAAAAAAATAGTGATCTGAAGGATAATCATTCATGACCTTTTCTGCAAATTGAACTATTGTTTCAGGGTCGCTCATATCTGATTCTGCAGGCCAATCTTGTTTAACAGCAGTTTTTCCTTCATAATAATATAATGTTGTATCATTTATTGGTTTTTTATCTATAAGAACCGCGACTTTCACATCATCAGTTGCCCCAACTTTTTCAATAAGATCAAGACAAATACCAATATAAGAAGATAGCTTGTTATCTCCGTTCTGATAAAACATCAAAACCCAGTCAACATTCTCCTTCTCATAAAAATTAAGATCACTGGTTTGTACAATATTATTATTTACTCCCTTAATTGGTTGAACTGCTAGAATCAACAACATACAAATTAATAATCCACATAATTTCTTCATATTTTCTTCTCCCTTTTTTCTTAAATTATAGATTAAATGTAATATTAAAATATAAAATTTATTTCTAAATACTTGAACAAAGTCACAAAATTATGTCTTTTTATTAAATTAAATACAAATAAATAAAATGAATTTAAGTAATTTTAAAGATATAAAATATATAATCTTAGGATCTGGGAAAAGGATTTTCGATAGTTGAAACCTATTGACGCCTTGGGCTTTCTACGGAAAACCAGATACTCTTATTTAGAGATATTTAAACAAGTTAAAAGTAAAAAGATTTTCAATATTTAACAATAGATTTTGTTCTAATTCTTTTAAGCCGGAATTTTATAATAACAATCTGATTATCGGAAACATACTTTTGAATCGTTCAAACAAAACTAATAATGGTAAGTTGTTTGATAATTTGGTTCTTGGCATTGACACCTCTAATATTCCCCATTCGCTTTCTGCACCATGTTCATCTTTTAATTTTGCTTTAATGATATAATCTCCCTTTTCATTCCAAGTATGAGAATCGCATACTTTTTCACCTGAAGCGTAAGGTCCTTGCCAATCAGTAATTGTTCCATCATCCCAATCCCAGAGTACCAACATTTCATCTCCTTCAGGATCAACTATACTGGGTATACAATAGGTTTGCTCCTCACCAACTTTTCCCTTCTTTGGACCATTTATTATTGGTGGATCTGGTGGAAACTGATCGTATATTAAAGCCCAAGTGATATCTTCTACATTTTCAGATTCATTATCAATCACAGTTAAAACAACTGAGAAATTTCTTGCACTTGTGTAAGTATGGGTTGGATTTTGCTCATCAGATGTTTCACCATCACCAAAAAGCCAATGCCAACTATATGGTGGAACACCGTTAAATGCAAAACCATGAAATTCTACTGGAACATTAACAAGTCCATAATATGGTCCATTTGCATCAGCCTCAAACTCTCCTCCAATGAAAGAGATATAATCAATACCATTTTCTGATGGACCTACATAGCGTTCAGATGAAAAGATATCTTCATCTTTGTTCCAATGTTCATGAACACCGAGACTTTCTGATAAAAAAGTTCCATCATTTTCTGGATCATAGGTATTTTCGTTTGGAATAGCTGATTGATGAAGGTAGAATTGAGATCCCTCGACTGGATTTGTACCTTCAGTATGCAAAAAGTCAAACATTACTGAATCAATTGCTACAGGGTCTTGTGAAAAATATAGGCTATTAGTCCAGTCATTGTTAAATGGATACATTTGAAATTTACCAAGGGTTCTATGATCAATACATGTAGCATACAAACCATCTCCAATGTATAAAACGACTTTTCCGCCAATATCTGCATGGGCAAATAGATCAGTTTGTGGTGCAGGATATCCAGGAATAAATGAATCCTCATGATAAGGATGAACTGGATATACATCTTCCATCCAGGTGCCAAAAAAGTTTTTTCCTGATAGTGTTACACCAGTTTTAATTGGATGTCTCTTAAGAAGCGGCATATTGATTAGATAGTCGGCATTAATAACACAAGTTGGAAGTGTTCGATATGCACAAGTTCCCCCTGCAAAATGCACAAATTCATTACTTGCTATAACCTTTTCACGTCCAGATGCACCACCAAAACCATCGACATAGTGAATATCAGCAAATTCAGGAATTAAAGGATCAGCAGGGAACTCTTCATAGTAGACTCTATTATAAAACCAGTTTGGTATTCTCCGAGATGCATCGTAAATTGTGATATCTTCTTGAGCAACATTTACAATGTTTACAAGTTGTCTAAGAAGTGCCTTGATAACATAAGGGCTTGCATCTAGATGATTATCTTCCTCAGTGTATGACCCACAGTTATTAAAATTAATTTTTATAGCGATTTTTTCGCCGGCTTGATACCCAACTTCTCCATGGCCATGTTCGACATTGAAATACTTGAAAAGAAGGTCCCATGCAGTAAATTCATCATCTACATCAGCTAATTTTTTTACACATGATGCAAACAATTGATCTATCACTTCTTGATCATTATTTTCTTTTTTCCACCATTGTCCTGTCTGTTCTTTTTCTGTAGCATCAGGATTCCACCCCCATACTACACGACCAGGTTTATAACCAGAGGGTGTACCAATTGGTTCATTGGGGATTGGATCCCAAGGGATAATTACTTCTTCATCGTATGATTTAATAACATAGTTTTCTGCAAAAACATTACTTGAGACAGAAAAAATCATAACAAAGCATACTAAGATAACGGGTGCAAAAACACTGGTTTTAATCTTTAATTGTTTTATCCATAAAGCCATCCCATGAAACAATGCAGTCCAAATTATACTCCAAAATGCAATATAACCAAATGCAACAGAAATACCAATTTGCTGACAAGGATATCTTAAACGGTCAGGTCTAGGGACAACGCGTATAATAAACCAAATAATTGCAGCAATTCCTGCTAGATGAAACCAAATGCCTTTTTTATTATATAAAATCCTTAAAAAAAATCCTCGACTTTTTTTATGTTTATGGTTTTTTGTTTTATTATCCATTTTGATTCAACCTAACAACTCTTTCATTAAATGTATGCATAAATAAGATATAATAATTTTTATATTTTTTCTCAATCATATAATAAATAATTAGATTTGAGTTTAATTAGTAAAAATCCGAAATGCTTAAATTTCTTTGTTGTTTTGTTTAAATTATCATAATACATGTAATAAACCTTTATTTGATGGTTTAAAGGATTGAGGGATTAACAATAACTTGGTGAGATTTATGAATTCAAATGATAAAATATCAAAAGATTTTATCAGAGAAATTATCGATGATGATTTAAAAACCAACAAATATGATGGACGTGTTCATACCCGTTTTCCTCCAGAACCTAATGGTTATCTTCATATCGGTCATGCCAAATCAATTTGTCTAAACTTTGGTATAGCAGAAGAGTATAACGGTCTTTGTAACCTTCGTTTTGATGATACAAACCCTGCAAAGGAAGAAGAAGAATATGTAAAATCAATTATTGAAGACGTTCGATGGCTTGGATTTGACTGGGAAGACAGATTACTTTTTGCATCAGATTATTTTGACCAAATGTATGATTATGCAGTTCAATTAATAAAAAAAGGAAAAGCATTTGTTGATGATTTATCAGCTGAAGAAATTTCTGCATACCGTGGGACATTAACTAGGCCTGGTATTAATAGTCCAAATAGGGAACGATCAAAAGAAGAAAACCTTGATCTTTTTATAAAAATGAAAAATGGTGAGTTTAAAGATGGTGAAAAGGTTCTCAGAGCAAAAATTGACATGGCTCATCCAAACCTTAACATGCGTGACCCTATAATGTATAGAATTCTTCATGAATCCCATCATAGATCAGATGATAAATGGTGCATATATCCAATGTACGATTGGGCACATGGTCTTGAAGATTCAATTGAAGGTATTACCCACTCGATATGCACCTTAGAATTTGAAAATCACAGACCTCTTTATGATTGGTTTCTTGATGCACTTGACGTTTATCATCCTCAACAAATTGAGTTTGCACGTCTAAATCTTACTTATACAATTATGAGTAAACGATTGTTGCTTGAATTAGTCCAAGGAGGTTTTGTTAACGGTTGGGATGACCCAAGACTTCCAACAATCAGTGGTATGAGAAGAAGAGGGTACTCTCCCCAGTCAATTAGAACTTTTTGTAAGAGAATTGGTGTTGCAAAAGTCAATAGTATCGTTGATATTGATTTCCTTGAGCATTGCGTTAGAGAGGATTTAAACAAAACATCATCTAGGTTTATGGGTGTTTTAAGACCTCTTAAAGTTACTATTAAAAATTATCCTGAAGATAAAGTTGAAGAGTTTGAAGCAATTAATAATCCTGAGGATCCTAAAGCGGGTACTCGAAAAATATTTTTTTCAAAGCATCTCTTTATAGAAAAAACTGATTTTTTGGAAGAGCCTCCTAAAAAGTTTTTTAGACTTGCACCAGGCCGAGAGGTTCGCTTTAGATACTCTTATCTTGTAACTTGTAAAGATGTAATAAAAAAGGATGGTGAAGTAGTAGAATTAATCTGCACTATTGATCCATCTACAAAAGGTGGTTATGCCCCTGATGGAAGACGTGTAAAATCAACAATTCATTGGGTGTCTGCTTCTCATGCAATTGATGCAGAAGTTTATTTGTATGATAGATTATTTACAGTAGCAGACCCTGCAGGTCAAAAAGATAAAGATTTCAAGGAATTTTTAAATCCAAATTCTCTTGAAATTCTTAAATCTTGTAAGGTTGAACCAGAAATTAAGAATTTGAAACCTTATAGTAGATTTCAGTTTGAAAGAAACGGTTACTTTTGTATTGATCCAGATTCGACAAAAGATAAAATCATCATTAATAGAACAGTTGAACTTCGTGATACTTGGGCAAAAATCCAACAAAAACAACATAATAAATAGAATTAAAATTAGAATAATTAGTTTATTAAATCTTAACTATTTCATAATATAAGTTATAATAATTTAATTTTTATTTCTGGAAAATCCAAAATGCTATATATTAAAATTGCAATGCCTTCCGACATAATTTGTTAGCCCTGTGGTGTAGCGGCAACATTCTAGCCTTTGGAGCTAGCGTCAGCGGTTCAAATCCGCTCAGGGCTGCTCAAAACCATTAATATGCTCCCGTGGTGTAGTCCGGCCAATCATTCTGGCCTTTCGCGGGTTGGAGGAAAAGTGGTAACATTATCAAATTTTCCTGAAGAAACCCGAAGATAGCCAGCTACCCGGGTTCGAATCCCGGCGGGAGCATAAATTTACTAGTAAATTTTAAAAACTTATTGGTTATAACTATTTTTGGTGAACTGTATTGGGCAAGACTGATACGATCAAAGAAAGAGCAGTTTGGGTATATGCTCAAACCCTTGAACAGAGAGACCTTTGGGAAAAAATTGCTAAAGAAAATAATATGTCACTTTCCAAATGGATCGTTAGAATAATAGAGGATTCAATCATAGAACTTGAAGATGAGGTTAAAAGTAGAAAAGACATTGAAAAGGAAAACAAAAACTTGAAAAAGGAGATATCAGAACTACAGGATAATATACGACAATTAAATATTATAAGAGATAACTTAGAGTTGGAAATCAGGAAATATAGGGCAGAGCCTTTTGTAAATCCACCTGCTGAAGGGGTAATACATTATGAAAAAGAACTGATTAACATCCTCAGAAATGCTATAGGAATAAATGGAAAAAAACGATATCTTGATAATGACGAGATCCTAGCTCGTCTAGGGGTAAAACCTACAGATATTAAATCTATAAAATCTATATACATTCAGCTTTCTCTTCTTGAAGGATATGGTCTTATAAAGTCAACCTCGAAGGGGTGGAAATGGAAAGAGTAGCTAGCAGATATACTGATATTAACTCTGATACACCAATAGATTTGGATAATATGATTTTGATCAATGAATATCTTAAAGACGCTGAATGCATAGGTTTGACCGATAGAACTTTAGAAAATTATAATTCATGTTTGAAGCTATTTTCTAAATTTGTTAGAAAATCACTTATAGATATTGATATAGAGGATTTAAAGAGATTTAAAACATATCTCCAGAACAGAAAAAACAGATACAATGAAAAATATAGTGTAAAAACAATAAGTAGGTATTTCTCTGCGATACAATCCTTTTACGAATATTTGGAATTTGAGGATTATGTTGACAAAAATCCAATGTCAAAATTCAGAAAGAGATACTTATCTTCATTTAATAGGGCGAAATATTCTAGAGGTGACTCAAAAAGAAAATTGATATCAGTTGAGGAAATGAGCATGCTGATTAATTCTATTATTGATCCTCTGGCAAAGGCTGTAGTGACGACTCTATGCAAAACGGGTGTACGCCGACAGGAGTTAGTAAATATTGATATTGATGATATTGACTGGTCGGAACAGTGCATACATCTTAAACCTACTCTAAAAAGAAGCAATCTTGATATTTTTTTTGACGATGAATGTTCAAGGATTTTAAGGAGATGGATGATAAGCAGAGAAAATAGAAAAAACAATGGTACTAAGGCACTTTTTATAAATGAACGAGGTGGTAGATTAGGTAGGAATGGTATATACGAACTTGTCGTAAAATATGCAACGAAAGTCGGCTTACATGATCCAAACAGCAGAAGGATACAAGATAGATTTACTACACATTGCACAAGACATTGGTATTCCACACACCTATATAGAAACGGTATGAAACGAGAATATATCAAAGAATTACGCGGAGATTCCCGTAGGGAAGCTATAGATATCTATCATCACATCGACAGGAAAGAACTGAGAGATTCATATTTAGCACATATACCTCAATTAGGAATAGATTAAATTAGAAAATTCAAAATATTCTGGAATTAAAATGTGGAATTAAAAATAAACGGCATTTCTTCAGCTCTGGGCAATAATTAATGATTTCACTATCATGAACAAGAATTGCAGAGGCTATATTTTCATTACTTATTATTTCTGTAAATGTATGTGATTCTTCAATATTCCTATCATGTTTTTTATAAATTTTTTTATATTCAAAAGGAGAATACATAATAGAGGTAAAAAAAAGAGGCCGCTTTGCGGGATCGATATTATATTTTTTTAAAGTTAATATGTTAAGCATCTCCATGGGTGATTTTTTATTCATTTCTGATAAATGATCGTCAAAATTGTCGAAACATCTTAGAATTTCGTAGCTTCTGCAGAAATTAAAGAAAATTTCCCCATGAGCCATCTGTTTTAGCATATAATTTAAATTCAATTTTTTACCATTTTCCGTGAACAATTTAGTTTTTATAGCCATCTTTATCAAATGGGTAGCTGATCTCCAATCTGGAGGAAGATCTTCTCTTGTAAAGCTTCTAGTATCCATTTCATCTAAAATTATTTTTTTGTATTTCTCAATTGTTTTATATATTAACTTCGGATGTTTTATCATCCACCATAAAAATGTCAATAACTCATTTATTGGAAAAAGATGCATACCTTCTTTTACTTTATCTGTTTCTATTGCCAAAGCAATTCTTTCATTTATATGTTCAATTTTATTTGGATGTCCAATATTTGTAATAATTCTTTCATGTTTATATTTATATAAATAAGATTTATGGTAATTTGTTATTTGAATACCTTTTTTTCTATCGGGTATGAAATATAAATCAGAGTTTAAGAAAAAATAGGATATATCCTTATTTGATTTATTTACTTTCTTTTCAATAACCAAGCCACTTGCTATGGCTTTTTTTAAAATTCTATTTTGGTCATATAGATCAGCATGAGTAAAAAGATCTTTGGAGAGTTTTGTCTTATCGATTAAATGAGATTCAAATTCTTTTTTAAATCCAGGATGTATCTCATCTAATTCAATATTTGATACATTAGGGAACTCTCTTTTCATAGAAACTGTGGGATTAAATATATCGAGAGAGAGTTTTATCATCTGTTTCATTTCATTAATAGTAATTGGTTGAACAAGCAATAGACAATTAAGTAGTCGTCTGCCAGGTCCAGAAGAAATTATCTTTTTTATTGCTTCTTCATCCATGATGTATCAAACAGTGTATCGTTTTTTTTATATTTCCATGTTATGCGGAGATGCGATGAAAAGTGTAAATGAAACCAAAAGAACCTATGTGTTAAAACCTTGGGATGAAGTAAGAGGCAAAATTCAGAATCTTGAGATTAAGAACAAATCTGCTATTTTACGGTTCTTTGGTGGAACAATAATTAATCTTGGAATGACCACAGTGGAGATCCAAAAGAAACTGATGAATGCAATTGGAAAAAAGGTACATATTCTTAGAACAGACATTGTAAATAAAGAATATTGTATAAAAATCTTTGAGGAAAACGAAGAAAAAAATCATATTTTTGGAGGCTGAAAATGATAGAAGATAAAAATTCAATATTTAAATATGCTAAAGTAAATTTAAATTTATCTATAATTACAAAACTGTTGTTATCATCACCCTTAGTGATAACAAATTTACAGAATCACATGAAATCACCCTTTTTTTTAATGGGGTATTTCATCTCTCGCCATATTAACGCGACCTGCACCGGTGGAGTTAAGTTGAGTGGCGATATTTTGAATATTTTCTATCTGTTAAATGTAAGGCGCAGAGTGATAATGTTAAAAAAAGGGGGATAATAATGGGAAAACAAAAAAGATTGGATGATTTTGGCTTTTCAAATGGTAAAAAGAACAATCCAAAATCCTCTAAAAGATGTTGTTCACATTGCGGAAGTGATAAATATGTCAAGGATGGAAAAAGAAGAAGGAAGTACCTAGGATTAGTGCAAATATATCTATGTAAAAAATGTGGAAGGAAGTTCAGTGACATAGCAATTCCATATACACATTATCCAATATGGGTTTTAGATATAATACTCAGCCTATTTGTAGGAGGCTTAAGTATACAGGCTATTCCTGAAGAAGTAAAAAAAACTGCAAAACTGAAAGGAATGAACTTGTCCATCTCTATTCCAACAGTTATAAAGATTATAATAAACTGTAGTAATCTATTATTAAAAATCGAAGAGCATTACCATCATACATTAAAGTCTAATACTTGGCAAATCGATGACTGTTTTCAACCACGACCGCACAGATTATGGTATTATATTACAAACGTAATGTCAATAGATCAAAGATATTGGCTTGCATCGCATGTATCGAAAAACCGTGATAATCAAGCTTCAATTACAGCACTCCAGCAAGCCAAATTAAGAGCTGGCTATTATCCTATAGTTGTTCAATGCGATGGCTTAAAATCACATTCTGCTGCAATAAAAAGAGAGACACCTAATGCGCATATAGATCAAGAAAAAAAAAGCAAGGATATATCTATTGTGAATGAAATTGAACGTTTAAATCGGGAAATGCGTAGGTTAATACCAAAACTAAAACGATTTGACACAATAGAATTTTTACAGGCTACTACCGAAATTAAACGTTTACAATACAATTTCTTGAAAACACATAAGAGTTTGGGAGGAAAAACACCTGCCCAGGCAGCAGGAATAAAACTTAAAATCCATGGTTGGAAAGACCTTCTAACATTAGCCATTCGTCTATCAAGAAAGAAAAGATAACTATAAAGAAGTCTTTACTTTCTTTTTGCTATTTGATATTTTTATTAGATCCAACCAGTCATAACGTTGTGGTGCAATTCCTGCAATCATTGCAGGTGTCATGTCATTTAGTGCAGTATGTGTTTTGATGAAATTATAATAAATTGCGAACCCATCTGTAAAACGAATTGCACTTTCTTCATCGTGAAAACCTGCCATAATTTTAATCCGATTTTTTATTGTCTCATTATATCGCTCTATTCGATTGTTAAATCCTAATGACAGAGGTCCCTGAAGATGAATTAATGGTTCATTAGCATTTGTTCCTATTTCCTTTTTTATTGCTTCATTATAGGAGCTTAGGCCATCTGTAACGATTTCCAGTGGTTTTTCTTTACTTTTATTTACACCTTTTTTAAGTAATATAGATGCATCTTCTTCTCCACGTTTTTGACTAATATGTTTAGCTAGGAGAAATCTTGATTCTGCATCTAGAAGATTCCATAGGATGATATGTCTACCTTGTACCTTCAATATTGTTTCGTCAGCTAACCATCGTCCTCCTGATACATTAATATTCAATCTATCAGTATATTGTGTTATTAGATGAATGTATTTTTTCATCCAGTAGTGGATAGCTACATGAGAGATTTTTATACGGTAAGTTGTTTCAAGGTGCTGGACTATTTTTCTTAGAGATAAACCATGAAAATAAAGATCAAGTGCACTTGTTACAATACTTGCTTTGTTTTTCATACCTTTAAATCCTTTTATTATTCCTGAAAAACGTTTATTACATCTTTTACAAATATATCTCTGTACAGGTCCGCTGCTGCGGGTATATCTTTTACCATTTCTAACTACCATATCTTCTTGTCCGCATACAGGACACCTGTCATCTTTATCCAAAGGATCTAATCCAGTTTTAATATCCTCTACAGTTAGTTTATAATCAATTGCATTGATATGCTTGCATCTGTTATGATTTTTTTGATGATCTATACAATTACATGACCAATGATTTTTTTTCCATACAACATTATACCATAGATCTTGGTTTGATTGAGATCTGACTCTATAATGTGACTCACTTTGTTTAGCAATACCACCTTTTAGCAATATTTGAATACCCTTGTATTCTTTTTTCTGTTTTTGACTAGAATTTTTCATAATTTACACCTCTCAATCAATATTGTATTTTGAATTACTTTTATTATTCATTTAAAATCATCCTCCTTTTCAACATTATCTTTAAAATTATCTGTTAAACTTTTTTTATTTTGGGGTATAAATATTTTTTTTAATAGTTCTATATCTAAAGATTTTACTTTTTTTATACATTTTATTTTTTTTTTATATCCTTCTGTTTTTTTCTTTATTTTTATCGATTATTATATCACCTCCACAGGTTAGTAAAAGTTTGTTTTGGTTGGATATAAACTACCCAATATTTATATATTTCGGTTGGATACTTACTACTATGGTTCGACCAAAAATAGAGAGAAGGAAAATAAAAACAGGAGTAACAATTGATCCAGAATTATTTGATTGGGTTCAATCTAAAATAAAAACTAAAGAGTTTTCAAATCTAACACATGCTGTTGAAAGAGGTTTGATGTTACTCAAAGAAAAAATGGAAAAAAAATAAATTTATTTACTAAATGCTTTTTTTTAAATATTTGAATCATTTAAAAATTCAATTATTTTATTTTCATATTCTAATATCTTTTTTTTAATTTTTTCGGGTTTTTCATATTGAATATCTTTATATTCAATTTCCTTATATCTGGAAATACTTAAATCATGATTATTTTCTCTAATTTCACTTACCGGAACAAAGAAACATTTTGCTTTTCTGTCTTCAAATTTTTCTCTATCAATTTTTTTATATTTATTAATAATATCTGGTATATCATTTTGATCAATAGGTTTACGTTTATCATCTAGACTGAAACCATCATTTTTCATATCATAAAACCATATTTTTTTAGTTTTTTCACCTTTTTTAAAAAACAATATCGCAGTGGATACTCCTGCATATGGTTTAAATACTCCAGATGGCATTGAAATAACTGCTTTTAGATTGCTTTTTTCTACTATTAACTCTTTCACTTGTTTGTGTGATTTAGTACTTCCAAATAGAACTCCATCTGGAACTATTACTGCACATCGTCCATTTTTTGATAAGATATTGTACATTAATTCAAGAAAAATTAATTCGGTTTTTTTTGTTTTTATTACAAATTCATCACTTAATTCTGATGGATCTATACTGCCTTTGAATGGAGGGTTTGCTAAAATTATATCGTAATAGGGCCTTTGGTCAAATAATCTTGTAAGAGAATTTACTCTTTTTATATTTGGTTTATCAATTCCATGCATAATTAGATTCATTAAAGATATTCTAGTCATGGTTTGATCAATTTCGTATCCATGTAGAGAATCATGTAATATTTCCATCTTAGAGGTATCTAATTTATCTGATTTATTTGATTTGAGAATGTGTTCATAGGCAGATATTAAAAAACCTGCGGTTCCACATGCAGGATCACAAATAATTTCGCCAAATTTTGGATTTACAATTTCAGTCATCATTTTTATGATATGTCTTGGAGTTCTAAATTGACCGTTTTTCCCCGATGTACTTAATTGTGATAATAAATATTCGTAAATATCTCCTTTAATATCTTTATTTTGTTCCTTGATATCCAAATTGTTAATTGTGCGTATAGCTTCAACCATTAATGCTGATGATGGAATATTAAAAACTGCATCTTTCATATAATTGTTATATAATGTTTCGTCACCTGCTAGATTTCTGAGAAAGGGAAATACTTCATCTCTTACATGAATAAGTAGCTTATCTGCTTCAAAATTTGACCATACAGACCATTTTAATTTATTGTTAGGAAACATGGATGAATACTCTGAATTTATTTGCATTGCTTCATTTTTTCTTTTATTGTCTTCTTCTTCCAATTTTTTCATGTAAAGTAAATATGATATTTGTTCGATAGCTTGAAGTGGATTTGAGACACCACTACTCCAGAATTTGTCCCATAATAAATTAATCTTTGATTTTAAATCTTGATCTAGCATATTATTGCCTCATTATTTTTTTTATTTCATCTAAATTATTTTTTATTTCATTTTCTTTAATCATAATATTTTCAATGATATCATTTGGATCATCATATTCAACTTCTATGTATTCAATTTCATGATATGTGGAAAAACTGAGATCTATATCATTAGATAAAGAAGAAGTAAAAAAATTAAAAAAATTAGCTAAGGAAGAACATAGACCTTATAGTAGTCAGATCGTTCACATGATGGATTTTTATATTAAAAATAAAGAAAAAAGGTGAAAAAATATGTATATTAGTAAAAGTGCAATAAAAAAACTTCAAATTTATTTAATAATATTAACCATATTTATTATTATGGGTTGGATCAATGGTTTTTTTGGTGCATATTTTCAAGATAAATCCTGGGAATATAGTACTGGAAGTGAAAGATTTATTGAATATTAGAATACCGGTGCATTTCTTTTAACGATAGCAGGTTATCTTTTTTTTATTGTATGCATTATGATCTTGGTTCTCACAGGTATTATTTTATGTATTAATAAATTAATCGAACCTTAAACGTAACATTTGGATGAGACTTTATTCTTTAAGTCGATTTTAACTCATATCCTATTTTTGCACCCAAAGTCCTACTTCAAAAGATATAATTTAATATTTTTTGCAGTATTGGAAACATATCCAGGAATCTCAACCAAGCTCTTGTTGTAATGTTACAAGGTTTTATAGATGATTTAATAATTATAAAATTGTGGCTAAACAGTTAAAAAAAGATATTGACAAGGAATTGTCTTCAGTTATTTTATTATTTATAGCGCTACTGATAATGCTTATTGGTATCATAATAATTGAGCAATACTTTATTCTTGTTCTGAATATTCATAATAAGTTTTTTATCTCCGGGTATTGGGTCTTCTCTGTTTTTCCTGTAATAATCTATTTCTTTTACCTGAAGAAAAAGGGAAAATTAACCTTTAAGGACATTGGCCTGACCTTCGATAATATGTGGAAAAGCATACCCCTTGGGGTTCTGGCCGGATTAATATCAGGGTTTGCCGGCTGGTTTTTCCTTTATCTTATAGGTTCGCCGGTGGAACCAATCCCCAGAGAATTTGTGATAATGTTCCTTTTTGCTTCGGTGCTGTCAGCCCCGATCAGGGAGGAAATACTGGTAAGGGGCATATTATGGTCTTTTTTTGAGAGAGTCCTGAATATAACATTGAAATTAAAAAAGAAGAATTATGATGTTAAGAAAATAGATCTGGCAATAATAATCGTTGTCTCATTGATATTCCTTTTCTTCCATACCGGAAGAAGCCTGGATGTTCTCCTTACAAAAATTCTTTTTGATTCCTTTGTATTTTCAATAGTATATTACAAAACCAGGAATCTTGCAGCCCCCATGATAGCCCACTCAATTTCCAATTTTTTTGTCATTCTTAGGGTTTTTGTATTCTAAATTAAAATATTAACAGCTTTATTGACTTTTTTTCTTTTGATCCTATATTACTTTGATATAATCTGCTCCTTCAAACTTTGTTTCATCAAAGAACTTGCCTGATACGATTATCTCTACACTATCTCCAAGTTCAAGAATATTAATTATGTCTTGTCTGTCGAATTTTACCATAATGTCAAGTATGCTGTCGTTATCATAGTCGCTGATGTTTGTAGGATGAGTTTCTGCAAATATAGAATTATTCAATAGTATTGTACTAATGTTGATTTCAGAGACGTTATAGTTTTCTGGTAGTTCGATGTAGCATGTAATCCATTTTCCAGTGCTATTTATATTTAGGGTGTCAGGGTCAATGTCTAATTCGGTTTCCGTTTGTAACATAAACTCATCATGGGTAAGCTCATTATCTGAAGTAATAGTCTTTTCAAAAACGCCATCGCCATCGGAATCTATCTGGAGAGTAACACCTTCTTCACCCTGTGAAAGAGCCGACCAGTTGATAGTATACTGATGGAGTGCATTTGGAAATATTGGGATGTTGGTTGCATTTATTGATATATTTGCTAATTCGTTAAATATAGAAAAATTATATGTACCATAGTCATGTCCTTTAACTTCATAAGTATACGTCAAGTCTGTTGGTAGGTAATATATTTCTATGTCTCCAAAAATATCTGCCGAAGCGCTAGGTATTTCATTAACAAACTCACCATCAATAATGCCAATTTTTCTGCTTTGATTATCTGTTATTGTGAGGTTTGTAGGACACATTAACCATACTTTTAGCTTTGTCTGTAAAGCCCATTTGGCTGGACTATCCCAGCACTCGCCTTTATACCTATACATTGGTCCTTTCGGCCCCTTATATCGAGGTCTTATACTCCAATCCCCCCAACATCCTGCATAATCAAGCCAATTTTGAGTCTTGGGGTGTTTATTTCTTTCACCAAGCAAAATAAGTTGCATGTTATCTTTTTGTAATACATTTCCATCTCCTCGGGCGATGTCGCCATAAAATGGATTTGGATCAGCGAAAGGTTCAAAATAATTTGCATGGGAACCATTTGCAACAAAAATCATCACATGATTTCCAAATCTAAATATAATATCATCCCATTTTTTACGCTCACCACCCCAATGTTGGGAACACGCCACATAAGCAGGAACCTCATTTTCGTCTAATAAAACCTCAACCAATTCCCAATCCCCTTCATGATTATTCTTAGCATCATTGAATACATAGAAAAACCAATACTGAATTGCAGTATATGTAATGCCTTTGAATTTATCCTTTTTTACATGAACATATGTTACATTTTTGTATATGTCCTTATTATTTTCATAATGAGAGATAATATTACTGTTATCTTCTACATCCCCTTGGATGTTATCCATATAATAAGATATTTTAGGATTTGTTAAATTTGTAATATTATCTAGTAATATAGGAGGAGATTTTAAAAGAAAGTCATCTTGAAATGGAATGGGATTACTAAGATTCAAGTTAGAGTTATTTAAATGATAAATCATATTGGTCGGATAACATCTTTCGGCAGAATCGTAATACAAAATAGGAAAATACAAATTCGCAAGCCACCATTCTATGGATTCTGTCAAATCATCACCATCATCAAAATAAACAATTATTTCTTTCGTTGTGTAATCATCTAAATCATCTGTATCCTTTACAGCAAGTTTTACTTCATACACGGTATAGGTACTTTCGGGATTATATTGGTGAGATGTTATCTTATTAGTTGTCCAATCAGTATCCCATATTCCATCATTTTCCCAATCCCATCGAATCTTTAGATCAGCAGTATCATCTTCAATATCAGAACAGGATAATGCATCAAATTCAAAAATAGTTGTTATTTGCCCTGCAGGTGGATTCACATTAAAAGAAGCTGTTGGTGGTTGATTTGTGGTAAAAGACCAAGTAGATGATTGTCTGTTTTCAATTCCGTCATTTGCTATCGTACACCAGAAATAAGTTGTTCCTTGATATAGTCCTGACCAAGTGGTTGTTGCTGTACTACCGCTTGGTACATTATAATCCGTTCCGATTACACTTCCATCAGTTACATCATAAAATGTAACATCTAATGTATCACCATTAGGATCTGACACATCAACTGATAGAGTAGGATTTAGACTGACACCAGCTTCATCATTTCCCGGTTGTGGATTTGTTGGTAGATTTGGAGGTTGATTTACACCACTTTCCCACTCTAAATCAGCACTCTTATAGAACTTAATCATATCACCATCATTCCAAACAAATGCAAATCCGTTCTTTGGAATATTGGTTCTCATGCCATTAACCTCTGGATACCAAGACCAGATAAGCTTAGGGGAAACAGAATCTGTATCTGAAATTATGGTTTCCGTAGCTTGCCAGGATGACGTTTTTTTACGATATTTAATATTTCCATTATCATTCCAAGCAACATGCAAATAATCATTACCGTCTATAGCAATAGAAGGATTCCTCCCTCCTGGAGCATCTGGAGCAATAATTTCAGGATCCTCCCAGCCGCTCGCAGTTCTTTTACGATATTTTACAGCAGATGAATAAGCCCCGTAACTGGAAACAAAATGGACATTTCCCTCGCTATCTACTGCGATAGAAGGCCGACAGGCATAACATTCAAAACTTTCTACTGGCTGCCAGGAATCTGTATACCGCCTATAAGCAGAATGCCAGCAAACTCCATTTCGATACCCTCCACTAGACCAAGCCACATGAAGATAATCATTACCGTCTACAGCTATAGCTGGATCTTCCTCCATGTATTGGTCCCCTTCGCCAATTCGCACGGGTGCACTCCAAGAATTTGTGTATTTACTATGGTATAGAGGTCCACAGCCATACCAGCACCAGGTACAACCTATAAAATCTATTTTCTGCCATACCACATGTAGATTGTCGTTACTGTCTACAGCAATAGTAGGAACTCTCTGAGTCCAACCAGTGTCAGTAGTTATATTAACAATGGCTCCCCACACTGTAGTATATTTCCTATAGCGAATCTGTGGATGGTCTGGCGAACCAAGATGGCAACCCTGCCAGACTACATGTAGATAATCATTGCTATCTATAGCTATTGCTGGATTTATCTGATCATAATTTTCTGACGTTAAAGCCTTTTCATGCCAGGTTTCACCTTCATCGGTGGAATAGGAATAATATATTTGATGATAAGAACCTTCAAGACGGAAGTAAACACAATGCAAAGTACCATCTGAAGTCCTTGCTAATTTCCTTGATAGACTATACTCGTACTGCCCTAAATATCCTAGGGCAATTTCACTGCCTGGATCTGATGGATCTCCACACATACTTGGTAAAACACTTGCTCCAACAAATAACAATATTATTCCAATTACCAAACCTTTTCGTAAAACATTATTTTTTTCTACCATACCTATACTACCTCCCCAAAATTATGGTTGTAAAATCTGTAATATAATATTTGAATTTAAACTTTTAGAAGAATTATTAGAACAAGTGTAACAAAAAGACTATTTTGTTTTTATATTGATTTCATTTTCAACATATCAACGATTGTTTTATTAATTAAACCATGAATAAAAATAAAAGAAAAAAGAGGATAGGACTTTATAATGAATCTATAATAGCTTGAGCAGCAGATACAAGATAATCTGCTTGTTCATCTGTCAGTTTATTTCCTCTTTGACCTTCTACCTGATTAATAAAAGCATTGAGTTGATTTATAGCGTCATCTATCCATCCATAACCAATGGATTGTAGAACATTCATTAGTTTTTGAATGAGGCTGTTTTCAAGACCTTGATGTAATTCCATGTCATAAATATCCTCTATTAAGGTTTCAACTTCTTGCGATGGACTTCTTACTTCAATTGATACGGTTTTGGTATCTGATGCATCATCATTATCAGTGACAGTCAGGGTTACATCATAAGTTCCAATAGAATAATAGACATGTATTGGGTTTTGTAAATCCGAATAATAGCCATCTCCGAAGTTCCACCACCAGGAGACAAGTGTTCCGTCGCTGTCTGTCGAGGTATCAATAAATTCAATAATATCTGTATTTATTGGACTAGATAGTGTATATGTGAAGTCTGCTATTGGTGGTTCTTTAAAGTATCCTAATGGATAACGGTCCTGGCTACTTCCACTTGGTATAAGATAAGGAGTATCACCAATTCCGTCATTGTCGCTATCAACTCCAGAATAATCGCTCCAATAGTTACCCCCAGATGGATAGCCATTATCCCATGTATTTGAACCTACATCATTAGCATTTTGACCATTGTTTATCAATTTATTATGATAAATAGTGATAGTATTTGAAGTTCCAGTTATGTTTATACCAATTCCAGGATTATTGTAGATTGTATTATTGGTAATTTCCATATTATAAGCATAGTTCTTATGATAAATCCCATCTTCTGCATTGTCATAGATTTCACAATCTGAAATAATGGTATTTGTCATATGTGTAGAGTGTATGTTTATTGCTATGCCTGCTCGAGCAGTTTCGTCATACCATCCATTAAAACCGTTTTGGTAAACTTTACATCCAATTATTTGGTTATTATTTATGTATGCATAAGCACTTCTTATTATCCTAATACCTGTTGCATCATTATTATAAATAGTACAATTTTTTATCACATTATCGTACATCTGTGAATCATGTCCACCGAGTAATATACCTACTCCAGATTTATAATCACTGTTTACTTTAGTATTATATACTATACAATCTGAAATTGTATTATATTGAACATGTGTTTTTGAAATTGGGTCATGGAATATTATCCCACAGCCATTAGCGTTTCTAATAGTAAAATTTGAAATGACCATATTATGACTTTTAATTCCAACATAAATTCCATGTCCTGAATTATCTGCGTCTATTATCGTAGAAGTTTTATCTTCACCGATTAATTTGATTTTATCCTTTGTAATATCAACATTTTCATAATAAGTTCCATTATAAACAAAAACTGTATTACCTGCTGAAGCATTATTTATACCTTCTTGAATAGTTTTAACATGAGTAGCATCGTACCAATCTGGATCTGCATCATCATCAACATAAATATCGGCTATCTCAATTTCAAGATAAGGAATATAATCACCATATTCTTTTGTTCGGAAGCTTGTAACAGGAATATTTACAGTTCCCCAATAGGTATCATCTGAAATTTTCCAACCGTAATTTATGTTTATACCATCAACAAAATCTTGTACATCATTTGTGACATCCCAACTCATCCATACACCAGTAGTTGATGGAACTTCTGCAAAAGAAGTAGGAGAGCCAGCATATGCGGGTTTGGTATCCCATGTCACAGTGAGTTCATCCCAATCACTATTTATTCTATAAATATTTAAGTCTCTGCCAGCAGGATTATTTGTTTGATATGTGTGATAATATAAATTTAATTTAGCAGATATTATTTTAGTATTTGATGGAACACTTGATATATCAAATTTTATTAATGTATCTTCTCCCCAGATACCAGATGCACCATAATAATTTTCAACTTCCATGATTTCAAAGCCTCCTCGATTCACATTCGTATATCCACTTCTATGAAGAATATAAGCATCATCCGTTGGATAAAACTCAGCATAAGCATCTACTGCTTCTATACTCTCAATTGGAAAAAACACTATAAAAGAAATCACCAGCGCCGAACTAATACATATTACTAAAATTTTATTTCTTTTTTCCATATATTTCCTCCCCAAATAAGGTTTGAAATTAGAATAAAATAAATTTATTTAAATATTATCTTAACAATTGTTTATTTATAACATCTATCACAAAAAAGGAAAAAGAAGCGGTATTATGTTTTTTATCGTAGTAGTTGCATTAGTATTCGGAGTATCGGGAATAAGTTTGTGAAAGGAGATAATTAGTTTAAGAATATTTTAGCAAAATATCTATTTATTAAATTATAAAGCTTTAATGGTTGAATGAATCTGATTATATTTATTAGTAATTGATTTGGTGGTTTATTA
>JABAOH010079520.1_pt4 | contig 30719 bp, 31 predicted proteins | sample 7062181 | NCBI WGS metagenome assembly JABAOH01 (sample SAMN14538630, study PRJNA623070) | marine sediment metagenome | biome: marine biome [ENVO:00000428]; feature: marine pelagic biome [ENVO:01000023]; material: deep marine sediment [ENVO:00002113]; isolation source: pool of 5 deep marine...
CTCCAGGTACCCGACGATCCGATCGTGCCCTTCATCGAAGGCGACGGCACCGGGCCCGACATCTGGCGGGCGGCGCAGCTGGTCTTCGACACCGCGGTGGAGAAGGCGTACGGTGGCACGCGCAGCATCGCCTGGCATGAGCTGCTGGCGGGCGAGAAGGCCTTCAACGAGACCGGAGAGTGGCTGCCCTCCGAGACCGTGGACGCCTTTCGCACCTACCTGGTGGGGATCAAGGGACCGCTCACCACCCCGGTAGGGGGCGGCATCCGCAGCCTCAACGTCGCCCTGCGCCAGATCCTCGACCTGTACGTGTGCTTGCGCCCGGTGCGCTGGTTCGCCGGGGTGCCGTCCCCCGTGCGACACCCGGAGCAGGTCGACATGGTGATCTTCCGGGAGAACACCGAGGACGTCTACGCCGGCAAGGAGCTGGAGTCGGGTTCCGAGGAAGCCGGCCGCCTCCTCGCCTTCCTCCAGGACGAGTTCGGCTGGGAGATCCGTCCGGACAGCGGCCTCGGCATCAAGCCGGTGTCCGAGACCGGCTCCAAGCGGCTCATCCGGGCGGCCATCCGTTATGCCCTCGCCAACGGTCGCGCCTCGGTCACCCTGGTGCACAAGGGCAACATCATGAAGTTCACCGAGGGCGCCTTCCGCAACTGGGGATATGAGCTGGTACGAGAGGAGTTCTCCGACGTAGCGGTGAGTTGGGAGGACAGCGGGGGTGAGCCCGGCGACAAGCTGCTGGTCAAGGACGTCATCGCCGACGCCTTCCTGCAGCAGATCCTCACCCGGCCCGCCGAGTACGACGTGATCGCCACCATGAACCTCAACGGCGACTACATCTCCGACGCCCTCGCCGCTCAGGTGGGAGGGATCGGGATCGCTCCCGGGGGCAACGTCAACTACGAGAGCGGCTACGCGCTGTTCGAGGCCACCCACGGCACCGCACCCAAGTACGCCGGTCAAGACAAGGTGAATCCGGGTTCGTTGATCCTCTCCGGCGAGCTGATGCTGCGCTACATGGGGTGGACGGAGGCTGCCGAGCTGATCGTGAAGAGCCTCGAACGCACCATTGCCGACAAGGTCGTCACCTACGACTTTGCCCGGCTGATGGAGGGCGCCTCCGAGGTGAAGACCTCAGAGTTCGCCCGGGCGATCACGGAGCGCATGTAGCGGGCGGCACCGGCACCGCTCCGATGCCTGCTCGAGCGGGGGTGCGGGGAGACTTGTCGTACGACCTCGACCACGTGGCCATGGCGTTGCGGGACGTGGCCGGCCCGCTGGCGGCGCTGGTCGGCGAGCTCGGCGGTACCGTACTCGGCGGGGGTGACGCCGCCGGGTTCCGGGCCATGCAGGTGCGGCTCGGTGACGGCAACGAAGGCATGACGGTGGAGCTGCTGGAGCCATGGAACCGCGCCCAGAGCGACTTCCTGGAGCGCTTTCTCGCCAAGCACGGGGAGGGCCTCCACCACCTCACCTTCAAGGTGCCCGACCTGGCCGTTGAGCTGGAGCGGCTACAGGACCTGGGCTTCGAGCCGGTCGGCGTCAACCTGGCCAACCCCATGTGGCGGGAGGCGTTTCTGCCTCCGTCTCAGGCCGGCGGAACGGTGGTGCAGATCGCCCAACCGGGCTGGGAGCAGCCCTCGATGAAGGAGCTGCTCGCGCTCGCCCGCCGTGGCCACACCACCTGGGGGACACCGTGGTGGCCGGAACCACCCCCCCGAGCCTCCCGCGCCGCCATCCTGGAACGGGTGGTGGTGGCAACGCCCTTACTCGAGGAAGGGGCCCGGTTGTTCGGCGACGTCTTGGGAGGAGCTCCCGACGGGGAAGGTGCCGGTTGCCGTGGCTACCGCTGGCCGGGCGGCCGGGTGGTCGTGGAGGAGCGACCGGAGGTGCCCGCCGGCATCGACCGGCTGGAGCTGGTCTGGGTCGAGGAAGCCACCCGCTGCATCGGAGGAGCTGAGTTCCGGTTCCGCGCTTGGTGACGTGGCGGCCGGCGCCGGCTCACCACAGCACGACGTAGGTGAGCACCGGCGAGCGGGGAGCGCCTCGAAACCGGGTTGCCTCTCGGAAGTCCCACAACTCGACCCAGAAGGCCACCCCATCGGTGCGGGAGAAGAGGCCGCTGTAGCGGGGCAGCCGGTCGTCGTCGGCCCGGCGCAGCGCTCCCGCCAGGCGGCGGGTCAGCAAGCGGAGCTCGATCTCGGCCGCCAGCTCCTGGTGGGCTGCGGCGCTCTCCGGCAGGGAGAAGTACATCGCCTCGGCATGGTCGAAGCGCACCGCGTGTGGCTCCAACTCGTTCTCCTCGTAGATGGGTTCCCGGGACAGCACCTCGACGGAACCGTGAGGGGCCCAGGGCTTGCCGGCGCCCAGCGTCTCCGCGGTCTCGTCCAGCCAGCGCTCCACCCAGCGGGCCCGATCCGCCGGGATCCAATCTGCCCGGCCGAGGGCGACCAGCGCCACCGCCTCCGCCATGTCCTCACCCGGCCCTTCGGCGCCGTATTCGGTGGCTGCCTGACGCCCCGCGGGAAGAACCCACTCTGGTTGGAGGGGATCGCCGGATCGGTTATCCCATCCCGTGGCCGCGGCGAAGTCCAAAACGAGCTGGGAGCCCTCCGCCGGGTCGACTCGGTCGACGTCTCCGGCCAGGGCCGCCGCCACGTAATCGGTGCGCAGGGTGAGGAACTGCGCCACGTGAGCAAGCTCATGCAGGTAGGCGCGGGCCAGGTCGAAGCGGCTGATGGGAGTGCCGTCGGGTGCCAGCGTCCGGTCGAGCAGGTAGACATCTGGCCCCTGGGTATACGTGATGGCCCGCGGGTGCAGCTCCTCGCTGTCGGGCATCTCGGGGACCCGCACCAACGTGCGTGGTGTCACCGCCGCCGCCAGTGCCCGGGGTACTTCGGCGAGGGCGGCCTCGATCAACTCCAGCTCCGCGGGGTCGGCGAGGGTGCGGCGCCCCACCACGGCCAGCCCGCCGACACGGCGGCTCCAGTCGATGTCCTCCGGCGCCGGGGACCCCAGCTCCGCTTGCAGCGCCGGATCGGTGAGGTCGAAGTCGGGGAGGGTGGTAGGCGCTGCAGTGCCGGGTGCGGTGGTGGTTTGCGGAGGCGCCGTCACGCAGCCGGAGAGCATCGCTGCGCAGGCGAGGAGAACGCAGAGAGCCCGCATCGGCCTCTTCTTAGCAGGTCGACCGGGCCTTCCGGTGACCCCGACTTTGGTGGGTACGGGCGGCGCTAGCCTTGAAAGTACCGCAGGGAAGGAGTGGACATGCGCAAGGTCACCGTGGTCGGGTCCGGCAAGTACGGATCGACCACCGCGCAGCGTCTCGTGGCCACCGACCTGGTCGACGAGGTGGTCTTGACCGACATCGTGGAGGGTCTGCCGCAGGGCCTCGCACTGGACATGAACCAGTCGCGCCCTGTGGAGCGCTACCGCGCCAAGGTGATCGGCACCAACGACTACGCCGACACGGCAGGGAGCGAAGTGGTCCTCATCACCGCCGGGTTCCCCCGCAAGCCGGGGATGAGCCGCATGGACCTGCTGGAGGCCAATGCCAAGATCGTCAAGGTCGTCACCGAGCGCGTCATCGCGCATTCTCCCGACGCCACGCTGGTGGTGGTCACCAACCCGCTCGATCACATGACCACCCTGGCAGCCGAGGTGTCCGGCCTCCCCAAGAACAAGGTGATGGGACAGGCGGGCATCCTCGACAGCGCCCGCTTCGCCCACTTCATCGCCGAGAAGACCGGCACCGACATCCTCGACGTGGAGGCGCTGACGCTGGGCAGCCACGGCGAGACCATGGTGCCGGTGCCCAGTCAATGCCGCGTCGCCGGGAAACCACTGACCGAGGTGCTGTCCTCCGAGGAGATCGACGAGCTGGTGGAGCGCACCCGGGCGGGTGGTGCCGAGATCGTGAGCCTGCTCAAGACCGGCAGCGCCTACTATGCGCCTTCGTCGGCTGCGCTGCAGATGGTGCGGGCGGTTCTCAACGACACCCGCGAGACGCTGCCGGTGTGCGCCTGGGTGAGCGGGGAGTACGGCATCAGCGACGTGTACTTGGGCGTCACCGCCAGTCTGGGCAAGAACGGCGTCGAGGAGATCGTCGAGCTGCCGCTCACCGACGAAGAGCTGAAAGCGCTGCATACCGCCGCCGACGCCGTCAAGGCCAAGGTGGCCGAGCTGCACGAAGTCAGCTTCGAGTAGTCGCCCCGAGGCGCCCGCGGGCGTCGCTGCGGCCGGGCGAGCCGCCGGTGCTCGACGGCTCCGTTGCCTCCCCTATAATGACACGTGTGTAATTTGGAGGAGGCGCTGCGATGAACAAGAACGAGCTGGTGGAGAAGGTGGCCGACACCACCGGGAGCACGCGAGCGGCTTCGGGCGCGGCCGTGGACGCGGTCTTCGACGCCATCACCGGGGCGCTGCGGCGGGGCGAGCGGGTGCAGCTCACCGGTTTCGGGACTTTCGAGACCCGGGACCGCAAGGCCCGCACCGCCCGCAACCCCCGTACCGGCGAGCCGATCTACGTGGCGGCGAGCAGGGCGCCGGCGTTCAAGGCGGGTAAGGCTCTCAAGGACGCCGTTCGCTAAGGGCGGCGGTCCTCGCGACGAAGCGGCCCTCTAAGGGCCGCTTCGTGTCTGCGGTGGAATCGGCTCTCCCGCTTCCCTGCTCCCCGAGGGGGCCCACCTCAATACTCCACGTCCAGGTCGCCGACCGCGGCGCCCCATTGCTGGATGGCGCTCTGATGCATCATCAGCTTGGCGAGGTTGCCGCTGACCTTGAGCTTGCCGGTCATGAAGGCGGTTTGGGTGTTGAGCTCACCCTTCGAGACCGCGGTGGCGGTCTCGTAGTCGTTGGTCACCGTGGCATCGGCTTCCTCCAACTCGCCCAATGCCAGCACTGCGGTGCCGCCGCTCGCTTGCAGGTAGTAGTGGACGTCGCCGCCCTCCCCCGCCTCGGTGACGACGAACTGGATTCCCAGCGTGATGTTGGCGATGGCGTTTTTGAATCCCTCGTGCGCGTTGAGTGCTCCGGTGGTCGCCTGCGCCCATTCCTCGCTGAGGAATTTCACTGCCATGACTCGATCCCTCCCGTGGTCGGCGTCCGATCGGCAAGGCTAGCATTCGGGGTCGTGGCGGCCTCCCCACGCTCCCCGCCACCCAGCCCGCGGTGGGGATCGTCCCTCCCCACACTCCTCGGCGAGTCCGATCAGCGGCGGTTCTCGTGACCTCGCGGCACCGCTCCATCAATCACGGTGGGGTCAATTCGGCCGGGATCAGGCCACCCCGGCGGCTTCCTCTACCAGACGGGCGAGCCGGCGGGCCTGGGCCGCCGGCAGCACACGCAGCGGCGCCCGCGGGTAGCCGGGCCGCAGCCTGGCCGCCGCCGCCGCCGCCTTGGTGCCGGGGATGCCGTGGGACTCAACCGCCGCCGCCAGCGCAGTGAGCGAGGCCTGCAGCGGGCGGCCCGCCGCCACCGAGCGGCGGGCCCGCTGTACCAGCTCGGTCACCAGCGCCGCGGCGTAGTTGGTGCTGGCGGTGATGGCGCCGTAGGCGCCGGCGCCCACCGCCAGGCAGATGGCGGGCGTAGAGCCGTTGAAGAGGAGGAAGTCGGCGGGCGTTGCCGTCACCAGCCGTCCCAGCCGCACCGCGTTGCCACCGGAGTCCTTCATGCCGGCGATGTTGGGATGGGCGGCCAGCTCGGCAACGGCCGATTCGGGCAACTCGTAGGCGGTGACCGGGGGTACCGAATAGAGGAACACCGGCAGCGGCGCCCGGCCCGCGAGGTCTTGGTAGAAGCGGACCACCGCCTGATGCCGGTTCCGGACCAGCGAGGTAGGGGTGAGCACCAGCACGGCGTCGGCACCGCCACGGCTCGCCTCAGCCACCTGCGTTTCGGCGGCGCGGCGCGTCTCGGCGGACACCCCGCACATGAGGAAGGTGCCCTCACCCAGCTCGGCGCGGGCGGCGGCGACCAGCGCCTCCCGTTCCCCGGGCTCCAGGTAGGGGCCCTCGCCGGTCGACCCGCCCACCAGGAAGCCGCCTACCCCCCGCGAGGCAAGCAGGCGCAAGTTGTGGCGATGGGCTTCCAGGTCGAGCTCACCGCGGCGGGTGAAGGGGGTGACCAGGGCGGGGAGGACGCGCGGCAGAGGCATGGGCGCATGTTATCGGCGCCGCCGCCCCCTCACCGCCGTCGAGGTTTAGGCGCTCTCGTTGACGAGGCGGATGACCTTGGGCTCCCCGGGCTCCCAGGGCTTGATGGCACCACCCGGCCCCACACAGTTGACGTTGGGCCCCATCCAGATGATTTTGGCGGAGGCCCGCTTGAGCTGTCCGCCGCCGATGAAGTCGCCGGGATCGTTGGGGTCTTCGATGTAGATGAAGTACGAACCGACGATCTTGACGTCCTTGCTGCCCTCGGGCCACTCCGGGTAGGGGTCGCCAGGTTTCCACGTCTTGGGGTTGAAGTCGAGGTCGTCGAACTTCGTCGGGTAGGGGCCGGCCACGATGGGGGTTCCGCCCAGACGCGGCGAGGAGCACTTGGCGATGTCCCCGTTGTAGTAGTAGTGGTTGGACAGGTCCGCGGTGGCCCATTCGCCGTGCAGGGCTTCGTTCCAGCCGGTGGGCTTGCCGTGGGCCGCCAACGATTGCAGGCCCGACGGCCAGACACTTGATCCTCCGAGTACTTCTGAGAAGGAGTCGCCGTTGAGGGTACGGCCCCCCACGGTGAACCGCATGCTCTCATTGGATCCGCCCAGCTGGCTGAGGCGGAGGACGAAGCCCTCGCCGAGGGCCCCGGCGTCGACACCGGTGTCGGTCTCCACCACGTGGCAGATCTCACTTGCCGACCACGTGCAGTGCACCCGCGGGTCGCCTGGGGTCCACGAGGGACGCAGGTCGCGGTCGGAGCCGTAGGCGATGTTGGCGATCGCTGTCGGTCCGGAGCCGGTCACCCCGTCGAGGCGGGCCACGAACAGTCGCCCACAGTTACCCGAGTTGGTACCGCAGGGGTTGGGCGCCTGCAGGCCGCCGCCGAAGCCGCCCGGCAGCACCCCGAAGGGCAGCACCCCGAGCTTGAGGCTGTAGGCCTTGCAGTACGCCACCTGGGATACGGTGACCTCGTCGGGGCCCAGTACTCGGGAGAAGTGGGTGGGGGTCCCCTCGGACACCGTTACCGCCATCTTGGCGTCGTCGCCGCCGTAGCCGGCGGTGATGGTGAGCACGGTTCCGGCGCCGTTGTCGAGAACCGCCTGGGCGCCGGTGATCTTCGGGGGCACCCCGCTCAGCGCGGGCCAGTTCACCTCAGCGAACTCGGCCGCGTGCTGCAGCGCCAGGCTCTTGGACTGGGGAAGCTCCGCGACCCCGGCCAGGCAGGTGAGGTCGGCGGCGGTCTGCTCCGCCCGCGCCTGCTCGTAGAAACCGGACACGTCGACCGCCAGCGCGGTGGCGCCGATGAGGAACAGCAGGACGGCGGCCACCCAGATGGCGCTGGTGCCCTCGTCACGCAGCAACAGGCGCCGCATATCAGCTCCCCTCGTAACGGGCTACCGCCGAGGCGGTGAGCGTCACCGGCACCGAGAAGAAGACGAAGTCCATTCGGTAGTCGGGCCACTGCAGCTGTATCGCCACCTGGGTGGAGCTGGTGGCTCCCAGGGCGCAGGGATCGAATCCCTTGCCCACGCAGACCGTCTGCACATTGGCGGGAGCGATCGCCGAGGCCTTGAGCACCTCGTCGGCCGCCCCCCGAACGGCACCTGGGGAAGCGCCGTCCCAGGGCACTTCGGTGGCTCCGAAACGGGCCGCCTCACGAGCGGCGTGGTCCATCGTGTTGTGCACGTTCCATGCTCGGGCCGTCGTCCAGATGCCGACGGTCAGCATCAGCAGCAACGGCATGACGATGGCCGCCTCGACGAGTGCGGCCCCGCGCTCCTTTGTGTTTCGCTTTTTCATTGCTGTCACCCCAGCGCTGGTGATGTGCCCTCGCGGACGGAGCCGCAGACGGCGGCCGCCTGGGGAGGTCGAGACCCCGCCGCGTCCCGCCACTGGCGCCCGCCGGACGGCGCTATTGCGGGGGGCCCGCTGCTCGGTCCTCATCGCTCTCCTCGGGGCTCGGCTGCACGCCGCGTCCGGGCCGGATGCTCTGTTCGCCTCCCGGTCCCTCACGAAGGGAGATTTCGGCCATCTCAGCCGAAAACTTGAGCCGCCGCGAGGGGTGTCGTTGCCACTGCGGGTGGTCAGAATCACACCCATAGTGACTAGTCAGCGGGAGCTTCGCCCGCCCCTCGAGTCCCCGCCGCGAGTGCGCCGCGGTGGCCGGTGGTGCCGGCTCGCAGCTGGTGGGCCGAATCGGCCATAATGAGTTTCAGCTCACCACCTGCCCGCAGGAGGCCCGCGTGACCGTCAGCACCGAGCGCCCCACGGACCGGAAGCCGCGCCCGTGGGCACTGGAGTTCTACCGGTCGGCCGTGGGCAAGAAGTGGGTGATGGCGGTGACCGGCATCGTGCTCCTCGGCTACGTGCTGGTCCACATGTTTGGCAACCTCAAGCTCTACCTGGGCGTCGACGCCACCGGGGGGTACGCCATCGACCACTACGGGGAGTGGCTGCGGGAGCTGGGGGAGCCGTTCTTCCCCCGCACCGTGCTGCTGTGGATACTGCGGGTGGGGCTCACCGCCGCCTTTGCCCTCCACGTCCATGCTTCCTACCAGCTCACTCTGATCAACCGCCGCGCCCGGCCCCGCGGCTACGAAGCCTCCCGGGAGTACCTGGTGGCCAACTACGCCTCGCGCACGATGCGCTGGTCGGGGGTCATCGTGCTCGCTTTCCTCGTGTTCCACCTCGCCGACCTGACGTGGGGCGGGGCCAACCCCGACTTCGTGCGCGGCGACGTGTATCAGAACCTGGTGAGCAGCTTCTCGCGCTGGCCGGTGGCGGGCTTCTACATCGCGGCCAACCTGCTGCTGGGCATGCACATCTTCCACGGCGCCTGGAGCATGTTCCAGAGCCTGGGGTGGAACAACCCCCGATTCAACGAGTGGAGGCGGTGGTTCGCCGTCACCTTCGCCGCCGTCATCGTGGTGGGCAATGTCAGCTTCCCGATCATGGTGCTGGCCGGTGTGGTGAGTTGAGCGGAGGGACGATATGCAGCTCGATGCCAGGATTCCCGACGGCCCCATCGCCGAGAAGTGGGAGCAGCATCGCTTCGAGCTGAGGCTGGTGAGCCCCGCCAACAAGCGGCGCTTCCAGGTCATCGTGGTGGGCACCGGCCTGGCGGGGGCCTCCGCCGCGGCCACGCTGGGCGAGCTCGGGTACGGGGTGAAGGTGTTCACCTACAACGACTCGTCGCGGCGGGCGCACAGCATCTCCGCCCAGGGGGGCATCAACGCCGCCAAGAACTACCACGGCGACGGAGACAGCGTCTACCGCCTCTTCCATGACACGGTGAAGGGCGGGGACTACCGCTCCCGCGAGGCCAACGTGTACCGGCTCGCCGAGGTCAGCAACAGCATCATCGATCAGTGCGTCGCCCAGGGAGTTCCCTTCGCCCGCGAGTACGGCGGTCTGCTGGACAACCGCTCCTTCGGCGGCGCCCAGGTCTCGCGGACCTTCTACGCGCGCGGCCAGACCGGCCAGCAGCTGCTGCTGGGTGCCTACCAGGCGCTGGCCCGCCAGGTGGGCCTCGGCACCGTCGAGCTGTACACCCGCACCGAGATGCTGGAACTGGTGGTCCACGACGGCCGGGCGGTGGGGGTGGTGGTGCGCGACCTGGTGACCGGCGAGATCGGCAGCCACTCGGCCCATGCCGTGGTGCTGGCCACCGGCGGCTACAGCAACGTGTACTTCCTCTCCACCAACGCCAAGGCCTGCAACACCACCGCCATCTGGCGGGCCCACCGCAAAGGGGCCCTGCTGGCCAACCCCTGCTACACCCAGATCCACCCCACCTGCATTCCCCAGAGCGACGAGACCCAGTCCAAGCTCACCCTGATGAGTGAGTCGCTGCGCAACGACGGACGCATCTGGGTACCCCAGGAACCCAACGAATCCCGCGGTCCCAACGACATCCCCGAAGCAGAGCGGGACTACTACCTGGAGCGCCGCTACCCGGCCTTCGGGAACCTGGTGCCCCGGGACGTCGCCTCTCGCGCCGCCAAGGTCATGATCGATCAGCAGCGCGGGGTCGGCCCGCTGCGGAACGGCGTCTACCTGGACTTCGCCGATGCCATCGCCCGCCTCGGCAAGGCGGTGATCGAAGAGCGCTACGGCAACCTCTTCGAGATGTACGAGCGCATCACCGACGAGAACCCCTATGAGGTGCCGATGCGCATCTATCCGGCCCCGCACTACACGATGGGCGGCTTGTGGGTGGACTACAACTTGCTGACCACCATCCCCGGTCTGTACGCCATCGGAGAGGCCAACTTCTCCGACCACGGCGCCAACCGGCTGGGGGCCAGCGCGCTGATGCAAGGCCTGGCCGACGGCTACTTCATCCTTCCCTACACGATCGGGGACGAGCTGGCCGGCTTCTTGGGCACCGACCCGCTTCCCGCCGATCATCCGGCCTTCCGGGAAGCGGAGCACGAGGTGGAGGAGCGCACCCGCGCCTTTCTCTCCACCCAGGGATCTCGCTCGGTGGACTGGTTCCACCGGGAGCTGGGCAAGATCGTGTGGGAGTACTGCGGGATGGAGCGGGACGCTGCCGGCCTGCAGAAGGCGCTGGCGGAGATCCCGGCGTTACGAGAGGAGTTCCACGAGGACGTGCGGGTGCTGGGGGAGAACGAGTCGCTCAACCAGTCCCTGGAGCGGGCCGGGCGGGTCTCCGACTTCTTCGAGCTGGCTGAGCTGATGTGCGTCGATGCGCTGCACCGGGAAGAGTCCTGCGGCGGCCACTTCCGGGTCGAGCACCAGACCGAAGAGGGGGAGGCGCTGCGCGACGACGAGCAGTTCGCCTACGTGGCCGCGTGGGACTTCACCGGAGAGCGTCCGGTGCTGCACAAAGAGGAGCTGGAGTTCGAGTACGTGAAGCCGGCGGTGAGGAGCTACAAGTGAAGGTCACCCTGACGGTGTGGCGTCAGCCCGGCCCCGGCGTCGCGGGCCGCTTCGTCACCTACACCACCGAGGTCGCCTCCCACGCCTCTTTCCTGGAGATGCTGGACCTGCTCAACGAGCGCCTGGTGTTGGAGGGCGAGGAGCCCGTCGCCTTCGACCACGACTGCCGGGAAGGCATCTGCGGGACCTGCGGGCTCATGATCAACGGGCAGGCTCACGGACCCCAGCAAGGCACCGCCACCTGCCAGCTGCACATGCGCAAGTTCGCCGACGGCGACACCATCGTCGTCGAGCCGTGGCGCGCCACGGGCTTCCCGGTGATCAAGGACCTGGTGGTCGACCGCAGCGCCTTCGATCGCATCGTGGAAGCTGGCGGCTTCATCACGGTTCCCACCGGGAGCGCTCCGGACGCCAACCTCATCCCCGTCCCCAAGACGGCGGCGGACAGCGCCATGGACGCCGCGGCCTGCATCGGCTGTGGGGCCTGTGTGGCCGCCTGCCCCAACGGCGCCGCTCAGCTCTTCACCGCCGCCAAGGTGGCGCATCTCAATCTGCTCCCGCAGGGTCAGGCGGAGCGGTGGACCCGGGTGGAGGCGATGGTGGACACGATGGAGCAGTTCTTCGGGTCGTGCACCAACCACGGCGAGTGCGAAGCGGCCTGCCCCAAGAGCATCAGCATCGACTTCATCGCGGTGCTGAACCGCGACTACATCACCGCGAAGTTCAAGAACCGCCGTCTCGTCGCCCAGCGCGGCTAGCAGGCACCGCCGCCTCGTCCGCACCCCAGCTCGGTTTGAGTCGCTTCCCAGTTTGACCGCGCGGCGGCGCCGCGGCCTTCGGTGGGGGAGCGCCGCCACCACTGAAGAATCCTCGACAAACCCTCAAGGTAGGGAAATCGCGTTCCGATGTTTGCAGCAGTCCTCACGGCTGGGTGATGGAGTGTTGAGTGAACGAGCGGTCAGTCAGGATGGTGCTGCCGGCGGCGTCGCCGCGCTGGGGCAGCTCGAGCCCGCCTGTCGTTTTCGCGTTCTTGACGCCGCGCGCACGGGCTGCCATGATTACATCGATGTAATTACACGGTTGTGAGGGGAACCGTGCATCGCAAACTCATCGACGCCCTCGCAGTGGACGAGCTCTCGTGGCAGGACTACGCCAACTGCCGAGGAGCGGACGCCGACCTCTTCTTCCCCGAGCGGGGCGCGTCCACCCGGAAGGCGAAGTCGATCTGCCGGGCCTGTGAAGTGCAGGTGGATTGCCTGGAGTTCGCCATCGTCCAGGGCGAGAAGTTCGGGATCTGGGGCGGTCTCTCCGAGCGGGAGCGCCGCAGGATCCGCAAGCAGCGGGCGCTGGCTCGCCGCCGCCAGGCTTCCTGACGGGCCGGGACGGGCTGTCGGCGGGCGGCCTCCTAGTATTGGAGTGCCCGTCGAGAAAGGACGCTCGTGGCCGATATCGGCTTGGTGCTCATCGTCGTCGCCATCCTGCTGGTGGTGGTGGGAATCGTCATGCGGCGGAGGGCGCAGCCCCGTCCCGCCGCGATCGCAGGTCCCGGAGCCGTCATCGATCTCGATCATCCCCGCCCCAAGGTGGCCGAGTTCCACGTGCGCGGCGAGGAAGCTGTGGTGTCCTTCGACGTTCCCGTCGAGGGGGGCGAGGTCGACGACGTCTTGCGAGACCTGCTCGTCCACGAGGCGGTGGAGGTGGTGCGGGAGAAGCGCCACACCCTGCCCATCACCGGGGTCACCCGGGTGGTGGCGCTGGCGGGCAAGGGCGAGCAGCGGGTGCGGGTGGGGGAGGTCAGGCTCCCCGAGCCGGGCACCTTGCCACCCCCGGTGGAAGCTCCCCCGCTGCTGCACCTCGGCGGCGTCGGGGCGGATCCCCTGCAACAGGAGTTCGACGAGGAGCTACCTCATACGCCCCCCGGCCTGGCGGACCGCATCTCCACCGATGAGCTGCCGCCTATCGGTACCGAGCTCATGCTGCCGCGGGCGGTCGACGTGGGCCTGCGGGCGCAAGGTATCGATCCCAAGACGATGGGCGCCGGCGACTTGGTGCTGGGCATGCTGCGGCTCTTCGGCTATCGGGTGGTTCCGGCCGACAAGGAGAACACCTACTTCGCCGACAAGGGAGGCCGTCGCACCTACCTGCGGGCCGAGCCGCACGTCGCCGGCGGCTACCCCCAGCTCGAGGAGGACACCGTTCGCCAGTTCGTGGTGGACTTCGTGTCCGCGGGAGCCGATCAGGGCTTGCTGGTGACCGATAAGTTCGCCCCGTTCGGCATCTACGACCGCGAACGGCGGGATGCACGTATGCGCTTCGTCACCCGGGAGCGCCTGCAGAAGTTCATCAACGCCCTCGCGCTGGAGTGAACCGCCTGCGGCTGGCCGCGGCCCTGCCGTATCACGGCGCGTCCTTCCCGGGCTCGGAGGCCAGCTGGGATCGCTTGTTGGCGGCCGCCCGGCGGGTGGAGGAGGCCGGCATCGGCGCGGTGTGGACCGCCGACGGGGGGTACCAGCCCTCCCTCGATCCCCTGGTAGTGGCGGCGGGGCTGGCGGCGCTCACCGAGAAGCTGCACATCGGCGTGATGGTGACCCTCGAGCGGCTGGCGCCGTCGGTACTGGCCAAGGCGGCCGCCTCACTGGATCGGCTCAGCGGCGGCCGGCTGGCGCTCGGCTTCGCAGCAAGGGGCGATGACGAACCCGCCGCTGACGGCGATGCAGGGCGCCTGGAAGAGGCGGTGGAGTTGGTCCGCGCCATGCTGCGCGACGAGCGGACCACGTTCCACGGTCGGCACTACGCGGTCAGCGACGCCCCCAATCTGCCCCGCCCCGTACAGCAGCCTGTTCCGCTGTGGGTGGCCGCCCGCACCGACGCCGGCCTGCGGACCGCAGCTCGTTGCGGGGACGGCTGGCACCTCCCCGAGGCCGGAAACCCGGCGGCGTACGCGGAGCGGGCGGCAGCGTTCATCCGGGCGTGTGAGGAGGTGGGGCGGGATCCGGCGTCGCTCCGGCGATCCGCGGAGGTGACGGTGCTGGTGGGTGAGGACGAGGACGACCTCCGCCGCCGCTTTCGCGCCTGGCAGACGCTGGTCCCCGAGGTGCTGGGCGGCACCGCCTTGGGCGAATTCGCCCAGCGCGGCTTGGTCGGCGATGTGGAGCGGGTCGGGGAACTCCTCGCCGAGTACGAGTCGTTGGGAGTGGAGGAGTTGGTGGCGAGCTTTGCCCCAGTTCCGTTTGGCTGGCTTCCCGACTCCGGCCTGGAGCTGCTGACGGCCGCTCGGTGCACTCGGCCCGAGGGGGGGTAGTATGGCCCCGGAAGGAGTTGGCATTGTTTGGTGGACGAATCGGGCCTCCCGAGCTGATCATCATTCTCGTGGTCCTTCTCTTGCTGTTCGGGGCCCGCAAACTGCCAGATCTCGCCCGTTCGCTGGGTGCTTCGGCCAAGGAGTTCCGCAAGGGAATCCAGGAGGGTTCCCAGGAGGAGCCCGACGAAGAGCAGAGTTCCTAGGAACTCGGCCCCGCTTCCGGTCGTTGGAGTTGTAGGCGCGCGTGCCTGAAGACGTTTCGCTGACCTGGGAAGAGGTGGCGCGGACGTATGGCCGCCGGATCTACAACTTCGCTTACCGTCTCACCGGTAACGGCGACGATGCCGCCGACCTGGCGCAGGAGGTCCTGCTCCGGGTCAAGCGCGGTCTGGCCAGCTACCAGCCGGGCTCTTTCGAGGGCTGGCTGTGGCGCATCACCCGCAACGCTTTTCTCGACGAGGTGCGGCGCCGGCAGCGGCGCCCGACCGCTCCGCTCCCCGAGGAGATGGATCGCTCGGTGCGGGGGGCGTCGCCCTCCCCTGATGAGGTGCTGGCCTCAGTACGGCTCGGAGAAGACGTCCAGGAGGCCCTCCTCAAGCTTCCCTACGACTTCCGGGAGGCGGTGGTGCTCTGTGACGTGGTCGGCCTCACCTACGAGGAGATCGCCCAAGCCGCGGCCGCTCCGATCGGCACCATCCGCAGCCGCATCCACCGGGGGCGCAAGATGTTGAGGGAGATACTGCTGTGAGAGTGCACCTGGACGAGCTGCTCTCCTCCTACCTCGACGGCGAGGTGTCCGTCGAGGAGCGCAGCCGCGTGGTGCGCCACCTCGAGGCCTGTCCTACCTGCCGCGACGACCTCGCCGCGCTCCACACCGCCCGCTCCATGGTGCGGTCGTTGCCCACCCTGGAGCCCCCGGCCGGATTGATCCCCACCGATGAGCAGGCCGCCGTGGTGGTTCCACTGCGCCGCCGCCGGCGCACCTGGGCGGCCGCGGTCGCCGCCGCGGTGACCGCCCTCACCATCGGGATCGCCACCGCCATGGCGCCGGCGCCGCCCACCCCGATCTCCATCAACGATCTCTCCAACCAGCACGGCGCCCGCTCCTTGCACGACCCCGGCGTCACCCCGGTCAAGCTGCCGCCGGTGGACATCGAACTGGAGGGCATCGAATGAGGCGCCCAGCAGTCGTGGTCGGCGTTGTGTTGGTGGCGGTGCTGCTGCTGCCGGCGCCGGCGATGGCCGACGAGTTCGGGGACTACCTCGAGCGCGCCTCTGAGGCGGAGTTCTCCGGCGAGGAACTGGTGGTGTGCAGCACGCCCGACGGCGCCATCTTCTCCAGCGTCGAGGTGGCACAGGCGGACGGCGTGGTGGTGGTGACCGCCCCGGTGGAAGGCGGCGGCTCGGTGGTGGCCGGAGAGGGGCAGCTGGCCACGGAAGCTCCCGACGGCACCGTGGAGGTGACCCGGGTGGGCGGAGCCGGCGACTGGCGCCTCGCCGACCGCTACACCTTGGAGGAGCTGGGCGACGGCCGCTACCTCAACCGGCGGGTCGACGTCGTCGAGGTCGGGGAGGGAGGCCGGGTGCGAGTGTCCCTCTTCTTCGACCGGGGCACCGGCGCCATGCTGCGCTCGGAGGTCTTCAACGGGGACGGCTCCACCTACTGCGAGACTCGCTTCGTCAGCTTCGACGGCCGCCGTCCCGAGGAGCCGGTGGCATCGGTGGCCCCACCGGTGGAGACCGTGGAGCTGCTGCTGGCTCCGGAGCAGGTAGATCCCGAGGTGCTGCCCGCCGCGGCGGCCGGCTTCGAGCGGGTCGACGTCTACGAAGGCACCGACGACGGCTTCGTCGGCTACTACGCCGACGGCGTGTTCTCGTTCAGCGTGTTCTACTCATTGCGGCCGGTGGTCATCGCCGAGCTGGAGGACTCACCTCGGGTGCGGTTCAACGGCGGCGAGTACCAGCGGGCGTTCGGCCCCGGCTACGTCGTGTACTCCTGGGAGACCCCTGCCGGGGGTTACGCCCTCATCGGCGACCTCCCCCTCGACATGCAGGAGGACGTGCTCGCCGAGCTGCCCCAGCCCGCCAAGCCCGGCCTGTTCGAGCGGCTGTGGCGGCGGTTGTTCTGGTAGGGCAGGTACTAAGTACTAGGTACTGAGTACTGAGGACTGACGACCGAACACTGACGACTGACGATCAACTACAGCCCCGCCAGCGCAGCGCGATAGTCCGCGACCTCGCGCGCTTCTCCCAGGCCGGCCGAGCTGATGATGTCGCGCACCACGCCTTCCTCGTCGAGCACGTAGGTGGTGCGCATGGCGCAGCCGAGCTGGTCGTTGAAGCAGCCGTAGGCGTCGGCAGTGATCCCGTGGGGCCAGAAGTCGGAGAGGATGGGGAAGCTAAAGCCGTGCTCGGCGGCCCACCGCTTGTGCACCGGGCGGGTGTCGCAGGTGATGACCACGACGTTGGCGTCCAGCGCCGTCAGGTCGTCCAGGTTGTCCCGGATGGCGCACAGCTCCCCCTCACAGGTTCGTGTGAAGGGAAACGGGATGAAGACGATCAGCGACCTGCGCCCCCTCAGGTCGGCGAGGGAAACGGCGTTGCCGTCCTGGTCCACGAGGGTGAAGTCGGGGGCGGGGGCACCTATCTCGGCTGCCATGGGTTCTCCAGTCGTCAGTCGTCAGTCGTTTCCTAGTACCAAGTACTGAGTACAGGGTACTGAGATAGCCTTTCCCGGCGGGATGCGGCCTGGCGACACGTCCTAGTACCAAGTACCAAGTACTCAGTACTGGGATGGCTATCCCAAAAGCACCCGCGCTGCCCACCCCACCGGGTCGCGCAGCTCGGCGAGGGTGGGCAGGTTCTCCGCCTGCTCCCAGAGCCGCTCCACCGCCTCGTCCCCCCACCGCCTTGCCACCTCCGCGCAGAAGCTCGTTCCCAGGCGGTACTGCTCCGCTTTCAGCTCCAGCCCCAACAGCCGGTTCAACAGCTGTTCCCCTTCCGAGGGCTCGGCGCGGCGGCGGACCATCGCTTCCCGCATCTTGGGCAGCTCGGGGAGCAGGTGCGGCGCCGCCCGGTCCATGAGCCATTCACCGTACCCCTCGGTGGCCGCCATGAACGCCTGCACCTCCTCCAGCTTGGGTCGCTGCTCGGGAGTGGTGATGAGCCCGGCGATGCCCGCCGGGTCGCTGAGCAGGCGTTCCACCTCCTCGGGAGCGCGCAGGCTCTCCAGCTTCTCGGAGATGGTCGCCGGATCGAAGTCGAACCCTCCCAGGTAGTCCTCGATGAGGTGGAGGAAGTGGGGGCGCACCCAGCTCCGGGAGAACTCCGCCTGGTGGGCCACCTCGTGCAGCGCCACCCAGAGCCGCACCTGACGGGGGTCGAGGGCGTGGTCGCGAGCGAAGGCCTCGATGTTCGGGACCACGAGGTAGAGGTCGCTCTCCTCCGCCGAAGGCAAGCCGATGTCGAACTGACCCAGCACCCGGTGGCTGAGGAAGCCCAGCATGACTCCCATCTGCAGGCCCAGCAAGGCCGGGCCCAAGGGCTTGAGGATGGCGTCGAAGGGGCCGGTAGCGGGCGCCTCCGTCATCTTCTCGGCGAGGGGCTCTACCAGGTAGCGGAAGCTGCGCAGGTTGCGCTGTGCCCACGTTGACCGGTCGACGGGGCTGGCGTCGGAGGCGGGGCTCGTCTCCAGGCCCGTCTTCTCGGCGATCGTGAGCTGGGCGACCCGGGCGAGCTGCACGTACTCCTCGGCCAGCCACGGATCCACCGGCTCGGGCTCGCCGGAGAGGCGCCGCGCCACCTGCTCGGCGAGCTTCCAGTTGACCGGCCCCGGCTGGTTGAACAGCTCGATGAGCTGGGCGAAGAAGTCGTCGCTCACTACTCGTCCCGGAAGCGGTCCAGCGTCAGCTCGATGGTTACAAGCTCGGCGTCGCGCTGGATGAGCACCTGCACCGTTTCGCCGGCGCGCCGGTTGCGCATGTTGGCCACGAGTTGTTCCATGGTGATGATCGTCTCCCCGTCGAGGGCGACGATGATGTCGCCCTGGCGGGCCCCGGCTTGGCCGACCGCTGAGTCGGGGAGGATCTCGACGATCTCAGCACCGATGGGGATGACGGCGCCGTCGGCGGCGTCGTCGAAGGCGGTGTCGCCGCGAATGCCCAGGAAGGCGTGCTGCACCTCTCCGGAGGCCAGGAGGTCCTGGGCCACCAGCATCACCATGTTGACCGGGACCGCGAAGCCGAGCCCTTCGGCGCCGACGTCGCTGACCCCGATGGCGGTGGTGATGCCGATCAGCTCTCCGTTCTCGTCGAGCAGCGCCCCTCCGCTGGAGCCCCGCGTGATGGGGGCGTCGGTCTGGATGAGTCCGTAGAGCTGTCCGGTGGGGGCGCCCACCTGGAGCGTCCGATCGAAGGCGGACACGATGCCCGACGTCACCGAGGGGCCGCCTCCCAGCCCCAGCGGGTTACCGACGGCGATGGCCAGGTCGCCGATCTCGAGGCTATCCACGTCTCCGATGTCGATGGGCACCAGGCCGGTGGCGTCCACCCGTATCAACGCCAGGTCGGTGAGGGGATCGGTACCCACCACATTCGCCTGGTAGCTGCGGCCGTCGGAGAACACCACGTTGATCTCGTCGGCGTCCTCCACCACGTGGTTGTTGGTGACGATGTAGCCGTCGCTGCGGAACACGACCCCGGATCCGCTGCCTTGTACGTCGATTCCGCTGGCGTCGGTACCGGATACCTCGACGGTGACGATGGAGGGAATGGCCTTGGCGGCCACTGCGCTCACTCGCTCCAGGCCGGCATCCCCCGGGGTGATGGTGATGGGGTTCTGTGCGATGGCAGTGGGGGGCGGTAGCTGCGGGGATGCTGGCGGCGGTTCGTCGACGTCGAGGGCTCCGCTCCACGTGAGAGCCCCGTAGGTGACCCCCGCGCCCACCAGCACCCCGAGGAAGGGCCCGAGGGCGGCGCGCCACCTTCGCCGCCGCCTGCGAGTAGGGCGGGGTGGCTCGGGAAACGGCGCCGGGGGCGGTGGGGGAGCCGAGGCCGACAGCGGCCGCGGCGGCTCCGACGGGAACCGCAGATCGTCCATAGACTCTCATTCTATGGAGCAGGGCGGCCAACACACGCGCGTCGAGGTCCACGATCGGTCCATCGCACCGGCGGCGCTGATCGGCGAGGCCGGAGCGGCCGCCGCAGGGGCCGTGGTGGTCTTCCTGGGCACGGCCCGCGACCACTCGCCGGGCAAGCAGGGGGTGACGCACCTCGAGTACGAGGCTTACCGGGAGCAGGTGGAGCCCAAGATCCTGGAGATGGTCGCGGAGGCACGCGACAGGTGGGATCTGGTGCACGTGGTGGTGGAGCACCGGGTGGGAACGGTGTCGGTGGGTGAACCGTCGGTGGCGGTGGTGGTCTCGGCAGCACACCGCGAACCCGCCTTCGACGCCGCCCGCTTTCTCATCGATACCCTCAAAGAGCGCGCCCCCATCTGGAAGAAGGAGCATTGGGCCGGCGGGGCGGAATGGGTGCGCGGCGCCTGAGGGCGCCGGACGGCGCCCTCAGGCGCAGTTGTCAGTTGTCAGTTGTCAGTTGGCGCCTGCGGCGCATTCAAGAAGGTACTGAGTACTTGGCACTGAGTAGCGCGCCGCCCGCCGCCGCTGGTAAACCGGCGGCGACGCCGGTCGTGAGCCCCCCTGACGCGTAGCGCGCAATCCTGCTACTTGGTACTCAGTAGCTGGTACTGGTTCGTGTCCCAGTACTTAGTACCCAGTACCCAGTACCCAGTACCCAGTACTTTCTTTGTCCCCGTTTCCTCGACGTTGCCCCGTTTCAGCACGTAACCTGATCACTCACGGAGGACGCCCCGGGGTGACGACGCGCCCACGCCTCGCCGGGGAGGCCGGAGCCGCCTCGTACCCACCCGGCGGTACGCCGGAGTGGCGCCTCCGCCGGCCGGAGCGAGGAGGTCGCCGTGACCACGACCGTTGAACGTCCCGAGGTCCCCGAAGCTGCCCACGGCTATCCCACGGTGGCGTCCCGGGCCCGCGACTGGGCGCAGCGCACCCCCCATGCCGTGGCCATGCGGGAAAAAGACTTCGGCATCTGGCGGGAGATCACCTGGGAGGAGGTCTGGGAGAGCGTCCTCGACGCCGCTCACGGCTTGCTGGTGTTGGGCGTGGACGTCGGGGATCGGGTGTCCATCCACTCCGAAGACCGTCCCGAGTGGGTGATGCTCGACATGGCGACGGTGGCGGTGCGCGCCATCAACGTGGGTCTCTACCCGACCAACCCGGCGCCCGAGGTCCGCTACCTGCTCTCCGACTCCGGCGCCAAGGTACACCTGGCCGAGGACCAGGAACAGGTCGACAAGGTGCTGGAGGTGATCGACGACCTGCCGGCGCTGGAGAAGATCATCTACATCGAGCCGCGTGGGGTTCGCTCCTACGACGACCCGCGCCTGCTCTTCTGGGAGGACTTCGTGGCCCTGGGCAGGGAGCACCGCGCCGCCGATCCGGGAGCGGTGGAGGGCCTCATGGCGGAAGCGCGCGATGACGACGTCATGACGCTCGTATACACCTCGGGCACCACCGGCCCACCCAAGGGAGCCATGCTCACCAACTCCAACGCCGAATACTGCATGGGCCAGGTGGTCAACGTAGACAACCGGCTGCCGGGCAACGTCAAGCCCAATCCCTCCGACCAGATCCTCACCTACCTGCCGCTGTGCCATGTGGCCGAGCGCGCCTTCTCCACGTGGTCGCTGGCAGCCAGCGGCGTGGTCCTCAACTTCGCCGAGTCGATCGAGACCGTGCAAGCCAACCTGCGCGAGGTGCAACCGACCCTGTTCTTCGCCGTGCCGCGCATCTGGGAGAAGATGCACGCGGTCATCCTCATTCGGGCTATGGACGCCACCTGGCTGAAGCGGGCCCTCTTCAAGCTGGGCATGCGACTCGCCCGCACCATCGGCGCCGAGAAGGTGCGCAACGGCGGGGAGCACACTTGGAAGAGCCGCATCCTGTACGCCATCGGCTACCCGTTGCTCTTCCGGGCGTTGCGGGAACGCATCGGGCTGCGCCGCTGTCGCTGGGCCGGCTCGGGAGCGGCTCCCATCGCTCCCGAGGTCTTGGAGTTCTTCCTCGGCTTGGGGGTTCCGGTCTTCGAGCTCTACGGCATGACCGAGAACTCGGCGGTGGCCACCGCCAACTTCGTGGGGAGGATGAAGCTGGGCACGGTGGGCGAGCCCTACCCGGGGATGGGGTTCCGCATCGACGAGGACAGCGGGGAGATCCAGACCAAGCATCCCGGCGGCTTCATTGGCTATTGGAACAAGCCGGAAGCCACCGCCGAGGCCTTCACCGAGGACGGGTGGCTCAAGACCGGGGACGTGGGGGAGTGGGTCGACGGCACCCACGTCAAGATCGTCGACCGCATCAAGCACATCATCATCACCTCCGGCGGCAAGAACATCTCGCCGTCGGAGATCGAGAACAGCCTCAAGACCTCGCCCTACGTCAAGGAGGCGATGGTGATCGGCGACCGTCGCAAGTTCCTGACGGCCCTCATCGGCATCGAGCTCGACACGGTGGGCAACTGGGCGCTGCGGCGGGGCATCCCCTACACCACCTACCGCGATCTCTCCGAGAAGCCGGAGGTCATCGAGCTCATTCAGGGGGTCATCGACCGGGTCAACGAGGAGTTCGCCCGGGTGGAGAACATCCGCAAGTTCCGCATGATCCCCAAGGAGCTCGACCACGAGGACGGTGAGCTGACCGCCACCCAGAAGGTGAAGCGCACCGCCATCGAGGACATGTTCGGCGACCTGGTGGAGTCGATGTATTGATGCCCGATCTGGCGCTCTACGCTGCCCAAGCCGCGCAGGGCGGCATCGACAAGTTCTGGGCCACGTTGGTCTCCGGCATCGCGCTGGGCGCCATCTACGCGCTGCTCGCCCTCGGCTTCGTGATCATCTTCAAGGCCACCCAGGTGGTGAACTTCGCCCACGGCGCCGTCGCCGCCGCCGGTGCCTACCTGGTGGTCTACTTCGCGGTGACCGTCAACTGGCCGGGCCGCTACCTGGAGGCGGCGCCCGCCACCCTGCAGTGGGCGGCCTCGGCGCTGGTGGCCATCGCCGCTACCGGGGTGCTGGGCCTGTTCCTGGAGCGGCTCTTCATCCGTCCCATGATCGGAGAGCCGCTCTTCTCGGTGGCCATCATCACCATCGCCATGGACATCGCCATCCGCACCATCGTCGACGACTACATCGGCCCCGGCAACCGCTCCCTGGGTGATCCCTGGGGTGACACCATCGTGCAGGTGGGCGGCATCAACATCCCGCATACCCAGATCGCCACCGTCGTGGTGGCGGTGGTGGTGATGCTGGTGGTGGCGCTGTTCTTCCGCAGCCGCACCGGGATCGCCATGCGGGCCACCGCCTTCGACCAGGAGGCGGCGATGGCGCAGGGCATCAAGGTGGGCCGCATCTTCGCCATCTCGTGGTTCATCGGGGCGGCGCTGGCTGCGATCGCCGGCGTGTTCGCCTCGGTGTTCCCCCGCTCCCCGGGGGTGTACAACGAGACCGCCTTCATCGCACTGCGGGCCTTCCCGGCGGTGATCCTGGGCGGCCTCGACTCGGTGATCGGGGCGGTGCTGGGCGGCCTCATCATCGGGCTGGCGGAGGTGTTCGCCGGCAGCTACCTCATCGGGGAGACCTGGTCCTGGCTGGGGCAGGGCTTCAGCGGCGTCGTTCCCTACCTGGTGATGCTGCTGGTGTTGCTGGTGAGGCCGTACGGGCTCTTCGGTACCGAGGAGATCAGGCGGGTATGAGAGGCCGGCCCCTCCTCTACACCAACTACCGGTCGGAGATCTCGATGCTGCCTACCACGTCTCAGCGAGTGATGGCGCTGCTCTTCCTGGTGGTGCTGGTGCTGATTCCCTTCCAGGTCATCCCGGGCCTGAAGTGGCTGGGTGACGACACTTGGCTGTTCGTGCTGGACAGCACCATGATCTTCGCCATCGGGGCACTGGGCTACAACATGCTGACCGGGATGGCCGGTCAGGTGTCGCTGGGGCACTCCTTCTTCATGGGCATCGGGGCCTACGTGGCGGTGATCCTCGGCGGACCGGAGGGCCGGTCGCTGTGGGGCCTGGGATTGCCGATGTGGATCTGGCTGCCGGCGGCGGGGATCGCCGCCACCGTGGTGGGGGTGCTGGTGGCTCCCACCGCGGTGCGCCTCCGGGGTCTCTACCTGGCCATCGTCACCTTGGGGCTCATCTTCATCGGCCAGCACATCTTCCGTGCGGTGCCGTTCATCACCGGCGGTGCCCAGTTGGGACGGGACTGGCCCCGCCTCCAGTGGCGCGTGTGGAAGGAGGAGGAGCCGCTGGTGGACTTCTCCCGGGACGGGACCTGGTTCGGCCTGGAGCTGTCGCGGGAAGCCAAGACATTCTTCCTGCTGCTGGGGCTGACCCTGGTGGCGGTACTGGTGGCGAAGAACATCGCCCGCTCTCGGGCGGGGCGGGCCCTCGAGGCGATCCGCGACCGCGACGTGGCCGCCGAGGTCATGGGGGTGCAAGGGGTACCCTACAAGCTGCTGGCCTTCGCGCTGTCTTCCTTCTTCGCCGGCGCCTGTGGAGCGCTGTTGGCCTCCTTCGTGGGCCGCCTCATCCCTGAGTCGTGGGACCTGTTCATGGCGGTGCAGTTCGTGGCCATCATCCTCATCGGCGGTGCCGGCACCGTCTCCGGCACCCTGCTGGGCAGCTTCTTCGTCGTGGCGGTGCCGCGTATCGTGGAGAACGTGACCGAGTTCCTGTCGAACCAGGTAGCGGAGGGGGGATGGTTCCGGCTGCCGGCGGACCTGCTGATCACCGGAGGCTCCGGGGACTTCGGCATCGTCTCCACCGCGGCGCAGGGACCCGGGCTCAGCCCGTTTCAGATGAACCTGGTGCTCTATGGTCTGTTGATCATCGGCTTCCTGATCTTCGAGCCGCACGGGCTGTTCGGGATCTGGATTCGGATACGCAACTACTGGAAGGGGTGGCCGTTCTCGTACTGAAGGGCCTAGTGGCCTGTCGCCCAAATAGCTGTGCGGTCTCGCCGGCCCTCGACGCCGCTGGTCTGCGTCCTCGTCCTCGACGCACCGCGCTGGGTGCGCCTTCGTCCTGCGTCCTTGCCAGTCGACGCCGACGACTCGCCGACACCGCGGCATCTATTGAGCGACAGACCACTAGCCCCCCACCGCCTCGCCGCTCTTCATGACCAGCGAGATGCGGGACGTGCTGCCGATGTCGGCCAGGGGGTCTCCGTCCAGCACCAGTCCTGGTGCTGTAGTCGAACGGGTAGGCGTACTGGCTCCACTGCTCCCGCACCGGCGCCGGCATCCCGTCCAGCCCGGCAGGATCGGTTCCCTCCGGGCTGTTGCCCCGCAGGATGCTCTGCGACAGCGTCAGCGTGGGCGTGAGGTAGGTGGCGCGCTGGGCGAGCAGCGCGATCAGCTCGTCGGCCCGGGCGCCGGCGGGATCGATGAGCCGCCACGGCCGGAAGCTGACCAAGGGATCCAGCGCCCGGCCGGGAAGGGCCTCGAGTTCGGCCACCCACCCAGGTGGTGAGCTTCCCCACGGCATCGCCCACCGCGACGTGGGAACCGAAGCCGAACACCGACGAGTCACCGTCGCGCACCTGTTGGACCCGTTCGGCTCGAGTCTTCCCCACCCCATGTCTGTGCATGATCGTCGTGGCGTGTAAGAACACGAGAAGTCTGATCCAACAGCAGTATCTCAGAGCGACACTGAATGACATGTCCTCGACCCACATCCACGGCACCCCGACCCGGAGGCCCAGATCACCAAATCACGCGCCGTAACGCCCCCTTCGTGGAGCGCGATAGATCGGCACGTCACGCTCGGGTGTCGAACCCGGCGGTGGATGCGGACCGTACGAGGTCGTGTTGGCCCGTTCTCTCGATTCTCCGTTGCTTGAGGTCGCTGCGCACTCGACATGCTCGGGGTATTGGGTATCCCGGTGCACGAACCGCTCCCGAACATCCCGATCTTGCGCTCTACCAGCGCGGCGAGGTTGTCCTGTGTCGATGCGTCAAACTGCCGGTTCGCGTAGCTCGTCGGAGGTTCAGTCTTCCTCGGTTGCCGCGTCGAGGATCCGGGCCAGTTCAGCGGGTCGGCTGACCATTGGCCAGTGCCCCGAGTCGATGTCAACGAACCCGACCTGCTTGGCCCGGCTGAGCTCGGGGATATCGCCAACGTCAATCCACGCCTTGGCCTGGTCGGGGCTGTACTCCGGACACACCAGGAGAACGGGAACGTCGAAGCGTCGGTCGTCGATCAACCGGACGACACCTCTTGCGACACCCTCGGGGACAGCAACCGCCACCGCGGCGATACGTTCTCGAGCGGCCTCGTCAAGATCCGCTGAGTCGGCGCCCTCGAACGGTGCCCAACCCGGAAAGGCCATGACGCCATCGACTACTGGGAAGAAACCGGCATAGGCGTCGCCGTCGGACGACGGGAAGCCGCCTACGAGCACGACCTGGTCGATCGCATCGGGTCGCTGGTCGGCAATCATCCAGGCAAGCGTGCAGGCGGCCGAGTGCCCGACGACCATGGGTCGGTCCGCTGTGTCCACCGCCGCCAGCGTGGCTTTGACCTGGTCGGCCAGCGTCACAGTGGTGGAGGCGTTATCGACACCAGGCAGAGCCACCGGCTCCGGCCGGTGCCCACGGCTCTCCAACTCGGTACAGACGTCGGTCCAGATTGACCGGGGAAGCCACAGACCAGCAATGAGAATGATGTCCATACCTGGGACTCTAGGGGCCGCCCGTCCCGCCCAGCCGCGCCGATCACCAGCTACCGAGCAGTAGCGCACATTTGCGTGAGCGTCCTCGATCGGCACTGATGCGCTATGCGCTCGTTACGGCGAGGCTGTGGATTGGTAGAGGTGCAACCGCAGCTAGTGCCGGTTCCAGAGCGCTGGTGGACGTTCGATATCGCGCTGGCCAAACGGCGTTATGTGCGTCAGCTCAGTGGCGAGGCTGGTGGTATCCCGACACACCGCACGCCAATCACCAAGTACGGAGCCATAACGCCCGTTTCGGAGAGTGCGCGATATCGGCACGTCACGAGCGGGGTCATCCGGTGGACGAACGGACCCGCCGGGCGCGGCCGGCGGGTCCGTTGTCACGTACTCATGGGTCTATGGCACGGTTACGAATACGCTGCCCGTCTCGAAGCTGCGCTGCTTGCCGTCTGGGCCTTTGAACTTGAGGACCAGCCCTGAGTTGAACTCGTACACCCCGGGTGAGGTGTATTCCTGATGGCCGGCCGGGTTGAGGTCGGTGAAGGCGTCCATCACCAGGTTCACCGTCTCGCCCGGTCCCAAGGTGCCGATGTCCCAGAACAGGGATTCCTTGGCGGACTTGCCCTTCGTCGTCAGTGTTGCTGTCGTCGGGGCCGGTGGGTTGTTGAACAGCGGCCTGATCTCGACATCGATCTCGGCACCCCAGCGATCCTCCACCGTCGTCATCGTCCAATCGTGTGGCGACGGATTGTGGACCTGGATCACCTCCAGGAACTTGACCGGCTCGCCGACTTCGATGATTCCGTCGCGGTCGTCGTCGAGGTACTTCACCTTCTTGCACACGATATGGGCATCGCCTTCGCACTCCTCGGCCAAGAACACCCACAGGTCACCTGGGATCGAGTTGGGCCCATTGAAGATGAACGCCTGGCCACCGAACCATGTATGCGCCCAGCCGTTGGGCCCCTGCCCGAGCGGGTTCTGGGGCGGGCTGTTGACGATCACGTCCTCGCGCTCCGCCGTGCAGAAGCTGAAGATGCCAAGCTGTCCGGGCATGATCCCCAGGTTCGGGGGCCCGAACGGAACATCCCACTCGACACCAAACGGCGGGAACTGGCCGCTGAACGCGTTCTGCACCCACGGACCCCCCACCGCCGGGGATTGCTGGTTGTACAGCTCCGGGATCGGCTGGTTGAAGATGATCTGGAACCCGCTGAACCCGTTGGTCAAGCCGGGAATCGGGTCGTAGGTCTGGTTGACCACCACATACGAGAACGTCATGTCATGCGGATTGAAGAACAGCTCGCCCGTCGCCGGGTCGATGCCTTGGCAACCTTCGAAGACCTCTTCGACCAACGAGATCGTGCCGCCGCTGACCGGATCGGTCCAGCTGAACACGTGTACGGCGAGCTGCACCAGCCCACCGTTGTGGAAAGCCGACGTGGCGCCCGGCAGGAACGTCATCACCAGCGCCAGCACCGCCACCACCAATACTCTTCTTCTCATATCACATCCCTCCCCGTTGGAGCCGATGTCGCCACGCCACGTTTCGTCACACGGCGGGGACCACTACCCCGATCCGCCATACACAGCCTCCCTCTGAAGAATCTCGGTCGCTCGAAGCCCGCGCACGCAGACGCACCCCACGTTGCTCACGATCGCCAACCCGTTGGCGCTACCAGCAGCCGGCACCGGCGATCTCCCTCCGCCAAACTCGGCACCCCCCGTAGCTGCCACAAGGCTACCGACCACGGAACGGCGCTGTGCGCCCCGGCCCCGAAATCTCAAGCGATCCGACGAGCACCGCGAACGCTCAGTCACTCATCTCGTCTCCCCCGGCCGGAGCCCGCAGGCGCCAACCTTCACAGCGCCGATCGCCGGATCTGCGCCACAACGCCCGCGCAGCCCACCCAAGCGAGATGGGCACGTCTCGCTCGCTGGGACCGTGGTAAGAGCAGCATGGGCTCTGCGTCCTTACAGTGGAGTCTGTTCGATCGATGCCGTAGGAGGTCGAGTGGCGGCACCTCACGCTGTGGTGAATCTCGATGAGAAGTTCGCCGCATTCCAAGAGCACTGGTCGCCCAAAGTGGTTGGCCAGATCAACGACCTGCAGCTCGTGGATCTAGGCCAACCTCCCGAGCCAGACCGCCAAATCGGGCGCCAGATCGAACATTCCGTCGAGTGTCCGAGATCGGCACGTCGTGCGCTGCCTGCCGGATCCGGAACAAGCGGACGGCCCAGCTCCCCTGGTGGTCGCGGACCGTGGCAACGAGGCGCCGAACAACACCTTGGATCGCACTTGTAGATGGTTGGGGATCACACGTGGGGTCCCGCTCCGAGCTCGCGTCAGGCGATCGGATCGAGCGCGGCAGCCGGCACCCAGCCCTCCACGCCATCGGCGCGGCGGCACCACCACCAGCCGCTCGTATCGTCGCGTTCGAGGACGGCGACCTCCTCGCCGGGTGCCAGCTCCAGCTCCGTAGTGTCGTACGGGATGATGACCACCGCGGTACCGGCCTCAGCCGAGAGGTGACGGGAGGGCACCCAGCCCTCACCCGACGGACCGGTCACGAAGACAAACGCCGGCCACTGGGTGTCACGCCTGCCAACAGTGACCTCGTCACCGGTGACGAGCCGAATCGGCTCCCGCGCCGGTACCTCGTGACCCGATGGCGCACGCGCCCGCATCCGGCCACAGTACCGGCGACCGGCGGCCCCGCACGAAGGCGACGATCTCCGAACAAGACCGTCCGAGATCACCAAATAGGGTTCAGAAACGAGGCCCCTCGCCAAACCATGCCGAACGCCTCCTCCCGGATCGGTCGTTCTGCTCACAGCTCTTGTGGTGTATTACGAATCGTGATACATTGAGCGCATGGCTCGAGCGATATCTGTCCGACTCGACGATGAAGCGCTCCGTGCCCTCGGCCAGCTCGAGGCGACTGGTATGACCCGCTCCGAAGCGATCCGGGCGGCGCTGGTGCAGGCCGCATCCCGGCTCTACGACAAGCAGACTCTCGCCGCCGAGGTCGCCGCTCTCGAAGCCGACGCCGACGATCGTGCCGAGATGCTGGCGGTGGCCGACCTCATGGAGAGTCTCCGTGCGCCGGGGTGACGTCTTCACCTTGCGGCTCCCGAAGGGTGTGGGGCACGAACAACGAGGGCGTCGCTTTGGTGTCGTCGTGCAATCCGATGCCTTCCTGCCACGGTCGGTCGTGTTGGTGGCGCCCACGTCGACGAGCGCCAAACCGGCGTCGTTCCGGCCCGAGATCGACATCGAAGGCACCGCTACTCGTGTGCTCGTCGAGCAGGTCGGTGCCGTCGATGTTGAGCGTCTCGGTGACTTCGCCGGTCATCTCACACCGGAAGAGCAATGGGGTGTCGATGCGGCTTTGCTCACCGTTCTCGGACTCAACTGAGCGCAGCGCCGATCACCACATACAGGGGAAGAACGATCATCTCGCCCACTGCTCGGGATCCCACACCCTGGCACGCCGGGCGGTGACGTGACCTGGGGTCGCGTATACACGGCGGCACTGCTCGGCGCTCGCCGGGATGTCAACTGGGTGGGAGGGGTTGTGGGGGCGGGTGAGATAGCCGGCGCGTGTCGGCGGGGTGAACCCGGGGCGGTTCAGGGCCCTCCGGACCGGCGTAGATGACCCAGGCCACATCCGCCTTGGTGAATCCGGGGCGGTTCATGGTGAGCCGGTGTCTACATTGAACGCATGCTGGCCCCGTGGCTCGCCCCATGGCACGGCGCTCCTTGAGGGTCGTGGCGGTGTTCCTGGCCTTCTTCGGGATTGTGATCGGCGCCGCTTGGGTCTTCCAGCGCAGCCTCATCTACTTCCCCGCTGGCGATGTTCCCCCCGCCGAGCTGGCATTGCCCGGCGCCGAGGAGGTGACCTTCCCGACCGAGGATGGGCTCGAGCTGCACGGCTGGTATCTCCCCGCCGCCGATGAGGAGATCGCGGCCGCGGTGGTGTTCAACGGCAACGCCGGCAACCGGGCAGGGCGGGCACCGCTCGCCCGCCGGCTGGCCGCCCGCGGCATCTCCACGCTGTTGTTCGACTACCGGGGCTACGGCGGCAACCCAGGCCGTCCCAGCGAGACCGGCTTGGGGCGAGACGGGCTGGCCGCCGCCGCGTTCCTCGCCACGCGCAGCCGGGCTCCCCAGGTCTACATCGGAGAATCGCTCGGCTGCGCCGTCGCGGTCGGGGTCGCGGTGGAGCGGCCGCCGGCGGCTCTGGTGTTGCGTTCTCCGTTCACCTCACTGGTGGACGTTGGCAAAGCCCACTACCCGTTCTTGCCGGTCGGGTGGCTGCTGGTGGACAGGTATCCCACCGTCGAGGCGATCCCGGCCGTGACTTCCCCGCTGCTGATTGTGGCCAGCACCGACGATGAGATCGTGCCGTACCGGTTGAGTGAGGCGGTGTTCGCCGCTGCCGGTGGGGAGAAGCGGATGGTCACATTCGAGGGCGCCGGCCACAACGACGCCGAGTTGACCAGTGGCGCCGCCCTGGTCGCCGAGGTGGCGTCGTTCGTGAGGCAAGCGGTGGGCC
>JABAOH010121181.1_pt1 | contig 30716 bp, 23 predicted proteins | sample 7062181 | NCBI WGS metagenome assembly JABAOH01 (sample SAMN14538630, study PRJNA623070) | marine sediment metagenome | biome: marine biome [ENVO:00000428]; feature: marine pelagic biome [ENVO:01000023]; material: deep marine sediment [ENVO:00002113]; isolation source: pool of 5 deep marine...
CCACAGCGCCTTGGCCGTCTGCGCGATGCGTGGTGTCAGCTTCTCGGTGGTCGGCCCGGGCGCTTCCGCGCCGAGCAGCTCCATCCCGCCGACGGCCAGCTTGGGCAGGATCGCGATGCCGAGCACGATGATGCCCATCCCGCCGAGCCACTGGGTGAGCGAGCGCCACATCAACAAGCCGGCCGGTTCGGCCTCGATATCGGTGAGGATCGTCGCGCCCGTGGTCGTGAAGCCCGAGGTCGATTCGAACAGCGCGTCGATGGCGAACAGCGGTCCCTTGTGGATGATCCACGGGATCGCACCGATCAACGAGGCCGTAACCCACGCCGCAGCGACGAGGACGAACGCCTCCCGACGCCCCAGAACGAGCTCGCCATCCGGCTTGAACGTGCGCTGCAACGTCAGGCCGGCGATCAGCGCCAGGCCGGCGGTGATCAGGAACGCCTGGAAGTCCGGCCCCTTTTTTGCGTAGGAAACGAAGACCGGCACGAATAGCGCGGCCGTGATCGCCAACAACAGACGACCCAGCAGAAAAAAGACCGAACCGAGTTTCATCGTCCGCGGAAAAGCCTTTCGAGTTGGGGCAGCGCCTCGGAAAGTGTGAAGACCACCGCGCGATCCCCCTCCTCGAACCGAAAATCACCACCCGGGATGAAGTTCTGGTTGCCGCGGATCACGGCTCCGACGATGGCCGCCCGCGGGAAACGCATCTCCGCGAGGGTGCGCTTGAGAACCCGTGCCTTTGCCGGCACCTTGAACTCCACGACCTCCGCGTCGCCGCCCTCGACGAGATCCAGGCTGAGGATCTCCCGGCGGTGCACCATGCGCAGGATCGTGCCCGCGATCATCATTCGCGGGGATACCGGCACATCGATCTGAACGGCCTTCATGAGGTTGAGGAATTCGGGACGGTGGTACAGCGCCACGACGACGCGAGCCCCGGCCTGGCGCGCGAGCAACGCCGCGAGCAGGTTGTTCTCGTCGTCCTGGGTCGCGGAAACGAAGTAGTCGGCCTCGGCGACACCGGCTTCGGCGAGCATCTCGTTGTCGATCGCGTTGCCCTCGAGAACGAGCGCTTCGGGCACCTTCGCGGCAAAGTCGAAAGCCCGCTCGCGACCGCGCTGGATCACGGTCACACGGACCTTCTGGTGAATCAACATGCGGGCCAGCGCCGCGCCGACATGTCCGGCCCCGGCGATGACGACATGCTCGACCGTTTCCGATTCCAGCCCGATCGACGAGAGATAGTCCGCCGCGGTCTCGTTCGGACCGACCGCGTAGAGCAGGTCTCCGGGACGCAACTTCGTATCGCCACGCGGGATCACTGTTCCCGACGAGCGGTGGATTCCGGCGAGGATCCACCCTGCGGGTCCCTCGATCTCCTTGAGCCGCCTGCCGTAGATGGGTGCGCTGATCGACGGTCGAGCCTGCAGCAACACCAGCTTGCCGTCCCCGAACGATCGCGCCTTGCCCGCTCCGGGCACCTTGGTCAGTCCCACGATCTCCTCGGCCACCAAACGTTCCGGGAAGAGCGGTGTGATACCGGGGTCCTTCTTGACCAGCGGGTTCTTGCCCATGTCCGGGTTGCCGATGCGAACCACCGCCTGCTTGACGCCGATGGCGCGCGCCGTGATCGAGGACAGGATGTTGACGGCGTCGTTGTCCGAAACCGCGAACATCAAGTCGGCGCTGTCGATCCCGTGCTTCTTTAGCAGCCTCGGGTTGCAGCCGTTTCCGCGAACCGCAAGAAGATCCATCGACTTCTGGAGATCGGCGACTTTCTTGGCATCCCGCTCGACGATGACGAGGTCGTGGCCCTCGAGGACCAGCGAGGAGGCGATATGGATTCCGACCTCGCCGGCGCCGACGATGAAGATCCTCATGGCCGAAGGATTTTACCCGAGATCGGTAAAGAAAGCGCGTGCCGTTTCGAACGCCTTGCCCAGTTCCTCGTAAGCGATGTAGCCGAACAGGATCAAACAGACGATCAGCAACCCGATCGTCCAGGGCCCGTTCTTCAGCGAACCGACCCAGCGGCGCCGCCCGTTGAGGAAGAGCAGGGTCGCCGCGAGAAACGGGATGAACAACGCTCCCATCACCGAATAGATCACGACCAGTAAGACCGGCCGGCCGATCGCGAGCAGCGTCAGCGGCGGCACCGCCAGCCAGAACAAAAAGATGCGGTAGCTCGGCGTTCTCGTGAGCTCGATCTCTCCACCCTGCGCATCGACCAGGCGATAGCCCCGGACGAGTCGCAGGAAGTCGGCGAAAAGGTAGGGTACGCCCTGCCAAACACCAAGCATCGACGTGGCCACGGCACCCCAGAACCCGATCAGGAATGTCCAGCGGCCCGCGGGTCCGACAACCCCTTCGAGCATCGTCGCCATCGTCAACGCCGCGCCGCTGCCCGCGACCTCCTGGCCTCCGTGAAGCGTGTGCGATGCGAGAATGACGACCGCCACACCAAAGATTCCGGTCAACGTGTAGGCGACGATGAGGTCGAGCCGCATAGTCGACGCGAACCTTTTGCCCTCCCAACCCTTTTCGCGAATCCAGTACCCGTAAGAGAGCAACGTAACGCTGCCGCCGACGCCGCCCATCACGCCGAGGATCCACTTCCCGCTCCCCGCGGGGATCCCCGCCTCACGGACGCTACGCGCTGCCGATTCCAGCGGCGGCGCGACGAACAGCGCGCAGCCGATCAGGGCCACGAACATCACACCGATGAACAACTTGATGGATCGCTCGAACGTTGCATACCCGCCGGTCAGCACGACGACGGCCGCGACGATCGAATGGACGACCGCCCAGACCTCCAGCGACACGGCGGGTACCAACGCGTGCGCCGCCAGACCGCAGCTGTTGATCAGTGCCGCCCCGACGATAAAGGACCACAGGACGAGATACACCATGAAGGTCCACTGCACACCGCGGCCCAGGTGCTGCGCCCAACCCTCGAGCAGGGTGGTCCCGGTCGCGAGCTGCCAGCGCGCGAGCCCCTCGTTGAGCGCGAACTTGAACACGGCCCCGAGCGCCGCGGCCCAGACCACGGCAAAGCCGAACTTCGAGCCCGAAACGGTGGCGGCCACCATGTCGCCCGCACCGACACCGGTCGCCGCGATGGCCAGCCCGGGTCCCAAGACCAGGAGTGCCTGCCGGAATCCGAGTCGCACTTCGGCCATCATTCGCCGTGCAGCGCCGCGTCGGCCTCGATCTCGATCGACATCTGCGGATCGATCAACGCCGCGACGCGCTCGAGTACCCGGCCAACGCCTTCCACGGCGTGCCCGGCCCCCGGACCTTCACGCTCCGCCATGCCGGAAGCCTATCGCGAACCTGTGTCCGTTCAAAGGCGCGGGTGCGTTCCGGTCGCGCCGCCGGACTCAGGGGTCACACGCGTCACCTAGGCCGTCCCCGTCGGTGTCGGTCTGGTCGGGGTTGAAGACGGCCGGGCAGTTGTCGCAGACATCGCCGACGGTGTCGTTGTCAGCGTCCTCCTGGTTGACATTCGCGACGAACGGACAGTTGTCGACGGCCAATCCGTTGGAGGACATGTTCGGGAACAGGACCAGGTCGGACGACGAGCCGTCGGGACTGTTCCACACCCCGATGGCGAGAACGTTGGAACCGTTGACCAGCGCCGGGACGGCGGTCGCGGAGACGTCGAAGATCGGATCGAAGACGGGCATCAGACCGTTGCTCGACTCATGCGTGATCGAGGGTGCGCTGTTCCAATCGAGCGGACCTGCGGGCATGTCGTCGGAACGGGCGATCTCGACCCCGTTGAGCCAGGCGGCGAAGCCGTCGTCATAATCCGCGCCCAGGAAGATCTCGTCGATCAGGGATACGTCCGCGATCTCGAAGCGGACGCGCGTGTAGGCCGAGACGGTGCCGACGGGCACGTTGGTGACGATCAGGTCCTCCGCCCCTGATCCGTTCTCGTAGCCGATACCGTAGTCCCCGCGTGACCACGCGGAGTCATCGAACCCCGGAGCGATCCAGGTCAGGCCCAGGCCGGGATCGGCGCTGTTCGCGAGGTAGGACATCGGCGGCTCACGGTTGATCGTCAACTTGGGCACCAGGACGAGATCAGACGACGGCGGCGTAATCGGGATCCGGTTGTAAACGGCGATGGCGAACACATTGGTTCCGTTGTGGATCGCCGACTTGAACACGGTCGTGATCTCGATCAGGTCACCGTAGTTCGGAACCAGGCCGTTGCTCGACTCGTGCGAGGTCGGGTCCGCGTCCCACGCCGGAATACCGGCCGGCATCTCGATCGATCGATAAACCTCGGTACCGTTGACGTAGGCGATGAAGCCGTCATCGTAATCGCTGCCGATCCAGGCGTCCGTCACGTCGTTGACATCAAGCACATCGAACGTCGTACGGGTGTACACCGACAGCGTGCCGACGGGGACGGTCGTCGAGATGAGGTTCTCCGCGCCCCCCGTGGCCTCGTAGCCCACGCCATAGATGCCGGCCGTCCAGCCCGAATCGTCGAACACCTCGTCCTTCCAGGTGTCCCCGATGCCGGGATCCGTGGCGTTGGCCAGGTAAACCATGGACGAGCCGGCCTCGATGAGAACGGTTTCGTTCGGCGACGCGAACTCGATCAGGTCGACCACCGTGATCTCGCAACCGCCGGCACAGATTCCGTCGCCATCGATGTCGTCGTTGGGATCGAGCGGGCACGGGTCGCAGGTGTCGCCGCGACCGTCCAGATCCGTATCGGTCTGGTCCGGGTTGCGATCGGTCGGGCAGTTGTCCTGCAGGGCGCCGATGCCATCGGCGTCGGCGTCGTTCTCCGGGTCGTCGGGGAACGAGTCGACACCGCAGACGCTCGCGGGGAACCCGGGGTCGGCGATGAAGTCGCCGTCGGTGTCGGTGCACGGATCGCAGGCGTCGCCGATGCCGTCGCCGTCGAAATCCTGTTGCCCGGCGTTGGCGGTATTCGGGCAGTTGTCCATGCCGTCCAGTAGTCCGTCGTTGTCGTTGTCGGGGTCGCAGGCGTCGCCCATCATGTCGCCGTCGATGTCGATCTGGTTGGGATTGACGGACGACAGACAGTTGTCGCAGGCGTCGCCCACGAAATCGCCGTCGGTGTCATCCTGAGTGACGTTCGCGTCTTCGGGACAGTTGTCTTCGAGATTGTCGACCGTGTCCGTATCGAAATCACCCGAGCCGCCGCTGCATTGCGATGCAGGCACAACGTCCATGCCGGCGCTATCGATCCCGGCCGGGCCGTTACCACACGTGTTCGAGCCACCGACCAGGTAGTAGTAACCCGTGCCGGTAACGGGAACAGCCGAGTCGGTGCGTTGCTCGCTGACGAGTCCCGCGGCGAGGCAGGTCTCGTTGTAGCTCCAAGGCGAGCCGCTGAAGTCGCCCCGGTAGACGTGCGACACGTGGCCCTGCGGACCGCGCCGCCAGGTCAGCGTAGTTCCGCTGACCTTGTCCAGCCTGAGCGTCCCGGCGAGTTGCTCGGGCATCGAGCTGACGCCGGGGACGGTCATCGCGCAATCGCAGACGTCCCCGACACCGTCCATGTCGCCGTCGAGCTGGCTGTTGTTCGGCGTCACCGGACAGTTGTCCATCGGGTTGTCGACGCCGTCCTCGTCGGCATCGTCGTCGCAGGCGTCGCCACCGTCCATCAAGGTGTCCGTGTTGAGCTGATCGGGATTGAAAGTCATCGGGCAGTTGTCCGAACCGTCCGGCACGCCGTCGCCGTCGTCGTCGGTATCGCAGACGTCTCCGACGCCGTCCCCATCGGCGTCCTCCTGCATCATGTTGGGGTCGTTGATGCAGTTGTCACACATGTCGCCCACCCCGTCGACGTCGGCGTCGAGTTGCGCGGGATCGGGGACGAACGGGCAGACGTCGGCATCAGCGCAGGTGCCGTCGAGGTCAATGTCGTCGAGGGCGTCCATCGGGCACGAATCGCAGAGGTCCCCCTTGCCGTCGGCGTCGGCGTCGAGCTGCATCGAGTTGGCGAGGCCGGGGCAATTGTCGGTCGACGCACAGACCGTATCCATGTCGGGGTCGTTGATCGGGTCGCCGAGACACGCGTCGCAGGCATCGCCCAGCCCGTCCGCGTCATCGTCGGCCTGCGACGTGTTCGAGATCGAGGGGCAGTTGTCGCAGGCGTCACCGACGTTGTCCGGCTCCATGTCGGCCTGCGACATGTTGGTGACCGTCGGACAGTTGTCGACGTCTCCGCAGATGGTATCCCCGTCGATATCGTTGGCCGGATCGTTGTCGCAGGTGTCGCAGACATCACCGACGCCGTCGCCGTCCGCATCCGCCTGGTCCATGTTGGCCATCGACGGACAATTATCCTGTGCGTCGCAGATGCCGTCCATGTCGGTGTCGGGAATGGTGCAGGTACCGGCCAACCCCTGTTGCCGCAGCGTCGAGAAGTCCTGCGTCATACTTCCCGCGCTGTAGACGTTGGGCAGGCCGAACGTGCTGGACGAGCCGTCGTTGTAGTTCGAGACGGAGGTCACGAACGGGCTCGGGTCCTCCTCGAGCTTGAAGACCTCGTCGCTGCCGATTCCCGTGAGCGGCCAGATCCCCTCACCGACGGGGCCGTACTGAACGAAGCTCATGTCGTCCTTGATCGTCAGCTGCCAGTTGACGTTGGTGACGTCGAAGTCGGTGGCGGTGATGTAGGTTCCCGGCGCCCCGTTCGCGGCCTGCACGTTGATCCACCAGTCGCCCATTGGCGGGTCGTAGCTGATGTCATCCGCAAGTCCCTCCGAAACGGTGATGATCGTCCCGGCACGTAGGCCCTCCCAGATCGCGTCGTTCGAGAATGTGAGCACCTGGAGCGATTCGGCGATACCACCGACGTCGTTACGCACCTCCAGGACCCAGTTACGGATATCCAGCATGTCGGTGGCCACGACGAGTTCGAACCAGTCTCCCCCGTTCCCGGGGATACGTCCCCAGAACGGGTCGACCGCGAGGTTCTTGAGCAGGTTGCCGTCGGCCACGCCGTTGTATTCGTTGAGGATCAGCGGACTCGGCGGCGCGTCGTTGGCCGTTTCGGGCGTCACGATGGAGAAGATCCGAAGCTCGCCCTGACCGTCAAGAAAACGGCCGTACGAGTAATCGGTCTGCGCCGTGTCGTAGTTGAGGAAATCGATGACGTTGCCAGACGAATCGAACAAACCGATCCCGCCGGGAGCTGCGGCCGCGACGAAGTTGGCGTGGTCGGCGCCCTCCCCCGTCTCGGCGTCGAGCCAGAAGATCTTCCAGCAACCGGCACACAGAACGTTGCCCGGATCCGACGGGATGGTCCACTTGGTCGGGACGAGCACGTCGTCGGAGAGGTGCATCCCGGCCAGGTCGATCGAGTTGTCCGACGCGTTGTAGATCTCGACCCAGGCGTCGAAGTCCAGGGCCTGGTCCTGGTTGATCGAGACGTTGTCGACGAGGACCTCGTTGATGAACAGATCGGGCACCGCCGGGCTCGTACCGGACATGCTGTTGGCCGTCCCGGGGGTGCCGTCCACGGACTGGCTGGCGGCCCAGTTGACGACCCGTGACGCGTCCTGCGTCCAGTCGATCAGTTCCAACGACATGCCGCCAGCGTCGGCTTCCGTCGGCCACGGAGCCTGAGTATCGAAAGTCACGGAGCTGACGATACCGCCGAATTGGTTGCGCAAGACGAGCGCCTCTCCGGTGTCCGAAAGGTTGCCCGGATACTGGGCGAAGATCATACGGTTCCCGCCGTAGACGCTGCGGAATTGCGTGTCGTTGCGCACGGCCAGGATGTAGCCATTCGGCGGGATCACCGTACCCGGGGGGAAGGTCAACGCGACACCGTCGAGACGCCAGCCGGAGATGTCCACGGCTTCAGTCAGCGATGGATTGAAGAACTCGACGTACTCGTTGAACTCGGCAGGCAGTCCACCGGCGGGGTGATACATGATCTCGTTGATCACCACGACAGGGGCGGCACTCTGCCGGTCCGGGATGTCGCAGACCGCGTGCGTCCCGTAGAAATGTGCGCGGCGCGGAACGAGGTACTCGTCCCTGAACCGCGTATTGGCCGTGGCCAGCGTCTCGGCGACGCCCCAGGAAGGCCACGCCGCCTGATCGAGTGCCGCCTCGGTGGCGATCTCGGCATGGATCTCGTCGATCCGCGCCTCGTAGTGGCCCTCCGCGAGGAACTTGTCCATCAGCGTACGCAGCCGGCGGAAGTACATCCCCTGGATATCCGGCTCGACGCGGATCACGCGATCGATCAGCCGGTTCCAGACGTTCTGGTACGGGCGCCGATTGAGCGAGCCGAGCAGCGGATGACTCGGAGAAACCTGGATGGACTGCCCCGGAAGCGAATCTTCATCGGCCAGGATCGTGTCGTTGAGCAACTCGCCGTAGACGAACACGCGGCCGAACGTCAAGTCGAGATCCCAAGCGTCCATCCGCCAGCGACCGGTCCCCTCGGTGTCGCGGTGCACGAAGTAGTTCTTTCGAACGTGGTCGTTGTTGTGGATGATCTGTTGCGTCGCGACGTAGTTGATGACCGAGGGAAGGTCGATGTTGTTCAGCAAATACTGACGCAGCGGGGCTCCTGCGAGGGTCGTCAGGTTCGTCGTGAGATTCCACAGGTCGGCGTAGTCCTCGGTGAGCCGGGCCTTCTTCTCGTAGTGCGGCTCCAGGTCTGTCGGTGTGGGCATTTGCCCCAGGTCGTGGAACGCCTTGTAGCGCGCTCCGGTCTCGGAGAGCCCCGTGCGGCGCACGAAGTCCGCATCTGCGGCCTCGAGCCAGTTGAACAGCCCGAAGAAGCTCCCGTTTTGCTCCACGCGCATCGGGAACACCTGCACGGCTGGCGCACCGGTCNNCGCGTAGCTCTTGTCCGAGTAGTTGCTCTGCAGGTTGAACGTGTCGACCGGCTGGAGGATCAGATTCGGCGCGGAGAAATTGTGACCCTGGGGGAAGAAAAACTTCCACGGGGGCTTGGCCCAGGTACGCGCCGACTGGCCGCGGACGCGGGCCTGCACACCGTCATAAACCGTTCCGTCGAAGTAGATCACGCATGGTTCGGTTTCATCGGTAAGCAGGTGCGACAGCGCAGCCGCGTAATCCGCTGGATCCATGAACCAGTGGAGGATGGGCAGCGTCGAACTCAGTCCGGGATCGATCACCGCGGTGCCTGTATAGGTCACCGTGTCGTCGTCGCGCGGGAAATCCATGTCGCTGACCGTGCCGGTCGCCTCGATGCGGTAACGCACCAGCGTTCCCGCCGGTTGACCGGGAATCTGCGCGCCGTACACGTCGTCCGCCGCGGCACCATCTCCGCTCATGCCGTCGTCGAGCATCGAAACCTGGACCTCGGTGCCGAAATCGATCAGGTAGTACAGCGCGACGGCCGTCGTGTCGACGACGCGAGCGGTGATCTGAATCGGTGTCGACGGCGGCACATCGAGGGTGTGCGTGACTTGGTCGATCCATGCGGGCAAGCCGCTGTCGTTGACGCTGTTGATCGCGCCCGGTGTGGGGCTGACCGAGGCGCGCCAGTTACGTGGAATCGAATTGTCGAGCGAGGGATCGATGACCTCGAGCGACGGGCCGAGCCCATCGGGCGTGACGGGCCACTGTCCACCGTCGTCGAAGAACACCTCGTCCTGGACGGCCATCAAGTTGTCGATCAGGGCTACGCGCTCGCCGTTGTCGTCGAGTTGGAGCAAGTACTCCCCATCGGCGGTCAGCGCGTAGGTGGTCAAGTACTGCGCCGCGCTCGCGGCGATGACCAGACGTTGTCCCGCGCCGATCATCGTGCCCGGAGTAAAGCAGAACGTCACACCGTCGAAGCACCAGTCGGTGAGGTCGACCGCGCTACCCCCCGTGTTGAGGATCTCGATGTATTCGTCCTCGCGGATGTCGGACGCGGGGTGGTACATCAACTCGGTGATCACCACCTCGGCCGAGACGGGAGAGCCGGCCGCCGCGAAGAAGAAGATGACGAGGCCGACCGGGAGGAGATACGCACGCCGTGCCAAGGACCCACACTCCAGCTTCAATGCACTCACCAAGATGAACGCCTAGACCCTTCGGCGTTGTCCCGCGAACCCCGTGCCGGGTTGGACCGCGACTAGCGCCTCGTTATTAAAGGAGAATCGATTAATACGACCGTTTCTCCCGGGCTACCACCCGACCCCCACCTTTATTCGCAGACCCGGAATATACGGCTACTGGCGAGTTCGCGGGTTTTTTGGACTCCGTTTTGCGGACGGCCCGTCAGCGGGCGGACGCCGTTTCGGCCACACAGTCTTCCTCGGGTGTCAAAAGCCTTTGATTCCAGCAAAAAATCGAGACTCCGAGCGCCAGAATCACCGCCCCGGTCCACTGGTGGAGGGTCGAGACGATCAGATCGGAGGCTGCCGGCGAGGTCCCGGCGGCTGTGGCCCGCGTCGCCACGTAAGCCCCGAAACCGAGCAGCAGTTGCAGCCCGATGAGGCCGGCGAGGGCCAGGCCGAGCCGCCGGAGCAGGGGTTGGTCGGGGTTGGCTCCCCAGGTGCGGAAGCCCATATGAACCGCTGCGGGAGCGACGAACGCCACACCCATCAGGATGTGCAGCAGCAGCACCTGTTGGAAATGACGCTGCGCCGCACCGAGCACGAGTTGGAACAGGATCAACCCGACGAGGATCCCGGAAAACAACCGGTCACCGCGAACCCCGGCCCGTACGGTGCCCTCGCGGTCGCTTTTCCACAGGCTCGAGCCGAACGTGCCGAGCGCGACCAGCGTGGAAAAGAAGAGCTGCGCCAGGATCCCGTGGACCATGGCCAGGACGAGATTGCTCTGCGTCACCCGAAGGCCGCCGAGGATGCCCTGAGCCGCGACCGCCACGACGGCAACCCAGGCCAGTCGACGGACCCACGTGCGCGTTTCGGTGCGGGTCAGCAGCATCGCCATGACGAGCGTCGTCAGCCCGACGAGCGCGCCGAACAGCCGGTGCGCGTGCTCGTAGTAGATCCCGCCGGTCATCCGCGAGAACGGGTAGAGGAACATGTTGTAGCCGAACGAGGTCGGCCAGTCGTCGACGGCCAGCCCCGCCTCGGCGCTGGTCACGATCCCGCCGGCGGCAAGCAACAGCGTGGTCGCTGCAACGGCGATCCAAATGAACGCGCCGCTCCAGTTGTCGAACGGCCGGGCCGCTCGGAACCAGCGGGCTCCCGCGAAAGATCCGATCGTCGTGAGGAGCGCGGTCAGGAGGATCGAGCCCGGCACCCAGACCGCCGCGCTGGGCACGACGACCCCGGGGCGCTCGCCGCCCAGAAGACTTCCCAGGATCAGCAGGTTCAGCGCACCCGTGATCGCTCCCGCGATGACGGCCGCGCGTGGGTCGAGACCGAGATATCGGCCGAGGAAGAGGCCGCCGACCAGAACGCAGGCCAACATCAAGGCAAGCAGCGCCGGGCTGGGCAGAAGGAGCGCCGGTAGGCGACCGAGATAGCCCACCACCCACATCGCTACCGTGGTCCCGAAACCGATCGTGAGCAGGCTTCCCGGTGGGGCTTTCATCGACTTTCACCCTGCGCTCGAAACGCGCCGCCGGGCATGATAGGCAACCCCGCGGTGGGCGGCCACGGAGCCGGTTGACCCCACTGTTTCCGGGTGCTAGCGTTCGCCCTCCGATGGCCCACCAGTTGGACAATACCCATGAACCCGTGGAGGGCCGCGCCCCCCTGATTCTGGGTGGCCATGACTTCAAATCGCTGACCGGCAAGGTCGCCGAGCCGCTCGAGCGCAAGACGCCGCTCGGCTGGTGGCTTTGCTTCCTACCCTCCGTCGCGATGCTCAGTGTTTTGGGTATTGCGGTGGCCTGGTTGTTCTGGGAAGGCGTCGGCATCTGGGGCCTCAACAACCCCGTCGGCTGGGGCTGGGCGATCGTCAACTTCGTCTTCTGGGTCGGCATCGGCCACGCCGGCACGCTGATCTCGGCGATCCTGTTCCTGTTCCGCCAGAAGTGGCGCACCTCGATCAACCGCTCCGCCGAGGCGATGACGATCTTCGCCGTGATGTGCGCGCTGATCTTCCCCGGCATCCACGTCGGCCGCGTGTGGGTCGCCTACTGGATGTTCCCGCTGCCCAACCAGATGGCGATGTGGCCGAACTTCCGCAGCCCGCTGATCTGGGACGTGTTCGCGGTCAGCACCTACGCCACGGTGTCGCTGCTGTTCTGGTACGTCGGGCTGATCCCCGACCTGGCGACGATCCGCGACCGCGCGACGTCACGACTGAAGAAGATCATCTACGGGCTGTTCGCGTTGGGTTGGCGTGCGTCCACGCGCCACTGGCAGCACTACGAGCGCGCCTACCTGATCCTCGCCGCGCTGGCCACGCCGCTGGTGCTGTCGGTGCACTCGATCGTGTCGATGGACTTCGCGGCGTCGCAGCTGCCCGGCTGGCACACCACGATCTTCCCGCCCTACTTCGTCGCCGGCGCGATCTTCTCCGGCTTCGCGATGGTCGTCACGCTGATGGTCATCTGCCGCAAGGCGTTCAAGATGGAAGCGATCCTGACGCTGCGGCACTTCGAGAACATGGCCAAGATCATCATGGTCACGGGCATGATGGTCGGTTACGCCTACGCGATCGAGTTCTTCATCGCGGCCTACTCCGGCAACCCCTACGAGCAGTTCGTGTTCATCAACCGCGCGTTCGGCCCGTACGCCTGGGCCTACTGGATCATGGTCGGCTGCAACGTGCTCTCCCCGCAGATCTTCTGGTTCAAGCGTTTCCGGACGAACCTCAAGGTCCTGTTCGTGATGTCGATCTTCGTCAACATCGGCATGTGGTTCGAGCGCTTCGTGATCGTCGTCACGTCGCTGCACCGCGACTTCCTGCCCTCGAGCTGGGACTACTACTCCCCCACGTTCTGGGACGTGCTGACGTTGATCGGCAGCTTCGGGCTGTTTTTCACGATGTTCTGCCTCTTCGCTCGCTTCCTGCCGATGGTCGCCATGGCCGAGGTCAAGACCGTGCTGCCCGGCGCCGACCCGCACGGGGACGGGCCGAAGGCCGTGATCCAGGGGGCCGACTGATGGGTCTTCCGTTGCCGATGGTGCCGCAGCTCCCGGAAGGTAAGGCCTTCGGCTTACTCGCGCGATTCAAGGACGCCCCGGCGATCCATGCGGCCTGCGAGAAGGTCCGTGACGCCGGCTACACGAAGTGGGATTCGCACACGCCGTTCCCGGTTCACGGCCTCGACCGGGCGATGGGGCTGAAGGCCTCGCGCTTGCCCTGGATCGTGCTCACCACCGGGTTGTCCGGCGCGGCCGGGGGCATGCTGCTGCAGTACTGGGTTTCCGTCCACGCCTACGCCTTGGTCATCTCCGGCAAACCGCTGTTCAGCTGGCCGGCGTTCGTGCCCGTGACGTTCGAGCTCGGCGTGTTGTTCGGCGCCCTGGGCGCCGTTTTCGGCATGTTCGCGCTCAACCGGCTGCCGATGCTGTTCCACCCGTTGTTCTCCGCCAACTCGTTTGCGGCGGCAACCGACGACGGGTTCTTCATCTCGATCGAATCCTGGGATCCGAAGTACGACGAGACCGCGACCGCCGCGCTGCTGCGCGAGGCGGGCGCGATCGAGGTCGAGGTGGTGAACAACGAATGAGCCACGGACCGCGCATCGTCGACGCCGCCCAGATGGACCTCCCTGCGGGGAGCCTGTGGCGCCGCCTGCCGCTGTTCTCGGCGATTGCGGCGATCGTGGGGATCGGCGCGTCGTTCGCCATGCGTGCGGGGGACGAGAAGCAGTTCTACTTCTCTTGGTTGGTGGCGTTCCTCTATTTCATGAGTCTGGGCCTCGGCGCGCTGCTCTTCGTCCTGATCCAGTACGCGACCAAGACCGGCTGGGGCATCGTGGTGCGACGGCTCGCGGAGAATACCGCCGCGGGCCTGATCGTGATGGTCCTGGCGTTCATCCCGGTCTACATCGGCCTGGACAAGATGTACGCCTGGACCGACGAGGCCCACCTCGACGAGATCGTTCGCGGCAAGATGTGGTTCCTCGGCGCCGAAAATTACATCGTCTTCGGTGTGCTGTACTTCGCCGTTTGGATCTTCCTCGCCTGGTGGTTCCGCGCCGGATCCGTCAAGCAAGACCTGACCGGTGACCACGACCTGACGCGGCGCCGCATCGTCGTGGCCGGACCGGCCATCGTGCTCGTGGCGCTCACGTTGACTTTTGCCTCGTTCCACTGGGCCATGTCGCTGGACCCGCACTGGTACTCGACGATCTTCGGCGTCTACTACTTCGCGGGTTCGTTCGTTTGTGTCTTCGCGTTCCTGTCGCTGGTCGTCCTCGGGCTGAGGCGCGCCGGTGCGCTGGAAGGGTTCGTCACCGTCGAGCATCGTCACGATCTGGGGAAGCTGCTGTTCGCCTTCGTCGTGTTCTGGGCCTACATCGGCTTCTCGCAGTTCTTCCTGATCTGGTACGCCAACATCCCCGAGGAGACCGAGTGGTACCTCGAGCGGATGCACCACGGCTGGCAGCCGGTCACGATCTTCCTGGCGGTCGGTCACTTCGGGCTGCCGTTCCTGTACCTGATGTCGCGGCACATCAAGCGCAACAAGCTGACGCTCGGGCTCGGCGCCGCCTGGATGCTGTTCATGCATTTCGTGGACCTGCACTGGGTCGTGATGCCGGCGCACCACGGCAAGGAGTTCGGGGTCACGCTGCTGGACGTCACCACGATGCTGGGCGTCGGGGGCCTGTTCCTGACGGCGTTCGGGTTTTGCCTGACACGGGCAAAACTGGTCCCCGCGAAGGACCCCCGGCTGATCGAGTCCATCACCTTCGAAAACTTTTAGATTCCGGTCTTTTTGGCACTTTCCCCTGCCTCGGCCTGGGGCGGATCGGGTCTGGCCAAGGCTTGTTCGGCCCCTGGGCCTCTGCTAATCTTCGGGGTCTTTAGTTGATTCGAAACCCTGGTTCACCTGGCACCAAGCACACCCTAGGTATGGAGATCCCCGTCATGCGTTTCGGTAGAAATCTGTTCGCCCTGGCCACTGTTTCCGCGCTTCTTCTCTCGGCAACGGCGGTTGCCGGTACGGTCACGGGCACGGTCAAGTTCGAAGGCAACGCGCCCAAGCTCCGCCCGCTGAAGATGGACGCGGATCCCGGCTGCGCCAAGAAACATTCCACGCCGCAGATGCCCGAGGTGCTCGCGCTCGGCGATGGCAACACGATGGGCAATATCTTCGTCTACGTGAAGGGCGTGTCCGGCAACTTCCCGGCGCCGTCCGAAGCCGCCGTACTGGACCAGAAGGGCTGCAAGTACGTGCCCCACGTCATGGGCGTGATGGTCGGCCAGACGTTCAAGGTCCTGAACTCGGACGGCCTGCTGCACAACGTGCACTCGCTGCCCAAGGTCAACCAGTCCTTCAACCGCGCGATGCCGGCCACCGTCACCGAGGCCGAGTACACGTTCGACAAGGAAGAGTTCATGTTCAAGATCAAGTGCGACGTGCACCCCTGGATGGGCGCCTACGTCGGCGTGATGACGCACCCCTTCTTCGACGTGACCGGCACCGACGGCAAGTTCGAGATCAGCGGCGTCCCCGCCGGCAATTACGAGATCGAGGCCTGGCACGAAAAGCTCGGCACGAAGACCTCCACGGTCACCGTCGGCGACAGCGACACGCAGACGGTCGACTTCGCCATGAGCGTGCCGAAGAAATAATCCGATTCTCATAGGGGCTCGATAGATGTCTGACGGACACCACGAGGAACTGGGGTTCTGGCGGAAGTACGTCTTCTCGACCGATCACAAGGTGATCGGCATCCAGTACTCCGTGACGGGACTGGCGTTCCTGTTCTTCGGCTTCTGCCTGATGATGCTGATGCGCTGGCAGCTGGCGTATCCCAACCAGCCGATCCCTCTGATCGGCGGGCTGTTCGGCGATGCGCGAGCCCCCGGCGGGATCATGCTCCCCGACTTCTACAACGAGCTGGGGGCGATGCACGGGACGATCATGGTCTTCCTCGGCGTCGTCCCGCTGGCGGTCGGCGGCTTCGGCAACCTGATCCTGCCGCTGCAGATCGGCGCCGCGGACATGGCTTTCCCGAAGCTCAACATGCTGAGCTACTGGTCGTTGTTCCTCGGCGGCGTGACGATGTTCGGCAGCTTCTTCCTCGAAGGCGGTGCCGCGCAGTCCGGTTGGACGTCCTACGCCCCGCTCTCGAACATCGCGCCATCGGGCCAGACGGCGTGGCTGATCGGCATGATCTTCCTGATCACCTCGTCGCTGCTGGGCTCGGTCAACTTCATCGTCACGACGATCCAGCTGCGCGCCCAGGGGCTGAGCTTCTTCCGGCTGCCCTTCTTCTGCTGGGCGCAGTTCGTCACCGCGTTCCTGCTGCTGCTGGCGTTCCCGCCGCTCGAGGCCGCGGGCGTCCTGCAGCTGATGGACCGGCTGGCCGACACCAGCTTCTTCATGCCCGACGGCCTGGTGATTTCCGGTGAAGCCCTCGACATCAGCGGCGGGGGCAGTCCGCTGCTGTGGCAGCACCTGTTCTGGTTCCTGGCCCACCCCGAGGTCTACGTGCTGATCCTGCCCGCGATGGGCATCGTCGCCGAGGTGATCGCCAACAACACGCGCAAGCCACTCTGGGGCTACCGCGCGATGGTCTACTCGGTGATCTTCCTCGGTTTCATGTCGTTCATCGTCTGGGCGCACCACATGTTCATCACGGGCATGGGCACCGCGATGGCGACGTTCTTCCAGACGACGACGATGATCATCTCGATCCCGTCGGTGATCATCCTGACCGCGCTGCTGCTGTCGCTGTGGGGCGGCTCGATCCGCTTCAACACGCCGATGCTGTTCGCGCTGGCGTTCCTGCCCATGTTCGGCATCGGCGGGCTGACCGGTCTGCCGCTGGGCCTGGCGGCGCCGGACATCGCGCTGCACGACACGTACTACGTGATCGGCCACTTCCACTACGTGGTCGCGCCGGGCACGATCTTCGCGCTGTTCGCGGGAGTCTACTACTGGTATCCCAAGGCGACCGGCCGCAAGATGAGCGAAACGCTCGGCAAGCTGCACTTCTGGCCTTCGCTGATCTTCATGAACGGCATCTTCTTCCCGATGCTGATCCAGGGTCTCAACGGTGTCAGCCGGCGGCTCGCCGACGGCGGTGCGACCTACGACTTCGCCGGCGCCGTCGGCCCGCTCAACCGCATGCAGTCGTGGAGCGCCTGGGGCCTGGCACTGGCGCAGATCCCGTTCATCATCAACTTCTTCATGAGCCTGCGCGCCGGCGAGAAGGTGGGCGACAACCCGTGGGACGCCACGACGCTCGAGTGGGCCGCGCCCTCGCCGCCGCCGCACGGCAACTTCACCACCGAGCCGGTCGTCTATCGCGGCCCCTACGAGTACAGCGTCCCGGGTGCGGAGAATGACTTCACCCCGCAGACCCAGGAGGGCTGATCGCGATGCTGATCCCGCATATCGTCAAACCGCGGCCGGACACCGGGCTCAACAACGGCAAGCTCGGTATCTGGCTGTTCCTCGCCTCCGAGGTGATGCTGTTCGGCGCACTGTTCGCGACCTACCTGATGCTCCGCATGGGGTCGAACGACTGGCCGCTCGGCACCAAGTACCTCGATCCCATGTGGGCGGCGATCAACACCATCGTGCTGATCACCTCCAGTGTGACGATGGTCATGGCCTGGGCGATGTCGGCCAAGCGGAACTTCGCCAAGTTCCGTCTGTTCATGCTTTTAACCGTCGGCCTCGGCTTCGTCTTCATGATCATCAAGTACATCGAGTACTCGGCCAAGTTCGACCACCACTACTATCCGTCCACGCACGTGTTCCTGGCGATCTACTTCACGTTGACGGGCTTGCACGGCCTGCACGTCCTCGGTGGGATGGTCGTCAACGGGTATCTCGCGTTGTTCGGCAAGAAGCACTACGAGCAGGATCCGGAGTGGTTCACCAACCGCGTGGAGCATTCCGGTCTCTTCTGGCACTTCGTCGACCTGGTCTGGATTTTCCTGTTCCCGATCCTGTACCTGCTGTAGGGAGGCACCATGGGCAAGAGTCACGCAGAGATCAGTCGCCACATGCGCGTTTACCTGATGGTGTTCGGCGCCCTCCTTGTGCTGACCGCCGCGACGGTCGGGGCCTGGAAGCTGGAGTTCCTGCCCGCCGGTGCGGCCGTCGCCCTGGCGCTCGCGATCGCGCTCTGTAAAGCGAGCCTGGTCGCGCTGTACTTCATGCACCTGAGCGCCGAGAACAAGATGATCTACTGGATACTTGCCCTGACCTTCGTGTTCTTCCTGGTCCTGCTCCTGGTGCCGGTGCTGACAGCCTTCGACGTGATTGCCTACTAAAATGAATCTCAAAACCTTCCACATCTTCTTTGTCACCGTATCCACCTTGATGTCCTTCGGGTTCGGCGGCTGGTGCTGGCGCTACGCCGAAGTCAACCAGTCGACGGGATTCCGCGTACTTGCCGCGGCCTCTTTCGTCGTCGGGGTGGCGTTGATCTTCTACGGCTTCTGGTTCTGGAAGAAGATCCGCGCCTGGCAGGACAATTCCAACGGCCCGGGCGCGGCCGCCATGATCGGAATGGCCCTGCTGGTCTGGTTCCTCGGCCAGCCGGCCGCTGAGGCTTGTACGACCTGCTACGGCGAGGCGGAAGGGCCGCTGATCGACGCCGCGCGCGCGGGGGTGTTCCTGCTGTTCGGTCTCGTCGGAGTCGTGCAAATCGCATTCATCACTTTTTTTGTGTACCTACGGCGTCGCGCCATCGACGCAGCCAATAGGGAGTTCCCGGAACCATGATGGACTTGTTTTTTCCTCCCGGTGCGTCGGCTCATGCGGCGGGGATCGATCGCATGGTCGATTGGGTCCACGTGCTGATGTTGATCCTGTTCATCGGGTGGGGTGCTTACTTCATCTACGCAGTGGCCCGTTTCCGGCAGGGTAAGAACCCGAAGGCGAACTACAAGGGCGCCAAGGGCAGCGCGAGCAAGTACGCGGAGATCGGCGTCGCCGTCGCCGAGGTGATCCTGTTGGTCGGCTTCTCGATCCCTCTGTGGGCCGATCGGGTCGACGAATTCCCCGCCGAGAGCGACTCCGTGGTCGTCCGCGTCGTCGCACAGCAATTCGCCTGGAACATCTGGTACCCCGGCGCCGACGGTGTGTTCGGCAATGCCGATCCGAGTCTGGTGGACGAGGAGACCAACCCGATCGGGCTCGACCGCAGCGACGAGGCGGCCAAGGACGACATCACGACGATCAACCAGCTGCACCTGCCGGTGGACAAGCCGGCGATCATCCACCTGACCAGCAAGGACGTGATCCACAGCTTCAACCTGCCGAACATGCGCATCAAGCAGGACGCCGTGCCGGGGTTGTCGATCCCGATGTGGTTCGTCCCGACGAAGACCACGGCCGAGATGCGCGAGGAGCTGAAGTCCAAGCCGCGCTACGCGGACACGGCCGACGAGTTCGTCTACGAGATCGCCTGCGCGCAGCTGTGCGGCAACAGCCACTACAGCATGCGCGGCTTCCTCACGGTCCACACGCCGGAGGAATACCAGGCCTGGCTGGACGAGGAGGCGTCCTATCTCGGCGGCGGTGAGGAAGAGGATTTCTGGAACTGAGCCGCCCCTTGAATCGACGATACGAAAAACGGCGATCCGCAGGTCGCCGTTTTTTTTGCCTCGTGGTGTCGGCCGGATCAGGGAACGGGCGAGGTCCCGGGCTCCTCGGCCGGGGCGGCGGCGATGACCTCGACGAGCTCGATCTCGAAGGTCAGGGCGGCGCCGGGCTTGATGCTCCCCGGGCGGCCGCGGTCGCCGTAGGCGATCTCGGAAGGGCAGGTCAGCTTGGCCTTGCCGCCCACCTTGAGCTTCTGGAGCCCTTCCGAGAAGCACGGGATGACGCCACCCACGTTGAACTCCGCCGGGTCCTTGCCGCGCGTCGAGTCGAACACCGTCCCGTCACGCAGCGTGCCGTGGTAGTGCACCTTGACCGTGTCCGTCGCGGTCGGCTGGGTCCCGTCGCCCGCGGCAATCGAACGGAAGACCATGCCCGAGGCCAGCTTCTCTGCGCCTTCTTCCTGCGCCATCGTGTCGCAGTAGGTCTGGCTCGCATCCCGCTCTTTCTGCGTGATCTCGTTCATGCGCGTCCGCATGGTCGTGTCGAGCATCGGCCCGTAGACCGTCATGTCGATCCGTGGCTCGGCGCCGGAGGCGCCCTCGTTCAGGCCGGCGGTCACGTAGACCATTTCTTCGGCGGTGAATTCCAGCGTCATGATGTTTCGCCCGAGCGCCTGGCCGACCGCGTAGAGTATTTTCTGGTCGTCCGTCTCGAGCTTGACGGGCTCGGCGGACTTGGCTTCTTCGGCCGCAGGTGCCGGGGTGAGGCAGGCAAAAACCGCCAGGCACAAGGCCAATGTCAGGAATCGTCGCATCACGGTCCTTTCCGCCCGGATCCGCCGAGAGGGCGGCTGGGCCGTGCAGAGGAAACTCCAGTTCTATCCCATCGCGGGGTGGAGCGCCAACGAGGTAGATTTGCCTGGTTGGCGGGTGGGACCTATCCATTGACCCCGGACGCACCTCGGCACGGGGCGCTTCGCCGGAGGAAGAACGATGAGGAAACGGCTTGGACTGGCGGTCATTGCACTGGCGCTGTTCGGCACGGCGATGCCGGTCGATGCGGGCTCCTTCGAGAACGCGGTACGCGCGCGCTGGCGCGGCGCCTGGATCGTAACCGAGATCGAGACCTACTCGTCCTGCGCAGGCAACTACTTCAACAACGATGTCTCGGGGCAATTCGTCGCCGCACGCTCGGGGCGTCCGTTCGAGCCGGGCGAGTTGGCCAAGGTGGACAAGCTGCAGGTCAACCGCAAGAAGGTCGAGTTGATGATCACGATCGCCGGAATGAACCTCCTGCCTCGACAGGACGGGCCGTTCACGCTCTACGACCGGCGCACCTGCCGGATCGAGCTCGAGGTGGCCATCCCGCGTGACGTCATCAAGTCCAAAGACGTCGACGAGGTGGACCGGCTCCTCGCCACCGTGGCGCAGCGTTTCTCGACGCGCGAGGCCGCGCTCGATTCCTCGGACTGGAACGGTCGCGAGGCCGATGAATACCCGGCGGATTACGAGCGCACGCTGGCGCTGCACGCCGTCTGGGTCGCGGAGGAGACCAACCTGGCCATCGATCGGCAGCTCGACAAGACGCTGCTCACGGCCAACGAGCTCGCCCGCGAGGTCGACGACAACCCGGTCTACCTGGCCGGGTTCGCCGAGGGTGCGCGCGCGATGCGCGAGTGGCGCGAGCGCGACTGTGGCCGACTGCTCGGCTCGACGGCGGTCACCTTCCGCCTCAAGGCGCCGGAGGAATTCCGCGAGAACGAAACGTGGTGCGCCGGGTTCCATGACGGCCAGGCCCTGGTCTACAGCCTGGCCCTCCTGAGCCGCCTGCCCGCCTGCTACGTGGAGGTTCCCGAGCTCCCCGCCGAATACGCCGACGCGTCTCTGGGGCAGCGCTAACCTCCCGCTACAATGAACGCGGGAGGTCGATCATGTTCCGAGCCACACTCATCCCGGGGATCTTTCTGCTGACCGTCGTCGGGGCTCCTCTGCTCGCTCAGGAACAGGAACCCGTGGTCGACAAGTCCGTCTGGGACCAGGTCGTCGTGCTCTACGAGCAGGCGAAGGAGAAGGGTGAGACCGCCGCCGAGGACGTCTACGAGTGGGCCAGGGAAGATGTCGAGAAGATCGGCGACTGGGAGTACAAGGTCGAGTACCTCGCCAACCCCAACCACATCGCGCTCGAGAAGAAGCTCAACGAGCTGGGCACCGAGCGCTGGGAAGCGGTCTGGATCGACCGCCAGGGACCCAACCTGATCGTCACGCTGAAACGCCCCTCGCGCACGTGGCTCAACAAGCTGCCGCTGGGCCAGCTGATCAAGGCCGCGGCCGGCGCGGGCGACGGGGGCGGCGGCGAGTAGGTCGCTAGCCCCCGTTGGCGGCGCGGAAATCGAGGAAGCGTTGCGTGCAGGCCCGTGACGCCTCGACGAGTTTCGGCCAATCCGGGTGGTCGCGCGCGTTCCGGAAGTAGGGCGAGGCTTCCAGGTAGTCGCCCAGGCAATACCCCTCTTCGAAGGCTTCGAGCGCCCAGCGGAACGTGATGCCGGGGTTCTGGAACGAACCGATGTCCGCGGCCATCAGGAACTTGTTTTCCGGATCGACCATCCCGTCGGCCAGTTCCTCGGGGATCGGAGCGTCGGGATCCAGCGGTCGTCCGTCGAGGAACGACTGTATCCAGTCCGCGTACCCTCCCGGCCCGGATTGCTCGATCTCCTCCTCGAAGAACGATCGCGAACCCTCGATGTCCCCCTCGAACATGGCGACACGGATCATCGCTCGTCGGTAATAGTTCGTCCGGCCGTCGAGTCGCAGGTAGGACCGTGCCTGGTTCCAATCCCCGGTCGACAGGTGCGGGACGTAACAGGAGCGGGCGCCCGAGTTCTCCGGATCCATTCGTCGAGCCCGATCGCAATACTCGATCGCCTCGTCGAGAAGTCCGGCGTAGCGCAGGATGTAAGACATCGCGAACTGAAGCTCGGGAGAGTTCGGGCGGCGAGTGAGTTGCTCCCGCGCGCTCAACCATGCGGGCCCCGCCTCGTTGGCCTCCACGCGGAGCGTCGAGCTGAACGTGAAGGCCTGCGGGTGGCCGGGGACCAGGCTCAGCGCCCTCTCCAACGCGTCACTCGCCTTCTTACGGAAGCTGACGGCCCGGCCCGGCCAGAAGGATTCGAAGTAGTAGCGCCGTCCGAGCCGCGCCCAGGCATCGGCGAACTCGGGATCGAGGTCGACGGCCTTCTCGAGCAGCGTGATCGCCTCGAGGTTGGGCTCGGGGTCGAGCCGCAGGGAGACGGACTCGAGGTACAGGCGATAGGCTTCCTCGTTGGTCGGCGATACGGCATCGTCCCCCGCCGTCGCCCCCAGCCTCGGCAGGAGCCCGCGCGTGATCTCATCCGAAACGAGCGTTCGCAGCTCCAGGAGCTCATCGCGAGGCACGGTCACCGAACCTCTCCACAACACGGCGTTGGTCTCGACCTCGATCGCTTCGAGGCTGACCCGCAAATCGTTCCCCTCGGACGAGTAGTGTCCGGTCACGATGTGATCCGCCGCGAGATCCTCGGCGACCTGACCGAGATCGACGTCGTCGCCGTAGCGGCTGGTCTGCGAGAACGGCCGCACGGCCAACGAATCGGCATAGCTCAAGGTCGTCGTGATCTCGTCGGCCATCGCGAGCCGTAAGTGGCCCAGGGACTGGTCGGCGGAAAGGTTCTGGATCGGCAGTACGGCGATCTTCGCCGGCTCCCGAACGATCGTCGCGACGGGGGCGAGATCGGCAGTGTCGTCACCGCGCAGCTGCATCACCGCCACGGCGACCACGGCCACCACGGCGACCGCCGCCAGGCCCCAGACGAACGGCGACGTCTTCTTCTTGGCAACCGCCACCGGGACGGCGACCGAACTCCCGCTGTCGCGTCTCAATCGCAGGAAGTCGGCGCGCATCTCCGCGGCACTCTGATACCGTGTGGCCTTGTCTTTTTCGAGCGCCTTGTTGATCAGGTGCTCGAGTTCCTCGGGCACGTTCGGGTTCAACCTCACCGGGGCAACGGGCGAACTATGCAGGATCGCGTCGAAGGTGGCCGCCGTCGTCGTGCCCGCGAAGGCCAGCTTTCCGGTGACCATCTGGTACAGCACCACCCCGAGCGAGAACAGATCGCTACGCGCGTCGATCTCCTGCCCGAGCGCCTGCTCCGGTGACATGTAGGCCACCGTCCCGAGGGCCGTGCCCGGGCTGGTCAGGTGCTCGTCGAGCCGGGTGCGTGTTTCGTCGTCGATCCCGACATCACCCGTCTCCTCCACCAGCTTGGCCAGTCCGAAATCGAGGATCTTCGCCTCGCCGCGGTCGGTGACGAAGATGTTGGCCGGTTTGATGTCGCGGTGGACGATCCCCTTGGCATGCGCGGCGTCGAGCGCGTCGGCGATCTGACCGCCGAGCTCGATGACGCGCTCGAGCGGCAGCGGTCCCGCCTCGAGCAGTTCCTTGACGGTCTTACCCTCGAGCAACTCCATGACCAGGAAGGGCCGTCCGTCGTGTTGTCCGATGTCGTGGATCGTGCAGATGTTCGGATGGTTGAGCGCCGAGGCGGCACGGGCCTCGCGCAGAAACCGGTCGAGCGTCGATTGGTCGATCGTCGCCCTGTCGGGCAGGAACTTGACCGCGACGGGACGGCCCAGGCGGGTGTCCTCGGCGCGATAAACGACGCCCATGCCTCCTCCACCGATCTGCTCCGTGATGCGGTAGTGGGAAACGGTGTGCCCGACCAAGAAACGCCTCCTGAGGCGGAATCGTAGCCCAAAACGACCCCGCTGCAGCACGACTTTGCATTCAGGACGGGCCTGGACGGCGAATCGAGAGGACAATGTCTGCGATGAAGTGTTCCGCGATCGGTGCCCTCCTGCTGGCGGCCGCCACGACGGCCCAGGCGCAGACACCAGCAGGCGCGCTCCCCAGCAACCTCCAGGAAGAGACGACCGTCCGGCGCATCCAGTGGCCGGTCACGATCGAGCCGCGTGTGCCCGGTGGCTGCGACGATCTTCTGTCCGAGGACATCCGCGTTCGCGAGGACGGCGTCGAGGTAGAGGTCGACGGGATCGAGACCCGCCCGCTCCCAACCATCCACGCGGTCGTGATCGACAACAGTGGCAGCATGGATGCGCGCCTCGGCGCGGCGAAGAAGGCGGCGTTGGCCTACCTCGAGCGGCTGCCGGCCGGCGAGCCTGCGATGCTGGCCACGTTCAGCGACAACCTGGTGCTCAATACACCGCTGACGACGGACCGCGAGATCCTGCTGCGCGCGATGAAGAAAATCGAGCCGCGCGCCTTCACCGCGTTGAACGACGCGATTCACTACACGGTCAGTTATCTGGCGCAACGGCCCGAACGTAAGGTGCTGGTCTTGATCACCGACGGTTGCGACAGCGCCAGCCTGACACGGCACTCGCTCGACGACGTCGTGAGGATGGCCGGCGAGACGCCCAACCTGACGGTTTTCCCGATCGGGATCGACCTGCCCGCACGTTGCGACGGTCCGCTGGCGACGCCGGGCTACATCGGAGGCCCGGTACAGCCGCTACAAAAGCTGGCGACCAACTCCGGAGGCCACCTCTACCGCACGAAGGAAACCGCGGCGCTCGGCATGGTCTTCGACGAGATCTTCGAGCGCCTGCAGAAGGAAGGCCACGTGGCTTATCGGCCGCTGGCGCACGGGCGGGGCAAGAAGGACGTGGCCGGAGAGGATCGCAGGCGCCGGGTGAAGATCGAGTCGTTGCGGTCCAAACGCTGCAAGATAACGTCTTCCGGGCCGCTGACGCGCATGGAATACGCGTCCGGAGCGGCGGTTCGTACAGTCCAGCCACTCGTTGCCGGCGCCGAAGGGACAATTCTCTATCGCGACTGGTGGGGCCCAAAAAGCGACGACGATCCCGTCGGGCGCCTTGTCCTCGACGACCACGCAATGCACGGACACGGTGCGGACCTCGACCGCGAACGGGGCGCGCTCTACTCCGCCACCGCGTTTCACCTCGGTGAGCGCTACATCTCGGAGACCGACCGTAAGGTTCGCATCCAGAGGCGTAGCTTCACGGTTGACGTACCGCCGTTCGACTGGGTGCGTTCCTCCATGAAGGATCCCGAATCGGTCCTGCTCTACCTGTTGCAGGGCGACGCCGTCCCGTTCCTACCCTGGCCCGATCCCGAAGGAAGGCGCCAACGTGCCAGGCGTGTGTTCGGTGAGAACTGGGTCCACGGGCAGACGATGCTCGAGATCCGCGAGGCCGTCGGCCGCGGGCTGTTCACCTATCCCGGCTATCGCGAGTTCGCCTATCGCCGCACGCAGGAGGCCTACCGCGAGGAGATGGACCAAGTCCTCGAACACTCGAAAGCGATTCGATCCCTGTCCGCGCCCGAACGGGAAAAACTCGCGCAGGCGATCCAAGCGCAGCAGCCCGAACCGAGCGGCGGTCAGCTGCAGCAGTACCTGGCCGAGTGGCTCGGAGACATCCCTGCTTACGAGTTGGTCGTCGGTTTCGAGGGTTGGGCGGCCAACGCCGTGCTGGACACCGACGTCGCGGAGCCGACGGCGGTGTTCCTCCTCGACCTGATCGACACGAAATGGGAGCGGCTCGGCACGTGGTTCCCCCCACCGACCCAGGTGCGCATCGTGGCGCCGCTGGTGCCGGCCTACGACGAGTCGCGCGATCAGATCGGCTTCTTCCGCATCCTGCTGCCCGAGGTCGCCGTCGTCGGGCCTCCTCCGAACCTCGTCCCCGAACGCCCCCTGGGCCTGACCTTCCTGCGCCACCTGACCGAGGTCACCGGCGGTCGCGACGCCTGGCCCCGCGGGGTACGCATGCAGGACCTGAGCTACTACTGGGACAAGCGCAAGGACCGCCGTCGGATCATCCGCGGCGCCAGGAAGCGCAAGCTGATCCCGCACGACATCCACTGGCGCAAGGTGCCGATGGTCGCCATGACGCTGGGGCCGGACGGCTCGGACAAGCTTCCGGTCACGGTGTTGTGGGACCCGAAGCCGAAGCGGCCGGACTCCCCGCCGCCGCCGATCTGCGTCGATCTCGGCGACCCTACGGCTCTACCGAGCGGCACGTGGGTCGAGGACCTACGCGACAGCATCCTCGACATCGTCCCCGAGTGCCGGATCGAGACCGAAGGCTAGGCGCTAGCGGCGGCCGAACACCTTGGGTGTGGGCATACGCGAGCGGATCTCTTCCAGCTCCGTCTCGGTGATCACCGTGATCCCCTTCTCGGCACAGTAAGACTCGACGCGCTTCGTCACCATACCGCGGACGAACGCGGGGATGCGCTTCATCCGCTCGCGTGCGGCGGGCTCCCACGTGATCGGTTGATCGGGTGTTGGAGCCTTCGCGCCGTACTCAATCGAGGGCGCCAGTTTCTCGGCCGCTGCGGGGAAAGCGCCGGGCTGGTACGAGCAGAGCGGATCCTCGGAGAGCACGCTGCCCGTCACTCCGAAGGCTCGAGCGCGGCAGCCACCGCAAGTCGTGTTGAACTCGCAGGCGCCGCAGCGTCCGCCGAGATCGCCGCGACGTCGCATGTCCCTGAACGGCTCGGAGTGCTCCCACACGTCGGCCAGCGTCTCGCGCTTGAGATTACCGCCGAAGACCGGCAGGTAGGGGCACGGGGTGACGTCGCCGTTGGGCCGGATGCCCATGTAATGCGTGCCCGCCGGGCACCCGCCGGCCCCACCCGAGTAGGCCTTGAGGAACGGCGAGTCGGGGTCCTTCTCGAAAACGGTCTTGACGTAATGCGGCGCGCACTTGGCGTTGACGATCATGCGGTTGCGGAAGCGCTCCTGGAGTGCGTGCAACGTTTGCAGCACGGCGTCGTACTCATGCGGCTCGATGTCGGAGACGAACTGACCGCGTCCGGTCTGCACGAGGAAGTAGAGGTTCCAGACCTTGGCGCCCATCGTGTCGTGCGCGAAGTCGGCGATCTTCTCGACCTCGTCGAGGTTGTGCCGGCCGACGGTCGTCTGCACGATGAACGGCAGCCCGGCCTCGTGCAGGATCCTCGCGCCGCGCACCGTGTTGTCCCAGGCCCCCTTGACCGCGCGGAAACGGTCGTGCATCTCGGCATCCAGCGCGTCGAGCGACAACGCCAAACCGCGCACACCTTCTTTCTTCAACAGCTCGGCCAGCGTGGGGGTGATGCTGACCCCGTTGGTGCCGACGACGACCCAGAGCTTCTTCTCGTTGGCGTAGCGGATGATCGCCAGGATGTCGCGGCGCAGCAACGGCTCGCCGCCGGTCAGGATCGTCAGCGCCTCGGGAGCGAAGGCGGCGATGTCGTCGACGACCTTGTAGCACTGCTCGGTGTCCAGCTCGCTGCGATCGGCGAACGCTTCGCTCTGCACCAGGGGCGAGCCACCGGCGTCGAGGTAGCAATGCTCACAGGCGAGGTTGCACCGATAGGTCAGGTTCCAGCTGACGACGTAGGGCCGCGCGAACTCGGCCAGCGGTAACGAATCCGGCACGTTCTACATCCCGAAGTGCGAGCGCGCCTCGTCGAGCACCTTTTCGTCGACCTCGGCGTAGCCCTGGTCCCGAGCGTACTTTTCGATCCCGCTCTTGGCCATCGTGCGCACGAACTCGGGCACGCTCGACAACCGTTCCCGGGCGCCCGCGGTCCAGCGGAGGGTGTCCTCGTCCCGCTCCATGTCGGCGAGCATCCCGGTGAACGGGCACTTCGATTCACCGGCGCCTTCCTTTCCGATCTTGACGCCGAGCGACGTGACGACCTGTGTCTCCTGCGGGTTCGTCAACATGGCCATCTCGTAGCCGCAGGCGTCGCACGAATAGACCAGTGAGACGGAGCCGCGGTCCGGTGGGGAGGCCTCGAGGAGCTGCATCGGCTTGTCACAGGGGACACAGAGGAATTTCATCGGTCACTCCGAACTCGGTTTGGTTTGGATGGTTTCTTCGACGACCTCGGCCAGCTTCTGGATTGCGACCCACCAGGGACGGTCGGCGCCGATGGCCGGCTCGCCACGATCGCAGGCAGCGGCCAGCTGCGGATCGAACGGCACGCTGCCGAGCCGGGGAATCCCGAGATCGACACGCTCGGACTCGGGGAACAAGGGACGGACGTCGCTACATGCCTCGCACCAGTAGCCGCGCATGTTCTCGACGTAGCCGAGTACGCGGTTGGGCGTCCCGCGCAGCGCCGCGACGGAGCGTGCGACGACGCCGCGCGCCAGATCCGACGGCACGGTGACCAGCATGAACGCCGTCGACGACCCCAGGAACTCGGCAAACTGCAACGTCCGCTCGGCGCCGGGCGGCAAGTCGATCAGTAGGTAATCGAGATGCCCCCAGTCGATCGACGACAGCAGCTCGGCCACCGCGGTGAACTCCCGCGTCGCGCGCCAGGTGTAGCTGTCCCCCGCGGCGACCGTGTCGAAGCTGACGGCCTCACTCTCGGGAATCAGCGAGCCGAGCGAGACGACTCCGATGCCGTCGGCGTCTTTCGGCAATGCGACCCCCTCGGCTCCGGGAAGCAAGGGGACATCATGCAAACCCGACAACCGCGCCTGCGAGGGTCCGTTGAGATCGGCGTCGAGGATCGCGCAGGCGTTGCCCCGTTGCCGTAACGCCGTCGCGAGCTGGCGTGTCAACGTGGACTTGCCGACGCCGCCCTTGCCCGAGCCCACGGCGAGGCGATGCTTGACTCCCGCGAGTTTCTCGTCGATCGCGGCATGCATCGCGCCGACCTGCTCGAGGATGTTCGAACCGCCGTCGCCGGTGATGTCGTAATAGCTTTTCATGGCCCGTTAAGCCGGACATGTTAGCGCAGGTCGCGGGTGCGCCGCCTCTCCTGGGTTGGACGCTAGGCGGGTATCGCCGTCGTCGCCATCCGCACGGTGTTCGCGGCGGATCGAAAGCCCCAATCGACCGCTTGCTGCGCGCTGCACTCACTTTCGTGGACGCGCTCCCAGTGCAGCGGGGTGTCCGCCAGCGACGCGTAGTGTCGCAGGAGCCCCCCGGTCAACGCCGGACCCGCATCCTCGTCCGCGTAGTAAATCGCGAGGATCTCCCGCTTGTCCGGCGTTGATTCGTCGACGAGGAGGGCCGCCTCGAAGCGATCGGCTCCGGCGAGCGCCACCGCGCGTACCGACTCGAAGTACTCCTGACGGCGGGCGATCGAGTCACGCGTGCGGCCCCAGGGCAGCTCGGCGCCGCGTTCCGGAAACCGGGCCTCGGCAAGCTCTTCGAGCGAGATCGTGGCCACCATCTCGGCCGGCACGGCCGATGCCGCCGTGGTTCGCTCAAGCACGTAGTCGGTGAAGCTCTCCCGGTCCTCGTAGCCGCAATGCCCGAGGAACGTGCGGAAGCGCTCGTTGTCCGCGGGCACCTCGACGAGAATCCTCGGCGGCCCGAGGATGGCGAGCTTCTGGCCGAGTGACGTGACCATGTGCCGGCCGTGCCCGAGGCCACGGAAGTCCGGGTGGACCCCGACGGCGAGGACGCAGTTCTCGCCGGCATTTTCGCGTTTGGCCGCCAGGACGACGCCGATCAGCCGATCGCCCTCGGTCGCCACCATGCAGCTGCTGGTCCACAGCTCGAGCACGCGAATCCACCACTTGAAACGCTCGCGGTCGATCGGCTCGGCCCCGCCGGGCGGACGAAAACAGGCGTTGTAGGCGTCGACGAGCAGCGGGACGTCGTCGGAGCGACAGAAACGGTAAGAAGCCATGCGGCGGCTATCCTAGCCGATCGAATAGCCCGCTTCACGCAGCGCCGAGACGGCATCCCGTAAGCCCTCCCGCTTGACGAGGATGTAGTCCGTTTCGAACGTCGAGAGCGCCAAGATGGAGACGCCCGCATCGGCGAGCACCGTTGCGATTCCGGCGAGAACGCCGGTCAACGCGAAGTCCAGCGGGCCCTGCACCTCGAGGCAAGACCAGCCGCTCTCGCGGCTCAGGCTGTCCACTGCGAGCGACGAGCGGCAGACGATGGAAAGCTCGTCGTCGGTGCGCCCGACCCAGCAGAAAGGATCCTCGGCGACGACGACGGGCAGCGGTGCCGAGGGCCCGAGACGATGGACCGTGAACTCGCCAT
>JABAOH010003411.1_pt1 | contig 30651 bp, 22 predicted proteins | sample 7062181 | NCBI WGS metagenome assembly JABAOH01 (sample SAMN14538630, study PRJNA623070) | marine sediment metagenome | biome: marine biome [ENVO:00000428]; feature: marine pelagic biome [ENVO:01000023]; material: deep marine sediment [ENVO:00002113]; isolation source: pool of 5 deep marine...
GGTCGAATATGATATCGGAGGGGATCCCATAGCCGATGTCGATGGTTCTTCCGTCGATCATGTCGTCCATGTCGTCCTCATCCACGTCACCATCGCCGTCGGCGTCGATCACCGGTCCGGCGGGGATACACCCGTTTTCGTAGTTGATGATGTAGAGCCTGGCTCTTCCCCCGGCCTCGCAGGGATCCTCGCTGGGCTGAAAGGTGGCGAAAAAGACGTACCCCCCGAGGACCAGGGAGGATGAAATTACCCGCTCCCCGGGATTCTTGTTCAAATCTATATACCACCCGAACTTTTCCTGGATTGGTGCGCACACCGATGCGTCCGTCTGATCGGCCAGTCCATCCCTTCCTAATTTCACGGCGTTATTCTTTATCGCGTAGAAGCTCTGAACCATTGTGTCGGTCTTATCCTCCAGGTCAAAGTACTTCCCCGTCCCGAAGTAGGCCATCACATGGGTCTCGCCCGCTTCGCGGTAGAGGGAGAGGCTGGTGGGGACGGTGATAGGCTGAAATTTTTCAATCAGAGGATCCAGGGGATCAATTTCTGAATAGGTAGTGAAGATGTGTTTGGCATCGGACGACCACTTGGAGGGATCGGGCTCCGGGCCGACCTCTACCATGAAGAGCTTTCCGGTAAGGGCACCCACGAAAATTGTGTCCGTATAGCCGTTCTGGTCGAAATCGATGGCCCTCATGCTGGGAAGGCTGTTTTCGGGGGCTCCGGCGAGGCAGAGCTGCTTTCCGATCTTCTGCCCCGTCACCGCGTCCACGGCGAAGAGGTACCCCTTGCTGTCCTTTGTGTTGAAGTTCGATCCGACGAAGACCACCCACCTCTCGGCCCCGCCGAGCCAGCACCGTTCGACGGTAGGGAAGGTCCAGGACTCCCCGAGTAACGGGTCGGTGAACTCCCACGCGGGCCGAACCCCGTCGGCGCTGGGATCGGTGATATCCAGGGCGAAGAAATAATCTCCTCCTCCCCGCTCGCCTCCGACCAGCGCCGTTTTCTTCACACCACCCACATAGACCTCAGCCACCTTGGGGGAGAGGTCAACGAAGTATTCGTGGCAGTAGTCCACATTGGTGAGGTCCTTCAGCTTGGCAAGAAGGTTATTGGGGATGAAGGCCCACTTTTCCTCCCCGGTGTTGATGTCGAAGGCGTGGAGCATCCCATCATTTGCCCCCACATAGACCATATCCCCCCATATGACGGGGCTGGAGTAGGCGATGTCCCCGAGCTTCCATCCGTCTGGTCTCGCTCGATAGCCGGCCACGTTTTCGCCGCGGATGTAGCGGATGATCTTTTGCCCCTCTTTATCATCGGCGGCCCCTAGGAGGGTGGATAGCGTGACGCCATTGGCATCTTTTGCCCCGCTGTTTGCCTCGGTAAAGAGGACCTTTCTTTTCATCTCGACCTCGGCCCCAACTTTATCATCCACGGCGGTGAAGATGTGTCGAGTGGTGACATCTCGGTATTTCAACAACTTCCCTGCCTCCCACACCGGTTGATCTCCCTTTTTATACGGCAGCGTGAAGGCCTCCAGATATCCCATCCACACCTTGGGGAGGAACTTGGCCCGGAGGAGCCTTCTTTTGCCCTGGGTAGACGTTGACTGGACGGCAACCGCCGTTCCCGAGGAGATTTTGTTGATGATCTCATTGAATGCCGCGTCAAGGGCAGTGCGCAGCTCGGTGTAATTTTTTGCCGTGTAGAAATACCGGCGATAGTGGGGGCTGAGGGGGTTGTCCCACTCGGGCTGAAGCCCCGCCAGACCGTTTCCATTGAAGGCCGTATCCTTGAGGAGGGGGTTGACTATGGTAAATCCGATGGTATAGGTGTAAATGTTCTGTTTTCCGTCAAACTTGTTGGTCAAATCGTTCTCATAGATGTAGTACGCAATGTCGTCCAGGTAGTCCGATCCATTGCCGTGATACCGGTCCTCCTCGCTGCCTCCTCCGCTGTCGTTGTCCCAATCACCCTTGAGGGGACCCAGCTCGTTGGCATCTTTGGAGGGATAGCCGTCGGTCATGAGGATGATGAAGTTATACTGGCACCAATTCTGGATAGGGCTGTCCTCCGAATCCGAGAAGTATTCCCAGGCATCCTCCAGGGTCTCTGCCAGGGGCGTAGACCCCGTGGACCAGACGTTATCTATGGCATCCAGGACGGGTTGCTTGTCCCCGCTCACGGGACCGGAAAGGGTTCCGCCATGGGATCCGTCGAACTCCATGAAGCCCCAGCGAACACCGTCGGTGGTCTCCACGAGATCCCTGACCACCTTCTTGGCTACGAGGATTCGCGTCAGCAGGGCGCGCTGCTGGGGGTCGTCGTGCTGCAGTTTGAGGGCATCCCGGTCGGCCTGGGTTGAGTCGTAAAAGAGCCAGTTCATGTAGTCGTAATCATACCAGGTGGTATAGGATCCCGTGGAACTGGGAGGGTCGACGCTGTACGTTGCGTAGGGGAGAAAGATCTTTACATGGTTTGGGTTAGCTAACTGGTAAGCCGATTTTGCGATAAACGTTCCATTTTGTCGATCGAAGTAGAAGTAACCATCCGTCTCGCTCCACTGGGTGAAATAATCGCTATCCGTGCCCCCCGAGCAGATGTCGGTTGAACCGGCTACGGCCTTCTTGTATTTCAGCCTCACCTTCCCGCTGCTGGAAACGTAGGAGACCCGGTTGTGGTCGATGTAGCAGTCCACGTCCTTGGCGAAGATAATTTGAGCCCCAACGGCGGGGAGGCGCCACTCCGAATGGTCGACACTCCGGTCGTAGCTGTCGATCCAGACCTCAGTGGCCATACTCCCCGAGTTATCGAAGATGATGAGGACATTGGGCACAACGGCCTTAGTCACGAATGGAGGTGTTTCGCATTCCATGGCGACCCCCGAAACAGTCCCCACCATCAGAAATGAAATCATACTCAAGACAAGGCATCGTCTCTTCATCGTATTCTCCTTTTCCTCCAAACGCTATTTCGGAAAGACATAGCTGGCGATCACCTCGATCTCCCGAGACGCATCAACAGGCCCGCTCCCAACGGAATTGATCCGGAAGTAGCGTTTTTCGAACATGGTCATCTCCCATCCCGGAGGTGGTGGGGCCACGTAGTTCACGTCGGTGATTCGGTAGCGGCTGTAAGAGCTGGAATCGTGATCGTATCTCGTCGTTCCCATGGTGGGAAGCGAGGACGCTTCCGGGGGTACAGGGCCCAGGTTGAGGAGCCAGGCCAGGCCCCTATCGGCCCCCGCATCGGCCACATAGAAGGCCTTCTCCGAAGCTCGCTGGTTTCCCGATAACCTGACCTCGATATCCGAGGTCATCACCGCGGCAATCCCCAGAAAGGTTGCCGTGATCATCACCAAGACGGCGACCACGAGGGCAACGCCCCGTTCATTTCCCATGATAGATCCTCCTCTTTTTCGATTCATTATTCCCGTCATCGACTCAACCTCCGCTATTGGGTTCATTCTCCTCGAAGATTTCGGAGCGCCACCCTTGACTGTAATACCCTCTTCCGATATCCCTGAGGGTCCGCAATATAATCTGGATCCGACGTTCTCGTTCGGGCCGTCAGGGTAACGGTATACCAGGGCTGATCTGCTTGATCATCGGGGTCGATCTGGATGTCATCGATGTTTCCCGCCAGCTCGGTGGACGTACCCCCGCTGGCTATCGCCGCCATATCATCTCTGGTAAGGGTCCCATAATACGGGTCTAGGGTATACTCAACCGCGGTCACGCGAAAGACCGGAATGGGGTTGATGATGGCTCCTGCCGGGTAAGTCCCGGTAATCCCCTGGTTTCCCGCGGTCTCCAGATCGGTGTCCACGGTGATCGTCTCCGGGGAAACAGCGGTGATGGTGATGGTCTCCGTTCCCAGGCTGAGCACATCGCCGAGGTCGAGGCCGATTCCATCAACGACGGGGAGCACCGTGTCTCCGCTTCCCACCCCGTCGGTCAACATAGCCGTTGGGTACCTCACCTTCGTTTTCTCGTTGAGGGTGATCATGTTATCGGAGACGCTCAGGATTGTGACGGTATCGAGTCCCCCGATGAAGATATACTTGTTTTCATCCGCATCGAAATGCGAGGCCTCAGCCGATGACCTCAGGTATAGTTCGGTCGACCCGGGGGACACGGTCTGGCTGAGGTACCCGACTGGAGCCCCGAAGGCCCCCACAAGGGTGATTAAATCGAAGGGTTGATCAAGGCCTTTATACTTGCCTTGCTTCTTAATCTTGATGGCATTGCTGTAGGTGATCCCTCCTATGGTGACCCCTCCATCGGGCATGCCGTACCCAGCCATGCGTATGTCCCTCATGAGGATATTCATGGCCATACGCCCATTTTGCTGGGCCTCGGCGATCTGGTCCTGGACCGTATAGGCCTTCTGTTGAACGGTGAAGGTCCGGTAGATGGCTCCGACGAGGATGAAGCTCAGCACTAAGGCCACCATAAGTTCGATGAGGGTGAATCCCTTCTTCTCGATAATGGGGATCCCTATTGGACTCAATCTCTTCATTTCCTTCAAGCTCCTCTCAGTAATCGGCCAATGTCGTAACGAGCGAAATCTGATGGTTGCCGTTATCCCAACTGACGGTCACGGTGACCTCCTTCGTCTGCCCGGCCACCTGCACTGTCCAGTTCCTGGCGTAGTTTATCCCCCGTGCCACGGGGGGGGTGTCACTGCCCGCCACCACATTGTCCCAGTCATCCCTCTTCAAATCCTCGATCTTATCCCTGGCCAGGGTGATGGCCTCGGTCATCGTTCCCCCGAAGGCATTACCCCGGATGGAGACGATCTGAAGCCCCGCGAGGGCAAGCAGTGCCACGGACAAGATAATGACGGAGATCATAACTTCTAAGAGCGTGAATCCCTCTTGGTGTTTCATCCGAATCCTCATATCCTCCTCCTTATGCGGATGGGATTATGGCTCCCAACTATCCCCATCCCAGTGGACAACCTCTATGGCCCCGGTGGCAGCGAAGCGAACCCTCGCGCAGGCGGCATCGCCCCTGTTGTTCTGCAGATACGCAGACCCCACGATCCCAAAGACATCGGGTCCCGCCGAGCCGTCTGGCCTGAACTCCACGCGGTTGTTACTAAAAGTAACTCCATCACTTAAATCTCCTGTTAATGGCACTCCCGTCCATGAGCCATAGCCATTGTCTCCGAAGTTGACGTTCCGGTAGTCTGCAAGCCTCCTGGTCGACTGGGTCCAGGGGCTGGCGTCTCCCTTAAATCCGACATCATCGGCGGTCCCCCAGGCTCCGTCCGGCCCGTCATCGCTGAGAATGGTATAGGTTTGAGCGTTGATGTCATATTGGATGGCCCACTCCCGGTTATCCTTGATGGCCCCAAGGCGTGCCAGCTGCATGTTGGAGGCCACGTCCCTTACGGCGGACCGCAAACGGTAGCGGGGTAACCACCGGCCAATGTTGGGGATGGAGATCAATACCATCACCGCCAGGATACACATCACCACAATCAGTTCGATCAAGGTCAATCCCTTTGTTCCTTTAATTCTGCCTTTCACGTCTCGTTTCCCTTTCATCTGATAGTAAAAAACCGGATTGTCTCATTAACAGATACTCTCCATCGATTTCGACAACCCGGCTTTGCCGTTAAACCGACTGAATGGTATCTCCTACCCGTATCTCACGCCCATCTCATCCAATGATCGCCTTCGCCTTTGTTCTGCTTTCAAGCAAATTCCATGCCATCGTCCCTAAGATTCATAAGTAATTAAAATTAATAGTTTTTTTAGTCATCACGGAGCAAAATCGATACCCTTCGGTGGGCCGGTTGGCCCCAGAAAAAAATCCGCGAGCCTTGGGATAAAGTGAAATAAACAGGGGGAAAAGATGAGAGCCCTATGAGGGATTATCGGCGGAAAAGTCCCTGCCATTTTTTTCACACGGTCCTGAATTTTTTGCATATGGCCTTACCCCAATTTTTATGGATTCATGGGAAACCAAATACCTAATCCGATTGAAAGCGTATATGTTTTTCCTCTGTTCCGGGGAAATTCATAGGAAGAGGTTAGAATTTCGTGTTCTTTTCAATAAATTGCCAGGGAAGGGTGGCTGAATTCGGCAGGTTCCTCAAGTTCTATTCCTGAAGGTTTTCCATGAATATGCCCAAAATGTGCGGATCGAATTGGGTTCTGGCACACTTTTCCATCTCCGTTAGGGACTCTTTGAGGTCCGAGCCCTGATGGTATGGACTGTCGGATCGGAGGGAATCAAAGGCCTCGGCTATGAAGATGATCCTCGCCTCGAGGGGTATATTCTCCCCAGACAGGCCGTCGGGATATCCCAGGCCATCGTACCGCTCATGGTGGTGGCGAATGAAGGGTTTCGTCTCCCTGAGAAACTCCACCTCGCCGACGATTTCTTCCCCCATCTCGGGGTGTTGCCGGATGATATAGGTCTCCTGATCCGTCAATTTCCCCGGTTTTCCGAGAATTTGTTCGCTGATCATGATTTTCCCGATATCGTGGAGCAGTGCGGCGATTTCGAGGGTTCTCTGGGATTTCGGGGGAAATCCCATGGCCTTCCCGATGGCACCGGCGTAGTTGGCCACTCTCCGGGAGTGGCCTGAGGCAATTCCATCCCTGGCATCCAAGGCGTCGAGCAGGGCTCCAATGGTGTCCAAATAACCTCGATAGAGGGTATCGTAGTCTTCCATGAACTCTTTTCGCGAGGTACTACTCTGCATGGAGGCGAGTTGCTGGAGATCCGAAACCATAATACGGTGATGGCCACCAAGGGTCCTATGGGATTTGAGCTTCCCTGAGTAGATGTAGTTCTTGATAGTCTGAACGGTTACCCCTAAGAGTTGTGCTGCCTGCTTTGTCTTAATGAGGTCTGCCGGGTTGTGGGCTATTGATCTCACGGTTTCACCACTATGCGAAGTATATACGGTTTTGTTTGTTTCCAATTTTAGCAATAAACATACCATAGTCGATTGGCGGGCCCTCATGAAGTCTTGATTGAAGAATGCTTAGACATAACTGATTGAAATCATTGAAATACCACGATCGCTGCTTTCTCCTGAGAAGCGAGGAACTGCCTTCCTTAATACGTCGAATGTTGTGGCATGATTATTGGATTTAGCCAATTTTTGCCGTCGTTATGAAAAAGATTTCAGAAAAAATCATCAAAAACGTGAGAAAAGCCGGTTGAGCATATCCTCACGGCGGATTTTCCCAAGCGGACCGTGTCCCGAGGAAAACATGGGTGGGAGAGGATACCTTATTTAAGAAACGGCATGATTTTTGATAGTGGTTATACAGGAGGATGAAAGTGAATTAATTGCTGTCAACAGCAATAAAATCACGGAAAGGGAACATTTGAGGGGATAACCAAGAGATGCTCTTGAGGAGCTGATATCTAGGTTGAATTAAAAGATATCACGAGTTTATGGGAGGTTTTTGGATCTATTTGCTCCATATTATTCGATTTTGTTACTTTCTTCTCTTTTTGAGCATTTTCTCGGTTCCTTAACTTTTTTGCATAGCTCAAGGGTATTTGTGCCTTAAATCATCACGGGGATTGCCCCCCCGGAGAGCCAACTATGGTTGCGTCGAGCCAGGAAATCCATTTGAAGGATTATCTACGGGTCATCTTGAAGCGAAAGTGGATCATCGGCACGTTGGCGGTGATCGTGTTAACCCTTGCCGTCCTATCATCCGCGAAGAAAGAGCCCTACTATAGAGCCGCCGTTCGTTTATCCATCCAGAGACAGAGCGCTAATGTCTTAGTTTTTCCCAATATGTCTTTTCCCCTCTTCGATCCGGACTATTACCAGACCCAATATACCATCCTCCGGAGTCGACCTCTTGCGGAAAGGGTTATAAGAAAGCTGGGGCTTCAGCAAAGCCCCGAGTTTAAGCCTTCCTCCCGGAGGCGGTTTAGCTTCGATCCGAAGGCCTCAGTTGTATGGGTCTTGAAGAAGTTGAATCCGGCTAATCTATTCAACAGGTCTTCCAGCGCAAAGGTAGCCATCAAACCCAACAAAACAAGCAGCAATGGAGTAAGCCAGGGACTCGTCAACGCCTTTATCGGGCGCTTAGGTGTTTCGCCGATGAAGGACAGCAAAATGGTCGTGGATCTCAGTTTCACCGGTCTTCATCCCCGCATTATTGCTCAAATTGCCAATGCCGTGGCCGAAGAGTACATTAGTATGACCATGGAAGCAAAGATCGAGGCCGCCCAGAAGATGATGAAAAAGCTCGATGAGCAGTTGGCAGACCAGAAGGGAAAGGTAGAGGAGTCTGAAGTTGCCCTCCAGAAATACAAGGAGAAAGAGAACATCGTCTCCTTGGAGGAAAAACAGAACATCGTCGTTCAGCGGCTTTCCCAGCTCAATTCCCTGGTAACCGGGGCGAAGACCGAGAGGATTGCCATTGAGACGAGATACAAGGAGCTCAAGAAATTAGCCGACCAACCAGAGATGATTGAGTCCCTCCCCTCCATCTTGAGTAACACTATGATCCAGCAACTTAAAACCGATTACGTTGCTCTCCAGAGGAAATATTCCGAGCTCTCAAAGAAATATGGAACGAAGCACCCCAAAATGATTGAACTGAGATCCCAGATTGGGCTGATGAAGAAAAAGATTGCCCTCGAGGTCAAGAAGAATGTTAATAGCCTTATGACCGAATATAAGGTGGCACAATCGAAGGAGGCCACCCTCGTGGAGGCTTTGGAAAAACAGAAGAAGGAAGCACTGGAGTTAAATAGGAAGGCCATCGACTACGGGATCTTACAACGGGAGGCGGAGAGTAACCGCCAAATGTACAACATCTTAATTAAGAAGATGAAGGAAGTGGATTTAAGCAGTGACCTGAAGGGCACCAATATCAGGGTCATCGATCCAGCTCAGATCCCGAGAAGCCCAATAGGGCCCAATAGGGGATTCAATATTCTCTTTGCGGCTTTCATCGGTCTGGGACTGGGAGTGGGTCTTGCCTTTTTCTTGGAGTATGTCGATACGAGCATGAAAACCCCTGAAGATATTAAGCGAATCCAGGTTCCCTACATGGGTTTCATACCCACATTCCACCCGACCAACCACTTAGAGCTCATTGTTCAGGAAGATCCTAAATCCCTCATCTCGGAGGCCTATCGGACTTTGCGGACGGGCATTCTGTTTTCCGGCTCAAAGCCTTCGCCCCAGTTCATCCAGATTACCAGTTCGGGACCTCAAGAAGGGAAGACAATCACCGCGGCTAACCTGGCCACGGTAATGGCCCAAAGTGGGAGTCGCGTGCTCATTGTGGATTGCGATATGCGGAAACCGAGGATCCATGAGATCTTTGGGATAACGAACACCCGCGGTCTCTCCGACCTTCTCCTTGATGGCGAGGATGGGTTTTCCTTCATCAAGAAGACGAAGGTTCCCAATTTGGAGCTCCTTACCTGCGGAACGATTCCCGCTAACCCCTCCGAGCTCTTGAGCTCCAAGAGGATGCAGAGGCTATTGACGCTCTTCGGCGACAGATATGATCGGATCATCATGGATTCACCCCCGGTTCTCGCAGTAACGGATTCCATTGTGCTGAGCCGGCTCGTGGAAGGAATTATCCTGGTAGTGGGGGCAGGAACCTCGAGTAGAAATGGTGTCGCGAGGGCTGTTGAACTCCTGAAAGAGGTTAATGCCCGTATCGTCGGGGCCATGCTGAATAACTTAAACGTGGAGAAGGAGCGATACTACTATTCCCGCTACTATTACTACAATTATGGGAAGTATGGGCGCTATGGCTACGGGGATAACGGAAATCGGAGAAAAAAGAAGAAGAGAAAAGTCATGAGGCACTACTATTCGCCGAGGTCAGATGGGAAATCAGTGCATCCAGGGAAAAGGGAAAATGATCGGAGGGTGTCCTAGGAAACTATCCTCTATTTGATTGTTCAAAAGCTTATCGTTAGGGGAAAAGGCCAACCACGCTATCGTGCCTTTTCCCCTTTTCCTACTATCCTATCAACGATGGCGGACGTTGAGATACCTTGAACTTGGGAGATGATAACCACCTTGCCTCCCATCCCCTCAACTACCTCCCTTCCAATGGTAGTTTCCGGCGTCCAATCTCCCCCCTTGACCAGGATATTGGGTTTTACAGAGGAGATGAGATCCAATGGATCAGGCTCGTCGAAGACCACCACATAATCGACACATGCCAGGGCTGAGAGGACCTCGGCCCTTTCTACCTCAGGGGTGAAGGGCCTAGATGGTCCCTTTATGGATCGAATGGACCGATCGCTATTGAGGGCTACAATCAAGATATCCCCTTCCTTCTTAGCCTCCTCTAGGCAACGAATGTGGCCAATATGGAGGATGTCGAAACATCCATTGGTAAAAACGATCCTCTTCCCCCTCCGTTTAAGTCCTTCGAGGATATCCCTCAACTCATCCTTCGCTTTTATCTTCTCCCGCACTTCTTACGCCCTTTTTTCCTATCCCGTGCTAGCTCTTCTTGTATGCAGCGTCTCAAGGAGTTGAACATAATTTAAATAAGGATTACATCCTAAACCGACTCGGCCGGGCCTTCGACCCGAACTGCTCAGGCCCCGAGCCAGTCGAGGGGCTCGTCGCGGGCTGAAGCACTAAATCCTAAACAATATCTAAATCCAAATGACCAAAAGGTTATCACATACTGTTTTGAGTTTTTAACTTCGGTCATTTGAATTGGTTTAGAGGTTAGAAATTGATATTTAGAATTTGCTGTATTCTTTCCTATACACAAATATTCATGTCATCACATATAAAATTGACACCTATGCTTTGCCGCGGAAAAAAGGGGTGATCTCTAAGATCCTCCCGCAAAAAAGATCCTATATGCCCTGAAGGTCTCATAGATATCCACTTTGCTCGCCACCTCAAAGGGCGAGTGCATACCCAGGAGGGGCGCACCACAGTCAATGATATCCATTCCGTAGCTGGCCAAATACTTGGCCACCGTTCCACCTCCTCCCTCATCAACCTTGCCCAATTCGGCCATTTGCCAGGTGATTTGGTGATCGTTGAATAGTTTCCTGATCTCCGCTACGTATTCGGCGCTGGCATCGCTTGTGGCGTACTTCCCGCCGGCCCCCGTGAACTTGGATAGACAAACTCCATATCCGATCTTGGCCGCATTCTGTTTTTCATGGACGTCCTGATAGTTTGGATCCATTGCTCCATCCACGTCCGCTGAAAGAGCTCTGGAGCGAAACAGGACTTGCCTCAGGGCCATATCGCTCAGTTCATCACCCGATAATCTGAGGAGATCTGCCACGATCCATTCCAGGAATTTGGATTTGGCACCGGTATTCCCCTCACTTCCTATTTCCTCCTTATCCAAAAACAGGGCGAGGGTGGTATATTCTGGATTCTTAATCGAATCGATGGCCCTCAAGGAGGCGTAGGCGCAGAGTCTATCATCCTGACCGTAGGCACCGACGAGGCTCTTATCGAACCCGACATCCCTGGCTTGATGGGCCGGGACCAATTCCAGCTCGGCGCTCAAGAAGTCCTCCTCCACCAATCCGTATTGGTTAAAGAGAAAATCGAGAAGGTTAAGCTTTATGCGTTCTTTCGCATCCTGATCGGGGAAGGGGATACTTCCCGCCAGGATGGTCAATTTCTCCCCTTGTATGGCCTCCCTCAGTTTTTTCTCGTCTTGAACCCTTCTCGAGAGATGGGGCATTAAGTCACAAACGGTGAAAACGGGATCCCCCGCCTCCTCGCCAAGGCGCAATTCCAATTGGGTGCCGTCCCTCTTAATCACCATTCCATGGAGGGCCAAGGGTTTTGCCACCCATTGATATTTCTTTATGCCGCCGTAATAGTGGGTTCGAAGGAGTCCCATCTCCAATTCTTCGTAGAGGGGATTCTGCTTCAGGTCGAGTCTTGGCGAATCGATATGGGATATGATGATTCGCATTCCCTCGGAGAGAAGACGTTTCCCCAGAATAACCAGGGCGATGTTCTTGTTTTTGTTCACCCCATAGATCCTCCGTTTCCTTTTTGGATCGGAAATTTCCCGAAAACCCCGTTCCTGGGCGTAGTTAAGTACTTCGACAACTGCTTCCCTCTCCGTTTTGGCGCTATCGAGAAATCGTTTGTAGTCCTCTGCAAAGAGGAAACATTCCTTCCTGTAGGATTCCTGCATCTGATCCCAGGCTAACCTGCCCTTCAATTTGAGCATATCTTCCAAATGTTTAGCCTTTTTTTTGTCTCCGGGCATGTTTTTCTTCTCCCTTTCGAGCTCTTTCCAGGCTTTAATCACATGAAAGGATATATCATTGCCAAATGATAATCATACTACCCCAGGAGAGTCAAGGTAACCACGTTGGACCGGGGGAGAATAGCTATTGGCATTGACAAATGACCACTATTTATTTTACTTAATGACCGATGATGGAAAAGCTCATCCTTGCTTCTTCATCGCCCAGGAGGCGACAACTTCTGCGACAAATCGGGCTGGATTTCGATGAGGTTCCCAGCGAGGTAAAGGAGGATTTCATCGATGGTGAGAGTCCGAGGGATCACGTACTTCGGTTGGCCGAGGCCAAAGCCAGAAAAGTTGGCCAGATGTACCCTAACCGGTGGGTGATCGGGGCGGATACCGTCGTGTCAATCGACGGGACGATTTTGGGAAAGCCACGAACGGATCGGCAAGCCTACCAAATGCTCACTGCGTTGAGCGGGAAGGATCATATAGTTGTCACGGGGGTATCCCTTTGCCATGGGGCCAAGGGGAAGGCCAAGACCATAGTCGTCGAGACCTTAGTGAGCATAAAAACCCTTGATCCCGGGGAGATTACCTGGTATATCGGGACGGGGGAGCCCTTCGGCAAGGCTGGCGGCTACGCCATTCAAGGAATCGGGGCCTTCATGGTTCAACGAATCGAAGGCTCCTATACGAATGTAGTCGGTCTCCCCCTTTGTGAACTTCTGGAGGTATTGAATCACCTGAAGGCCGCAGATCTATCGGGAAGACCATGAGCCCTGTTCCCCAGCCTCAAAGGGTTATGAGATGTCATCGATAAGGGATAATTTCTTGAAGGTCTTGGAACAAATGGATCAGGCGGCGGGAAGGGCTGGTCGTGACCCGGGGGAGATCAAGTTGGTCGCCGTTTCGAAGACTATAGGGTCAGCTCGGATTCAAGAAGCCATCGAGGCGGGTGTGACCATCCTCGGGGAGAATTACGTGCAAGAAGCCCGGAAAAAGATCGAGGAGATAGGCCATGGGGTTCAATGGCATATGATCGGACATCTGCAGAGAAATAAGGCGAAACACGCGGTAACCCTATTCGATTACATTCACTCCCTCGATGGAATCTCCTTGGCCCAGGAGATAGACCGTAGGGCCGCACAGAAGGGAATGGGGGTGAGGGCATTGGTTGAGGTGAACCTGTCGGGAGAGGCGTCCAAATTCGGGATTGACTCCGAGGCAGTGATGGACTTGGTCTACCACGTAGCCCCCCTGAAACATATTGCCATCGAGGGTTTGATGACCATGCCCCCCTACTTCGATGAGCCGGAAAGGGCACGCCCACATTTCATAAGGCTCCGGAAGCTCAGGGACCGGATTCAACAAGAGGGGATTGAGGGGGTTCGGATGGATGAGCTCTCCATGGGAATGTCGGGTGATTTCGAGGTGGCCATTGAGGAGGGGGCGACGATGGTCCGGGTGGGGACGGCGATCTTTGGGGAGAGGAGATATTGAGAGGGGATACTGGAGTGGGGTCGAGGAGGAGAATTTCCCTTCTCTCTGTTCTTATTCCTCTTTTCATCCTGTGGGGAGGATGTGGGAAGAAGGGACCTCCCGTTTCCTACGACCGCATTGTCCCCAAAATGGTAAACGATTTGGGTGCTTCGGTCCGGGAGGGACGGGTGATTTTGCGGTGGTCGCTGCCCAGGGAGAATACAGACGGTGCGAAGTTGGTGGATCTGAAGGGTTTCATGATTCTCAGGGGTTCCTTTGAAGGAGAGGAGTGCAAGGGTTGCCCGGAGAGGTTGATTCCCATCGCAGAAGTCGATCTAGCTTCCCGGGAACAGTATGTGATAGAGGCCGATCGGGTCTTCTGGGCTGATAATGGATTATGGGCTGGAAGAACATATAGGTATAGGGTTCTGGGTTTTAATAGAAGGGGCCATTTCAGCCAGGAGTCCAATAAGGTTGAAGTACTGTGGGATCTACCCCCTCCTTCGCCAAATCAATTGCGCGCTGTGGCCGGTGATGGTATGGTGGAATTGAGGTGGGTTCGTGTGGAGGAGGCCCTGGGATACAACCTCTATCGTGGTGAGGCTGAGGAGGATTTTCCGTTGGACCCGCTGAACGCGGAACCAATAGAGACTACGCACTATCGGGATACTCGCGTGGTGAATGATCGGGATTATCGGTACGCTGTGAGAAGCGTGACCAAGGCAGGTGAAACCCTGATCGAGGGTAGAGGTTCAAGACCCATTATCGTGGCCCCGGTTGATCTCATCCCTCCTTCTCCTCCAACTGGATTGGTCGCTTTTCCCCTGCCCCAGGGTATGGAGCTGACATGGATTGCGAATCCCGAACCGGACGTTGTGGGGTATCGCGTCTACCGGAGGAGGGTATTTGAGGGGGCATTCCAGAGGCTAACGGATGAAATGCTAAGGGGAACCACCTACGTGGACAGGAAGGTGAGAAGCGGTGAGGAGTACGATTATGGTGTGACAGCCATAGATGGTTCGCGGCATCAAAACGAAAGCGCTTTTTCGGAGATGATTAGGGTAAAATACACCTATATCCAATAGACCGAGGCCTTCCAAGGTTTTAATGAGGAAATGCGATGCACTATTTCCAATACAAGGACGGGGACCTCTGTTGCGAAGAGGTCCCCATAGCGACCATAGCCGATAGCGTGGGAACGCCCTTCTATCTCTATAGTCATAAGACACTGGTTCGGCATTTCATGGCCTTTGACTCGGCATTTGAAAAGGTGCCGCACTTAGTGTGCTATTCGGTCAAGGCCAACTCGAATTTGGCCTTGTTGAGGATATTCGTAAACCTCGGGGCCGGTTTGGATGTAGTGTCGGGGGGAGAGCTTTTTAGGGCATTGAAGTCGGGGGTAGATCCCAAGAAGGTTGTCTTCTCCGGGGTAGGAAAAACGGGGGAGGAGATAGAATATGGCCTGAGTTCAGGAATTTTGATGTTTAACGCTGAGTCATCCCAGGAATTGGCCCGTATCGACGAAATAGCTTCAAGGATGGGTACGAGGGCTCCCGTAGCCATACGGATCAATCCGGACATCGACCCCAAAACCCATCCCTATGTCGCAACTGGATTGAAGGAAAACAAGTTCGGAATCGATTTTGACCGCTCCATGAAGGAGTACAGCTTCGCCAACGGGTTACCCCACATTGAGATCATCGGGGTGGATTGCCATATCGGCTCTCAATTGATCGAGCTCGAGCCCTTCGTCGAAGCACTTCGGAAGGTGAAGGAGTTGATCCACGCCCTCGGTCAGAGGGGGATCGGGATCCGATACCTCGACCTCGGGGGGGGACTGGGGATAACCTATAAGGATGAAGTTCCTCCCCATCCCACCGAATACGCCAAGGCCATTGTCGAGGAGGCATCAAATTTAGATTATACCTTAATCTTCGAGCCGGGAAGGGTCATCGTGGGGAATGCGGGGATTTTGGTTAGCCGGGTCCTCTACACCAAGGAGACCGGGCAAAAGAACTTCGTCATCATAGATGCCGGCATGAATGACCTCATCAGGCCAAGTCTATACGGTTCGTTTCAGGGGATTCTGCCGGTAACCAAGGGGGAAGGGGAGGAGATAGTGGCGGATGTGGTTGGTCCCATTTGTGAGTCCGGGGATTTCATGGCGAGAAATAGGAGAATGCCCAAATTCAATCCGGGGGATCTGGTAGCCGTGATGAGCGCGGGGGCCTATGGATTTTCAATGTCTTCCAATTACAACGCTCGGCCGAGGGTATGCGAGGTGCTTGCCAGGGGAAATCGCTTTTATCTCATTCGGGAAAGGGAGAGCTATGAGGATCTGATCCAAGGGGAAAGGATACCGGAATTCCTGGTATAATCCTGCCCAAGCAGGCTATTACCTATGACGACATAAATATTTCTGTGAAGGAGAGAATAGAAGCAAATTCCAAATACTCATTTTTAAACTCTAAACAGATTCAAATGACCGAAGCCCTAAGCGGAAATACTAAACACGAAGTACCAAGCTCTAAATAAATACAAAGCACTAATGATCAAATGACTAAAACGTTTAGTATTTAGTGCTTCGTCCCGTGACGAGCCCCTCGACTAGCTCGGGGCCTGAGTTTATCGAAGACGGCCGAGTCGATTTAGAATCTGGTGCAACTATCTAAACTGGAGTTTCCGGAGTTCTTGCAGAACACCGTTGTTCCTGAGCGCAAATTACTGGAGAGGTGGGGTACCCATAGAGGGTAAGCAGGCTTCGACGTGAGCTCAGCCGAACGTAAGGGGAAGGCCAGCCCTTGAGAGGCTGGAAGGGGAAAGTATTTCCCAGGACCCCGAAAGGGTCACCTCGGAAGGACTGAAGCGAAGGGACAAGGGCGTTCACATGTCAAAAATACGATATGGAATATATTCAATGGGTTACAAAAATATTGCCAATAAAAGCCAGGAAATTTCAGTCTAAAGTGGTATATAGAGCATTGGGCGACGGTTTGGCTTGAGAGCGGAGGGACCATGAAAATTCCCTTTTATAAGATGAGCGGCAGTGGAAATGATTTCATCATCATCGATAATCGGAAGGGAATCTTGGAGGGAGTGAACCTCCCCCAGTGGATAAAAAAGGCCTGCCGGCGAGGGCTCTCTATCGGGGCGGATGGGGTTATCCTTGTGGAAAATTCCGCCAAGGCTGATTTTAAATGGCGCTTTTTCAATGCCGATGGTGGTGAGGCGGAGATGTGTGGCAATGGGGGCCGATGCGTTGCCAGGTTTGCCTCCTTAACCGGTATTTCGGGAAGGTCCTTATCCTTTGATACCCTCTGCGGAGTGATGAAAGCGGAAGTCGTCGGGGAGAGGGTAAAACTGAGGATGGGAGACCCTTCGGATTTGAAGTTGGACTATCCGATATCGATTGATGGAAGAGAATATATGGTCAGCAGTATCAATACGGGGGTTCCTCACGTTGTCCAGATGGTGGAGGGCTTGGAGAATTATGACGTCCCAAGGTTCGGCCCTGCAATCCGATTTCATCCGCTCTACCAACCCGAGGGAACCAATGCGGATTTCATCGAGGTAAGGGATATACACACTATCCATATGCGAACCTACGAGAGGGGTGTGGAGGACGAAACCCTGGCGTGCGGGACGGGGGCCGTTGCCTCTGCCTTAATCGGGGCCTCGAAGGACTTGGCCTCTTCGCCTATCTCGGTACACCCCAAGAGCGGGGAGGTGCTGACCGTCTACTTTGAGAAAAAGGGGAGTAATTTCACTGATATCTTTTTGGAGGGGGATGCCCGGGTAGTTTATGAGGGGCAATTGTGGGAAGAGGCTTACATGGGGCAATGAAGCATATCTGTGTAATCTATATACGGCGACACAAATATTTGCGTAATTAGGAAAGAGCGGACGGAAATTCCAAATACTCATTTCTGAACTCTAAACAATGTAAAATGACCAAAACCCTAATGAGAAATGCTAAACCCGAAGTACTAAACCCGAAGTACTAAACCCTAAACAAATACAAAGCACTAATGATCAAATGACCAAAACGTTTAGGCTTTGGAGCGAAGCCACTTTAAGGATTTAATCCCTATTTGAATTATGCATGACTATTTAAAGCGTTGGATATCTTTCATCTTGTCAAAAGAGGAGCATTAAGATGATAAAGGCCGTTGTCGTTGGGGCGGCTGGGAGAATGGGGATAACGGTGATCCGCACTATCCATGAGTCGGAGGATATTGAGGTCTCGGGAGCGGTTGAACGCCCGGATCATCCCTTCCTGAATCGGGATATCGGGGAAGTATCGGGATTGGGGGAGATTGGGGTATCGCTGGAGAGGGATCTAGCTAAGGTAATTGAGGCAGCCGAAGTGGTTATCGATTTTACGAACCCAGAGGCCGCATTGAAGAGTCTAGAGGTAGCCTCGGAAAGTGGTGTGGCTGCGGTTGTTGGGACCACAGGCTTCACTCCTCAACAGAGGGAGAAGATAGCCCAATTGACGAGGAAGACCCGGTGTGTCCTTTCTCCCAACATGAGCGTGGGTGTCAACCTGATGTTCAAGGTCGCAGGAGAAATCGCGCGGATATTGGGGGAGGACTACGACGTTGAGATTGTTGAGGCCCACCATCGATTCAAGAAGGATTCCCCCAGTGGTACGGCCATGAGGTTGGGAGAGGTCGTCGCATCGGCTTTGAATAGAGACTTCCCTCAAGTCGGTGTATTCGGGCGAAAGGGAGTTGTCGGGGAACGAACCGCCCAGGAGATCGGGATGCAGGCGGTTAGGGCTGGTGACATCGTCGGAGAACATACGGTGATCTTTGGGGGCCTCGGGGAGCGCTTGGAGGTTATCCACCGTGCCCATAGCCGCGATAATTTCGCCCGTGGAGCAATCAGGGCGGCCAAATGGGTGGTAACGCAGCCCAGTGGCCTCTATGACATGGGGGATGTTCTGGGCCTGAAATGACCTTTTTCCATGAGACGGTTACGAGAGGGTGCACGCGATGAAGATGCAAAAGTCCATTCGGCTTTTCGAGGAGGCACAGAAGTATCTCTGCGGGGGGGTAAATAGCCCGGTGAGGGCTTTCAAGGCAGTGGGGATGACCCCCCTATTTATCGAGCGTGCCCAGGGTTCGAAGATCTACGACGTCGACGGCAACGAATATGTCGACTACGTTGGGTCGTGGGGGCCGATGATCTTGGGACATGCCCATCCCGAGGTAGTTGCCGGTCTAAAGGAGGCAACGGAACGGGGTACAAGCTACGGAGCGCCCACCGAATTGGAGGTGGAGTTGGCGAAAGAGGTGACGAGGGCCTTTCCCTCCATGGAGCAGGTGAGGATGGTCAGCTCAGGGACGGAGGCGGCCATGAGCGCTATCCGCCTGGCAAGGGGTTACACGGGGAGGGACAAAATCATTAAGTTCGAGGGATGCTACCATGGGCACGCGGATAGCCTCTTGGTTAAGGCCGGCTCTGGGGCCACGACTCTCGGGATCCCGGATAGCAAGGGGGTTCCAAGCGATTTCGCCCAGAATACCCTTACAGCCGCCTTCAACGACCTCCAATCCGTTGAAAGACTAATCAAGGCCCACGGCGAGGAGATCGCGTGTATCATCTTAGAGCCTATTGCCGGAAATATGGGAGTTATCCCGCCGGAGGAGGGATTCTTGGCAGGGCTGAGGGCTCTGTGCGATGACAAGGGAATCGTCCTTATCTTCGATGAGGTGATTACTGGGTTCAGGGTCTCCTATGGGGGGGCCCAAGAACTCTATAGGGTAACGCCGGACTTGACGTGTTTGGGAAAGGTGATCGGAGGGGGATTGCCGGTGGGTGCCTTTGGGGGGAGAAAAGAGATTATGGAGAGGCTTGCCCCATCCGGCGATGTCTATCAGGCGGGAACACTTTCAGGGAATCCCCTCGCCATGACCGCCGGGTTGATAACCCTCCGTGTCCTTCGGCGGGAGGGGACCTATGAACAATTGGCGCAAAAATCCGACATCCTGTGCAGAGGAGTCCGGGAGATCGCAGGAGAAGGAGAACTTTCCTTCACCTGTAATCAGGCTGGAGCGATGGCCACGTTTTTCTTTACGGAGGGGCCGGTAAGGGATTTTCCCTCGGCCAAAAAGAGCGATACAACCCTGTTCAGCCAATTCTTCTCCGGCATGCTCAATCGGTCCATTTACATCGCCCCCTCTCAATTCGAGGCCCTCTTCCTCTCGGTGGCCCACACGGAGGATGACATCGGGAGAACCTTGGAGGCCTGCAGGGAGGTGTTTCGGGAGATCTCAGCGAAACGCAGTCCATGAATCGGCTGCCTTTGTCAGCCGCGGCGAGCCTTTTTCGAATGCCACCTCTTCATTGGTGGAGCGCTCGATATAGGTGTACAGATTTCTCTCCTTCTTTCAGCGGGCGACACCGAGAGGGTCCCTGATGGCGGTCGTTGAGCATCTCGTCATAAGGCATCAGGGTTCGGAGGAGCCGTTCCTTTTGGCCTTTTCGATGAGCTCGATGAGGCTGACTATTTTTGGTTTGGGTTTTGCGAAGGCAGAGCGATTCAGTTCTCCCGGGGTAAAGTTTTCCCTCAGGTAGGTTTCGATTTCCACCCTCCCCCACCAGCAGTCCATCATTTTACGGCAAGGAAGATCCCCGTTGGAACTTCGACAGTATTGAAAAGGAACCTGGTGTCCCAGGAGCCGACACCGAATTTCCAGGGGATCGTATCGTTCCATGGATTTCCCTTTTCGGACCATATGAGAGAAATTGAACGTTCTTCAGCAAAACCGTTCCCACGGGCCAGCCCATGGGAACGGTGAGGGGTTTATATCTCCTTGCCTCCCTTCATCTTCTTGGGTTTAGGAAGTCCCTCGATGGACTCAAGGGACTTCCTCATCTCTTCCTCGGGGAGCGGGTAATCGACCAATTTTCCACTGAAATAGGCATCGTACCCTGTGAGGTCCATCAAGCCGTGACCGCTCCAATTGAGGAGGATTACCCTCTCTTTTCCCTCCTCCTTAGCCTTCTTTGCCTCCTCGATAACCGTGCAGATGGCGTGGCTCGTTTCGGGGGCGGTAATGAAGCCCTCCGTCCTTGCCCAGTGGACAGCTGACTCATATGCCTCTAACTGGTTGTACGCTCGGGGTTCGATAAGACCCTCGATGATACATTGGCTCACGAGTGGGGCAATGCCGTGATAGCGAAGCCCTCCAGCGTGAATGGGGGGTGGGATGAATGTATGTCCCAGGCTGTGCATCGGCATGAGCGGTGTGGTTTCCGCGGTGTCCCCGAAATCGTAGGAGAAAGGGGCGCGGGTCATGGTGGGGCAGGAGGTGGGTTCAGCCGGGACGATGGTAATCTCCGCCCCGTTGATCTTGTCCAGCACGAAGGGAAACGCCAAACCCGCGAAATTGCTCCCACCGCCTGCACAACCGCACACCACATCCACCTTCTTCTCTCCCAACTTTTCCAACTGTTTCTTAGCCTCAAGGCCGATAATGGTCTGGTGCATCAAGACGTGGTTGAGAACGCTTCCAAGGGAGTACCGGGTGTCCTTGGAAGTGACGGCGTCCTCGATGGCCTCGCTGATGGCGATGCCCAAACTCCCCGGGGAGTCCGGGTTCTCCTCGAGGATCTTCCTCCCCGCATTGGTGTCCTTGCTCGGGCTGGGAATACAGTTGGCATTCCAGCAGTTCATCATCAACCTTCTATAGGGCTTCTGGTCATAGCTGATCCTCACCATGTATACCTTGCACTCGAGACCGAATAGGCAGGTGGCGAAGCTCAGGGCGCTTCCCCATTGCCCCGCGCCGGTCTCGGTGGTCATCCTCTTGATACCGAAAGCCTTATTGTAATACGCTTGGGCCACTGCCGTGTTGGGTTTGTGGCTCCCCGGGGGGCTTACGCCTTCGTTCTTGTAATAGATTCGTGCCGGGGTACCGAGGAACTCTTCCAGCGCATATGCACGATAGAGGGGTGTCGGACGCCACAGGAGGTATTTCTCCATCACCTCATCGGGGATATTCAGCCAGCGCTCCTGACTCACCTCCTGCTCTATGAGGTTCATGGGGAAGACCGGTGCCAATGCATCGGGTCCGATGGGCTCACCCGTTGCGGGATGGATGGGTGGCTGAAGGGGGTCGGGCAAATCAGCATGGATATTGTACCACTGCTTGGGTATTTCGTCTTCCGTCAAAAACACCTTGACCTGTTTCATAAACGCCTCCTTTTATGAGGATAGGATCAATTCTGGAGTCCTTTCGTCTCGGGGACATTCCCCCTTTCTATGCCTATGTTCACTTACTAACCCATTGAGGTCCCAATAAAGAAGGTGGGAATTGAAATACCTTGCTTAACTGAGAGCAATGGCATACCACAAAAAGGCACTCCATAATATCAAACCAGTCCTTTATGTCAAGGAAATTCCATCGGTTTTTTCCAGAACTCACAAAACGAGCGGTTAGAGGAATAATAGTTTTTCATCGGTCCATAGAGGGGGAGCTATGAGCGAAACAAAAAAGCAGCACGGTATTCCCCGTGCTGCTTTCCTTCGGTCTGTACTCCCTTCATACGAGAATGTACTCGAAAAGGTCCAGGATCGGATAACTCATCCTGGAGTTTCCTCCTCGGGAATCTTTCATCCCGAGTTTCACGGAACGAGATAGCCGTTGACAGCTCGGGGATATTCGCATACTATGAGCGCGGCTCTACATGGAGAGGCCTTAGCATATCCCTCTTTTATACGTTAACGCGGGTCCATACATCGATGAAGGAAGAGGATTTATTCGTCATTACCGTGGTTGGAGAGGATCGGGTTGGCCTCGTCGCCTCCGTTACAGGCCTCTTATTCAAGTCCGGACTCAATATCGTTGATGTCGAACAGAGCGTCATCCATGCTCAATTTACGATGGTTCTATTGGTGCAGCCTTTCAAGCCTACTTTCGATATACGACAACTAAGGCGAGAGTTGGAGGGTATTGGCCGGGATTTGAACCTGAATATCGCCGTGATGCCCCTGAGGGAGTTCAAGGGGTTACGTCTGGCGGAGCAAAAAACCCCTTACGTCCTGACCATCCTCGGATCGGATCGTCCTGGAGTTGTAGCGCTACTTTCCCGCGTATTGGCCGACGGATTAGCCAATATTGAGAAAATTAAGATGATAGCGCGGGGGGAATTCCTGGCCATGGAGATGCTCGTGGATATCCGAGGGAGAAACTTCGCCCCCCTCAGGGAGAGGCTCTTGAAGGTGGCCAATGAAATCGGGATGGATATCATAGCCCAGCCGGAAAGGATGTTCAAGAAACGAAAGAAAGTAATCGTCTTCGATATGGATTCCACCATCGTTGATGCTGAAATCATCGATGAGATGGCACGATTTTGCGGCATGGGCCGGGTGGTCGGAGAGATTACGGAGCGGGGGATGCGGGGTGAAATCGACTTTGCCCAATCGTTGAAGGAGAGGGTGCGCTGCCTCAGAGGGATTGGGGTGGACGATTTAAAATCCCTCGCCGGAAGCATGAGACTAACCGAGGGGGCTGGCGATTTGGTCTCGGCCCTTAAGGAGATGGGGTTCAAGATTGCGTTGATCAGCGGAGGTTTCGACTTCTTCACCGATGTCCTCAAGGAGAGATTGGGATTCGATTATGCCTTTGGAAATCAATTGGAAACCAAAGGAGGGAGGTTGACGGGGAGGGTGAAGGGGAGGATAATCGATGCGGAGAGAAAGGCGGAAATCGTCGATGAAATTTGCAGAAGGGAGGGAGTAACCAGGGAAGAGGTTGTAGCTGTGGGGGATGGGGCAAACGATCAAATCATGGTCACCAATGCTGGACTGGGGATTGCCTTCAACGCGAAAGACGTTTTGAAGAGGGTAGCTGATGGTTCTCTCACCAAGGACCACTTGAAAGGGGTGTTATATTGCCTCGGCATAAGCGACGTGGATATCGGCACGGCCTGGGAGAATGGTTGACGGAAGGGAGGGGCAGGTGATCAAAGCGGTCATTCTGGATTTCGATGGGACATTGGCGGAATTGAATATGGATTTCGCGGCAATGAAGGAGAAGATCCTCGACCTTATCGAGGAATATGGAATTGCTCGGGACTCCTTGAGGGAGGGATACATACTTGAAATCATCGATGAGGTCACCTCAATTTTGCTGAAAAAGGAGCAGCGTCTGGCGAAACGCTTTGCGGAAAAGGCCCAAGAGATGTTGAGGGAGAAAGAATTGGAGGCCGCCTCGGAGAGCCGCCTCTTACCAGGAGTGGAGTCCATGCTCAGGAACCTAAGAATTGCGGAGGTGAAGGTTGGTATTATTACGAGAAACTGCGACGGAGCAGTTCGGAAGATCTGCTCCTACATTGAATCCCTTTGCGACGCCTTTCTGTCAAGGGATTCCGTTGAACGGGTCAAACCAGATCCCCACCACCTCGCTACGCTCCTCGACAGGTTGGGAGTGACTGTTAAAGATGCCATTATGGTGGGGGACCACCCCATGGATATTCTCGCCGGAAAAAGGGTCGGAATGCGGACGGTGGGGGTATTGACGGGGAGGACCAAAAGGGACCAATTTCTGGAAACCGGGGCTGATTATGTCTTAGAAAGCGCTTCCCAGCTCACCGGCTTGATTGGGAGACTGAATCGATAGCTTCAATTGTCCTACCGGACCGCCCATCAGTCCGGAAAACCACCATTTCCTCTGGTATCTCCCTCAATCCCCATTGGAGGACCAATACCATAGGAAGGTTTTATGGATTTCCCTTCCCCTCGGTTGATCCCTCCGGTTTGACCCCAAGGCCGAAGATTTACCCCTTCCAGCCGGGTTTGGGTGCTGCCGTTATTCGATGCTGCAGTGCTGCGGTTTGAAGGATGAATTTACGCTCAGGGAACGGTTTCCCTCAGAAACACAAAAAACTCCAGAAACCTCGTATATTGACATTACACATCGTATGAAATAAGATTAACTGCGTTTGAGGGGGGTTTTGAAAGTTGCTATCACCGGAAAAGCCAACCTGATTTCCTCAATCCTAACGAAGAGGGTTTGGGATGGATAAGAAGTATCTATTTTCCCCTGGGCCGACGATGTTGCCCCAGGACACCCTGCTGAAGATGGCCGAACCGATTATCCATCATCGAGAACCGGAATATGAAGGCATATTCCAGGAGGTCCGGGAGGGGCTGGGGTATCTGTTCCAAACGAAGAACGAGGTTCTCGTGTTTGCCTCCTCCGGAACGGGGGCCATGGAAGGGACGGTTGCCAACCTGTTATCGTCTGGGGAGAAGGCCCTGGTGGTGCGGGGGGGTAAGTTTGGCCAGCGGTGGGAAGAGATTTGTCGGGTTTATGGGATTGAAGTGAGGCCCATTGATGTGGAGTGGGGGGAGGCCGTCGACCCGAACGTGATCGAGGACAGTTTGAAGGAGGATCCTTCTATTCGGGCGGTGTTCACTCAAGCCACTGAGACTTCTACGGGGGTAGTTCATCCCATCCAGGACATAGCGGAGATTACTGGAAGGTACGAGGAGACGGCGATTGTCGTTGATGCCATCACGGGAATCGGGGTCATCGATATTCCGATGGACATGTGGAATCTGGACGTGGTAATAAGTGGCTCTCAAAAGGCCCTCATGCTTCCGCCAGGGCTTTCCTTCGTTGCCCTCAGTGAGAAAGCGTGGAATTTCGTGGATCGGTCGGATTTACCCAAGTACTACTTCGACTTTAGAAAGCAGCTGGAGTCGGCAAAGAAGAACCAGAGCACGTTTACGCCCGCAATCACCTTGGTGATCGGTTTGAGAGAATCGTTGAGAAAGATTCGGCGGGAGGGATTGAAGGCTCTCTTCGCGCGGCACGATCTCCTTGCCCGCGCGATACGAGAAGCGGCAAAGGCGCTGGGACTGGAGCTCTTTGCGGCAGAATCTCCGAGCAATGCTCTGACGGCGTTGAAGATTCCGGAGGGCATAGGGACCGATGAAATAAAGAGTCGCTTTTTCGAGGAGTATGGGATTACCGTTGCCGGAGGGCAGGATCAGGCCAAGGGAAAGATCATCCGGATTGCCCATCTGGGCTACTATGGACGTCTGGATGTTATCATGGTTATCAGCGCGCTGGAGATGCTCCTCAGGGAGATGGGCCATCAATTCGAATTAGGTGCTGGGGTGAAGGCTGCGGAAGAGGTTTTCATAGCCTTTGGAGACGGGCCAAATGGAGGGGGAAAGAACGTACCGGGTATTGGTGGCTGATCGGTTGTCCTCCAGGGGTATAGAGATCCTGAAGGGGGAGGAGAAGATTACGTGTTATGTGGAAGCCAATATCAGCCCCGGCGAGTTAAGGGCAACGATCGGGGAGTACGAAGGTATCATTGTCCGGAGCAAAACAGCCCTTACCGCTGATATTATCAACGCATCGGAAAGGCTTAAGGTAATCGGACGTGCAGGAATTGGTGTAGATAACATCGACGTTCAAGCAGCTACGCGCAGGGGAATCCTCGTGATGAACACCCCCGGTGAAAATGCCGTGGCGGCTGCCGAACATACCATAGCCATGATGCTCGCCATGTCGAGGAATATTCCCCAGGCCAATACCTCCACGAGATCGGGAAAGTGGGAGAGGGGGAAGTTCGTGGGGGTCGAGCTCTATGAGAAGACCATCGGTATCATCGGGGTTGGTAGTATCGGTAGCCTTGTTGCGGAGAGGGCGCAGGGATTGAAGATGCATGTGATAGCGCATGACCCTTATATATCCCCGGATACAGCGGCCCAAAAGGGAATTCCATTAGTCACCTTGAATGATCTGTTGGGGCGATCCGATTTCATCAGCATCCATACCCCCTTAACGGAGGAGACCGGACATCTAATCGACGCTGAGGCCTTTGATAGGATGAAGACGGGCGCGATGATCATTAACTGCGCCCGGGGGGGGATAATTGACGAAAATGCCCTCTTGGATGCACTGAGGTCTGGAAAAGTGAAGAGGGCTGCCCTGGATGTCTTTGAGCATGAGGCGGCGGGGAATAACCCGCTGTTCGAAATGGACAATGTTATCTGTACTCCTCACATCGGAGCTGCTACAAGTGAAGCCCAAGAGAATGTGGCCGTGGCCATCGCCGACCAGGTGGTCGATTTCCTCATCAATAAGAGGATTCGAAATGCGGTGAACATCCCCAGTGTTGGCCCCGATATCCTCCCCGTAGTCAAACCCTATCTCGATTTAGGGGAGAGATTGGGGAGTTTTCTGACCCAAATATCGGATTTCGCTATCGAAGAGCTCTCCGTCGAGTACAAGGGCAGCGTGGCGGAGTATGACGTCTCACCTATTACCGTTTCCATATTGAAGGGTTTGTTGACACCGTATATGGGGGATGTGGTCAATTTTGTAAATGCTTCCGTCATAGCCAGGGAACGAGGTGTCTTGGTGAGGGAATCCAAGTCGAGTAGCTCTGAGGATTTCGCCAATATGGTTGCTATTACGGCGATGGGCAGAGGGGAAAGAAATGTTGTAGCAGGGGCTCTTTTCGGTACTAAGGATTTCCGGATTGTGCAAATCAACGATTTTCGTATCGAGGCTGTGCCCAACGGTAACATGCTCTTGATTCAGAATTACGACCGTCCCGGGGTCATTGGGAACATCGGGACAGCCCTCGGGAATAAAAACCTCAATATTGCTACAATGCAGTTTGGTCGCGATCGCATGGGGGGCAGTGCCATTTCCCTGCTTCACTTGGATTCGGTGATATCGAAAGAGTTGATGGAACAGCTTGCAGAGTTACCCAATGTTATCTCCGTAAAACATATTGAGCTCTGACCTGAAACGAGGGGAGGAGAATGCCTAACGTAATTGTCGTGGGAAGTCAATGGGGTGATGAAGGCAAGGGGAAGGTTGTTGACCTCTTCAGCCAGTTTGCCGACGTAATTATCCGATTTCAGGGAGGAAATAACGCTGGTCATACCCTGGTGATAGAGAGCGAGAAGTTTATCTTCCACCTTATTCCCTCCGGTATCCTCCATCCGGGGAAGAAATGTATTATCGGCAGCGGGGTCGTAATCGATCCCGATGTGTTGTGCGAGGAGATTGACGCCTTGAAGAAGAGGGGATATTTTCAAGATGAATCCCAGCTCCTCATCAGCGAGGCAGCCCATCTCATCATGCCCTACCACAAAGCGATCGATGTGGCTCGAGAGCGCCTCAAATCGGGAAACAAGAAAATTGGAACAACCGGAAAGGGTATTGGACCGGCTTATGAGGATAAGGTTTCCCGATGTGGAATCAGGGTAATCGACCTCCTCGATGAGACGGTCTTCAGGGAAAAACTGGAGGAAAATCTGACCCAAAAGAATTTCTATTTGACCGAAATGCTCGAAGGATTACCTTTGGATGGGACTCAAATCTTCAGCGATTATGTGGGGTTTCGGGGAAAATTGGGGAGATATGTGGTCGATACGTCCGTTGCCATCCACGAGGAGATGAAGCGGGGGAGGAGTTTACTCTTTGAGGGGGCACAAGGGTGCCTACTGGATGTAGATCACGGCACCTATCCTTACGTAACCTCATCCAGCACGGTAGCCGGAAACGCCTGTTCGGGTTCAGGGATCGGCCCGACGCATATCCATTCCGTAATTGGGGTTTCAAAGGCTTACACGACGAGGGTGGGAGGAGGCCCCTTTCCAACGGAAATGAGCGGTACTTTAGCGGAGGAGATTCGGGAAAGGGGAGGGGAATACGGAGCTACCACGGGGAGGCCGAGGCGATGTGGTTGGTTCGATGCCGTTATCGTCAAACATGCCCTGAGGGTCAATGGTTTGAGCGGGATAGCCCTGACCAAGCTAGACGTCCTGGACAGCCTGGATAAGATCAAAGTGTGTACCGGTTATCGATGGAATGGGCAGGTTCTTGGACAGGCGCCATCGAGCCTCGGCGTTTGGCAGGCTGTAGAGCCAGCCTATGAGGAGCTCGATGGTTGGCAGGAGAATATCACGGGAGCACGGGTATTTGCGGATCTTCCGGTGAATGCCCAACGGTACATAGGGCGGCTTGAGGAGATCCTTGAGACGGAAGTTATTCTCATTTCAGTGGGGTCGGAGAGAAATGAGACTATCCTTCTCAAAAATCCCTTTGAAGGGGGATAGATTTTTTTTGGAGTTAGGATTATATACAATACAATTATTGCTTAACCTTTTTTTGTTTTTCTCTATTCTTCCATCCACGTATGGTGTTGGATAATGAAGTGGGCCGTTAACTCAGTCGGTAGAGTATCTGCCTTTTAAGCAGAGAGTCGCTGGTTCGAATCCAGCACGGCCCACCAGATATTCTCCGCAAGGAAACGCAAAATGAGCCGGATCGGTAGTCTATCCGGCTCTTCTGTTCCGACTCAAAGGGACCAGCGTCTTACTCCTTTTTGGCAAATACCCGTGCGATGATATCAATCAGTACTTCCTTTCCCTCCTCCCAGGATGCCTTGAGGGCCTTCATCATTCCCTCCTTGGACCTTTTGGCTTTGTCTAACTCGTCCCGTAACCCTTGAAGCGCTTTCCTCGTCTTAAAATCTTCCTCCAGGGAGATGTAGTGATAGAGCAGGGAGGAGACGTATCCGACAACCTCCTCGACGGATTGGCTCCGCAGGGAAGGCTCGCTCCCTTCCTGAAAATCCTTCATGACCTCCTCCAGTGGAGGTTCGCTCACTTCTTGAGAGCCCTTTATGACCTCCTCGAGGGATGGCTCAGTCTCTTCTTCATACGAGGTCTTCAAGATCTCTTCCGTGACGGTCAAATCCTCCCCAGGTATCGTTTCAGCTGCCGGTCCTTCCGATAACGTCTTTTCCAATATAGCCCTTTCAAAGAATAGATCATCCGATGCCGGTTCCTCCGTTAAAGATTCCCCTGCAGGAACCTCGTTCGGGGTAGTTTTTGCCTTTGGTTTGGGAGGCCTCAGGCGCCTCAGAGCCTCGATCCCATCTTCCAAAATTGTTTTTGCCCTGTCCAAATCGTGTACGAAAGACCCCCCCATATCCTCATATGAGGTCCCGGAGCCCCCCGGGGAGCCAAATCCGGGCTCTTGGAAGCTCAACTTCTCGAATCTCCGGACGTATTCGGAGTCATCACTGAAGATACTTTCCAGGTGAGATAATGTCCTCTTCTTCCAGGTGGTGAATCGAGAGTCCCGGTGACTGAGACTTCTGATGCCCTTTATTTCCCCTACCTGTTCTTCTAGAAGCTTAATCTGCTCATCAATGTCCATGGTTGATTTCTGCTCCGACAGCGTTCAAACTTACCATGATTGGAAGTAGGCGATACTGCCTATATTAATTATTAATAGCGCAAATTTGCCTCCAAGACAAACATTTTTATGCTGTTTTATACTGCCAGGAGACTACACCAGGGTAAAGCTCAATGGTTGCCGTTCCATTTGACGATTGACTTCAAGATCGTTTCTTGGTTTAATTATCATGTCACCTTCCCTGTACGGGGTAGTATACTTCGGATATACCTTATTTTCTTCATCTTGTATTGATATTTAACATTGTCCCCATCGTCTAGCCTGGCCAAGGACACCGGCCTTTCACGCCGGCAACACCGGTTCAAATCCGGTTGGGGACACCAATGATTTCGGGGGGTTAGCTCATTTGCTGGCTCCCCGATCCTTTTGGTGTGAGACTGAGGTGTGGGACTTTTTGAAATTTTCTGTCTCATATTTCCCATTTTTCCCCTCAAGCAGCCTCATCGTATCCCTCAAATCCCCCTCCAGAGAATGGAGGTAGATTTCCGTCGTCCTCTGTGACCGGTGCCTCAAAATCCTCTGCATTTTTTTCATAGACACCTTGTGGGTGTCGTTCAGAATCGAGGCTACCATGTGGCGAATGGCGTGAAGCCCAAATTCCTTAACACCCGCCTTTTCACACAGACCCTTTAGGAATCGCCGCCTGGCCGTTGTAGCCCTGAATGGGCCCGTGGGAAGTCCACATCCTGGCCGACTCGTTAT
>JABAOH010005969.1_pt1 | contig 30642 bp, 19 predicted proteins | sample 7062181 | NCBI WGS metagenome assembly JABAOH01 (sample SAMN14538630, study PRJNA623070) | marine sediment metagenome | biome: marine biome [ENVO:00000428]; feature: marine pelagic biome [ENVO:01000023]; material: deep marine sediment [ENVO:00002113]; isolation source: pool of 5 deep marine...
GATTGCCGGCATTGGCGCTCACCGTATCGAGACGATTAAAGCCTGTGTGAATGCCGGTTTTAATCCCGATTTCTGGATGAAGACCTTGCATCACCACAATTACTGGTCTGCCGGACATCCGAAATGGCATGATAACATATACTGCTTCAAGCCAGAGGAGACCATAGCTTATATGGAAACATTGCCCCAGCCCTGGATTGCTTTTAAAACCCTGGCGGCCGGTGCCATAAAACCAGCCGATGCCTTCCGCTATGCATTCGAAAATGGCGCTGATTTCGTCTGTGTTGGTATGTACGATTTCCAGATGGTGGAAGATGCCAATATTGCGCTGGATGTATTAAATGATTCAACTTTGGTGGAACGGCGTTGCCGAGAGTGGATGGCTTAGGAGAAGTGTATAAACACCTCTCGAACGGAATCCGACAGGGCCTGAACGTATCCCATATCTTTTACTGGACACAGGGGGAACAATTTCAATTAACAAGCATGGAGGATTGTCACTCCCTGTGTCCAGTAACAAGCAAATGGATAAAGATGAGACCAGAGCGGACGGAGTGAGAAATCTGAATTTCTTATAATATCAATTCGTTAACCAGATTTCTCGCTCCGCTTCGCTCAGGCGAATCTGCCTCTGACATGATAGAAATGACAATCTATTCTTTTTTTGCAAAAGTACAGAATCTTAAATTAAGCAGGAAAAGTATGAAAGCTATTATAATTATTATTAGCATCTTAATTCAGTCACATTTACTATTTTCTCAACCCATATTGGTCTCTGAAAGTAGCCGTTTTTTACAAACACCAGACGGCAAACCCTTCTTCTGGCTGGGCGAAGCCAACGTTGTTATTTTAGCTGATGCCGGTTCGGATCAGTCAGTTGCAGACATTGACGGAGACGGTAAAGAAGCTGTTACCTTAGATGGTTCAGATAGCTATTCACAAAGCAGTTCAATTGTCAAATACGAATGGACTGAAAACGATTCGCTGATTGCAACCGGCAAAAAAGCAACAGTTGAGTTTAATCTCGGAACGCATACCATCACTCTGACAATCGGGGATGAAAATGGAAACACAGCAAGCGATAAGGTCGAGATTTTAATATTATCTCAAAGCCCGAATATGCTTAAAAATGGTGACTTTGAAGATGGGAAAACTGGTTGGAATCCCAGGCCCTATGTCGCTCCAGAGGCGAATGCTTCTTTTGCCGTTGAAAACGGGGAGTTACATGTGTCGATCACTGATGGCGGTACTGAGACATGGCATATACAATGGAATCAACTTGACATGACCATCGAAAACGGCGCATCTTACAACATGAAATTTGATGCAAGGGCTGATTCTGATAGAACCTTAGATGCCGAAGTTGGGATGCAGGGTGACCCTTATACCACATTCCTGGATGATACAGTCAACCTGACACAACAAATGCAATCATTTTCTCTTAATTTTACAATGGATTCGCCCACCCATACCCAGTCTCGATTAAACTTTAATCTTGGCACTTCAAGCCATGACGTGTACATTGATAATGTTGAATTATATATGACATCACTGCCAACCGGAATCTCGAAAGAAAAAATAAATGAATACATTCCAAAAGAATTTTGTCTGATGCTTAATTATCCAAATCCATTCAATCCGACAACAATCATTCGTTTTGAAATGCCGGTTGCTGGAAACATTCGTTTCGAGATTTATAATATGATGGGGCAGCACGTAAGAACGTTGGTAAATGGGTTTAATAATGCCGGTGTACATCAAATCAATTGGGACGGTTTGAATGAAAATCGTGAAATGGTAACCAGCGGTGTATATCTGTGTAGGATGCACGCGAAAGACGCTGTTTTGAGTCAGAAGATGATATTGTTGCGATAGATAAAATAAAGAAGTCGACACAACGTAAATAGGAAGGTGAAAAGAATGAGAAGATGGAGCTGTTTATTCATATTTGCTTTAATCGTCTCTGGTTGCAGCAGAGAATCGAATGACATAACAGAAACAAACAAACACCAGTCCAGAATCGGGAGTACAGTTGTTTCCATAAAGGGAGATGCATTTTACATAAATGGTGAGATTACTTATAAAGGACGTGAATGGAAGGGCAATAAAATTGAGGGATTGCTTTTTAATTCGAGAATGGTTCAGGGCATTTTCGATGATCTGAATCCAGAAACGAGGGACCGATTCAAATATCCTGATACAGATGCCTGGGATCCGGATCGCAATACGGATGAATTTGTGGCTGCAATGGATGCCTGGTATGCGCGCGGTTTATTTGCCTTTACACTGAATCTGCAGGGTGGAAGTCCACTGGGATACGGTAACAGGGGATGGATAAATTCCACCTTTGACGAAAAGGGCAACCTGCGACCAAAATACATAAATAGACTGGAACGCATATTGAACCGGGCGGATGAGCTTGGCATGGTGGTAATTTTGGGTTATTTCTATTTTGGACAGGATCAGCATCTGGAAAATGAAGCGGCTATTATCAAGGCGGTCGATAATATGACGAATTGGATATTAGATAAGGGATACAAAAATATATTGGTCGAGATAAACAATGAATGCAATGTCCGTTACGATCATGAGATTCTTCAGCCACAAAGAGTTCATGAGTTAATTGAACGAGTTCATAAGGTAGAAAAGAATGGTCACTGTCTTCTTGTGAGTACCAGCTATGGAGGAGGATTTATACCTTTACCGAATGTTGTAAAGACTGCTGACTTTTTACTAATACATGGCAATGGTGTGAACGACCCGTCCGGAATTACAGAGATGGTCGAACGCACCCGGCAGGTGGAAGGGTATACAACCAAACCTATTTTGTTTAATGAAGACGATCATTATAACTTTGAGGCAGAAAACAATAATCTCGGTTCGGCTATAAAATCTTATGCCTCCTGGGGATTTTTCGATTACAGAAGAGAAGGAGAAGGAATCGAAGATGGTTTCCAGAGCGTTCCCGTGGATTGGAGGATTAACTCCGAGCGAAAAAAATCCTTTTTCAATAAAATTAGAGAAATTACTGGAAAATAAAACAGGAATAACTTTGTTTACTGGGAGCATAATATCAGAATATCATAAAAGCTAAATTATTCATAAATTTTCACGCTGGAGGCGATGAAGCGCAAAGAATTAAAATAATAAATATATACTTGTTACAGGTCAGAATTCATACTGATTCCATCGCTTCGAGCGATGGAATCAGTATGCTATAATTTATTCATTTTTTTCATTGCGACCCTGCGTCCTGGCGGTTTGAAGATATTTAAGGTTAATAAAAATGAAGGAAATCAAAACATGTGCAACAGGAAGAAGTATCTCTGGCAGTTACTCATTCTGAGTGTTTTAATCATAAGCTGTAGTCGGCATAAACCGATTGTGCTACTTTCACCGAATCAACAGGTATCGGTTGTCATTTCCAGAAATGATGAATCAGGATACGGCTCCTGGTCATACTCGGTTTATCTGGAAGGTAACGGAAGGAATATTCAGGTTATTGAAGCTTCTTCCCTGGGCCTAAAACGGAATGATGGTGATTTTTTCAAAAATTTGGATTTGGTTAATGTGTCTGAAATAACAACGATTGACGAAAGCTACACCTTACTTGCCGGCAAACGCAAGCACAATCGAAACCATGCCAATCAATTCACACTTTCTTTCAGAAATACAAAGGAACAACCTTTGGATATCCTTTTCAGAGCTTATGACAAGGGAGTTACATTTCGTTATATTTTTCCAGATGAAAGTTCGGAAATGCATACGGTGGAGAAAGAATTTACCAGTTTTAATTTACCACAACCGGGAAAAGCATGGTTGCAACCCTACGATACGCTTGGTGTCTGGAGCCCTGCTTATGAGCGTGGATACGTTCATGGTTTGAAAATCGGCGATTCCTGTCCGATGACAACTGGCTGGGGATTTCCCGGTCTTTTTCAGATTAACGAATTCTGGGTACTGATTTCCGAGTCAGGTGTTTATGAAAACTACTGCGGTTCACATCTCAAATCGGAGGCTGAAAACGGGGAATATAGAATTGAATTCCCCTGGCACTGGGAAAACTATGGAATGGGAGACACCAACCCGACCTCAACTCTGCCCTGGATTATGCCATGGAGATTTATCCTGGTCAGCAGAGACCTGAGTGTTATTGTTGAATCCAATATCGTACATGATCTTGCCAAACCGAATCGGCTTGATGATATTTCATGGATCAAGCCGGGACGGTCAAGTTGGAACTGGTGGGGCGATCATGAAAGTCCGTTCGATTACCAAAAATTGCAAGATTACATCGATTTTGCCGCAGAAATGGGCTGGGAATATTCCTTGGTAGACGCAGGCTGGCATGAAATGAAAGGGGGGAGCATCAAAGACCTAGTTGAATTTGCCAATTCCAAAAACGTTGGGATTCTACTGTGGTACAATTCGGGCGGACCGCACACCAGGATTATGGATGCCGGTCCGCGGGATCGTATATATGACCCGGAAATCAGAAAAGCCGAGTTTAAGAAGATCAGCCAATGGGGTGTGAAAGGTGTAAAGGTTGATTTTTTTCAAAGCGAAAAACAGAATATCATGAAACTCTACCTCGATATCGTAAGGGATGCCGCCAAATACAATATTGTGGTCAATACCCATGGCTGCACCATACCAAGGGGGTGGAGCAGAACATATCCCAACTTTTTGACCATGGAGGGTGTGAAGGGTGCCGAGGCATACACCTACGAAAAAACGATCGAATTCCCCTGGTTTAATAATGTCTATCCCTACACAAGAAATGTGATCGGGCCAATGGATTATACACCAGTCACGTTTACAAATTATAAAGAATCTCAGCAACGTGTGACCACACATGCCCATGAATTGGCGCTCTCTGTCATTTTTGAGACCGGTATTCAGCATCTGGCAGGGAGAATAGACGGGTATCGTTCGACGCCAAAATATGTTCGGGATTTTTTGAAAACAGTACCCGTAGCCTGGGATGAGATTCATTTTGTTAATGGTTATCCCGGTGAATTCACCATATTGGCAAGGGGGAAAAACGATGAAATCTATGTTGCAGGCATTTTCAATAATTCGGAAACAAAAAATTACAGCTTTACACTCCCATTTTTATCAGATAGAACCTGGGCAGGACATCTGATCTCGGATGGCGATAGTTCAAAAGAGTTTAAGATGGTTTCACTCGAAGTCGCCAAGGAAATTCCAATCGAGGTTACGATCTTGCCTTATGGTGGATTTGTTGGAAAGCTCGAATGATTGGATCCTGGTCATAGAAGATGCAAGTTTGAATCTCCCATTACCGGGATTCTCTTATTAAAACTTAAAGTTGTCTTTAATAGACTAACAAAAACATTTGATTCAATATAATTTTACTATAAGGATTGCTATGATCAACATAATTGAAGCACTCATAAACAAACTGATAAGTATGATTAGATTTGTAAAACTCACACTCCTGATAAGTCTTCTGATGAATCGGGCAACGTTCGGACAGGAGTTTATGCCTTCAGGCATGGAGGAAATCCTTTACGGCGTTGCTTATTATTATGAATATATGCCCTATGAAAGGTTGGAAGAAGATGCCAAAATGATGAAAGAGTGCGGCATCAATGTGGTTCGTATCTGCGAATCAACCTGGGGGTATTATGAACGTCAGGATGGTGTTTTCAATTTTGACAACGTTGGAAGGATTCTTGATGTAATGCATCAAAATGGCATCAAAGTAATCATCGGGACACCAACGTATGCGATTCCCACCTGGCTGGCAAAAAAACATCCTGAAATTTTAGCAGAAAGAAAAGGGGGAAAAGTTCTTTACGGTTCCAGGCAGAATATGGATATTTCGCATCCGGTCTATCGATATTACGCAAAACGGATCATCCGCAAATTGATCGAATTTACCTATCGGCATCCTGCGGTCATTGGCTTTCAAGTGGACAATGAAACAAAACACTATCAAACAGAGGGTGAAAATGTTCAGAAACAGTTTTTGCAATACTTGAAGACCAAGTTTAAAACACCGGAAGAGATGAATAAAGCCTTTGGATTGCACTACTGGAGCAACTCAGTCAATGCCTGGGAGGATATGCCATCTACCATGGGCTCTATTAACGGGAGCCTCAATAATGAATTCAGTAAATTTCAAAGAAATCTAGTCACCGACTTTCTGTCATGGCAGGTTGATATCATTGATGAGTACAAACGATCTGATCAATTTATTACCCACAACTTCGATTTGAGCTGGCGTAATGGAAGCTATGCCATTCAGCCTGACGTGGATCACTTCGAGGCGTGTAAATCGATTGATATCTGTGGAATTGATGTCTACCATAAAACCCAGGATGAGCTTGACGGGGTAACGATTGCCTTCGCAGGGGATCTCGCTCGTTCCATGAAACAGGACAATTATTTTGTGATTGAAACATCGGCGCAGAGTATCCTCAATTCAGCGACTCAAAAACTGCCATATCCTGGTCAGCTACGTTTGCAAGCTTATAGTCACCTCGCCTCCGGAGCAAATATGGTTGCTTACTGGCATTGGCATTCGATCCATAACAGTGCAGAAACCTACTGGAAAGGTCTGCTTTCGCACGATCTGGAACTGAATCCTACATACTTTGAGGCCAAACAGATGGCCGCAGAATTTAAACAGCACGGAAAAGACATCATTAGCTTGAAGAAAAATAATAAGGTTGCCATCTATTTCAGCAATGAAAGCTTATCCGCATTGCGGGAGTTTCCCTTTTCCTACAAAATGGATTATAATGACATCCTGCGAATGGTGTATGAAATTTTGTATAAATCAAATATCGAATGTGACTTTGTTGATCACAACGTATCGAATCTGTCTAAATACAAAATAATCATCGTACCTCCGTTATACGTGGCTCCTGACCGTGAATTGGAAAGGTTGAATGCGTTTGTGGAACAGGGTGGGTTTGTGCTTTACTTTTTTAAAAGTGGATTTTGCAATGAAAATGTCCAGGTGCGTACCGACAGAATGCCAGCTATTTTACGAAAAGCCTGTGGTTTCAGTTATCAACAGTTTACGAATTTTGATAAATTGAAACTAAAATATAACCCATTCAATGTTCCGCAACAGGAAAATTATGTGTCTGTCTGGGGAGAATTATTGATTCCTGAATCTGCGGAAGTGCTGGCATGGTATGATCACCCGCATTGGGGAAAATACGCGGCGATAACTCAGAATGAATTTGGCAAAGGAGGGATCACTTATTTTGGAAGTCTTCCATCACCTGAAATAATTAAAAAAAATATTAATAATATGCTTGCCAAAGCAGGTTTGGATGATCCATCTTATAAATATTCTTTTCCTGTTATCATCAGAAATGGGGTCAACAAGGCGGGTAAAAAAATGCATTACATTTTGAACTACTCACCCGAGCCAGCGGAAGTCATTTATTATTTCGATGATGGAACAAACTTATTCACAAAGCAGAAAATCAAAACCAATGATCAAATCTTAATCGATCCGTGGGATTTGTGCATTGTAATAGAAAAGTGAATTTGCATTCACAGCAAAAAAATGAGTCACGAATGTTTATGTTCAATCAATTATAGGCTTATAATGAGCAATATCGATCCGCCGACTGGCTATATGCGTCAACTTAAGCGAATATATTGGAAAACATTGTCATTCTGAGGAGTGAAGAGACAAAGAATCCCTTCCATAAACGCACTTGCTTTCATTAAATCAGGAGATTCTTCGCTCCCTGCGTTCGCTCAGAATGACATTCCACTATTAAGTTGACGCCAATTACCCACTGGCGGATTATCGATATTGATCTTGTTTAAGAATTTTAAATGTCAATTTTCATAAATAGGAGGAATTCTTTCATTATGAGGATAACGACTTCGCTTTTATTACTTCTTATATTAATTTTAACATTTTTACTTTTCTCCTGTACCATAGACCACGCAACAGAGAATGAAACTGAAATGTGGGATGTCTTTGAGGCACAATTTGAAGGACCAAAAGTAGGAAATCCTTTTAAAGAGGTTAAACTCAAGGCAACCTTTTCAATTAAGGGAACGCAGAAAGAAATAACTGGATTTTATGACGGCAATGGCATCTATAAAATTCGTTTTATGCCCGATAAATGTGGAAAGTGGTCCTATTTGACCAAAAGTAACATATCTCAATTGGATGGTAAGAGTGGCTCATTTAATTGCATATCACCCTCTGGGAATAATCACGGTCTAGTAGAGGTTTATAATACCTATCATTTCAGATATGCAGATGGAACCCCTTACAAGCAGATTGGGACTACCTGTTATGCCTGGATCCACCAGGGAGATTCGTTAGAAAATAAGACCATTGAAGCGCTAAGAAATTCACCATTCAATAAGCTGCGGATGTGTATCTTCCCGAAAGATTATACCTATAATGAAAATGAACCGGTTTATTATCCGTTTGAACGGGACAGTTTAGGCAATAATGATTATTCACGTTTCAATCCGGATTTTTGGTATCATCTCGAAAAACGTCTGGAGGATCTATTGAAATTGGGCATCGAAGCAGATATCATCCTGTTTCATCCTTACGATCGCTGGGGGTACGCTGCGATGCCTGATACGGTTGATGAATTCTATCTGGAATATGTTCTGGCGCGATTATCGGCCTATCGGCATGTCTGGTGGTCGGCTGCCAATGAATTCGATTTTATGCACAATAAGTCCATAGCCGATTGGCATCGCATCTTTGAAATTTTATACAAGAAAGATCCTTATCATCATTTACGATCCATTCACAACGGCGCCATATTTTATGACCATTCACTGCCCTGGATCACCCATGCCAGTATTCAGAGCACAGATTTTGAACGAGCGGCAGCCTGGCGCGAGCAATATAAAAAGCCGTTGATTTATGATGAGTGCCGCTATGAAGGAGATGTGCGCTTCGGCTGGGGTAACCTGACCCCGCAGGAGATGACCGCCATGTTCTGGAAAAGTTTGGTCAACGGCAGCTATGCTGGGCACGGCGAAACTTATTTACACCCCAGGGATATCCTTTGGTGGTCAAAGGGAGGTAAATTACACGGAAAAAGTCCGGATCGAATCGCTTTTTTTAAAACAATTCTTGAAGAAACGCCTGAAACAGGATTGGATCCGATTAACAAATATGCAGCAGGTAAATACGGTGAGCAATATATTTATTACTTTAATGAGGATCCCCAACTGAGTGGACTTTCGAGCTTCCTCAACATATTTGGTATCAGGTTGAGGTCATTGATACCTGGGACATGAAACGAGACACGATCGGTAACAAATTTAACAGTAACTTCACTGTAGAGTTGCCCGCCAAAAAGTATATGGCTGTGCGGATCACAAAATCTGATTTAATGTTCCCGATTAAAAATCCGGATTATCTTCCCAAAGGATCATTATTACTGACGGTTTTTGTCTTAACAAGCTGCAACTCGAAAAAAGTGAACTCCCCTTTAAACCGGTGAATCCATATGCCTCGGAGGAAGTCAGGGATTTACTGGCATATCTCTACATCCTTAGGGGAGAAAAGATATTGTCAGGTCAGCATAATTATGCAAAGGAGCTAAATCGATCGATGGATTCGGTGTTTGCTATTACCGGTAAACACCATGTGGTTTGGGGCAGTGATTTTGGTGACAAAAGAAATCGTAATGAGATGTTGCAAGAGGCAATTAGGAAATATAAACAGGGATTTATCATTACCCTGATGTATCATCAGGGAGCAGCGGTGGACAGTATTCCGAAAGATATTATCCATCCTGTGCGCTATGTGATGAATGAAAAAGAATGGCAGGATCTTATCACTCTCGGAACAAAAATTCATCAAAACTGGCTGGCTGATATTGATTCGGTTGCAGAGGGATTGAAAGTTCTACAGGATCATAAGATTCCGGTCTTGTGGCGCCCCTATCATGAGATGAATGGATCGTGGTTCTGGTGGTGCGATAAAAAAGGGGAAGATGGAATTAAAAAATTATGGAAAATGATGTTTGATCATTTTACCAATATTCACAAGCTGAATAACCTGATCTGGGTGTGGAATGCTAATGCACCGCGCGATTGGGAAAATGATGAAGCTTATGCTTATGAACTGTATTATCCGGGTCATGATTATGTTGACGTTCTGGCAACGGATATTTACCAAGGCGATTACAAACAATCCCATCACGATCAATTACTGGAATTAGGTCAGAATAAATTAATCGCTCTGGGAGAATGCGGTATCCTGCCGTCGTCTGAAATACTTGATGATATGAACCAATTTGTCTGGTTTATGGATTGGGCAAATTTCATCTGGCGGGTCAATAAAAGGGAGGACGTAAAGAGATTATATGATGACGATCGTGTCATAACACTTGATGAACATAAAATATTATTCTCAAATCTAAAATAATTTAGGTGGTCGATAATGAAAAATATAAGTTTTTTTCTTTTGCTTTTGTTCTCTTTATCTGCATTGACAAGTGCTCAAAGCTTAAAGGATGATCCTGTCCCTGAAGATGCGATTTATAAAAATCCTGCCTACTCCATTGAGGAGCGGGCTGAAGATTTATTAAAACGCATGACCCTGGAAGAAAAATTATCTCAATTTCAAGGGGGAACCGATCTGGTTCAAAAAGGCGAAGTTGGGGTGGGGACGTTTGGATTTATGACCATGCATCTTTCGCCGGCAGAGGCGGCTCGTGAATATAACCGCTTACAAAAATCTCAAATCGAAAATACCCGCCTGGGCATTCCGGCAACCCGCTCCGGTGAAGGTATCTTTGCCTACATGGGCAATGGCTCAACAAGTTTTACGCAGCCGATAGGATTGGCAGCAACCTTTGATCCTGAATGTGTTTCGCGTATGTCGACCATTCTGGCCAAAGAGATGAGAAGCCGTGGTATCCGCCAGGTTCTTGCTCCAGTTGTAAATTTAACCCGCGATCCAAGATGGGGCAGGACAAATGAAACGTACGGTGAAGACCCTTATGTATCAGGCATTATGGGTGCGGCATACGTAAGACCTATGGAAACCACAGGATTATCCACCATGGTGAAGCACTTTGTCGCCAACATGGGCCTCGACGGGCAGTTTACAGGACCGGTGCATTTTTCTGAAAGATTATTGAGGGAAAATTATTTTCCTGCGTTTAAAGCCTGTATCGATGCCGGCGCGTCTTCGGTGATGATGGCTTACAACACCCTCGATGGTATTCCTTGCGCAACGCATAAATGGCTGATAACCGATGTGCTGAAAAACGAGTGGGGTCTTGAAGGATTTGTCTCAACAGACGGCGGTTCATCTCAATTCATTTTTGAAGAGGTTGGCGTCTATGATACACCTGAAGCACTTGCCGCCGCTTTGATGAATGCTGGCTGCGACAAATCCTCACCAGAATGGTTCTATCATGAACCATTGAAAAAAGCACTTGAACGGGGAATGGTTTCCCAGCAACGAATTGATGATGCAGTCAGAAGGATTTTAAGGCAAAAATTTGAAAGTGGATTGTTTGAACAACCTTATGCTGATCCAGCAGAAGCGGAAAAATTGAATAACAACCCGGAGCACCGCAAGGTTTCTCTGGAAATTGCTCTTAAGGCGCTGGTTTTATTGAAGAACGAAAACAATACGCTTCCATTTAGCAAAGATGTGAAAAATGTCGCTGTGGTAGGACCGTTGGCTGATTGGCTCATGGTCGGACATTACGGCGGCTATGGCAGGTATGAAGTGACAGTGATCGAAGGCGTTAAAAACTTCTTGCCCAATGCTAATGTGAGATATGAAAAAGGCGTGGAGATGAAATATTTTGCCTATCCTGCCATCGACGAAAAGTATTTTGTCGGCAGAATCAAAGCAGAGTATTTCGATAATGTTGACCTTTCCGGTACCGCTAAGTACACAAAAGAGGAAACCAGGATTGAATATGATTGGAAATCCAGTTCTCCTGAGGGAATTCCTGTAGATAATTTTTCAGTAAGGTGGACGGGCAAAATTAAAAGTCCTGTGAGTGGCAAAGTTAAATTTGGCGCGACTGTGGATGATGGTGTCAGGCTATGGTTAAACAATGAACTCATAATAGATATGTGGTCTGGCGGCGCCAGACGATTGGCTGAAGCCGATTTTATATTAGAAAAAGGGAAAATATATGACTTTAAAATGGAATATTTTGATAATGGATTCTGGGCGTATGCTCAACTGGGCTGGAATATTAATGTTGAGGAAAATATACCCAAGGCCATTCAATTGGCTAAAGAATCAGATGTGATCATCGCTGTTGTTGGCATGTACGAAAATGAAAATTGGGATCGCGCCGATCTGGATCTGGCCAAAGAACAGGAAACCATGATTCTCGAGTTGGCAAAGCTGAATAAGCCAATGGTTGTTGTTATTCAAAGCGGAACAGTCCTCACCATGTGTGACTGGATTGATGCGGTGGATGCTGTGATGGTTGCCTGGTATCCTGGCTGTGAGGGCGGAAATGCGATCGCCCAGGCAGTCTTTGGCGATTACAATCCCGGTGGAAAACTGCCCATTACCTTTCCCAAAGTAACTGGACAGGTACCATTAAATTATAACATGCTACCCAAGGGAAAAAAGAGTATAAAATTCATTGGCGATTTCAACGAACCTCAATTCTGTTTTGGGCATGGAATCAGCTATACTGAATTTGAATACAGCGATTTACAACTGTCCACTGAAAAAATAGACATTCAGGATACCTTACATTTGTCTTTTGTGGTAAAGAATATTGGCGAACGGGACGGTGATGAAGTACCGCAGCTTTATATTCATGATAAATACGCCAGCGTTTCACAACCGTTGAAAAAGCTTTGTGATTTCAAACGGATTTCACTCAAATCAGGAGCAAGCTTCAAAGTTGAATTTACACTAACACCAGAGAAGTTGAAAATCTGGGATATTAATATGAATCATGTCGTTGAGCCAGGTGAGTTTGAAATTATGATTGGCGCTTCATCAAATGATATCCGATTAAGGGATAGTGTTTGGATTGTAGAATAAATTTTAGGGCGATTGATCCTTACGAAGGTTCTGAATCTTCGCAAGGATTAAAAGCAAAAGTATTTAACTAAAATGGAGTCAGGTAAATGAAACAAATTCTATTTGCTTTAATCGTGAGTTTCGTGGGTATGGCTAAGGCTCAGGATGAGAGACTTCCATTACTAAAAATCAGCGACGATCATCGTTATATCGTCACAGAAAATAATCAGCCTTTTTTCTGGTTGGGCGGAACAGCCTGGGAGCTCTTGCACAGGCTTGATAAAGAAGAGACTATGCTCTATCTGCAAGATCGCTCTGATAAAGGATTTACAGTCATTCAGACCGTAATCCTGGCTGAACTGGATGGACTCAATACGCCAAATGCAAATGGGGACTTGCCATTGATCGACAACGATCCAACACAATTAAACGAGGCTTATTTTGAGCATGTCGATTATGTCATCAAACAGGCTGAAAATTTGGGTTTGTATATGGGATTACTTCCGACCTGGGGAGATAAATTTAACAAAAAATGGGGCGTTGGTCCTGAAATCTTCACACCCGAAAATGCAGAAATTTATGGCGAATTATTGGCGAAAAGATATGTAGATCAAAATAATATCATCTGGATTCTGGGTGGCGATCGTTTGCCCGAAACGGACCCACAGCGCCAGATCGTTCAAGCGATGGTCCGAGGTATTCGCAAAATTGATAATAGGCATCTGATAACTTATCATCCTTGGGGTGGCAAAAAGGCAACGGATGTTTTTAATGAAGACTGGCTGGATCTGGATATGTTTCAAACCGGGCATGACAGACGGGTAAAAGATTATGAATTTGTCAGAGACAGCAGGGCTATTTCACCCACCAGGCCGGTCATTAATGGCGAGCCACGGTATGAAAACCATCCGAACCGATTTAATCCTGAACTTTATGGTTGGATGGGTGACTCGGATGTGAGAACCGCTGCCTATTGGGCCATGTTTTCCGGAGCAGCTGGTTATACCTATGGCTGTCATGATATCTGGCAGATGTTTACCATAGAAAGAGATGCAATCAATGGCGCCCGAACCAGTTGGGACGAATCCATTCATCTGCCTGGCTCGAAGCATGTCATGTTCATGAAAGCATTGCTGACAGCATTTCCCTGGCAGGAGATGAAAAATGACCAGTCCATTATTTTAAATGAGAATCCGGAAGATTCAAGCTATGTGGTTTGTGCTATTGGGAAGAAGAAAGATTTTATTCTCGCCTATACCCCGATGGGCAAACCAATTACAATCGATGTATTAAAAATGAACGCAAAAAATGTGAGTGCACTCTGGTACAATCCCCGGGATGGAAAGTCGAAAAAAATTGGAGAGTATAAAATTAATGAAACTCCAGGGTTTAAGCCGTGGTCAATTGGGAGAGGAAGCGACTTTGTTTTGGTGATTATGGACATAAATGCAAAGTATAATCTCCCTGATTAAAAAAGACTTTTGTTAAGCCAGATTTGAATCTGATTTAATCGTATCCAAAAAATGGTTTATGATTATAGATCATCGGCCCTGGCGGAATGCGCCTTCGGGGCATTAACGATTTTTGATCTATGAAGGATTACTGCTGATAGAATCGTAGCTTAAAGAATCAACATTACTTCTAAAATCGAGAATCGTTAATCATTATTCTTAAATCGAATAAAAGGGTACGTTAGCCAATCCATCACTGATGTATTACTATGTAATGATATAATTTGAGGTCTAACATGAGAAAAATATCGTTTATTATTTTTATTATCTTCTCCATTGCATTCAATTCGCTCGCTCAAAATCCAATCGTGCCCCCAGGTGTTTATATTGCTGATCTTTCTGCGCACGTCTGGGACGATGGCAAATTGTATGTCTATGGCTCAGTCGATGAGAGTACTGATTATTATTGCTCATACAAATACCATGTTTTATCGACTGCTGATTTAAAGACATGGGAACTTTTTGAAGATCGATTTGCATCAAAAGGGGAGAATGATCAAGTCCCCGAAAGCGATCATTTATTATTTGCGCCAGACTGCCAATTTAAAAATGGCACGTATTATCTCTATTATTGCCTCCCGGACAGGGAATTTACCGAAGGGCTAGCGATTTCTTCGAGCCCAACAGGACCATTTACCAATGGCAGAAATATAAAGCTTTACGGTTACAATCAAATTGATCCCTGCGTTTTCATTGATGATGACGGGCAGGCTTATTACATCTGGGGGCAGTTTACGGCGAAGATGGCGAAACTAAAGCCCAATATGATTGAAATTGACGCAACTACCATTCGGGATAGCGTACTTACCGAGGGCGAACACTTTTTCCATGAAGGCGGGTACATGGTGAAACGGAATGGAATTTATTACTTTATTTATGCGCACCTGGGACGCGCCAATATGCCCACCTGTATTGGCTATGCAACCAGCCGATCTTCCATGGGACCTTTCAAACATGGCGGAGTTATCGTTAATAACGATCATTGTGATCCAGGTGTTTGGAATAATCACGGCTCTATTGTTGAATTTAATGGGCAGTGGTATGTATTTTATCACCGTTCAACGCATAATTCCAAAATGATGCGTAAAGCGTGTGTTGAGCCAATTTTTTTTAATGATGACGGTAGCATTAATGAAGTGGAAATGACATCGCAAGGCGCGGGTCCGCCTCTGGATGCTTTCTCCACAATCGATGCGGAAGGAGCATGTTTATTATTCGGAAATGTGAGAATTCAGGCATTTACTTCTGATAATGAGGAACTTGCAGGAATTCAGAATGAAGACAGAGTTGCATATAAATATATTGACTTTGGCGATGGTGTGGACAGGGTTACATGCCAGGTTAAACCTGGAAAAAAATCTGGAAAAATTGATCTGGCAATCGATATGCCGTGGCACCACTCTATTGGCACCATTGATATCCCAGGGAATGAAAATGGAACGTGGCAAAATATAACAGTAGATATAAAAAGCGTAACGGGCGTCCATGCTTTATGGCTGAGATTTTTGGGTGAGAAAGGTGAACTCTTTTCCATTGATTGGTTCAAGTTTTTAAATAAGACAAAATGAAATAAAGTAGGAAATTTTTGAGAGCTTACCAAACGGGAGTAATTTTCAAACAAGAGGGGAAAAAATGATGAGATTTTTGAAACTTCAAAATTTAATGTTCGGCCTGATTTTGATGGGAGTCAGTCTTGCCAGGACATTAAAAGCAACAGACACTTTGACATTTACCTACATTCAAATTGACGACAACAAAGGTAAATGGGGGGATTTTTCTTTAACAGAGCCAAAATGGCTAAGGTATTTCGGTCTTGACGCCAAAGATATAAATTTTGATGGGTTTAAAGATATTATATCAGGAAGGTATATTTACCTTAATCCAGGTAATACTATGGAAAATGAATGGAAACGGATTGACCTGGGGCTCAACATAGATGGAATGTTGTTTGTTGACGTGGATGGAGATGAGTTTGTGGACATCATTAGTGAGAGCCTGCCCAATGTATATTGGATCGAGGCAATCAATCACGAAGGTAGGGGCTGGGCATTCGTAATTATTGATTCTTTGCCAGTTACCGAGCATATCAATGGACAGGGATTTGAAATTGAGGATGTCATAAAAGGGGGAAAACCAGAGATATTGCTTTCTGCCGGCGGTGGGATATATTATTGTGAAATCCCTGAAAATGTTAGTCCCGAAAACTGGAAGTTTAAATTAGCGGCCGAAACTGAATCGGAGGAAGGTTTTGATTGTGCCGATTTAAATAATGATGGCTACCTGGAAATTATTGCTGGTGATACTGAAATAGGTGACCACCCAACTTCGTTGTATGCCTACATTAATCCTACCGATGGTACGGTTCCCTGGAAACGTAAGCTTATTGGTCGTACCGAACATGCTATTGATAGAGTTAAGACCGCAGATTTTAATGGTGATGGCAGACCGGATGTGGCTGTGAGTGAAGAACGCTGGCCTGGAAAAGAACCGGACGCCAGCCTGTATTGGTTTAAATCACCGGAAAAGCCTTTAGAAGATGAATGGAAAGTCCATAAAATTGTAACCCAATATTCCATGAACAACCTTGATGTTGGTGATATTGACCTGGATGGGGAAATCGACATTGTAATCAACGAACACAAAGGATCGGAACATAAAACCCAGGTTTTTATAAATGATGGATCCGGTAATTTTAAAGAGGTTACGATTGATACCAGTAAAGAAAACCATCTGGGCACCCAACTATTCGATCTGGATGGCGATGGCGATCTGGACATTATCGGGGCTGGTTGGGACTATTATAAGTTTATGCATGTCTGGCGGAACGATTTGAAATCAAATATCTTTAAATGGAAACACATGTCCACATCAACCGGTGACCTTCCTCCGACCCAATTGGGAAAACAACAAACCTCCTGCCTGGTGGCTGATCTGGATAAGAATGGTGTGAATGATTTTGTTTTGACCGACAGAAGTGTTGCTCCCTCTGTGGTTTGGTACCGGCACAATGGAAACGGATGGGATACCTATATAATTGACAATGAAAAAGTACGGATTGAAGCTGGTTCAGCATTTGAAGATATTGATGGTGATGGAGATACTGACATTTTATTTGCAGGGGATGGCGGTTCAAACCAAGTGTGGTGGTGGGAAAATCCTTATCCGAAGTACGTTAAAGACAAACCCTGGAAACGTTACCTGGTTAAAGATGGTGGAAAAAACAAACACCATGACCAGATGTTTGGTGATTTTGACGGGGATGGAAAAGCTGAACTTGTTTTTTGGAACCAGAATGCCATGCAGCTTTACCTAGCGGAAATACCTGAAAACGTGAAAAAAGCAAAGGAATGGGATTATAAGCCAATTTTTAAATACAGCAACGACAGCGAAATGCAGCAAATTGGACATGCAGGCTATCCAAATTGGAAAGGTGTGAATGAACATGAAGGGCTTGCTAAAGCAGATATTGATGGCGACGGCATGCTGGATATTATCGGCGGTGGACTCTGGTTTAAATACAGGGATGGTAACTTTTTACCACAAATCATTGATCAGAGCTATACGTTTTCCCGATCAGCAGCCGGGCAGTTGATTGAAGGCGGCAGACCGGAGGTCATTTTAGTGGCTGGCGATGGCATTGCCCCGATGTACCTTTACCAATGGGTTGAAAAAACAGGTTGGGACGGAAATTTGACTGGTACAGGCGCCTGGATGAGGAAAATGATTTTACCAGAGGTGGATAACGGACATACCCTGGATATTATCGATTTCAACGGGGATGGTCATCTGGATATATTTAATGGTGAGATGCGATTTGGTGAAGGAAATCCTGATGTAAAAATCAGAATTTTGCTCGGTGATGGAGAAGGCAATTTTGTCGATCATCAGGTTGCCGATGGAATTGCCATTCACGAAGGTAAAATTGCAGATCTGGATGGCGATGGCGATTACGATATTCTTGCCAAACCCTATTCATGGCAAGCCCCGAGGGTAGATGTATTTATTAATGAAGGGAAATGATCGATGCAGCATCTGATATATTATACTCGTTTAGGTTTAATTTTTCAGTACAAAGCAAGTTGCTATACTGATTCCATCGCTCCGAGCGATAGAATCAGCATGAAATTTTAACCCACAACAGGTATAATTGATAATTTGGAGCTCTAATGAAACCAATAACTTTCTTTTCATTTCTGATATTTGTTATAGCATCAAGCTGCTTAACGCGACAACCTGAAAAACTTTCAGAAATTATTAAAACTGAAAATGGCTTTCAACTATTTTATAAAGGCAAACCATATTTCATTAAAGGTGCCGTTGCATCTGAGAAGTTTGAACTGATCAAAGAATATGGCGGTAATTCTGTTCGAACAGGCGGATTGACTCGGGAAAAACTGGACATGCTTCATCAAATGGGACTCACTGTTTTATATGGCCTCCCTGTTCGTGCCCAACGAGACGGCATGGACTACGACGATGAACATAAGGTACAAGAGCAGTTCGACAGGGTTATTGCCAAAGTACAAAAGATGAAAGATCATCCGGCGATTCTATTCTGGCAATTGGGCAACGAACTCGATTATGTTGATCCTGAAACACCGCCTAATTGGAAGGTGTACAATTCCATCAACGACCTGGCAAAAGAAATTCATAAAATTGATCCGATACGGCCTGTATTGACGGTGCTTGGTACGGGCAAAAAGTGGAAGCTTCAGGAATTTATCAAGCGATGTCCTGATATTGACCTGGTTGGAATAAATGCTTATGGCGATATTGGCGAGATTCCCGGTTGGTTTAAAAAATATGATTTTGATAAGCCATTTATTGTAACTGAATGGGGACCGACCGGTCATTGGCAGGTTTCAAGAACGGATCAAGATATCCCCATTGAAGAGAATTCAACCGAAAAAGCAAATTCATATAAGTCTCATTATGAAGAAGTCATTATTGATAATCCTGGACAGTGCCTCGGATCGTACGTGTTTTTATGGCGGCAGCATCAGGAACGAACACATACCTGGTATGGAATGTTTGATAAAGAATGGAGAGAAACAGCAGCAGTAGATGTGATGCGATACTTCTGGACGGGAAAACAATCGAGTAACCGGGCGCCGGAAATTATTTCTTTCACGCTCGATCAGAAAGTAGCCCTCGATAACATCCGCTGTTCAAAGGAATCAGTTCATCATGCGCTGGTTAAAGTAAGCGATCCTGATGGTGATGAATTAGTTTACGATTGGGAAATTTTACCTGAAAACAAATTTTTTGGATATGGTGGTCACGGTGAAACAAAAACAGACCCGATAAATTGCATCCTAACAGAAAAAAATTATAATAGAATAAAATTTTCTACACCTAAAATAGCGGGCAATTACCGTTTGTTTGTCTATGTCTGCGACAGGGGAGGCAATCATTTCGCTTATGCAAATATTCCTTTTTTTGTCCAATGATTCAAATTATAAAAGCGAAAAAAATATGTTTAAGATAAACCTACTTCTCTCAGTTTTAATTTTGCTTTTAAGTTCGTCAGTACTATCCGCTCAGCAATATTCTCCGGAAGCAGTGCCAATTGCACCAGAAATCCTTGAAAATCTATGGGATGCCAGGTGGATCACTGCCACGGAAGGCTTGTATAATTTACAAGGCGAGGGCTTTTTTCTATTCAAAAAACAATTTCAACTGAATAAGATTCCGAAAGCGTTCGTTATTCATGTCTCTGCCGATAATCGATATCGTTTATACGTGAATGGAAAATTTACCGGCCAGGGATCAGCACAGGGGACAATAAACAACTGGCAGTTCGACACCTATGACATCGCAGAATATTTGAAGCCCGGTGAAAATGTTATTAGCAGCGAGGTGTGGCAATGGGGCGATAAAAAGCCATGGACCCAGCTTTCGCACCGCACCGCTTTTGTCATGCAGGGTAATAGTGATTACGAGGCGGTCATAAATACGAATGAAACCTGGCTCGTGCAAAAATGTGATGCGATATCATTTTTTAATATTCCCAGAAAAGAATTTCCCCAGATAACCGGCGTCGGACCGGGTGAACTATGGGACACGAATAAATATCCCTTTGGCTGGAATTTACCCGGTTCTTCATCAAAAGGATATATTCCCGCCACTGCTCTGAACAGAGCCCAGCCAGCTAATCTGCAAACAAATAATTACGAATGGCAGCTTTACCCGCGAAGGATTCCATTTCTGGAAAATAGGGAAATGAAATTTACAAAGACAATCAGGAAAGAAAGCACTATCGAAGAAAAGATAATTTATGGTAGGAAAACGATTGTTCCGCCGCATCAAAAAGCTGAACTGTTAATCGAACATGAACGGCTTACGAATGGGTATCCTGTTTTAAAAGTTTCCGGTGGAAAGGATTCAAAAATTCGGATCACTTATGCTGAGGCGATGGTTGATGATAATTTTCAAAAAGTTGAACGTAACCGAGCAAAAGGATTACAGTGCAAGGGATTATATGATATTTTTATTCCGGATGGAGGTGCAAATAGAGTATTTAAACCGCTGTGGTACAGAACGTTCAGGTTTGTTCAATTGGAAATCGAGACCGCTGAGGAGCCTCTGATTATCCATGACTTTAATTTTCTGTCTTCAGCATATCCTTTTGAACTGAGGGCCTCTTTTGAATGCAGTGATGATTTGATGAACAAAGTTTTTTCAACAGGCTGGTGGACTGCGCGAATGTGCGCAACAGATATTTACATGGATTGCCCCTATTACGAACGTCTCCAATATTTCTATGATGTATCCGTATCAGGCAAGGTCACAGTTTTTTTATCCGGGGATGGACGTTTATTAAAGAATGCCATTATTTACGGCTATGCCTCGATGAACGGCGGTGATCATATTATATGCGCCAGTCCGAGCAAAGATATAGGCAAGATTATTCCGTTTTTCTCCATCGCATGGATTGATTTGATTCACAATTACCTCATTCAAACCGGGAATGCTGACGAAGTTGAAAAATGGAAAGATGCCATTTATAAAATTATGCGCTGGTATATTTCTCATTTGAATTCAAATAATTTACTAGGTCCGATGCCTTATTGGAATTTCGTGGACTGCAATGAGGAATGGCCCTGGGATCCGGCGAACGGCAAAATCTGTGAACCGACAGGAGCAAAAAGCGGGAATTCTGCTCTGCTTACCCTTCAGTTCGTCTATGGTTTGGAACGATCGGCAGCAATCCTCAATTACCTGGGCGACGTTGCGACGGTTGCTGTATACATCAGTATGGCCGAAAAAATAAAACAGTCTGTTTTCCGACTGTGTTATGATTCTGAAAAAAAATATTTTGCCGAAACTCCCGCTAAAAGAGTGTTCAGTCAACATACCAATACTCTTGCCGTTCTTACGGGTTGTATCAAGGGCGAAGAATCCCGTAATCTGATGCACAGGTTGATCAACGATCCCCAGCTACTTCAAATGTCTTTGCAGTTTCAAAATTTCTATCACAAAGCGCTGATGAAAACCGGGCTTCAGGAAGAATATATTTCTCACCTGTACAAATGGAAAGCCCTCATTAGGCAGGGCTTTACAACATTTCCTGAATATCCAGGTCTTCAAACCCGCAGCGATTGCCACATGTGGAGCGCTTTTCCAGCCTATGATTTAATTGAAATTGTTTGTGGTATTCGTCCGAAGGGATTTGGCTTGAATGAATTCGAGATACAGCCGGCATTGGGCACATTGGATTGGGTTAAAGGTTCTCTTTATCATCCAGCAGGAAATATTCGCATCGAAGTTTTCAACGATAATGGAAAATATTCAGGAACGGTCTTCGTCCCGAATAGCGTCAAAGCCGAGTTGCGGCTACCGGACAAGATAATTCCACTTATCAGCGGTAAGCCGGTGAAGTTTTGAAAGAAACAATATTTGTGGAATTTCATTTGTTTGAATGCTAAAATTTTCGAAGGAGTTAATTTATGAACCGAAGAACATTTTTAAAAAAAACAGGTATCACAGCAGCCTCTTTGTCAGTTGCTCCGATGCTATTCGCCAAATCATCAACAAAAAGCAAACACAATATTATCCTTTATGTTGTCGATGATCAGGGTTCTGGTGATGCAGGTTGTTATGGCAATCCGGTGATTAAAACGCCGGGACTTGATTATCTTGCAGAACATGGAACTCGTTTCACTAATGCATTTTGTACCACTGCATCTTGCTCTCCGAGCCGGTCAGTCATATTAAGCGGATTGCATAACCATGCAAATGGGATGTTTGGACTTAACCACGCCGTGCATCATTTTCAATCCTTTGACAATTTTAAAAGCCTGTCGGGGCTTTTGAGCGAGGTGGGATACAGGACCATGTGCGCGGGAAAATATCATTTGGGACCTGAAGAAACGTATCATTTTGATGAATACCTCAATTTTGAATGGGCGCAAATGGAAAACGGGAAATGGTTACCCATAGACACGCCGGTTGATCTTGCTGATAAATGCATGTCTTTTATCAGTGATGATTCATCCAATCCTTTCTTCCTCTATTTTTGCACGATTGCACCCCATCGTCCGTTTTTGAGAGAGGGTATTAATCCCGTTAATCCAGACGATGTGATTGTGCCGCTTTATTTGCCGGATATTCCCGAATGCCGTGAAGAGTTGGCTCAATATTACATGTCTGTTGAGAGAGCGGATTCCGGCCTTGTGCGCTTGATCGAAATCCTGAAGAAAACAAATCACTGGGATGATACATTAATAATCTTTTGTTCCGATAATGGCATTGCATTTCCTGGCGCGAAAACGACAACCTATGATCCGGGCATCAATCTACCATTTGTGGTTCGTAACCCATATTCTGAAAAGAAAGGCACTGTGAATAATGCCATGGTCAGTTATGTGGATATTATGCCGACTATTCTGGATTTTGCGGGCTTGTCCTATGAGTCGAATTACAATGATACCGTAAAATTACCAGACGTGATAAAATTCTCTGATCCGACACCTCAAAATAAACAATTACATGGCAGATCGTTTTTGCCGATGCTGGATGAGTCTGATCCGGAAGGATGGGACGAAATCTATGCGTCACATAGTTTTCACGAGGTTTACATGTATTATCCAATGCGTGTCGTTCGGGAGCGAAAATTTAAACTCATTTGGAACATTGCCTATCAACTGGATTATCCATTTGCCGCTGATTTACTGGATTCAAAAACCTGGCAGGCGGTTCTTGAAAATGAGATGAAAATTTATGGCAAGCGCTCGGTTGACGCTTATCTTCATCGTCCTGAATTCGAATTATATGATGTAGAAAAAGATCCGCATGAGATCAATAATTTGGCTGACAATCCTGAATATAAGAATGAGCTTGAGCGTTTGAAGAAGAAACTTAAAGCGTTTCAAATAAGAACAGAGGATCGCTGGTTAAATCAATGGATTGGAAAGTGAAGAGTGCAAAGAAGGTATAACATGAAATGGTATAATATCATCTTATTTAGTGTAGGCGGTGATGGTATCAATCCGCTCAATTCACGACATGTCACGATCGACAATTGTTTTTTTCGTTGCACTGACGATTGCATTGCAATCAAAGCACCAGACACCAACCAAATTGCAAAGGATATCCATGTAATTAACAACACGATGGTCGGTTTTGCCTATAGCGACGGTTGTACTATTGGATTTGAAACCAATGGACCGAGTATTTCCGACGTGCTGATTAAAAACTGCGACATTATTCAGTCGCGGGGCGGTTCACGTGTCAACGGTCATTCCGCGTTCAGCACTATTTGCGATGGTCCAGCAATTATTTATAATGTCCGCTATGAGGACATTCGCGTCGAAGCCGATGTGCTGAAACTATTCGAACTACACATCACCGACGGTACCAAATATGGCATCATTCCGCCGGGACATATTCGTGGTGTTCATCTTAAGAATATCCTCTGGACCTCAGTGCGTCCCATCATTTTACATGGATTCGACAAAAATCATAAGGTGGAAAATGTTATTTTTGAAAACTGTGTCATCGCTGGTAAACCCCTAAACACTGCCCGCGAAGATATTTTTCAAATCAATGAGTTTATCGAAAATGTGATGTTCAAATAGGCATATTAATTGAGGGAGATTATCTTGAAAATATTTCTTGGATTACTACTCATACCATTTATCCTTCATTCACAGAATATTCAGCCAAAACGTCCTGGAAATTATAAACAATTTCGATATAAATGTACTGTTGAAAAATTGCAGAATAAATTTTCTAAGAAAATGATTCAACAAGCGAGGATTGATATTGCTGAGATGTATGATGTAAATACCAAAGGAAAATACAAACCTAATCTCGATTCACTTGATCATCATCTAACACCTGAATGGTATAAGGACGCAAAACTGGGTATTTTTTTCGACTGGGGGCTTTACTCGGTTGCAGGGTATGCTGAAAAGGGTTGGAACCGCGCACGGTATCCAGACTGGTATTTGTCACAGATGTATAATAACTATGCAGAATATCACAAGAAAAACTGGGGTGAGGATTTTCATAGAGATGATTTTATTCCCCTTTTTAATGCGTCAAATTTTGATGCCGAATTCATAGTAAAATTAGCTAAGACTGCTGGAGCAAAATACTTTATACCATTCAGTAAACATCATGATGGCTTTTGTTTGTGGGATTCCAAATATACACAACGTGACGTTGTCGATATGAGTCCGGGCAGAGACATTTCTCACGAAATAATTTCAGCGTGCGAAAGAATGGGATTAAAACATGGTTTTTATTTCTCGGTTGAAGAGTATGAATATCCCCTGATCGATGAAAATGGTCAACTTCACGTACGGCTTTGGTCAAGAGATATGGCGTCTGATAATTCAGTCCCGGTAGAGGCGGAGAATGAGTTTTATATCAACTTTAAATCTGAATACCACAATCGTATCATTTCAGGGAAAATACCCGTAATAAATTTTATCGATGACTATATAGTTCCACAAGCAAAGGACTATATCGACAATTATGACCCTGATATCCTGTGGTTTGACGGTGAATGGCAGCGTTCGGCTGAATACTATAGAACCGCTGATATCGTTGCTTACTTTTACAATCAGGCAGCGGGGCGTAAAGAGGTAGTTTCCAATGATCGTATGGGACAGGGAACACGCAGGCACCATGGTGATTTTTATACAAGTGAAACTGATGAAGTTGTAAATGCCATGGAATATCCCTGGGAGGAAAACCGTTCGATGAGTGAGTCTTATGGATATAATTGGGCTGATTCACTTAATAACTATCTTTCAGCTGACGAACTTATTGAAATGTTTGTAAGAATCGTTGCCAAAGGTGGAAACCTAAATCTAATTGTAAACCCTGATGGGACCGGTCGAATTCCACATTTTCAGGTGAATTTACTAAAAGAACTGGGAGCATGGTTGAGTATCAATGGTGAAGCCATGTTCGCATCACGTCCTTATAAAATTGCGTGCGACAATACGCAGTTGGGCCAGCCGGTTTGGTACACGCGCAGCAAAGATAAAAAATATGGGTATGCTATTTGTTTAGAATGGCCTAAGAGCGAGACTTTTATCTGTCCTGGTAGCAATCCGGTCTGGGAAACAGAGGTTTATATGTTGGGATACGATAAACCTCTTGAGTGGGTTGATACTGGAGATGCCTGGGGCATGGTAGTAAGAATACCTGAAGAAATGCTCTCAGACCCATCCAAAAGACCCTGTCATTCTGCCTGGGTTCTAAAATTTGAATGGGATTGGAAAAACGAATACTAAACATATGACCGATACAAAAGGCTGATCTCAGGTCAATAATAGGAATAGGAGCATATTATGAAGAAGAGATTCGGACAAATAATAACTGTTATTTTTTTTCCGATTGTTGAAATACTGTATGGGAATTCACCTATTGCACTACACTCTGAGAATCCACACTATTTTATTTATAAAGATAAACCTACTGTTCTGATCGCTTCCGGTGAGCACTACGGAGCGGTTATTAATCTGGATTTTGATTTTGAAACCTATATCAAATCCCTGCATGAAATCTGCTTAAATCACACCAGGATTTTCCTGGGTGATTATGTCGAAGAACAAAATGCATTTTGTATCGAAAAGAATACATTAGCTCCAGCAGATGGTCGATTCATTTGTCCATGGCAGCGAAGTAAAACACCTGGATTTTCGAGGGGAGGTAACAAATTTAATCTTGATCAATGGGATTCAGCTTACTTTGAACGACTCCACAAATTTATGTCAGCGGCGCAGGATAAGGATATCATTGTTGAAGCTGTTCTATTCTTTGCTGGTTATTTGTACAAACATTCGCCGTTGCACCATTCCAATAATATTAATAATACGGATAAGATTACGGCAAAACGGTATATGATCCTTGATAACGGCAATATCCTGGAACGGCAGAGACAATATTGCATTAAGCTTGTTGAAGAATTAAATAAATATGATAATTTAATCTTCAATGTTGCCAATGAGCCCTGGTTTGACAATCAGGAACATTTCGGCTTTGCGAATCCACCGCCGCTTGCGACAAAAAAATGGATTGAACGTGTTTCGCAATGGATTGTGGATACCGAAAAATCGCTTCCTAAAACACACATTATTTCTGTGGATTATACTAATGAGGGACAGATTATCCCTGAAGATGAGCTGAACGCATTTTTTAAGAATATTTCCATTTTTAATCACCATTATGATCGTAATGCGCAGTCGGTCAGATTAAATTATACCAGAACAAGCCGGGTCATGTCTTTCAATGAAACTGGGCTGATGCCACCCGTGACTCCCCAATACCGCATACAGGGTTGGAAGTACATATTTTCTGGAGGTGCATTATATAACAACCTGGATTTTACTTTTCAGGTTGGTCATGAAGATGGCTCTGGCGGTACAGCTTTTACTTGTGAATGGTACAATGGCTGTACAGATCAGAATATGAAATATCAATTAGCGGCATTACTCAAATTTATGAACACGATAAATTTCATTAAAATGAAACCTGATTACCAGACTGTGGCATTAAATTACGGTGATGAAAATATCTATCCACTGGTCTGGGAAGGACATGAGTATGCAGTTTATTTTGAAGGCGGATCAAAAGCAAAAATCAAACTTCATGTCCCAGCCGGAAACTGGCAGGTCAGATGGATTAATCCATCAGATTTAGAAGAGCTATCTGCAGAAATAGTCGAACTCCAGCAAGGCTCACTCGATTTACTCGGTCCAAATTATGAGGAAGATGTTTTGCTCTATGTTTATTTAGCAAATCTTAAATAAATAAAAAGGAATGTCATGAAACGATACCAGGCTATAAATTTCTATTTATTGGTTTTGTTAGTTTTTATCTCTGGATTAAATAATATTTATGCTCAGACATATAATTTGACTTACACGGGCAAGTATTTAAGTAATCTCAGGATTCCAATCGGTGGTATTGGCACCGGGAATATTCTCCTTGGCGGTCGTGGTCAATTTGAAGCCATCGAAATTATGAATCGCCCGAACCGTGAACAGAGACCCGCCTATACTTTTTTTTCGATCTATACAGAAAAATCCAATGGTGCAAATTCTGCCAAAATTTTAGAACGGGAGCTTTTACCACCTTATGACGATGTATCTTCCCGATATTTGAACGGTCTTCCCCGATTCAGAGAGGTAGAGTGTTTTGTTCCTTACCCTTTTGTCTATCATACGTTTTACGATAAAAATATTCCTGTTGCAGTTCAGCTTGAAACATACAATCCACTGATCCCCCTGAATTCGGATGACAGTGGTATTCCTATTGTCGTATTTAACTGGAATATAAGGAATCCTACCTCAGAACGCATAAAAGTTTCAATTGCCTTCAATTTCCGAAATCCGATTGTTAGCCCGGATAGAATAAATGAAGTTTATCAGTCAGAAAAATTCTATGGGATTCGTATGTATTCTTCGGATGATAAGGATATCAATCAGAGGGGAGAAATAATAATCGGTACACCATCGCCTGTATCAGCGTTGCAGACGCATTGGTATAAAGGATCCTGGCAAGATCATGCTCAAAAATATTGGGATGATTTCAGTGATGATGGTATACTTACAAATGTTACAGAAACGGATACGGTAAAGAGTTCAAACGGTGTCGCATCGGTACTGGTAACCAATGAACTTGGACCAAACCAAAGCGTAAATATCTCCTTCTATTTAACCTGGTACTTTGCGTTGCGTACCTATAGTATAGGTGAAACTTTGGGCAGAGAGGAAGCCACAAATAAGCCTTTTCGTAATTACTATGCCACATTATTTAGATCGGCTGAGGATGCATTGGAATATTATCAAAATAAAGAAGCACAACTTTATAACTTAAGCAAAACCTTTTCCAATTTGATTATGCAATCCACCTATCCATCCTGTATCAAAGAAGCAGCGATTTCCCAATTGTCCAGCTTGAAAACCCAGTTGTTGAATAGAATGGAAGTTGGAACAACTCACGGATTCGAAGGAGTGTTACATACCGGATGGTGTTGTCCGGGTACCTGCACCCATGTTTACAACTATGAGCAGACCATTGCCTCGATTTTTCCTTCTATTGAACGAAGCATGCGGGAAGTGGAGTTTCTTCATAATACGGAGGAAAATGGTTTTCAGCATTTTCGGGCCGTGTTCCCATTAGGTGACTATTTTTTCGATGGTCCTGCGGCAGCCGACGGACAGATGGGGAGCATCGTACGCGTATATCGTGAATGGAAGTACACTGGTGATAGAGTTTGGCTTAAAAAATTATGGCCAAAGGTGAAATCGACGCTTGAATTTGCTTGGTCAACAGAGAATGAATATCGATGGGATATTAATAAAAGCGGGTTATTATCTGGCAGGCAGCATAATACGTATGATATTGATTTCTATGATATAAATCCAATGACTTCTGGTCTTTATCTGGCTGCTTTAAAAGCCTGCTCAGAGATGGCTGGGAGTCTCGGTGATGTTGAGGCCTGTAGTTTATATACTGAAATTTATCAGCGAGGTGTAAAAAACTTTCAAGAGAAGTTGTGGAATGGAGAATATTTTTTTCAGCCGAATTTGGAAAAGTATAAATCCGAATGGAAAGAAATAAAATATCAGTTTGGCAACGGCTGTCTGAGCGATCAACTTTTGGGACAGTATCTGGCGGATATTTCAGGATTAGGCAAAGTTATTGATCCTGATAAAATAAAATCAGCCCTTTCAGCCATACACAAATATAATTTTCTGAAAGAGGTCAGGACACAACTTAATACACAGCGGGTTTATGCACACAATGACGAGTCAGGTCTCGCTTTGTGCAGTTGGCCGCATGGAAATAAACCTGACCTTCCTTTTGTATATGCATACGAAATCTGGACCGGCGTTGAATACCAGGTAGCTGCCACAATGATTTATAACAATTTAATTTCTGAAGGATTGGAAATTGTGAAAGCGGTACAAGACAGACACGATGGTTACAAACGCAATCCCTTCGAGCACAATGAATCCGGCTGGCATTATGCAAGAGCCATGTCGAGTTGGTCGCTTATTTTGGCGCTTTCAGGATTTGAATATGATGGCGTAGAAAAAGGCATGTTTTTCACTCCGAAGATAAATCAAAGCGAATTTAAAACATTCTGGTCATGTAGTTCAGCATGGGGTGGGTTGGAGATCAAAGATGATACTGTAACTCTTTTTGTAGATTACGGGTGTCTGGAGCTGCTTAATTTTGGTATAAAAACAATATCGGAAATGAAGCCTGAAATTAGTGCCAGTTCGTTTAAGTGGCGTTACAGAAAAGGAAATCCTTCAATTATTGAATTTGCGAAACCTTTAATATTGAAAAGAGGAGAAAAAATTATATTCAGTAAATAAAAGATATACATTCATTACCATTTTATTACTCGTATTTTTTATTGTCCTGTCAGGTAAGGCTTATACTCAAAAATACAAGGCGGATTGGGAAAGCTTGAATGAAAGGCCAATGCCACAGTGGTTTTCAGACGCCAAATTTGAAATCTTTATCCATTGGGGATTGTACTCCGTGCCGGCTTATCGCTCGTCGATGAATGGGGATTAGAAGGGCATTTATGTGGAGTGGTACGCTCCTGATGTAATGTATAAGCCCTGGCGAAATAATAATTTTCATGTCAAAAATTCT
>JABAOH010149321.1_pt1 | contig 30636 bp, 26 predicted proteins | sample 7062181 | NCBI WGS metagenome assembly JABAOH01 (sample SAMN14538630, study PRJNA623070) | marine sediment metagenome | biome: marine biome [ENVO:00000428]; feature: marine pelagic biome [ENVO:01000023]; material: deep marine sediment [ENVO:00002113]; isolation source: pool of 5 deep marine...
CACCAGCACGACGAAGAGCACCATACCGGAGCCGCCGCCCACGACGTGGTGTCGTAGCTCCCGCAGCTGGCGCCGGCCGCGGGCGGTGGGGCTGTCGGGAAAGCGCGCCACTCCGTGCTCGTCGAGGAGGGTGACGCCCTTCACCTCCACGACCGTGGCGCCCACCGAGAAGTCGGCGCGCCCCCTGCCGAAGGAAGGCTCCGCCACCACCGCGCCGCTGAGACCTTCAATGGCACCGACCCCCAGGGCGGCCGCCACCAGCCGATTGGGGAGGAGGGAGTCGATCGGTACCCAACCGCCCAGCCCGCGTACCAGATGCACGGTTCCCCACGTCCGGTAACGCTCCGGGGTGCGCCACGGGGTCACCCGGACCGTGGCGCCGGGCCGCAGCAGCTCCCGCATGCGACCGGGCCCCGGCACTCGCACCGTGCGCTCCGCTCCCCCCACCTCGGCATCGCCATGGAATCGGGAACGGCGCCGCAGCCAGCGGCCCGGAATGGTGGGCGGCAGCGGAACTGCCGGCGGGATCACGCCGAGGCCCGGCGGAGACGCCCTCGCGCCGGCAGCGCCACCTGCTCGACGAACGCCTCCAGCTGGCGGAGGTTGCGCACCTCGAATACCCCATCGCAGTGACGCGCGTAGGAGCCCATCACCGAGTCCCCGGTGTCCCAGTACGCCCGGGGCTCCGGGTTGAGCCAGTAGACGGCCCGGGCGGTTGCGGCGACGGCCTCCAGGATCTCCGATCGGCCGTCCCGGTAGTTGTTGCGGGCGTCCCCACACACGATCACCGTCGAACGAGGCGTGAGGTCGCCGCCATAACGATTCCAGAACTGCTCCAACGAGTTCCCGTAATCGGAGTGACCGTCGAGCCACACCACCTCAGCCTCCCGGGCGATGCGGTCCAGCGCCTGGGCGAAGTCGGCCCCGGCCTCCATGAAGGGTGTGACCTCGTCGAGGGCGTCGATGAAGACAAAAGAGCGCAGCTTGGAGAACTGGGTCGACATGGCGTACACGAACTGCATGGTGAAGCGCGCGAAGGTGGCCATGGAGCCGGAGATGTCGCTGAGCAGGAAGATCTCCGGCTTCACCGGTCGCGGGGCACGGAACTGGGGCTCCATCGGCACTCCCCCGGTGGAGAGGGAGCGGCGCACCGTTCGCCGGAAGTCGAGGCGACCGGTCCGCTTGCGCTTGCGTCGTTGCGCCAGACGCGCCGCCAGCTTGCGGGTGAGGGGATGGATGATCTGCTCGATGTGGGCGAGGTCGACACGGGTTGCGTGCATCAGGTCGATGTCCTCCAGAAGCGGCTTGCGAAGAGTGCGCGCCACCGCCTCCCGGCCCCTATCGGCCACCAGTCGCCGCCGGATCTCCGCCCGGATCTCCTCACGTAGCTCGGCGATCCGCCCCTCCAGCTCCTCTCGCAGCAGCCGCTGTTGCAACGGGCTGAGGTCATCCCCCCGCGCCTCCTCGAGCAACCGCTGTAGCAGGCCCTCGACGTCGAGCTGCCGCAGCGTGCGATACAGGTAGTAGGTACCTCCAACGGGCCGTCCCGGCTGCAGTCCGGCGAGCCGGTCCACCGCTTGCCGGGCCACTGCCCGCAGCATCCCGGTGTCGTTGCGCTGCAAGGCGCGGTACAGCGCCTCCAGCAGCGCTTCCAGGTCGGCATCGCCGCCCCCTCCGCCGCGGGCCGCGCCAGGCGGGCCTCCTTCGGGCCGGACATCAGGTGCCGGCGAGGGCAGCTCCTCCGGGGGCGGCAAGCGGTGCAGGGCGAAGTAGACCTCGAAGGCGGTATCGAATGCCTCGTAGTGACGGGCGTTCTTCACCAAGGTCGCCCCCAGTGCCGCCTTGAAGGCGGCGCGCTCGGAGAGATCGGTGTGGCGGAGAGCTTCCATGGCGTCGATCGCCTCCACCATCGACACCGGGATCCCGGCGGCGCGCAGCTCCTGGATGAAACCGGTGAGCACGTCGAGGAGCATCAGGCTCCCTCCGCCTGCACCTCCAGGTCGCGACCGACCCGATCGATGTCCGTCTGGTACTTGAGCAGCACGTGCAAGGTATCTCCGACGGTGTCGGCGTCGACGTCGCCCACCCCGAGCTCGAGCAGGGTGCGCGCCCAGTCGATCGATTCCGACACCGAGGGTGGCTTCTTCAGGTCGAAGTTGCGCACGCTACGCACGATCCGGGCCACCTGGTCGGCGAGATCGACACCCAGACCGTCGACGCGGGCGAGCAGGATCTCCTTCTCGCGCTCCACCGTGGGGTAGTCGATGTGGAGGAACAGGCAACGCCGCTTGAGGGCCTCCGACAGTTCCCGGGTGTTGTTGGAGGTGAGGACCACCATCGGCCGGCTGGAGGCTGTGATGGTTCCCAGCTCGGGCACCGAGACCTGGAAGTCGGACAGGACCTCCAGCAACAACGCTTCCGTCTCCACCTCGACACGGTCCACCTCGTCGATCAGCAGCACCACCGGCTGCTCGCTGCGGATAGCTTCCAGCAAGGGCCGCGCCAGCAGGAAGCCCTCCGAGAAGATGTCCTCTTCGAGCTCGCTCCACTGCCGGCCCTGGTCGGCCTGGATGCGCAGCAGCTGCTTCTTGTAGTTCCACTCGTACAGAGCCTTCGACTCGTCGAGGCCCTCGTAGCACTGCAGTCGAATGAGGCGCCGCGCATACGCCCCCGCCAGCGACTTGGCGAGCTCGGTCTTGCCCACGCCGGCGGGCCCCTCCACCAGAATGGGCTTTCCGAGGCGCTCGGCCAGATACACCACCTGCGCGATGCGCTCGTCGGCCAGATAATCGACCTCCCGGAGGGCCTGTCGCACCTCGGCGGGAGCGGCAAAAGCCACGACGTCAGCCTCGAACCTGGCCGTCGCCGTAGAGCACGTAGCGCTCCGAGGTGAGCGCCTCGAGGCCCATCGGGCCCCGCACGTGCAGCTTCTGCGTCGAGATGCCGATCTCGGCGCCGAAGCCGAACTCCTCGCCGTCGGTGAACCGAGTGGAGGCGTTCACCACCATCACCGCGGCGTCGATGCTGCGCACGAACTCCTGGGCGGCGGGAAGGCTCTCGGTGACTATGGCCTCGGTATGGCCGGTTCCGTAGCTGCGAATGTGGCCAATCGCCGCTTCCAAGGTGGGAACCACCCTCACCGCCATGACGAGGTCGAGGAACTCGGTTGCCCAGTCTTCCTCCTTGGCCGCTGCCATGTCCGGCACCAGGCGACGTGCCGCTTCGTCCCCCCGCAGCTCCACGCCCGCAGCCAGCAGTTGCTCGCAGACTTTGGGCAGGAACTCGCCGGCCATGTCCTCGTGGACCAGCAACGTCTCGGCGGCGTTGCACACACCGGGGCGCTGCACCTTGGCGTTGAGCACGATATCGGCTGCCTTCGCGGGATCGGCGGCGGCGTCGACGTACACGTGGCAGTTGCCGGCCCCGTCGATCACCACCGGGACGGTGGCGTTGGCTTCCACTGCGGCGATCAGGCTGGGGCCGCCACGCGGCACCAGCAGATCGACCCACTCTCGGGCCTGCATGAGCGCCTGGGCACCTTCCCGCGAGGTGTCCTGCAGCACCTGCAATCCGTCGGCGGGCACCCCCTGCTCGTCCAACGCGGACCGCAGCATCTCGCCGATGGCGGTGTTGGACCGCAACGCGTACGAGGAGCCTCGCAGGATCACTGCATTTCCCGACTTGATGCACAGCCCGGCAGCATCGGCGGTCACGTTGGGACGCGCCTCGTAGATGACGGCCACCACTCCCAGCGGCACGCGGACTCGCTGCAAACGAATGCCGTTGTGCAGCATCCACCCGCCCGTCACCTGGCCTACCGGGTCGGGAAGAGCGGCCACGCTGCGCAGACCTTCCGCCATGGCTCCCAGGCGCCCCGGATCGAGCGCGAGGCGGTCGAGGAGAGCACCGGAGATGCCCTGGCCGCGAGCCTGCTCGACATCGGCGTCGTTAGCGGCCAGGACGACCTCGGAGCCCGTTTCTACCTTCTCCGCCATGGCGCGGAGCACAGCACTCTTGTGGTCGCTGGTCAGCAGAGCCAGCGCCTGCGCCGCCCGGCGCGCCTTTTGCCCGATGTCGGTGATCATCTGCTGGAGTGTACCGGCGGGAATAGGTCAACCCGTGCCCGGCCGCTAGCCTGACAGTCCGTTTCGCAAGGCTCCCCAAGGAAGTCATGAGAATCGTCATCGTCGGCTCGGGCGCGGTGGGCTCCTACCTGGCCGAGCGTCTCTCCACCGAAGGACAGGACGTCGTCGTCATCGAGCACGACGCGCGCCGCGCAGCCGAGGTACAGGAAACGATTGACGCGCTGGTCATCACCGGCAACGGTGCCAGCGCCTCCGTGCTCAAGGAAGCGGGTGTCGACAGGGCCGACCTGCTGATAGCAGTGTCCGACAACGACGGCGCCAACCTGCTCGCCTGCCACGCCGGTACCATCTTGGGCGTCAAGCGGACCATCGCCCGAGTCGAGGACCCCGGATTGCGCGCCGGTCTGCCCGGCCTCGGCGTCGATCTCGTCATCGATCCCGGTGAGAGCGCCGCTGCGGAGCTCGTGCTCCTGATGCGCCAGAGCGGCGTCTCCGATTTCATCGAGTTTGCCGAGGGCCGCCTGGTGCTGGTTGGGGGCCTGGTGCAGCCCGGTGCTCCCCTGGCCCATCGGCGGCTGAGCGAGCTCCGCGCCGAGGTGGCCGATTTGGAGTGGGTCGTGGCCGCGGTGGTACGCAACGGCGACACCATCGTCGCCCGCGGTGACACCACGATCTTGCCCGACGACCACGTGCTGATCATGGTGACCACGCCGCAAGTGGACCGGGGAACCGAGCTGATCGGGCTCGCTCCGCAGAGCATCAAGAGGGTGATCATCCTCGGCGGGACCAGGGTGGCCGAGCTCACCACCGACCTCATGCTGGAGCAAGGGTTCGAGGTGGCGGTGGTCGACCGCGACGGCGCCCGCTGCCGGGCGATTGCCGAACGGCACGCTCGAACCCTGGTGATATGTGGTGATCCCACCGATCCGGAGGTGTTGGGTCAGCTGGGCTTGTCGGACCGGGACGCGGTGCTCGCGCTGAGCGGATGGGACGAGGTCAACATCCTCAGCTGCTTGGTTGCCAAGGCGCTCGGCGCCGCTACGACTGTGTCGCGCTTCAACCGCATCACCTACGTCAGCCTGCTGGCGGGAGTCGGCATCGATGCCACGGTGTCGAGCCGGCTCGCCGCGGCCAACTCCATCCTGCGCTTCGTGCGGCGGGGTCGCATCTACTCGGTGGCCACCTTCAAGGACACAGATGCCGAGGCCATGGAGATCGAGGTAGCGGGCGACAGTAAGGCGGTGGGGATGTCGCTGCGCGAGCTGCCCCTGGCCCGCGGCGCGGTGATCGGTGGGATCCTTCGCAACGGAGAGGTATTCGTGCCCACGGGCGCCACCGTGATTCGGCCGCAGGATCACCTCATCCTCTTCGCCCTCCCCGAGGCGATCCACGACGTGGAGAGCCTGTTCGGGGCGTGAGCAGAGGAGCGCACGTGGGTCGCGGGGATCGGGGGAAGCCGCACGAGGGATCTCCGCAATGACACGGCGCCTGGCGTACATCATCGGGGCGGTGGTGGCGGCTTCCGGGCTGGCGATGCTACCTGCCGCGTTGACCGCGATGCTCTACCGGGAGTGGGGTGATGCACTGGGCATCCTCGGCGCCGCCGCCATCACCATGGCGGCCGGTCTGGCGGGATGGCGAGCGTGGGGACGCGCCGGCGAGCTGACCACGCGCGAAGGATTTGCGGCGGTCGGTCTGGCGTGGTTCGTGATGGCCTTGTTCGGCACGCTCCCCTACCTCTTGACCGGCGCCATCACCAGCCCCACCGACGCCTTTTTCGAGACGGCCGCCGGCTTCACCACCACCGGATCCTCCGTCGTGCCCGACCCTTCGCTGCTCTCGCACGGGGTCCTCATCTGGCGGGCGAGCACCCAGTGGCTGGGCGGTATGGGCGTCATCGTGCTCTCGGTCGCGGTGCTGCCCCTGCTGGGTGTGGGAGGAGCACAGCTGGCGAGAGCCGAGTCGCCCGGCCCGCAGTTGGACCGGCTCACCCCTCGCTTCCGGGAAACCGCCAAGCGGCTGTGGCTGGTCTACGTGGGCTTCACCGCAGCCGAGGTGCTGCTGCTGGCGCTGGGGGATATGAGCCTGTTCCAGGCCGTGGCTCACGCTTTCACCACCATGTCCACCGGCGGCTTCGGCACCGAGGCCACCTCGCTGGGTGGGTTCAGCCCCTACACCCAGTGGGTGGTCATCTTCTTCATGCTGGCGGCGGGGGCGTCGTTCGCCCTCCACTTCCGGGGCCTGCGACGGCCGCTCGAATACACCCGGCACGCCGAGTTTCGCCTCTACGTCGTCCTCTGGCTGCTGGCAGTCGGCGTCGTGGCGGGCGGCATCTGGGCCTCAGCCGGCCCCGAGTCGGTGGTCCGAGACGCCGCGTTCACCGCCACCTCCATCATCACCACCACCGGCTACGTCACGGCCGACTTCGGCTCGTGGAGCTCGGCCCTCCAGATCTTCGTCGTCGGCCTCATGTTCTTGGGCGGCATGGCCGGATCCACCGCCGGCAGCGTGAAGACCTTCCGGCTGGGAGTGCTCGCCAAATCGGCAGCGACCGATCTGCGGCGCCTGGTGCACCCGCGCGGTGTGTTCGTGACCCGCTTCGGCGCCGACCCGGTGCCCGATCCAATAGTTCGCGCGGTGCAGTCGTTCTTCCTGTTCTACATGTTCCTATTCATGACCGGCACCTTCCTCATGGGGGTCATCGAGTCGAGGCTGGAAGCAGGCCTCGACCTGGTGACCTCCGCGTCCGCGGTGGCCTCGGCGCTGGGGAACATCGGCCCTGGGTTGGGCGCGGTGGGGCCCACTGCCAACTTCGCCGCGGTGCCCCTGCCCGGTAAATGGCTGCTGGCGTCGCTGATGATCGTCGGCAGGCTGGAGGTGTTCCCGGTGCTGCTGCTCTTCACCCGGGGCCTCTGGAAGCGCTGAGCCGACGCCCGGACGGCCCGCTCCGCGGCCTGCCCACAACGCCGGAGGTCGGCTTCCCGCTATCTATCATTTGGGGGTTGTCCAAGAGAACGGAGCGAGGTGCACATCGTCATCGCGGGATGCGGCCGGGTCGGCGGCAGCTTGGCGATGTCGTTGGCCGACGCCGGCCAGGACGTCACCGTCATCGACGATCGCGAGGAGGCGCTGGACAACCTGGGGAAGTCCTTCAACGGCGCCACGGTCTTCGGTGAGGCTTACGACGTCGACACCCTGATCAAGGCGGGTATCAAGGTCGCCGACGTGTTCGTGGCGGTCACGGACTCGGACAACGCCAACCTCATGGCGGTCGAGGTCGCCAAGGAGGTCTTCGAGGTTCCCCGCACCATCGCCCGTCTCTACGACCCCGCCCGCGAGCATTCCTACCGGGCGCTCAACATCACCCACGTGACCGGGACCAAGCTCATCGCCAACGTCATCTTCGAGCAGATCATGGAGGAGGAGTTCGCCTATCACGTCACGTTCCCGGCTGGCGACGTCGAGATCGTCGAGTTCGAGTTGGGCGACCAAGCCGAGGGAATGACCGTGGGCGACCTCCAAGTGCGGGACCAGCTGCGGGTGGCTGCGGTGCACCGCGGCACCCGCAGCTTGATTCCCTCCGATGACTTGTCACTGCGGAAGGGAGATCTGGTCGTGGCCGCCGCCCGGCTCGGCGTGCGCGACAAAGTGGAACGCTACCTTGCCCCCGGCGAGGGATCCTGATGCGAATCCTCATCGTCGGCGGTGGGAAGATCGGCGGCTACCTGGCCAAAGAGCTGCGCACGGAGGGCCACACCGTGGCCGTCATCGAGATCGACCCCGCTCACGCCCGCCGGGTGAGCGAGGACACAGAAGCGCTGGTGCTCGTAGGAGACGGCACCGACGTTCGCATGCTGGAGGAAGCCGAGGTGGACCGTTGCGACTTCCTGCTGGCGGTGACCGGTCGCGACGAGGACAACCTCGTTGCCTGTCAGCTCGCCCGCGTGGCCTTCGAGGTGGAGAACGTGCTCGCCCGCCTCAACGATCCCCGCAACCGGCGGACCTTCGATGCACTGCGCGTGCCGGTGGTGAGCGTCACCGACTTGATCGCGCAGGTGATCAGCCGCGAGGTGGACTTGAGCGACCTGGTACGAGTGGCACTGCTGGGTCGGGGAGAGGTCAGCATCCTCGAGGTGGAGATCCCGGAATCCCTCCCGCCTCGCGCGGTGTCCCGCATCAACCTGCCCCGCTCAGGCGTGCTCGTCGCGGTGCGTCGCAACGGCGGGGTGCTGGTGCCGGGAGCGGACACCGAGCTGCAGTCCGGTGACCGAGTGCTGGCGGTGACGTTGGTGGAGCTGGAGGACGAGGTACGCGACGCGCTCACCAAGCCTGAGCTCGACCGCGCCGCAGAACATCCCGCCGGCCGTCTCGCCACCGCAAGCCGCGCTCCGGAAACAGTGCTCGAGGAGGAAACGGGCCAGTGACCGCCGATCCGGTACTCCGGTAGGCCGCGGTGGCGGGGCGCCGCAGAAAGATCGTGCACGATGTTGCGGGCGGGGTACTGGGGGTGCTCATCGAAGCTGCCGTCCTGCTGGCCCTGGCCGCCGTTGCCATCATCGTCGCGATGGTCGTGAGCCTCATCGGCTGACATGCTGCTTCGACCCACCGGCGAGGACTTCCAGCTCATCGGCTTCTACCTCGGGCGGGTCCTCAACGTGGTGGCGTTGGCCGGCACCGTCCCGCTGGCGTGGGCGCTGCTGGCGCGGGAGTGGGCCCCGGCATCGGCCTTTCTCCTCATGGTGGGTGTCACCGCTCTGCTGGGGAGCGCAGCCGGGTACCTGAAGCCGCAACGCGACGCCCTCGACTGGAGCCACGGGATGGTGGTCGTGGCGCTCATCTGGCTCATCGTGCCCGTTCTGGGGTCGATCCCCCTGTGGCTGAGCGGGCACTACGGCAGTCCGCTGGATGCCTACTTCGACGCTATGAGCGGCATCACCACCACGGGACTGGCGCTGATCCAGGACCTCGATCACCTCCCGGCGTCGATGAACATATGGCGGCACTTGCTCCACTTCCTCGGCGGCCAGGGCATCGTGCTGGCAGCGCTGACCTTCTTCGCCGGGAGGGGTGTGCTGGCCCTCTACCACGGGGAGGCGCGCGACGAGCGGATCTTCCCCAGCGTCGCCTCGACCGCCCGGTTCATATGGTGGGTGAGCCTCTTCCACGCCGCAGTGGGAGTGACCGCGCTGTGGAGCGTGGCCGTGGTCGAACTGGGCTTCCGTCCCGACCGCGCCCTGCTGCACGCGCTCACCATCTTCATGGCCGCTTTCGACACCGGCGGGTTCTCTCCGCAGAGCACCAGCCTCGCCTACTACCACTCAGCGCTCTTCGAGATCGTGACCGGGGTGCTGATGCTGGCCGGGGCGCTCAGCTTCGGGCTCCACTATGCGCTGTGGCGAGGGCCGCGCAACGTGCTGCGCAACCTGGAGACCCGCACCATCCTCACCACGTTTCTGGCGACCCTCGTCGTCACCATCATCGGGTTGAACGTCGTCGGCGCGTACACCGACGGGGCTTCCCTCGCCCGGCAGGGTTTCTTTCAGCTGCTGTCCGCCCACACCGGTACCGGCTTCTCCACTATCTCCAGTCTCGACCTCGCCCGGTGGAGCGCCCTGGCGTTCGTCGGCATGACCACCGCCATGGCACTCGGCGGCATGGCCTCCTCGACGGCCGGGGGGATCAAGGCCTTGCGCATCGGGCTCACCGTCAGGGCGCTGGGGAACACCATCAAGGAGGTGTTGCTGCCCGAGCATTCGGTCATCTCCGACACGTACTGGCAAAGCGGCCCGAAGACGCTTACCCCCAGGCTGACCCAGTCGGTGATGGCAGTCTCCCTGCTCTACGTGGGGCTCTACCTGTTCGGAGCCGCCGTAGGGGTTGCCTACGGCTACCCGCTGGGCCCGATGCTGTTCGAGTCGGTCAGCGCCGCCGCCAACGTGGGGCTCTCCGTGGGTATCACCGACCCGGTCACCATGCCGGCGTTGCTCAAGGGTGTCTTCATCCTGCAGATGTGGGCCGGCCGCCTCGAGTTCGTCGCCGGGTTCGCACTGATGGGCTTCTTCGTCTCATGGCTGGTGGGGGAATGAGGAGGATCCTCTGCTCCATGACGCTGCTCGGGCTGGTGATGGCCGCCGCCGCCCCGGCGCTGGCGGTCACCACCGAAGAACTGGACGCAGACCCTGAGGCCTGGGATGGACGTGAGGTGAGCGTGGAAGGGGAACTCGTCGGCGACTTCGGACGACGCGAGGATGCGGTCTGGGTTCAGCTCAACGACGATCCCTACACCCGCCGCCCCCTGCTCGAGAGCGGAGAGCCGGCCGGCGCCAACCGCGGCATCGCAGTCCGCATCCCGAGGCCGATCTTCGAAGCAGCGCTGCGAGACGCCGCTCCCGGGAGTTACCAGTGGCGGGGACCGCTGGTGCGTGTGACCGGCACCTTCAAGTACCACGATCCGGCACGGTCCGGAGAAACCTACCTGGATGCTCTTGCGCTCGACCTGCTCGAGCCGGGGCGTGAGCTGCCGGAGGCGAACCGGGCATGGGCGGCCTGGGCCGGCGCGGTGCTGCTGCTGGCCACCGCTGCCGTACTCATAGACCAGCGCCGGCAGCGCACCGAAACGCTCCACTGATCCTTCAAGGGCGGGCTACGAGCACCACCAGGTCGTCGCGATGGATGACCTCGGAGTCCTCGCCATCGACTGTGCGGCGACCCTGCCGGCGGCGGGCGACGGCGGCGGTCACTCGGCTGAGGCCCTTGGCCACCAGCTCCCCATCGGGACCGAGCACCTCGACGGCGGCACCGGCGGGGAACTCTCCTTCGACGCCGGTGACCCCCACCGCCAGTAGCGATCGGCCGGCGTCTCGCAGGGCGCGCACCGCGCCCTCGTCGACCATGATCCGGCCCTCGGAGGGCTGGCCGAACGCGATCCACAGCTTGCGGGAGGACAGCCGGGTCGGATGCGGCTCGACCCAAGTCCCGACGGCCTCGCCGGCGACGGCCCGCTTCAGCACGTCGGGCTCGCCGGCCCGAGCGACGACGGTGGGGATACCCGACCAGGCGGCCATGCGGGCCGCCGCCACCTTGGTGGCGACTCCCCCGGACCCGAGCGGTCCCGAGGAGCCCTTGGCAACTTCGTCGAGCACCTCGTCGGTGTGGCGTACCGCCGACAGCAGCTCGGCGTCGTCTTCGAGGCGGGGATCGCCGGAGTAGAGGCCCGGAGTGTCCGTGAGGATGACCAACATCGCGGCCCCCACCAGGTGGGACACGAGCGCCGCCAACCGGTCGTTGTCCCCCAACCGCAGTTCCTCCACCACGACCGTGTCGTTCTCGTTGACGACCGGCACCACCCCTTGACCGAGCATCCGGTCCAGAGCCTGCCTGGCATTGAGGTACTGCTCCCGGTTGGCAAGGATGTCCTTGGTGAGCAGCACCTGACCGGTGACGAGCCCCCGCGCGCTGAAGCGGCTGGTGTAGTGCTCCATCAGCCGGCTCTGGCCAACTGCAGCGGCCACCTGGAGGGAGGGCAGATCCCCCGGTCGTGCCGTCAGCCCCAGAGCCGGGAGGCCAGCCGCTACCGCGCCCGAACTGACCAGCACCGTGGGGTTGCCTCGCTGCCAAGCTGCCGCAACCTGGTCGACGACCAGCCCCAGGGCCGCGGGGTCGAGCATCCCCGCAGCTCCGGTGAGGCTAGAAGAGCCGACTTTGACCACCACCCTCGCTCCCGCCGCCACGGCGCGCCGGCCGCTCACTCTTCCTCCGTGTCCGGCTCTCCGGCCGCTACTTCGATCTCGTCGAACTCGAACACCAGATCCCCGATGCGCACCTCGTCGCCGGGCCGGGCCCCGGCGGCTCGCAGCGCCTGATCCACACCCAGCGCCGCGAGGCGCCGGGCGGCGAAGTCCGCGGCGCCGGGGGCGGTGAGATCGGCGAGAGCTACCGCCCGCCGGGCTTCCCGGCCCTCCACCACCCATCCTGCGCCGCTACGAGCGATGCTGAATCCGGACTCAACGGGACGGTGGAGAATGAAGCCCTCACGCGGCGGTGCCTCGCGCGCCGCCTTCTCCACCGCGTCGGCCACCGCGTGCAGCAGTTCGGGGACCCCGTCGCCGGTGACCGCAGAGATCTCATAGACCACCTGCTCGTCTACTGCGGCCCGCAGCGCCTCGGCGGCGGCTGAGGAGTCGGGAAGATCCGACTTGTTGACGGCCACCACCCGAGGGCGCTCCACCAACTCCGGCGAGTGGCGCCGTAGTTCCTCGAGGAGCACCCGGTACTGCTGCTCCAGGCCCGCCTCTTGCAGCGGGGAGGGATCCAGCAGCACTACCAGGGCACGCGCCCGCTCTACGTGACGCAGGAACTCGTGTCCCAACCCCTTTCCTTGGGCGGCGCCCTCGATGAGGCCGGGGATGTCGGCCATCACGAACTCGCGGCCGTCGACGGCCACGACGCCGAGATGAGGCTGTACCGTCGTGAAGGGGTACTCGGCGATCTTGGGCCGGGCCGCAGAAACGGCCGAGATCAGCGTGCTCTTGCCGGCATTGGGAAAACCGATCAGGGCCGCATCGGCCAGCAGCCTGAGCTCCAAGACGAACCACGCAGTGGGGCCGTATTCGCCTTGCTCGCAAAAGGCGGGAGCCCGGTGGGCGGGACCGACGAAGGCGGCGTTGCCGCGGCCGCCACGGCCGCCGTGCAGCACGACGACTCGTTGCCCGGGGAGCACCAGGTCGGCAAGCAACTCTCCGGAGTCGTCGCGGATTGTGGTGCCGGGAGGAACCCCCAGCACCAGGTCGCGGCCTCGCTTGCCGTGACGCAGGTCGCCCTGTCCATGCGTGCCGTCGCGGGCAGCACGGTGAGGCCGGCGCTGATAGCGGAGAAGGGTGGACACTCCGGGATCGGCCTCGAGCACCACATCGCCGCCGGCGCCGCCGCTACCGCCGACGGCCCTGCCCTTGGGCTTGCCCCGCAGCCTCTCGAAGCTCACCACCCCGGCCCCGCCATTGCCGGCACGCAAATGTACGCGAACCCGATCGACGAACACGAGGCGGGTGGGCGTCTCCTAGAGGACGCTCACCAGACGACGACCGTTACGGACCCCGTACTTGACGACCCCCTCCTTGAGGGCGAACAGGGTGTCATCGCCACCGCGGCCGACGTTGCGGCCGGGGTGAATGCGGGTGCCGCGCTGGCGTACCAAGATGGCACCGGCGGTCACGGCCTGGCCGTCGAAGACCTTGGGGCCCAATCGCTGAGCGGCGGAGTCCCGGCCGTTCCTACTGGAGCCTCCGGCTTTCGTCTTGGACATGTCGTCAATCCTCCTGCGGCTTCTTGCGGCGGGCTGGCTTGCGGGCCGCTTCCTTCTTGGCCGCGGCCGGCATTTTGGCGGCGGCGGTGGGCCTCTTGGCCGCGGCCGGTTTCTTGGCGGCGGCGGTGGGCTTCTTGGCCGCAGCCGCCGGCTTCTTGGCGGCCGTCGTCGTCCTGGTTGCCGCAGCCGCCGGCTTCTTGGCGGCCGTCGCCGTCTTGGTTGCCGCAGCCGCCGGCTTCTTGGCGGCCGTCGTCGTCCTGGTTGCCGCAGCCGCCGGCTTCTTGGCGGCCGTCGCCGGCTTCTCGGCGGCCGTCGTCGTCTTGGTTGCCGCCGACGCCGCGGGAAGATCAATAGCGGTCACCTGGATGGTGGTATATCGCTGACGATGGCCCTGCCGGCGGCGGTAGCCGCTCTTGGGTTGGTACTTGAACACGTCGACCTTGGGTCCCATGCTCTCGCCAAGCACCTTGGCACGCACCTTGATCTTGTCCAGCTTGGCACGATCGGCGATGGCCTCCCCGTCCTCGCCCACCACGAACAGCGGGGTGAACTCGACCTCGTCCCCGGCGTGTCTGATCCGCTCGACGTCGAGCAGATCGCCGGGACGCACCTTGGACTGCTTGCCGCCGGCGCGAATGATTGCGTACATGGTTGTTCCTCGAAGAGCCTGGTTACTGTACCCGATCCGGCCCGCTTACCAAGCCTACAGGTCGTTGACGTCGAGGTCCTCGGCGGGAATGCCGTGGGTGACCGCCTCCTCGTGGAGCAGCACGCCGCGGCCCGCACAGGTGGGACACACCTCGGAGAAGGACTCCACCAGGCCCTCGGAGACGTTCTTGCGGGTCATCTCCACCAACCCGAGGTTGGAGACGTCGAATACCTGCGTTCGAGTCCGGTCCTTGGCCAGGGTTTCCCTCAGGCGGCGCAGCACCGCACGACGGTTCTCCTCCGATTCCATGTCGATGAAGTCCATGACGATGATCCCGCCGATGTCCCGCAGCCGTAGCTGCCGGCCAATCTCCTCGGCAGCTTCGAGGTTGTTCTGCAGAACGGTGTCCTCCAGGCTCGAGCTGCCCACGAACTTGCCGGTGTTGACGTCGATGACGGTGAGTGCCTCCGTACGGTCGATCACCAGATGGCCCCCCGAGGGCAGGCCCACCTTGCGTTCGAGGGCCCGCCGCAGCTGGTCCTCTACGTGGAACCGCTCGAAAAGCCCCATGTCATCTTCGTAGAGCTGCACCTTGGGCACCAGATCCGGATCGGTCTCTTTGAGGTAGCCCACCACGATCTCGTACGCTTCCGGGTCGTCAATGAGGACCCGCCGGTAGTCGGGGGTGAACTGCTCCCTGATGACCCGAATCAGTAGATGGGGCTCCTGGTAGACGGCACGGGGAGCGCCGCCCCGGGCGGCCTCCTGCTGGATGCGTTCCCAACCCTCCACGAGCCGCTGGATGTCGGCGCGAAGCTCCTCCTTGGAGGCCGTTTGCGCGGCGGTGCGCACGATCACCCCGTACCCCTCCGGCTTCACCGCGCGGATGATGTCGCGCAACCGGCCCCGCTCCTCGTCGGGGAGGCGGCGGCTGATCCCATGGGCATCGGAGTTGGGCACCAACACCAGGTAGCGGCCGGGTAGCGAGGGCAGCCCGGTGAGGCGAGCCCCTTTGGCGCCCATGGCGTCTCTCACGACCTGTACCAGCACCTCGGCGCCCTCGCGCAGCACTTCCTCGATGCGGGGCCGCCGCCTTCCGAACTGCTCGGGGTCGTAGCGCACGTCGGAGGTGTAAAGGACCCCGTTCTTGGACTGACCGAAGTCGACAAAGGCGGCCTCCATGCCGGGCAGCACGTTGCGCACCACTCCCAGGTAGAGGTTGCCGACCAGCGACTTCTTGTCTACGCGGGCAACGTAGTGCTCCACCAGCAGTGGCCCCTCCAGCACCACGATCTGAGTCTGGTGCGGCAGCACTCGCACCAGCATCTGCTTGCGGGCCGACTCCGGCGCAACGATGATCTCCTCTTCGCGCCGGGCGGCGCGCGTGTCCCTAGCGACGGGACTCGGAGCCGAACCCCGCTGCCGCCTCCGCGTCTCTCGCTTCGACTCGGTCGGGGCGGCGGGAGCCTCTTCCTTCACCCTCCGGATCTCGACGACTTGCCGGCCGATCCGGCGGGATTTGCGCTCCTCGATCACCGTACCGGCGTCCACTGCCTTGCGGACCACCTCCGGTGACCTGCGGCGAAACCACGCCATAGAAGCTCACATCCTTTCTCCACTGGTCGGGGGGCCCGCCGGCCGGCGAGGGACCGCTGGCTAGCCGCCGTGAAACCTGGGTCGGCGGCATCGACCTCGCGGGCGGGCGGGGGCCGCCGCCACCGGGGGGCGCGACGGCCGGTAAGAGAGTGCCACCCACCGGGACCTCAGCGATGCGCTGCCGACGGGGCGCGCTCCTCCCGGTGGAGTGTTTTGGCTCAGCTTCGGAGATCAGCAAGATGGGCACCGAAGCCGAGCGGCGACGGTGCAGAATCCTCACCGTTCTCTCCGTGGCTCGAAGTGACAGCCGCGAACGCGGCGGCCGGTGCAAAGGGTAGCAGGCGCGCGGGGCGACGCCGGCCATCATCGCTTCGTCACAGCTCGAGGCGAGGTTGCTCGGGCTCACCCGGGTGGTAGCAGCGCCGGCACCGCGCCTCATAGGCATCGGTGGCCCCCAGCACCACCAACTCGTCGGACTGGACGGTGCGCTGGGTGAAGGCCGCCGGAGCGCCACAGCGATGACACACCGCCAGCATCTTGGTGACGTACTCGGCATGGGCCGCCAGGGTAGGTATGGGCTCGAAGGGTCGCCCCAGGTAGTCAAGATCGAGCCCGGCGACGATGACCTGCTTTCCGGCCGCTGCCAGCTTCTCGGCGGCGTCGACGAGTCTCCCGTCGAAGAACTGGCCCTCGTCGACCCCGATTACGACCGTAGCGTCCTCGATCTCACGTAGCAGAGCGGCGGCGTCGGCCACCGGTACCGCCTCCACCGCCAAGCTGCTGTGCGACACCACCTGGCGCGCGGCGTAGCGGTCGTCGAGGGCGGGTTTGAACGTCTGCACGGGGATGCGGGCGATCTGGGAGCGGGTCACCCGACGGATCAGCTCCTCGCTCTTGCCCGAGAACATGGGCCCGCAAATGATCTCGATCCAACCCTGGTCACCACGCCGGTACATGGCAGCCCAGCGTAGTCGTGGTGGGGGGACCGCCGGCCGGTGCCTTCAGACGATATAGGTCTCCCCGGGCACTGGGGAACGGCGCCGCCAGATCGAGTGCGCGATCCCCAGCGCGGCCGCCATCGTCAGGAACGAGGAGCCTCCGGCACTGACGAACGGGAGTGGCAGCCCGGTGACCGGCATGATGCCAACCGTCATGCCCACGTTGACGAAGATGTGGAACACGAACATGGCGGCGATGCCGACGGCCACCAGGGCGCCGTATCGGTCCCGGGAAGCGGCGGCGATCACCACCAGCCGCCACACTATGACCCCGAACACCACCAGCACCACGGTGGCACCGAGGAACCCGAATTGCTCGCCGACTGCGGTGAAGATGAAGTCGGTCGACTGTGCCGGGACGTAGTCGAGGTTGGTGAGTGATCCGTTCAGCCAGCCTTTGCCCACGAGCTGGCCGCTGCCGATGGCCAGCTCGCTCTGCAGCTGGTTGTAGCCGGCGCCGCGCGCATCGGCCAAAGGATTGAGGAAGGACTGCAGGCGAGCCACCTGGTAGTCGGCGAGGAGCTGCAGCTTCAAAACCGAGAGCACCCCGGCGGTACCCCCCACGAGCAGCGCAATCAGCTGACGGACGGTGGTACCGGCGGCAAACAGCATCACGACCGCTACGAAGCCGAATACCAGCATCGTGCCGAGGTCGGGCTGGATGAAGATCAGCAACGCCGGAAGCGCGACCACCAGCAGGCCCTGCCAGATCCGCCTCCAGCGCATCCCCTCCTGGCGGGCCGGCGCCAGCACCGCCGCCAGCACCAGGATCACTCCCAATTTGGCGAACTCGGAGGGTTGCAGCTGGAACGGACCGATGGGGATCCAGCGCTGCGCGCCTTGCACCGGGTCACGGGTCAGTACCACCAGCAACAGCAGCAGCGTGGCCCCGTAGATATGGGGTGCGAAGTGGCGGAACTCGCGGTAGTCGACAAAGGAGAAGAGCAAGAAGGCGGCCAGCCCCACCGCGGCGAAGAGCAACTGCCGCTGCATGAGCAGTGCCGCGTCCTGGCCGCGCAGCTCGAGAAGGGGCTGTGAAGCGGAGAAGACCATCAGCACACCCACCGTCGCCAGCACGAGCATGGTCCCGGGCAGCAGCGCATCGGGGCGAGGCCTACGCCGCTCGGTGACCGCTTCTCCCGAGGAGGGTGAGGTGCTGATCGCCATCAGTTGGTCGCCTCCCCGGGACGTACCGGCGTCATCCGCTCTCCCAGGAGGTACTGGAGGATGCGCGCGGCCACCGGCGCCGCCACCTGACCCCCGCTCCCTCCCTCGTCGATCACGACGACCACGACATAGCGCGGTTGATCCATAGGGGCCACCCCCACGAACCAGGCGGTGTTGTCGTGCAACTCCTTGTTGGTCGACTGCGAGGTGCCTGTCTTGCCCCCCACCTGCCAGCGCAGCGAGCCGAAATCGGCGAAGGCGCGGCGGGCAGTGCCCGCAGTGGTCACCCGCACCAGATCCTCCCTGAACCAGGCCACCGTCTCCGGATCGAGATCGATGTCCCGTACCAACACGGGCCGCTGGCGCGTGACCGTGCCGTTGCGAGCCTGGATGCGCTCCACGACGCGGGGCTGCCACAGCTTGCCGCCGTTCACGATGGCCCCGTAGGAGGTGGCCACCTGAAGGGGCGTGGCGAGCATTGCACCCTGGCCCACGGCGAGGTTCATCAGATCCCCTCCCAGCCACGGCGAGGGCAGCTCCAGGCGCCGCGCGTCGAGCCGGGGGTCGTCGTTTTCCGCCCATTCTTCGAAAAGCGCTCGGTCGGGCACGATGCCCCCCGCCTCAAAGGGCAGGTCGATGCCGGTCGGCTCCCCGTAGCCGAGGGCCCGCGCCCATTCCTGGAGAATGTTCTCGTCGACCGCCCCGGTCTTGGAGTCTCTCCAGATCCGCAGCGCCACGCTCCAGAAATAGACGTTGCACGACTGGCTGGTGGCTTCATGGAGATCGACCGCGCCGTGACCCCTGGGATAGGTCCAGTCGCGGTGAACCTGCCGGCTGGCGTCGTCGAACCCGAAGGTGAGGCTGCCGGTGCAGTTGAGCTGGCCGAAGTGGGACTCTGCCTCGGCCGGATAGAGGTTCTCTTCGACGGCCGTCACGTACGTGACCGCCTTGAACGTTGATGCCGGCTGGAACAGGCCTTGCACGGCCAGGTTGTTGAAGGCTTGCGCCTCTCCGAGCTCCTCGAATCGTTCCGAGCTGATCCCTGCCACGAACTCCTGCGGATCGAACGCCGGCTCGGAGACCATGGCGACGATCGAGAAGTCGGTGGCGTCCAGCACCACCACCGCCCCTCGCTGGGTGCGGTTGGCGTACTCGCCGCCGGACTCTTTGAGATCGTTGGACAGCCGTATGCCGGCCGCGAGCGTCTCCTCCACCACCTGCTGGACCCGGGAGTCCAGGGTCAGCCACAGCGTGTTTCCCTGATCGGGCTTCACCTCGCCGGCGAACTCCAAGATCTGGCCGCGAGCGTCGATCCGATGGGCCAGCACACCCGGCTTGCCCTCCAACTCGTCTTCGTACTGGCGTTCTATCCCCGCTTTGCCCACCACGGCTCTGCGGTCCCGTGCCGGGTTCGCGTCGATGTCGTCCTGCGAGGGCTTGCCGACGTGACCGAGCACATGTGCCATCAGCGTGCCCCGCGTGTACACCCGCACCGGCACCATCTCCACCTCGACCCCGGGAAAGTTGGCCGAGTGCAGCCACACGTAGTGGGCCGTGGCCTTGTCGACTTCGGCTAGGTTGAAACGGCCCTGTGGACCGGCGGCCTCAAATGCCGCCTCGATGTCGGCCGCCTGAACGTCGAGCAGCCCGGAGAGCCGCTGCACCAGCTCGGCTTCTTCCTCAGAAGGGACCTGGCGGCGGTCCACCACCAGGGCAGGCTCGAAGGTGCTGGTGGCGAGCAACACACCGTTGCGATCGCGAATGTCTCCCCGCGGTGCGAGCGTGGGGACCGAGTCGATCTGCTGGTCGGCGGCGCGGGCCGCGTACTCCGCGCCTGCCGCCACCTGCACGAACCACAGCCGGGTGAACAGGATGACGAACATCGCGGCAAAGGTGGCCCCCAGCCCGGCCAGCCGCCACCCGAACTTCACAGCAGCGACCTACTGCGGCGGCGGGTCTCCAGAAGCCGGGAGACCACCGGCAACACCACCACGGCAAGGACGAGGTTGTAGAGCGGGATCAGCACCAACCTCCTCACGACGTCGGTGCCCACCAGGGCAGTCTGCCCGAAGAGGGTACCCACCAGGGAGAGCAACGCCACCCCGAGGAAGCTGAGCCCCAGCACGGCCACGGCGGTGGCGATGAAGTTGCCTTCGTAGCGGTGCTGCACCCGCACCGCCACGAAGGCGACCAGGGTGAGCACCAACGCTCGCAGGCCCGCCGGCGTGCTCCCCAACAGATCCACGACCACGCCGCCGGTGAACCCCAGGAAGACACCTTGCTCAGGCTCGAGGAAGGGTAGTGCGGCGATCACGACCAGCAACACGAGGTCGGGCGCCACCCGGAAAGGGCGAACCTGGGCGAAGACCGTCGTCTGCACCAGGACCGCGACCATGAGCAGGAGCAGCGCAATAGCGACTCGGCGGTGGCTCATTCGCCGTCGGTATCCTCGGCCGCCGCGGAGCCGTCTTCCTCGGACCCGGCGGCCGCCGTGCCCGGCTCCTCCGGGAGGGGCCACTGCAGGACCACGACGAACCGCAGCCGCGCCAGATCGACCAGGGGTTGTGCCGACACGATGATCTGCCCCGCCTCCGGCGACGCCCCCTCGAGCACCTTCCCAACCAGAATGCCCTCCGGCGCCGCACTGGAGTTGGACGTGTAGAGGTTGTCCCCTTCCCGCACGGGACGGTCCGCATCGATGATGTTGAGCTCCATCACGGTCTCGTTGCCCCGCCCGTGCAGCACACCCACCTGCTCGCCGATGGTCACCTCTGTGGCCTCCTGGAAAGCGACGAGCGGCACGACGGTCGCTTGGTTCTCAGATACGTCCCGCACGCGTCCCACCAGGATCCCCTGGCTGTCGACGACCGGGTTGCCGGCGAATACGCCGTCGGCAACGCCCTTGTCGATATTGAAGCTGGTGTCGAAGCTATCCACCCCGGCGAACACCGCCGCGGGGATACGACCCACGTCGTTCCGGATCAGACGCAGGTTGACGATCGCCTGCAGATCGGCCAGCTGCTGTTGGAGAATCGCCACCCGGTCGAGTTCGGCCTGGACTTCCTCCAGCTGTTGGCGGAGCCGGGCGTTCTCGTCCCGCAGTCCGGCCAGATCGACCAACCCGCCGACGAAGTCGACCACCGGGGTGATGACCCGCGTTGCCACCTTCTGGAAAGGGGCGAAGATGGACTGGGTCCCCTCGCGCAGCGTGCCCGCCACTCCCTCCCCGGACGACCGAATATCGAAGGTCATCAGCAGGAAGGAGAGAACTACCAGAGCGACGACGACGGCGGTGGCGCGGTCCTGGCGCCCGAACGCCCTCACGGCTCCGCCCTCGAAGCAGGAGCGCGGCCGGCACCGGCCGGGGCAAGATCACCCATCGGTCACCGCCTTCAGAGCCGACTCGAGGAGACCAGCACCCCTGATAGCACGTCGAATTCCTCGAGACACCTGCCCGACCCCAGCACCACAGACTGGAGCGGCCGGTTGGTGGTCACTATGGGCATTCCGGTCTCGTAGGCGAGCCGCTCATCGATGCCCTTCAGCAGCGCTCCACCTCCGGTCAGCACGATGCCGCGCTCCATGATGTCGGCAGCCAGCTCGGGGGGCGTCTTGTCGAGGGTGTACTTCACCGAATCCACGATGGCCGTGACCGGCTCGTCGATGGCCTCCCGTACCTCCGGGCTGGAGAGGATCACCGTCTTGGGGAGGCCGGTCACCAGGTCACGCCCGCGCACCTCGGCCGAAGGCTCGTTGGGGTACGGGTAGCCAGAGCCGATCGCCATCTTGAGCTGCTCCGCAGTGCGCTCGCCGAGCAGCAGGTTGTACTCCTTCTTTACCCACTCGATGATGGCCTCATCCAACTCGTCGCCGCCGACCCGAATGCTGCGCGACACCACCACTCCGCCCAGGGAGATCACGGCCACCTCGGTGGTTCCGCCACCGATATCCACCACCATGCTCCCCGACGGCTCGTGGATGGGGAGGCCGGAGCCGATGGCGGCGGCCATGGGCTCTTCGATGGTGTAGGCGCGCCGGGCGCCGGCGTGATACGCGGCTTCTTCGACGGCGCGGCGCTCCACCGGGGTGATGCCGGAGGGGACGCAGATCACGATGCGCGGCCGGGCCCAGCGGCGATGATGCACCTTCTGGATGAAGTAGCGCAGCATCTTCTCGGTGATGTCGAAGTCGGCGATCACGCCGTCGCGAAGCGGTCGGATCGCCTGAATGTTGGAGGGGGTACGGCCAATCATGCGTTTGGCTTCCATCCCCACCGCCAGGGCCCGGTTGTTGATGGTGTTGATGGCCACCACCGATGGCTCGTTGAGGACGATCCCGGCGTGCCGGACGTAGACCAGGGTGTTGGCAGTTCCGAGATCGATGGCCATGTCTTGGCCGGCAAATGCGAAGAGGGTGTCAGCCATAGCCGGTCCCTGCTGGGGGGCGACACGAGCTTACTAGGCGCGCGCCGGTTCGCCACACCCCAAGCTCAAACCGGCGCCTCGGGCGAGCAGCTACCGGTCCGGGAAGAAGAGAGCCAGTTCCCTGTCGGCGCTCGCGACGGAGTCCGAGCCGTGCACCAGGTTCGCCGTCACCTGCAGGCCGTAGTCGCCCCGGATCGTGCCCGCCGCCGCCTGTTTGGGGTCGGTGGCGCCCATCAAGGTGCGGGCCACGGAAACAGCGGTGTCGCCCGACCACTCCATAGCTACCGCCGGCCCGCTGGTGATGAAGTCCACGAGGTCGTCGAAGAAGGGCTTGTCGGAGTGCTCGGCGTAGTGCACTTTGGCCATGGCCTCGTCCACGGTGAGCGTGCGGATGCGCTCCAACCGCAGTCCCTTGCGCTCGAAGCGGGCAACGATCTCCCCCACCAGGCCCCGGGTGACCCCGTCAGGCTTCACCATGATGAACGTGTGCTCTCTCGCCACCTGATCCCTCCGATCAGACCGATGCTAACGGCCCGCGCTCATCCGTCCTGATGCCCCTCCGCTCGAGGAGGTACTGGCCCATCTTGGAGAACCGAGCGGGCCTCCCCGGCCACGTAGAGTGAGCCGGCAACGAGGAGTGCGCCGTCGGACGGCGTCAACTCGAGGGCGCGTCGTACCGCCGCGGCCACCCCGTCCACCGCTTCCACCTCCACCTCGGGTCCCAGCACTCGCCGCGTTGCGGCCGCCACGTCGGTGGGCGGTGCCGCTCGCTCCGTACCGACGGAGGTAGCCACCACGCGAGCGAGGCGCCCGCGCAGCGACAGCAGCATGCGCTCGAGCGGCTTGTCGCGCATCACCCCCAGCACCAGCGTCCATCGCAACGGGGGAAACTCCTCCGCCACGGCAGTGGCCAGCGCCTCGAAGCCTTCTTCGTTGTGCGCTCCATCGATCACCAGTAGCGGCTGGTGGCCCAGCACCTCGAGTCGCCCGGGTGACGTTACCGCCGCCACGCCTTCCTGCGTTGCCCCGATGGACAGCGCCCGACCGAAGAACTCCTCCACCGCCGCCACGGCCACCGCCAGGTTCTCGGTCTGGTGGCGACCATGCAAGCGGAGGTGAAGCGAGTCATAGGCGCCGTAGATGCCCTTCACGTCGCAGACCCAGCCGCCCAGCGCCATGCGGGCTCCACTCAGCGCGAAGTCACGCCCGAAGTGCCGGTGCACGATGCCGACGCTCTCGGCATGCCGCTCCGCTTCTTCTTCCACTTCCGGCGGCAGCGGGCCGGTCACCAATACCCCTCCGGGCTTGGCAATGGCCAGCTTCTCGCGGGCGATCTCGAGCAGTGAGTCACCCAAGTAGTCGGTGTGCTCCAGGGTGACTCCGGTGAGCACGGCTACGGTACCGTCGACCACGTTGGTGGCGTCGAGCCGCCCCCCGAGGCCTACCTCCACCACGGCGGCGTCGACGGCTCGTTCGGCGAACCAAGCCAACGCAGTTGCCGTCGTGAGCTCGAAGTAAGTCGGCCGCATGCCCCCTCGCTCCTCGAAGAGATCCACAAAGGGCGCCACGTCGGTCACCGCGGCCGCGAACTCGGCGGGCTCGGCGTAATCACCGTTGAGTGCGAGGCGCTCTTCTACCCGTTCCAGATGAGGAGAGGTAAAGGTCCCCACCAGAACGCCGTGGGCCGCCAAGACGAATGTGATCATGCGGGCCGTGGAGGTCTTGCCGTTGCTGCCGGCGACGTGCACCACCGGGTATGTGGCCTGCGGGTTCACCATCAGGTCGAGGAGTCCCCGCATCCGCTCCAGTCCCGGCTGCACCCCGAGCCCGATGTGCCGGTCGAGATAGGCAATCGCCTGCTCGTAGTCCGTGGCGACCCCGCTTCAGTCGCCCAGCTCGGCAAGCTGGGAGCGCAGTTTGTCGAGGGTGCCGTGCAGGTCGCCGGCGCGGGCCTCCTCCTTGGCGACCACGTCCGCCGGTGCCCGTTCACGGAAGCTCTCGTCGCCCAGCTTCCGCTCTACCTTGGCGAGATCCGATTCTGCCTCAGCTATCCGGTGCGCCAGCCGCGCTCGCTCGGTCTCCAGGTCGATCAGCCCGGCGAGAGGGATGAAGCCCTGCACTGCACCGGCCACGATGCGGGTGTGCCCCGGCCCCACCTCGCGTCCGCTCAAATCCGGTCGCGCCTGCGCCAGCGCCTCCAGCTGCTCCTCCCACCATTCCTCGACGACCCCCTCGGGATCGGCGATGACCACATCGAGGGGCCGACGTGGAGATAACCCGTGGTCGGCGCGGAACCGCCTGATGCCCACCACCAGCTCCTGCAGCGCGTTCATGTGACCGGGCGCTTCGTAGCGAGGAGGTCGCCGCCAGCGGCCGGCGGCGAGGGTCCCGGCACCGATGAGTTCTTGCCACAGCTCCTCGGTGAGGTAGGGGATGGCGGGGTGGAACAGCTTGAGGAGATCCCGCATCACCACCCCCAGCGTCTGGCAGGTCACCTCCGCCCGCGGCCCGTCACGCAACGGAGACTTGGCCATCTCCAGGTACCAATCGAACACCTCCGACCAGGCGAAGTTGTACAGCAGGCCAAAAGCGTCGGAGAAGCGGTATTCGTCACACAGAGCGTCGAAGCGGCCGGCCACCTCGTGGAGGCGGGCGAGGATCCAACGGTCGGCAGGTCCCGGGTTCTCCGGGTAACCGCCGTCGGCGGGAACGCTCCCCGGCGTCACGTAGCGCAAGGTGAACCGCATGGCGTTCCACACCTTGTTGCCGAACTTGCGCGCCCCCACCACCCGCTCCATGTCGAGGGAAACGTCCTGGCCGGGTGCCGCCGACTGAATCAGGGCCAGCCGCAGCGGGTCCGCACCGTGCTCCTCGACAACGTCGAGGGGATCGATGGCGTTGGCCAGCGACTTGGACATCTTGCGGCCGTGAGCATCCCGCACCAGGCCGTGGATCACCGTCTGCCGAAACGGCACCTCTCCCATGAAATGGATGCCCATCTTCATCATGCGAGCGACCCAGAAGTAGATGATGTCGAACCCGGTCACCATCACCGAATTCGGATAGAAGCGCGCCAGGTCCTCGGTCTGCTCCGGCCAGCCCAGGGTGGAGAACGGCCACAGTGCCGACGAGAACCAGGTGTCGAGCACGTCGTCGTCCCGAGTGAGCTCCGTTTCGCCGCAGGTGGGACACCGCGAGGGGTCCTCCCGGGACACGATGACCTCGCCGCACTTGCAGTACCAGGCGGGAATTCGGTGGCCCCACCAGATCTGGCGGCTCACGCACCAGTCACGCAGGTTCTCCATCCAGTGGGTGTAGTTCCTCTCCCAGCGAGCGGGCACGAACCGGTTGTCACCGTCCGCAACGGCGGCGATCGCCGGTCCCACCAACGGCTGCACCTTCACGAACCACTGCAACGACAGGTACGGTTCCAGCACGGTGTCGCACCGGTAGCAGTGACCCACGGCGTGGAAATGCTCCTCCACCCGCTCCACGAGCTTCTGGTCGACGAGCGCCTTCTTCACCGCCTCACGGGCCTCGAAGCGATCCATGCCGAGGAAACGGCCTCCTGCGCTGGTCACCAACGCCTTCTCGTCGAGCATCCTGACCAGGGGAAGGTCGTGGCGCGCCGCGATGTCGAAGTCGTTGGGGTCGTGAGCTGGAGTCACCTTCACCGCCCCGGTGCCAAACTCGGGATCGACCGCCTCGTCGGCCAGCACGGGTATCTCTCGCTCCACGAGCGGCAAGAGCACCCGGCGCCCCACAGCGTCCCGATAGCGGGCATCGTCGGGATGCACGGCCACTGCGGTGTCTCCCAACATGGTCTCCACCCGCGTCGTGGCGACGGTGATTCCTCCCGGACCGTCCACGAAGGGGTAGGTGACGTAGACCAGCTCGCCGTGCTCGTCGCCGTACTCCACCTCGACCTCGGCGAGTGCAGTCTCACATCGGGGACACCAGTTGATGATGCGGTCCCCGCGATAGACGAGCCCTTCCTCGTACAGCCGAACGAAGACCTCCCGCACCGCGGCCGAGAGACCGTCGTCCATCGTGAAACGCTCCCGTGTCCAGTCGCAGGAGTAGCCGAGACGGCGGATCTGCTCGGTGATGCGCCCGCCGTACTGCTTCTTCCACTCCCACACCTGCTCGACGAACCGCTCCCGGCCCAGGTCGTGGCGCGTGAGGCCCTCATCGGCGAGGCTGCGCTCCACCACGTTCTGGGTGGCAATGCCGGCGTGGTCAGAACCGGGAAGCCAGAGGGTGGCCCGGCCCTGCATCCGCTGCCGCCTGATGATCACGTCGGCGATGGTCAGGTCGAGAGCATGGCCCATGTGCAGTGAGCCGGTGATGTTGGGCGGGGGCATGACGATGCAGAAGGGCTCCCCCTCCGGGTGGAGCTCAGGCCGGAAGACCCCCGCCTTCTCCCAGACGTCGTACCAGCGCGCCTCGACGGCCAGTGGATCGTACGTCGGCTCCATCGTGCCCTTCGTCCGTCATGGCTGGGATGCTACCGCGCCTCGCCCGCGGGATGCTCCCCAATAGCTCCGGACCCCGGAGCGAACCCCGGGGTCCGTGCTTCTCTACTCGTCGAATCTCACGAAGACGATGAGGACCAGCCCCCTAACGTGGGCTCCTCGGTGCCGTCGTCTCCCCGGCGGCGGGCCGCCAGCAGGATCAGCCCTCCTGCCAGCAGCAGCACGATCGCGGCGCCGGCTGCGTTGGAGCCGCTGAAGCCGGCGAAGGGCAGCGTGCTCGGCACCGTGGTCACGATCGTGGTGGCCAGCACCTGGATCCGGAAGATGCCCGCATCCCAGCTGAGGTCCACCTGGCCGGCGGCCAGCACGATGACGCCGGTACGCAAGGTGTCCGGGTCGGGATCGCTATCTACCTCTTCGGGGCCCTGGTGGGCATCGGAGGCTTCGTAGTCGGCGGGCAGCACGAACACCAGGTAGTAGTTGCCCCGGGCGAGGCCCTCGAAGAGGTACTTGCCGTCGGCGTCGGTGGTGGTGACCGCCAGCAGCTTGTCGGAATCGGCGTCGAAGAGCCGCACCGTCGCCCCGGCCACTCCCGCCTCACCGGGATCCTGGATGCCGTTGTCGTTGACGTCGTTCCAGACCCGATCTCCAATGGCGCCCAGCCCGAAGTAGTGGGACGGATCGGAGTCGGAGACTTCCTGATCGGTGGTCACCAAGCCCACATTGCCGTACTGCCCTCCTGTTGCCGTTCCCGAGGCGGTACACGTCATCGACTGGCCCACCGCCAGTGTGGTCTGGGGACAGGACACCGCCACCCCTTGGTCGTCGGTCACCGTCACCCCGGTCAACGTCACGTTGCCGGTATTCGTCACCACGTAGGTCCAGGTAACCGTGCTTCCGGTTGGCACCTGTGGTCCGGTGGGCGCGTCCGCATCCTCACCATTGGTGGCCTTCTCGATGTCCACCGCCGGCTCCTCCGGCACGAACCCGATGTAGTGCGACGGATCCGAGTCAGTCACCTCCTGGTCGGTGGTCACCAAACCCACATTGGCGTACTGGCCTTCAACGGCGGTGCCGAACGCAGTGCAGGTCATCGAGGCGCCTGGTACCAGCGTCGTCTGCGGACACGAGATCGCCCCGACCTGGTCGTCGGTCACCGTCACCCCGGTCAACGTCACATCCCCGATGTTGGTGACCACATAGGTCCAGGTAACCGTGCTCCCTACCGCCACCACGGGCCCAGTTGGCGTGTCCGCATCCTGACCATTGGTGGCCTTCTCGATGTCCACCGCCGGCTCCTCCGGCACGAACCCGATGTAATGCGACGGGTCCGAGTCGGACACCTGCTGATCGGTGGTCACCGAACCCACGTTGGCGTACTGGCCGGCCGTCGCCGTCCCCGCCGCGGTACACGTCATCGACTCCCCCACCGCCAGCGTGGTCTGGGGACAGGACACCGCCACCCCCTGGTCGTCGGTCACCGTCACCCCGGTCAACGCCACGTTGCCGGTGTTGGTGACCACGTAGGTCCAGTCCACCGGGTCCCCCACGTCGAGCTGTGGCCCGGTCGGGGTATCCGCATCCTCGCCGTTGGTGGCCTTCTCGATGTCCACCGCCGGCTCCTCCGGCACGAACCCGAAATAGTGCGACGGGTCCGAATCGGACACCTGCTGATCGGTGGTCACCGAACCCACGTTGGCGTACTGGCCGGCCGTCGCCGTCCCCGCCGCGGTACACGTCATCGACTCCCCCACCGCCAGCGTGGTCTGGGGACAGGACACCGCCACCCCCTGGTCGTCGGTCACCGTCACCCCGGTCAACGCCACGTTGCCGGTGTTGGTCACCACGTAGGTCCAGGTGACGGCGTCGCCAACGGGAATCTGCGGCCCGGTGGGGTCATCCGCATCCTCGCCGTTGGTGGCCTTCTCGATGTCCACCGCCGGCTCCTCCGGCGTCGTCGTCGTGGGCGGCGGTTCGGTAAAGCAGAAGGTTATGTGCGAAAGCTTGTCTGGGAGCGAGAACGTGGCTCCCTCTCCGGTGAGCCAGAGCCCCGCTTCTGTCTTGTCGTTCGCTCCCTGTCCCGTCTTGAAGACTACGCGGAACACTGCGTTGCTGTGTTGGTTGGTCCAGACGATGTTGCCGCCGGTGAGCTGGAAGCTGATTGCCCCTGTTCCAACGTTGGTCTCTATCTGGCCGGCGACTCCGTCATTGACCTGGACCTTCCAGTACTCGTCGTTCCACAGGTCGCTGGCACATTCGACGCTGGGCGGATTGCCCTGCTGCGCCCCGGCTACCGGAGCGATCACCAAGGCCGATGCCGCTGCCAGCAGCCCGACCGTTACGAGCGCCGCGGCGCGGCGCAACAGACCTTGTTTCATTCCCCTTCCTCCCCTGGACGGACTCAGTTGTCATGGGGAGGGCCGGTCTCACCACTGGCTCGCTTCGACCCACGGTGACCGAACTTCGGGTCGAAGGTCTCAGCCTCCCGCTCGCCCCGTGACCACCCTCGGTGGTCTCACTCGCTTTCTACCACATTCCGTGGCAGCAGCCAACGGTTTTGACACTAGCGCACGGAATCGACTCGTGGGGACCGTGCGGGTACGTCAGGCTCAGGCGGAACGTTCTTGCGGGCCCTCGTCGAGCTCGTGGAGGCTGACCAGGGTCGGGTTGACCCGCTCCATGACCACCTCGCGGTCGATCACCACCCGACCGATGTCGGTACGTGAAGGCAGCTCGTACATGGTGTTGAGCAGCACCTCTTCCATGATGGCGCGCAGCCCGCGAGCACCGGTGCCGCGCAAGAGCGCCTGGTCGGCGATGGCGTCCAGGGCGTCCTCTATGAATACCAGCTCCACCCCGTCCAGATCGAAGATGCGGGCGTACTGGCGTACCAGAGCGTTCTTGGGCTCCTTGAGGATGCGTACCAGGGCCTCTTTGTCGAGGTCGTCGACCGTGGCCACGACGGGCAGCCTTCCGATGAACTCGGGGATGAGGCCGAACTTCATCAGGTCTTCGGGCAGCACCTGGGCGAGCAACTCGCCGGACCGCCGGTCCTGGCGGCTGCGGATGTCCGCACCGAAGCCCACTCCGCGATTTCCCACCCGGTTGCTGATGTGATCCTCCAGCCCGGCGAACGCGCCTCCGCAGAGGAACAGCACGTTGGTTGTATCGAGTTGGATGAACTCTTGGTGGGGATGCTTGCGGCCCCCTTGCGGAGGTACCGAGGCCGTGGTGCCTTCGAGAATCTTGAGCAGGGCCTGCTGGACGCCCTCGCCGGACACGTCCCGGGTGATGGAGGGGTTCTCGGCCTTGCGGGCGATCTTGTCGATCTCGTCGATGTACACGATTCCCTGTTCGGCCTTCTTGACGTCGTAGTCGGCCGCCTGGATCAGCTTGAGGAGGATGTTCTCGACGTCCTCGCCCACGTAGCCGGCCTCGGTCAGCGCGGTGGCGTCGGCGATGGCGAACGGGACGTTGAGCAGCCGGGCCAGCGTCTGCGCCAGCAGCGTCTTGCCGCAGCCGGTGGGCCCGATCAGCAGGATGTTCGACTTCTGCAGCTCGACGTCGTCCTTCTTGGGCTGCCCGGCGCGCACCCGCTTGTAGTGGTTGTACACCGCCACCGACAGGACCTTCTTGGCCCGCTCCTGGCCGACGACGTAGTCCTCGAGGAATTCGTAGATCTCCTTGGGCCTGGGCAGCTCCGCGAAGGCCGGCTCTTCGGTGGAGGAGAACTCCTCTTCGATGATCTCGTTGCAGAGATCGATGCACTCGTCGCAGATGTAGACGCCCGGTCCGGCGATCAGCTTCCGTACCTGCTTCTGCGACTTGCCGCAGAAGCTGCACTTGAGGAGATCGCTGCCTTCGCCGAACTTGGCCACAGCCTACGACTCCCCTCCGCTGGCCACTGCAGCCAGCTCACGCCTGCTGAGCACGTCGTCGAC
>JABAOH010002069.1_pt6 | contig 30631 bp, 24 predicted proteins | sample 7062181 | NCBI WGS metagenome assembly JABAOH01 (sample SAMN14538630, study PRJNA623070) | marine sediment metagenome | biome: marine biome [ENVO:00000428]; feature: marine pelagic biome [ENVO:01000023]; material: deep marine sediment [ENVO:00002113]; isolation source: pool of 5 deep marine...
GTCTCAAAGGGGAGAAACGTCACTTGAAAATTCTTCTTCACTTTCCTCGATTTCTTTTTATTCATTCGCAGAGGCACTTTCTATCCCTACTCTTACTGCTTCCAATTAGATTATATCTTTTCATTTTTTACTAGACAGAAATTTTGTGAGGCCTTTAGTCAGCCCTTCCTCCTTCATTCCAAATCTAGCCAATCTTGCGAGTCCAACTGGGCCAGCTTTTCATGTCAATTTGACGTTCTTCACAAAGGATGGGATATCTGAGGCTTCCTGGCAGCCCACGATGACTTCCCATCCAGGAAGATGTTCCTCTAAATCACCGCTTATCTGAGAGACGAATCCTGGAATCACAATTTTTCTCGTTTTGACCTGCTGCTCTAATTCGATATCTTTTATAAACTTGGCTATCTTCTCACCCACGAACTTGCCAGCAGCCCAAGCTGTAAGGACGGATTGACCTTCAGTGTCGGCTACAACCAGATGGGCGGAAATTCCCGAGTTTTCAATCTCGCCTGATACAATAAAGTACGTTAAGGAGAAATTAGTGGTGACAAAAATAGGGGACTCGGGTGTTGGCTCTCCTATAGGATAAACCTTCGGGTCAACCTGTATGGGCTTCTGTGGATCAGTGTAAATATTTTGGCGAAGAGTAAACAAGGAGTACAGCATAGCTTTATCAATCTTAGGCAAAACAATGATAGAATCATATTTACAGAGAAAAACCGCTGCCTTTGCTAATAAATCTAATTCGTTCTCGGCATCGATGTAGGAAAAAAGCGGATATCCGAATGGTTTAAAGCTTCTCTTCAAAGCACTGCGTCTTAGAAGGATATTGCTCTGTAGGCGATGGCCTATACTCTGGGATTCTAGGTTCAGCATAAGGTCGTTCACACCAGCTCTTCTGGCTTTTTCTGTCTGTTTTGCTAATTCCTCAAAAGATAGGGCAGTTAAAATAAGGCTTACACTATAATCTTTTGCCAGCTCGATATCATCATCTGTAAGTTCATTTCTCAGGAGGGCTGCAGGGCGTTCATCCTTTAGAAGTTCTATACCATCTTTCAAGGCGTCTTTATCTGAACAATCCAAGACGATTCCCTTGGAGGAATTTTGTTTGACAAGTTTGACTGTCCTTAAGAAGTCTTCCTCATCTTTCGAATCATGCGTAACAAAGAATAAATCTGCGCTTAGCTCTTCACCAACACGCTCCACTTTGTAATCCTCAACTTCTTTAATTTTCGTTTGGAGTTTTTCTTCCCCTTCAGAAGCACGTAACTCGATAGCAATTCCTGTAGGATGGAAGAATGTTTTTTCATGGCGGAACATCACCGTCTCGTCTCCTGCTTCAAAAGCATTTGCTCCGCCTATTTTAACCAGCCGGATGGGGGGCTCGCTGGCAGCTCCTAGAGTCGCTTTTGCTTCTTCAGAAGCATGCGGGCACTCGCTCAATTCAGCCTTTTTTTGAGCAAGCTTCATGGCAAAAGCCATGCAGGTCGGAATCCCGCAGTCGCCGCAGTTGGTTTTCGGTAATAACTTGAATATATCCAAACCTGAAAGAGCCATGATTATTTTCCCTCTTCAGAATCATACAATTCACTAACCTTGCTTTTTACAACTTCCACAGCTTTAGGATGATACATGATTATCAATTCTGTCCCTGCTACAAGAAGGCTCATCGTGGTAGCGATTTCCCAATAAGCTCCTCGCATTTCCAAATTGCCCCATTCTGGATAATCCTGTTCTGGAGCCCGTGTCTCTTTAATGCGAAAGGATTCATATCCAGGATTGGTCAGCATGGGAAAGGCCAGCATCTTGTCACCCGCTAAGCCGTCGTTTCGAATCCGCTCCATGATAGAATAGGTGTACTCCAAGCCATAGCCAAGGGTGCCTGTTAAAGGATCCATGACGATTTTTTCAGGGGGAAAGTTCATTTCTGTGAGAAGAATGTTTAGTTGCTTAGCAAGATTGACATCTATTGGTGATTGAGCAACCAGAGTATGTCCGTAGGCGAGGCACGAAGCGGCAATCGTTTTGTAATTATCTGTTTCTACATAATTTATCAAGCAATTTTCACCGGCTGTCACCTCACAGACTTTCTTCATGACTTCGTTTATTTTCTCAAAATGGCTGTGACCGGTAACTATGATGGGAACATTCACACCTTCAAGCACCTGTTTAACGATTTCTACTGCTTCTTCAACACTTTTGTCTCCTTTTTCAGGATGAGTACCCTCGAGCCGAATACTTATCATCTCAGCTCCATATTCATCAACACATTTCTTCGCCATGTCAGCAGGTTTATCGATAACGTTGCCATAATATTCCCTTAAAACATCTGGATATTTTGCTGGAACCTTATCGAGAACTTCCATAGCCACTACTGGCTTATGAGGATGTTTACCTTCAAAAAAATGAAAGGGCAGCGCCGTACTTCCCCCGATAGTAACTGTCTTAGAACGTGTGCCTCCTCGTTCAGGAGTCGCGCCGATGGTGACTTCCATCACTTTGCCCGCATTTGTCTCTCTAGGAATCTCAAAAGTCATCATTTTATCTCTTAAAATTCATCAATTTCATCATTCGGTCCACCGACTGATAGGCAGGTGAATCGGCAAGGATATCCCACACAGGCTTCCCTTTTTGATCTAAGCCTAACAATCTATCATCTTCAGGAATAGAGCATAAAAGCTTCAACTTTTCATCTTCGATGGCCTTCTCGACTGACTGGGGAACGGTTTTGCGGACTCTATTCAAAATGAGATATCTTTCTTGAACGCGAGTATCCAGCTCGCTTAAAAGCCTGCTGATTTTCCCCGCAGCTCGGATTCCTCTTACTGAAGGATCAGAAATAATCAGCAAGCAATCGATTCTCTGGGCTGTCCTGCGACTCAGATGCTCCATGCCAGCTTCATTGTCGATGACAACATGATGATAGTTCGTGTTAATGGCGCTCAAGATTTCTCGTAACAGATTATTGGCATAGCAGTAACAACCAGGACCTTCCGGACGGCCCATGGCAATCAAATCGAACTTGGGAGTTTCAACAAGGCTGGATTGTATCTTGTACTCCAGGAACTGCTGTTTTGTCATTCCTCCAGGAAGCTCTCCCGCCAAAGATTTCATTTCTTCCCTTATAGCACCGATCGTATCTTTCAATTCTACACCAAGCACATCATTCAAATTGACATTGGAATCTGCATCCACGGCCAGCACAGAATTCTCTCCATGATCACTGAACCAGCGAATGATTAGGGCAGTGATAGTGGTTTTCCCCGTGCCTCCTTTTCCTGAGATGGCTATTGTCTTCATCATATAATCAAATAATCAAAACAGCGGCGGCATGGAAAGTGCTGGATGGTTCTTCTTGGTGATGAATTCTAAAACTTCTTCCTCAGTTACAGCCACTGTCTCATCGGCAATCATATCAAAAAAGGCTTCGATTCCTGCTTGCTTGCCAATTTCGCGGATCACTGGCTCCATCTCCTCTTTAAGGGCCTTATTCATCCAGACAATGCGCTTTGCGCCTCCTTCCGCACTGATAAATTTTTTACTGCCGATATAATGCTTGCTGTGGCCGATGAACCCAGGAGTTTGCACTCCACCGCCAACCGTTCCAGCCATGGTTGAAAATTTCATGCCGCTCGGAGTCATTCCTGTGTGCTCTCTGTAAACAGTCATTATGCCATTGGTCGAAGGCAACACACAAGAGATGCATTCAAAACATCCGCAAGAAGTCATCGGATGCTCGACGATGCTATAGGCGTTGAAGATTTCCAATGATTTATGTGAATAGTTGTACACAAACTCGTTAATCTCCTTCCACTGCCCTTTAACCGCATCGATGACTTTTCCCTTGTTCACCGGCTGATTCGGACCCGTGGGATTTATCCGGTGGGCTGCCTTACCGTCCAGCCAATTATAGGCACCACAAAGCCCGGAACGCTCTGGGGTTATGATGCAGACATGATTGGGGGCAAATGATTGACAGAGCGTGCAGGAATAAAATGTTTCCACTTCCTCATCAGTCATACCGGCCAGACGTTCATCACGTTCCTGATAGACTCTGCGAGCTGTTTCGATAAGCTCTAGAATCTCTTTTTCCCGAGTGTAGATTTTGACTTGGATTTTATCAACAATTTTTCCGTATTCTCCATGAAGTCTCGCATGGAGAATGGAACCGAAATGCTTGAATTTAAAGCCCTTGTGCTTGGCTTCTTTACTGATACGGACCCAGTTGATATCCCGCTGTCCCATGTGAAAAACACCATTGGCACAATTGATAAAATCATGTATCTGGCGCTCCAGGATGGGCTCAAAATCAGCCTGCATCTCTCGTCCAGCAACGTCAACCCAGATGGCAAGAGGAATCTTGCTTCCTTCTGTAACCTCATCAATCTCCGGTCCAATGACCTCAATCTTCCCGTCTTCAACCTCATCCAGTTCTTTCAGTGTTAAATATTCAAATCCAGGTTGTGTCTGGCCTGCCAGCTCCACATGCATATCATCTTTTCGGACTCTTTCCCCTTGGAAGGCAGGCCCAAAAGCAACAGGGATGGGAACTTTGGCTATGGTGATTTTCAAGCCTCTCACCTCTATCGCTTTAGACACAATCCTATCATGCGCGACAGGTGAGACCACGTGTTCATAGGTACAGATTCCGGTGGGCAAAATCTGGTCGATATCCGTATCCGCGATAGCGGGAAAGCCATAGTTGATGGCACCTGCGGCTTGAGCATGTTTTTCATCATCTACGGGGCCTAAGGCGAGGACAAAAGCAAACACCCTGTTTTTGTTGTAACGCAAGACTCTCTGAAAATCACCAGGCTTAGCCCCGCCAAAAGAAAGAGCGACTCTTGTGGCAAATCCTAAGGAATGCACAGTGGCTGTTACATCGTTGCCAAAAGGCACAAGTCTAGTTTCCCACCCCATCTGGATGCCTTGTTCCTGAAGCTGCTGAGCCATGGATTTGCCCTCTGTGGCTGCTGACATGAATACGTACAGGTTTTTTTCCTGTAATTCTCGGGCGATTTTTACAGCAATCTCATTGGTAGGACAGTAACCGACGCAGGCAGCAAAACCAGGTGCTGTTCCATCCACAAACTCGATGCCCCGCTCTCTAAGGATGATATCATTGGCAGCCCCCAGCCAGAGCTGATTATCACTTGGATTGGGTTCTGGCAGATAGGGAAGAGGCTCTTTAGTGTATTTAATAGCTTCTATGATTTCATCAGCAAAAAGAGTGGCCATCCCCGCATCAAGGGTGTGTCCAAGATAGGGAACCCAGAGTTTTTTCTCCGGAACGGGAGGAAGCAGTTTTTTAGCCTCCTCCAACAAATCTTGGAGTCCTTCCAAGGTCTCGATGTTCATCCCTCTTATTCCATGAGAAATGGGAAGATAATAGCCTGTATTGGGGAATTCGACTTTAGTCTGGGGACCTTTTTCCTCTAGGGCCCGTTTAAGTTCTTTCTCGGCCCTAGCAACGAGTTTATGCGCTCCGCGAATGGCTCTTGTGGCTATGAGCTTTGACATGAATATAACCTCTTTAAATTATACATCGAGCTCTCTTCTCATCTTCATATCGTACAGCACACGCTCTTTGGCTTTGCTTATCCCAAGTTTTTCTCGCTTTTTGTTTATATGGTCAATGATTAACGCCGCCATTTTGCTGGTATCAGGTTCTGTAGCCCACATGCCACCAAAAATTTTTTCAAATTCCTTGAAAATATGATGGCTAAATTCTTCGCTTCCGCTTACTGGAAGGCCTACTCCAAAAATGGTGTACACGCCTGAAGCAACAAAATAATGGCCGATGGAAATGGCTTTTTCACTCATCCATTCAGGAGCAGCGCCTGCCACAGGAAGCTCACTGATATCTTTACCTAAGCCCCCGATCTTAACCATTTCAGATAGGGCAATAAGAATGCGGCTGTTATCCACGCAAGAGCCCGAATGGAGCACTGGGGGTATCCCCACTGCTTTACATACTTCTGCCAGACCTTTTCCGGCAATTTTTTCGGCTGATTCGGGGATGAGAAATCCTGCTTTGGCACAAGCAATGGCTGAGCACCCCGTCTGGACAACCAGAATATTGTTGGCTATGAGCTCTTCTACCAAGCTTACATGACACTGGTCATGTACGACCTTTGGGTTGCAACACCCGACTACTCCTGCTACCCCTTTGATCCGTCCGTTGATCACATTATCGTTGAGAGGAACGTATGAACCGCGGAATGACCCTCCCAACATGTAAACAATGGCTTCATGACTGAATCCGGCAATAAGGTCCATTTTTTCTTTGGGGATATCGACCTTCTCTCTGTTGGGAAAATTCATTATTGCTTCCCTAACAATATCCTTGGCAGCCTGAAGAGTATTTTTTCCTGAAAAATCAAAATATTTGGCACCCTCAATTTTTCCCTTTGAGGAAGTCGTGATAAGGAGAGTATGGTAACATTTACAAATTTCAGGCAGCGAAGGCATGATGCACTGGACATCGACGATCATGGCATCTACCGCGCCAGTGCTAACAGCCAGTTCCTGCTGCAGGACATTACCCGCAATCGGAAGCCCATGACGCAGAAGAATCTCGTTGGCTGTACAGCAAATACCAGCCAGGTTGATTCCTGCGGCTCCTTTGGATTTGGCTAGCTCAATCAATTCTTTATCCTGGGAAGCCATAACTAACATTTCAGAAAGCACAGGTTCGTGCCCGTGAACCACGATATTTATCTCTGTTTCTGAGAGTACGCCTAGATTCACCTGGCCTCTAAGAGGAGAAGGGGTACCAAACAGAATATCTTGAAGCTCGGTGGCAATCATAGAACCACCCCAGCCATCAGCTAGAGCTGTCCTGGCTCCATGAAGTATGATGTTCCGAAAATCCTGATCCACTCCCATGGTAGTCCGGTGCATCATTTCCACGATTTCTCTGTCAATACCCCTGGGAACTACATCTAATTCCCGCCATAAGGATTGTCGCGTTTCTGGTGCCATCTTGATAAACTGGACTTCGCCAGTCTGTCTGCTGAAATCCTCCAAGGCTTTCACGGCCACCTCTGCAGCTATTTCTTCTTTTTTCTTTTCTTTAATTTCCACTTCCAGAACTTTGGCCACTTTTTTAAGCTTGTTTAAATCTTTAATGGAATATCCCGAATCTGGGTCTCTGGCAGCGGAAAGGAGCGTCTTAGCTACCTCTCTCCCATGGTCACAATGGGCCGCTGCCCCGCCAGCAATCATGCGGGCAAAATTCCTGGCGACGATGACGTCTGCTGTGGCTCCGCAGACGCCTCTCTGTGGCTTTTTACCGCGGGGATTTATACGACAAGGCCCCATGTAACACATATGACAGCAGAGCCCTTGCTCGCCAAATCCGCAGCGGGGTTTTTGTTGGTCAGAACGGTCCCAAATGGTTTCTATACCTTTTTGAGCACTCTTTTCAACCAGATGATCAACCGTTCGGTCAATGCTTTTTTCCTTCATTTCTTTTATCCAGGCAAGAAATAGTAATTAGCAGTCTGGCCTCAATGAACTACAACCAGGCTACTGACGGAGCATTTGACTCACTTCAGACAGATGGTGAAAGATATTTTCTGATAACTCTACTGAAAGAGAGCCAGTTCCGCAGCTTGGCGTGAGCAAACACCTCTCCCATATTAAGCTTTTATCAATGCCCTTGTTGGCTAAGTTTTCTACTAGCACCTCTAATTTCTTCACTAAAGACTCAGTGGTTTCTTGGGTGATTTTCTCAGAAGTCGGGACAATTCCCCAAGCCAACGCACCACCTTTTTCCAGAAATTTTTTCATCTGCTCAGGGTAATAGCCAATGGTCTCGCCGAATCCATAGGCATCAAAGCTTATGATATCCACGCCTGAGTCTATTAAGATAGTCCATTCTGTGTTTCCACAGCAGTGAATACCGGCAAGCGCTTCTTCCTTGTGGATTGCCTCTATAACATCGGATAAATATTTCACTACATCTGATCGCTGAACGCTCACATAGGTGGAGGAGCCAAATGCTGAGAGAATAGGCTCATCGATAAAACAGAGCTGAGGACATCCTGAAAAATTAAATTTTTGCAACAGCCAGCGTGCCTTCATCTCAGTTCCTTTAATAATGATATCTCGAAACATCTCGTTGTAGTAAACCGCTCTCTTATTTTCATCAACCCTCCCCAATCCGGTTGTAATAGGACCGGTAACCTGATTTTTGAAATATTTAAGCGAAGGGTTTTCTTTTTCGGATAATTTCTTCTCCATCTCATAAATACCGCGGCTAAATTCCTGAGAAATCTTAAAGTAATCCAAATTCTCAGCCATATAGCTTTCATAAAACTTTTCGAACTCACTTGTAATATCGCCGCTGGTTTCAAAATACATTCGCTTGTTTTTTTCATCAAAAACGGTACAGGGTAAGCCCTCGCTGAATTGAATTTCCATCTCTTCTCTGAAACTCGTGTTGGGAAGTTGAGGCCAGATAGGCATCTCTGGAATATTTCTTAGAATAACATCACAAGCAACAGACGGGTCTTTATGAGGAAGGCTGCCTATCCCTGTGGCCATACATTGTGGATTAAAAGGCATGATTAACCTCCACAAAAAGATTCATCGATTTTAAATATAATCGAATATTATTAATCTATATAGTATTTTTCTGTTATTTTTTTGTATAATCATGCTAATTTATATTTTTAAGATAGGAATTATATATAAGGCAAGATAATATTAATTCTTCTTTTTATGACACGCTTTATACACTTCATTTAACTCTTTCCTTAAATTCTCATCCATTGTCTCAATCAGCGATTGATGTTTTAAATCTGCATCACGTATTATCTCACTATAAGAAACCATTCCCAAAATTTGTTCTGGAAGAAATTGGCTGCAAATCCAGCTTTTCTGTTCTTTATCCTGGATCTTATTCCCGATAATACCAAATTTATCGATTCCTATTTCCTTAGCCAGTTTAATGATCGTTTTAGCTGTAAAAATGCTTCGGGACCCTGGTTCAACAGTGATGAGCATTTTGTCAATCGATCGAGCCGTGGCTCTTCCTAGGTGCTCAATTCCTGCTTCCATGTCTACGATGACGATTTCATCTCTGTTAAGAATAATTTCAGATAAGAGGCTTCTGAGGAGGACATTTTCAGGGCAAGCACATCCGTCTCCTCCTTTTTGAACACCGCCCATGACAAGCAGTTTTATCCCTTGAAAGTCAATGCAGTATCTATCGGCGATGTCATTGACTGTAGGATTGAGTTTAAACAGTTGGCCGAATTGCCTTAGTTTTGCTCCCGTTCTTTCTTCTATAAGCTGACGTTGCTTGGAAATGGGTGTGATCGAGGATGCCTGTTCTGGAGTTATTCCAATGGCCGAGGCTAAATTAGCATCAGGGTCTGCATCCACAGCCAAGACTTGGTATCCATCGTTGTTAAAAAAATGGGCTAAGATGCCTGATATAGTTGTCTTGCCTGTCCCGCCTTTTCCTGTAACTGCGAATTTCATGGTATTTTCCTTACAGAAATAACCTCGTTAAGTTTTTTAATACATATGAAATTCCAGAGCCTCAATAAAGTACCTCTGAAAAAGTGGATGCGATGCCAGAGAAAAATAACGCATTCTTCCTTTACAAAAAAATTTCCGCACAGCCCCTTTTGGTTGCAGTATGCGCTCAGATTGATCCCTGCTTCTTGGATTTTGTCTGCTAGTATTTCATCTTCCCTGACTTTAATCGTTTTGTTTTGAGGCAGAATCTTCAGTCTGTAGTTCATAAGACAGCCCTCTCATGTTTCAAGAGATTTTTTACAAGCATAACAGCAGATGCTGCATCTGAGGCATAACCATCAGCCTTGATTTCATCAGCATAGGACTGCGTAATGGGAGCGCCCCCAATGATAATCTTTGGCCTGTGTTTGAGTTCTTCTTTCTCAATCGCTTCAATGATTTCTCGCATATATGACATTGTCGTTGTTAAAAGAGCAGACATTCCTACTACATCTGGATGCTCCTCTTTAATTTTTTCTACAAATTTTTCTTTAGGAACATCAATACCGAGGTCCGTTATTTCATATCCTTCTCTTTCCAGCATCATATTTACAATTTTCTTCCCGATATCATGTAGATCTCCTTTGACAGTGCCAATGACAATTTTTCCCTTAGATTTTCTAACCTCTTCAGATAAATGAGGTCTTAACAAATCCATTCCGGCCTTCATCGCTCTTGTGGCTATCAATACTTCTGGAATGAATATCTCGTTATTCTTAAACTTTTTGCCAACTGAATCCATCCCTTTGATAAGCCCATAGTTTAATATTTTTTCAGCAGAGAGATTCCGGGAAAGAGCATTTCTTACAGACTCTTTAACGGAACCTGAATCTCCTTTTTCTACATTTACTGCTATTTCTATCAGAATTTTCATTTTTTCCTTAAAAATCGACTGTACCCTTCAGGAATACTCAATTTCTGTATTAGTATAGCATTATATTAATTTATTTTGTATAATTATGCTAACTTTTCTTTTTACAATGAGAAAAAACATGAAACTAAGCAAATTCATCACTAAAACAAAATTCAATAAGCTTTCCGAAAAATTCAAGGGAAAAACTGGCTTGCCTCTGATCTTAGTCAATTTGAGTGGCGAGATAATCTACGGAGAGAAAAAATGTATGGTATGTGAGCGGCTATCAGGTGAGAAATATAGTGTTTTGAAAAAAAACTGTCAATTAAAGATGATAAAAGCGGTTGAAGAAGGTTTTCGTTGGGGAGAAGGCTACATCACGAACTGTCCATTGGGATTAATAATTTTTGCTGTACCTGTAATTATCAATAAAAAATTGCTGGGAGGCTTTTTAAGCGGCTTTGCCATATTTCCTGAAATGAAGAAAGATATAGCCGAAGAGATACAAGAAAATCTAGGAGAACTCTGCCATTCCGAAGCTAAAGTTAACATAAACGACAGGAACTTGAAGGTATTCTCACTTAAAAAAGTGAGAGAGCATGTTGCCTTTCTAACGAATTTGACTAGAAGATTTCATATAAATGACTTAAATTTTCTTTTTGACAGAAAAGAGAAATACATCCAACAGTATAAAATAGCCAATTTCCTTGATTATTTAAAGAAAAACAGTCCTGATATTCCCAGAAAAATCTTAGATAAGCAAGATGAGATCATCGAAAAGGTTATGCTCGGTGATAAAACAGGTGCAAGGGAAATCCTCAACGAGTTCTTGGGATCAATCTTTTTCGAAAGCGGGATGAATTTCGAAATCATAAAAGTGCGCATTATTGAGCTGGTCGTTATCATTTCACGAGCGGCCATAGAAGCAGGAGTAGAAGCTAAGGAATTGCTGGGTCTAAATTACTCGTATCTTACAGAACTAAATAAAGCAACGGATATTGATGAGTTGTTGTACAAATTGACAGATATCTTAGAAAATTTTATTTATAAGGTCTCTCTGGCAAGGGAGAAGAAGAAAAAAGTTAAAAGCCGAAAAATGTCTGAATTCATCAATCAAAATTTCACCAAAAAAATTACATCATCAGATTTAGCCAGAGTTGGTGGATTAAGCGTAAGCAGGGCCTTACATCTTTTTAAAGAGGAAACCGGATTATCGCCTTCAGAATACACAAAAAAGCTAAGAATAGATTACGCAAAATATCTCCTGTTGAATACGGAGATAAATCTGGCCGATCTAGCCGCCGAAGCTGGCTTTTTTGACCAGAGTCATTTCACCAAGACTTTCAAAGAGATAGAAAAAACGACTCCTTCCCATTTCCGCCGGAGATATAAAAGGCGGAGTATCCAGATTTCATCCTGAGACATAACGACTAAGGCTAAAATCTTCATCCCTGAAAAAAAGGAGAGTTGAATGAAAACAAATATGAGCCGCCGTGATTTTATTAAGGCTGCGGCCAGCGCAGGGCTTTTCATGGGCTTTTCAGGAAGTCACTTTTTGGACAAAGGTTCAATTTCTAGCACAAACTTTGACTTAATCATAAAAAATGGAATGATAATCGATGGCCTCAAGGAACAAAGTTTCAGAGCTGATGTTGGGATAGCGGGAGAGCAAATCAAGGCTATAGACAACCTTCAAAACGCAAAGGCTAAGTCTATCATTGACGCATCAAACAAAATTATCTCGCCCGGTTTCATAGATATTCATTCTCATACTGATTGGGAGATTTTGGCAAATCCAAAGGCAGAGAGCAAGATAAGACAGGGAGTGACGACAGAGCTCAGTGGAAACTGCGGAGGTTCAGCCTTTCCTCGAAAAAAAGAGCTGACCGGTTATGAAAAAAAAATGGCAAAAAGGCTCAATTTGAATATCGATTGGACAAATCTAGAAGAGTATCACTCTAGACTTGCCAGACAGGGTACAGCAGTGAATCACGCAACCCTTATCGGTCACGGCACTCTTCGCTCTTTTGTGATGGGAGAGGAGAATAGAAAGCCTAAAACAAAAGAAATGGATATCATGAAGAAGCTTGTGGCTGAAGCGATGCAGCAAGGAGCCTTTGGATTATCGTCTGGATTGGAGTATACCCCCAGTGGATTTGCTGAACCTATGGAAGTAATAGAACTCTGTAATGAAGCAGCAAAGTACGATGGCTTTTATGCCACTCATATTCGAAGCGAGGATCACCAGGTCATAGAATCAATTGGGGAGTCAATTTATATTGCAGAAAAAGCTGAGCTTCCCTTGCAGATATCCCACCTTAAAGCTGCAGGCAGTATAAACTGGTGGAAGATGCCCATGATGATTGACCTAATAGAGAGAGCAAAGGAGAGAAGCATTTCTATTACTGCGGACCGCTATCCTTATACTGCTTACAGTACTGGACTGAGCGTCTTTTTTCCTCAATGGGCACTGGATGGAGGAGCAGAGTGCTTTGTGGACAGACTGAAAAACAAAGACATCAGGCAGAGAATGAGAAAGGAAACTTTAGAAAAATTTAAAGGATACTCATGGGAAGATCTTGTAATAGTCGATGTACACCTTGATAAAAACAAAGGTCTGATTGGCAAAAATATCAGCGAAGCAGCAACTGAGAGCAAGCAAGATCCCTATGAATTCCTCTGTGATTTGCTCATCGAAGAGGGCGGTGATGTAGATCACGTTGGATTCGGAATGAGCAATGAAAACACGGACCTGGTTTTGCAACACCCACTAGTTATGATGGGATCTGACGGCTCTGCCTTAGCTCCCTACGGACCGTTGAGCCATGGTGTGCCACATCCTCGTAATTATGGTGCCTTTCCACGTTTTCTAGGTCACTATGTTAGGGAGAAAAATATTCTCTCTCTACCTGAGGCAATAAAAAAAATAACATCTATGCCTTCTGCCAAGATGCGACTCCAAGACCGAGGCTCAATAAAGGAAGGGAATTTTGCTGATCTTGTGGTATTTGATCCGCAAACCATTACTGACAAAGCTACCTATACCACTCCGAAACAATATCCTTTAGGGATTGATTACGTTATTGTCAATGGTAAGATAGTTATTGACCATGGAAAGCATTCGGGAGAGCTGCCTGGTAAAGTTCTTCTCAGTCAGGGAAAGAAGTAAAAATCAAAGATTGAGAAACTTTATCATTTGGATTTAGCCGCTTCTTCAAGCAATTCTGACTCGATTATTTTGCCAACCGCATACAGAGCATCCAGCTTGAGATGCACATTTGCTGTCCGATCAAAGAGGTAGGAGACTCGAGCCGGGAATTCCTCATCAGTCAGCCATAAAATGAGCCTCACCGGTATTCGAGGGAATACTGGTAACTCGAAGGCAAGGTCTCCACCTTCAACTTTCGTTCCTTTACAGGCTAAGCACGCAGATGAGAAACCATCTGGATCCTGACCGAATTTCTGCTCTATTTCTTTGGTTGGCATTGCGTGGGGACCTCGGAAAAAAAGGGGACCAGAAGGAAATTGCTTCTCACTTATCCAATTACCAGATAAAGGAATTTCTTCTGCACAGATAAGATAATTCAAGACTGCCACAAGCAAACAAAATCCAAATGAATGAGGCGAAGAGCTATCAACATCTTGTATAACACCACTATCTGGGAGAATAAGATAATCGCCGTTGAGAATTTGTAGGCGATAGCCTTTATTTTCTCTGTCAAAACTGGCGAGACTGCGGCGACACACGTCAGCAGGGTCCATTGCCTTAAGACTATCCCAAAGTTCTTTATGTAGCATCTTAATTTATTGTTGATCCTCCCTTATTATCTGGGCCATCCGTCGGATATAATCAGGATTTGTTCCACAGCATCCACCAACGATGTTAGCTCCATTCTTTATAATTTGAGGAATGAAACTGACATAGTCCTCTAAGCCTTGAGAATAAGAGACTTCACCTTCGGCTGAAAGAGAGGGCTTTCCCGCATTTGCTTGAGCAATAAGAGGTAGGGAAGTGCCTTCTCTCATGATTTTGATCATATCAACAATTTCTTCACTGTTGAGCGTACAATTTGAGCCAATAACAGGAACATCATTTTTTTCCAGCTCTTCTACACACTGAGAGACACTGTTGCCCATAATCGTAAAAAAGCCACGAGGATAGTGGTTGAAGGTCATGGTGAGAAACACGGGTAGATCAGAGGATTTCCTTGCTCCCTTCAGAGCACAGATAGCTTCTCTCAAATCGTACTGGGTTTCTATTAATAGAAAATCAACCTTCCCATCAGTCAATCCTTTAGCCTGTTCAGCGTAAGCATCTTCAAACTCTTCTTCTGTGAATTCGCCTTGTGGTTTAAGGAATTTACCGGTTGGCCCCATACTGCCTGCCACAAATTTCCCTTCAGGCTTGACTTCATTAGCAACCCTGGCAGCCGCAAGATTTAACTCATAGCATTGTTTTTCTAAACCATGGGATGAGAGTTTGATTTTGCTGCCTCCGAAACTGTTGGTCAACACAGCATCTGCACCTGCATCGAAATAGTTCTGATGAATTGATTTTACGACTTCTGGTTTTTCTTTATTCCATGATTCCGGACAAGCCCTTTGCGGAAAACCATGTCTAATCAGTTCTGTTCCCATACCGCCATCAAGAAGAACTGTTCTTTCTTTAATCAGATCCAAAATAGAAGGTGCCATTTATTTTTCTCTTTAATATGTCATTTAGCTTACATAATAGCTGTTAAAATATGTGGCGTCAAAAATTTCAGACCATTTCTGCAGATTCTTACTCAAAAGACATGAATCTGAAGCTGTTCCGCTATATGGAACTTAATTCTAATTGACAAAAAAATTATTTTTATATAGCTTTATAGCTCTTTTATGTCAAGCAAGAAATATCAATCTTTCTTTCTGCAGCGTAAGATTTCATAAATATTCACACAAAAAATTCATTCCAAGTAAAAAAAATGGCTGTTAAATATTCAATAAATAAAGTTAAGAGGAGGTCTTAAATGAAAAAAAAGATTGTGTTTCTCTTGATAACTCTTCTGATTCTAACCTTCGCTTTCTCAGAGGAAAAAAGAAAAATCACAGTTGAAGATTATTTCAAAATAAAGAGAATTTCGGATATTCAAGTATCACCAGACAGCAAAAAAATTGCTTTTGTAAAGAGAGAAATCATTCCTGATGAGAGCAAAAAAGGCAAATCAAAGAGGACCCGCGATATATACATGGTTAATCTTAGCGATAATAAAATGCATCGGCTAACGACCCACCCAAAGGGCTCATCTTATCCACGCTGGTCTCTAGACGGAAGGTATCTTGCTTTTCTCTCAAGCAGGGAAGAAAAGAGCCAAATATGGTTACTTGACATGAAATTGGGCGGGGAGGCTCAGCAGGTTGCTGACTGGAAATCTGATATCGCGGAGTTTGCCTGGTCGCCGGACTCAAAGCATATTGCTTTTGTTTCCGCTGACCCTAAAGATGAGAAAGAGAAGCAAAAGGAGGAAAAGAAAGATGACCCTTATGTCATCACCAGGACAAAATTTCTGTACGATGGGGTAGGATATTTTGGTGATCCTCGTGAATGGAAACACATCTGGGAACTCTCCTTAGCTGATCCCAAAAATCCAAAGAAAATTACAGACGGTAATTTCGACGATGGAAATATCCAATGGTCTCCGGATGGAAAGCAGATTGCTTTTGTCTCCAATAGGACAGGAGATGATGATAACAACGATAACAATGACATCTGGATGGTTCCTTCTAGAGGAGGAGAAGTCAGGCAAATCACTGTGAATGTTGGCTCGGATAGCTACCCTCGCTGGTCTCCGGATGGAAAATACATTGCCTACATCGCCACCAACGAACCCAATAACCTTTATAAGCTGAACTACCTTTGGATTATTCAAGCCAAGGGAGGAAATCCAATATGTTTGAGTCAAGAGATTGACAGAGCAGTAAGGAACATTGCTTGGGGCAAAAACAGTCAATCTGTCTTCGGCCTTGTGCCTGATAAGGCGCGCGTTCATGTCTACAGGTTTTCTCTCAAAGACAGTCAAATCGCAAAGGTCATAAATGGAGAAAGAAGGCTAGCTCACCTCACGCTATCTCAAGATAACCGTTTATTTGCCTTCACTTTGGAGGACAATGACCATCCTGAAGAGATTTACACCGCAGCACTGGATGGAAAAGAACTCATCCAAAGGACACGATTGAACAAGGAATTGCTGGATAAGCTTCATTTAGGTAAAACAGAAAAAATCCAGTTTGAAAATCCAGATAGTCAGACCGTAGAGGGATTTGTTTTGAAACCTCCTGATTTTGATCCGGATAAGAAATATCCTTTAATACTTAAAATTCATGGCGGTCCCCAAGGCACTGATGGAAATTACTTTGCCGCAGAAGGACAATGGTATGCGGCCAATGGTTATGTAGTCTTATGGGTGAATTACAGAGGAAGTTCAGATTATGGAGAGGCCTGGCAAGAGGCTATAGCCAGAAACTGGTATTTTAAAGAGTATGATGATTTAATGGCCGCTGTGGATTACATGTGCCAGATGGATTACATAGACCCTAAAAGACTGGGGGTCACTGGTGTGAGCTATGGAGGAATCATGACGAACTGGATTACCTGCCATACAGACCGTTTTGCTGCAGCAGTTTCAGAGAGAAGCACCGTGGATAATTTCAGCTGCTATGGAGTAGATGATGTGGCTTACTGGTACGAAAAAGACCTCGGTTTACCCTTTGAGGAGGAAAATTTTCAGCTCTACCGGAAACTTTCGCCTATTTACTATATCAAGAACTGCAAAACTCCTCTTTTACTCATTCAGTGCATGGAAGACCACCGCTGTCCGCTTCCTCAAGCCTTCCAATTTTATATGGGACTTAAGAAACTCAAAAAGGCAGAAACCCAGCTTGTGCTTTATCCTCGAGAATCCCACGGGATACAAGAAATCCCTCACCTGGCTGATCGTTTAAAAAGAATTGTCTCCTGGTTCGATAAATATCTAAAAAGATAACAAAGGAATGGAAGAACATCAGAGCTCGATCTCAGTATTTTGAGTATACTTTCTAAGGAAAAAGTTATAAAACATGACCTATGACTCGGTTGAACCGGATTTTCTATGAAATAAGGAGGGATGATGCGTCTTGTTGACAAAGTTGCTCTGATAACGGGAGGAACATCTGGTATAGGACGGGCTACAGCTTTGCTTTTGATTAATCTCTGTGAATATTGCTTTTCTTAATAGATAGTTTTGCCTTGCGCCATCTTCACAATTTTAGGGTGAAGGCTATAAAGGAGGAAATCATGCGTGGATTAAAGAATAAACGGGTTCTCATCACTGGAGGAGCAGGAGGAATTGGTGAAGCCACAGCAGATCGATTCTTAGAAGAAGGAAGCCAAGTAGTTGTTCTGGACAAAGATGACGAGGGCTGCCGCCGCCTCGAAAAGACGATGCCAACTTTGAGAGGTACTATCGTGGCTGATGTCTCGAATCCAGATGAAGTGGCCCAAGCCTTTGCCCAGCTGGATGGAATACTGAAGGGATTGGATGTGCTTATCAACAACGCAGGCATCAGTGTTCGAGAGCCATTCACGGATATCACACCTGAAAAATGGGTAGAAGTCATCGATGTCAATCTCCATGGAGTCTTCTATGTTGCCCAGCAGGCAGCACCCCGTATGCTCCATGGCAAAGGCGGTGTTGTCCTCAACATGGGCTCAACAAATGCTTTAATGGGGTATCCTTATTATTCGGCTTACAATGCCTCAAAAGCAGGAGTCGTAGAGTTAACCCGGACAATGGCTTTGGAATTAGCTCCTAGAATACGGGTAAATGCTGTCTGTCCGGGTTTTATCTTAACGCCAATGCAGGAAGCCGAATACACGCCTGAGATGCTGCGCGCATTTGAAAGAAAAGTACCGCTGGGCCGATTGGGTAAACCCGAAGAAGTGGCCGCGCTTTTCGCTTTCCTTGCCTCAGATGAGGCGAGATTCATCACCGGACAGTGTTTTGTGATCGATGGCGGGGAAATTGCCGGAGGCCTCGCTAGTCAGAAGGAGTCAGATTAATTTTGGTCTCTTTTTTGATTTTGACTTCCAATAGAGGAAAGCCGGGATTCCGATAAGAAGAATGATCAAACCCACCAGTGATTGTGATGGTTGAGCTATTATTGTATTAAAAAAAACAGCAAGATTGATAAGAACAAACAAAAGCGGAATAAATGGATATCCCCAAGCTCTGTAGGGCCTTTTCGTTTTTGGCTGCTTGAAGCGAAGGGCAATGACCGCAAGGCCTGTGGCTGCGAAAAATATGACAAGAGCGAAAACGACATATTCGAAAAGGTCCTGATAAGTACCTGAAAGACAGAGGAGTGACGACCATACAGCTTGCCACACAATGGCTTTGGTAGGAACATGATAGCGAGGATGGATGAAAGCCATACTCTGAAAAAATGATTTATCTTCTGCCATGGCAAAATAGACTCGGGGCCCAAAAAGAATCGAAGCGCTGAGGCAGCCGAAGATAGAGATCATTATCATACCTGAGATAAAAAAAGTAGCTGTTGATCCAAAAAGCTGAGTAGAAGCCAGCTCGCCAATACGGGCAACACCTTTCATCCTGTCCACAGGCAAGGCCAAGATATAGACTACATTCATTAAAAGATAAATAAGGGTTACGCTCATCGTCCCCAGGATTAATCCGAGTGGAATATTTCTTTCTGGTTTTTTTACCTCTTCTGCTGTGCAACTCACTGAATACCACCCATCATAAGTCCAGAAAACAGCAATAAGAGCCAATCCCATCAGTCTAAAATCGAATGCTGTCCCTCCTGTGAACAATTGATCGAAATTCGAAACGCCTGATTTTTTCCCTATGGATAGCCCAAGGACAACCAGAACCGCTACAGATGCAATTCTCAGAAAAGTAAAGATGTTCTGAACAAAAATCCCGCTTGTTACGCCAAAGTAATTTATGGCTGAAAGGACTACTATAGAAGCAACTGCAACCATCTGTCCCGCAGATAGGGAATAATCGAGGCCAGCAATGCTCAATTTTAAAAGATAAGTTTTTGTCGATAAAGAAGGAAAAAAATAGCCAAAATACTCGCCAAAACCTACTGCCAGAGCTGCTATTCCTCCGCACTCTATAACCCAGAAAAATCCCCATCCGTATAAAAAACCTGCCAAAGGTCCATAGGCTTCACGCAAATAAACATACTGCCCTCCTGCCTTAGGAAACATGGCTCCCAATTCAGCAAAAGAAACACCTCCACTTAGGGCGACAAACCCACCAATCAGCCAGACAATTAGAATCATCCCGGGAGAGGGAAGATACTCGGCTATGAAGCCAGTGGTCATGAATATTCCTGAGCCCACAATTCCCCCGATTACCAGGAACGTTGCATCAAGAAGGTTTAATTTTCTTAAGAGATGTGGTTTCTCTCGATTCATTATTTTCTTCTATGCTAAATTATTATTTTGATTTCATCCTTAACTGAGGTTTTGCCGCTCCGTAAAATAATGAATTGAAGAGAAGCTTGAAGGTTGCCACAGTCTGCCCCCTATACTGTACCCTCAATCCTAGAAGAATGATTCTTCCTTGGCCGAGGGGAACCTCAATCACAGCCGCCTTATTCCGAAGATACTTCTCCCCAAACATCCAGCCACTGAGGACAATATCTTCCTCTGGATAATTTCCTATGACCTCAGGCTGTTTTTCATTCGAGGTAGGCCAGATTTGGAAGGTGGGGCTGTTAGAAAAAAATCCAGTAGTCTCTTTAGGCAGACCATAAGCAACAGGATGATTCTGGTCAAGGCAGACTTTAACCAGGAGTCCAGAGGCAAAAAATTCTTCTCGCTTCAAGGACTTCAAGACGTCTTTGACTCCAAGTTTAAACTGCTCTAATGGAAGATTACAGGCAGAGCCAAGTGTAACCAGCGTGCCTCCAGACTCGACGAATTTTTTCAGGTTTCTTACGCCTGAAGAGGAAATTCCGCCCACATATTTAGGCGGCATGGTCCCTTTTTGATGTCCATTGATAATGGATTGAGACCTCTGATGAGGAAGGATAATTACATCAAATCGTTCATGAAGCCGACCTGTCCGAATCTCTGCATTATGGATAGTTGCGTAGGGAAATTCATAGTTCTCAAGGATCAACCTTGTCCATCCTTCATCCATGTTTGCTGTCCAGGGCTGGTAAAGTCCTATTCTTGGTTTTACAAGTTTATAGGTTTCTACAGATGGAGCATTCTTTATCCTGGTCACTCGAAGAGATAAGTCTTCAGCTAGGAGTTCCATTTTCTTGGGCGAGAACTTGGAAGGAAAAACTATCAAGGTGCCAGGATGATATATCTTTCCTCCGGTTTTAAATGATCTCTTAGCCCAGAGAATATCCCCCCCGGCATCAAGAATCCTGTTCACAGCGATAACGCTGTTAATCGTCTCATAAGGAATAAGAAAGCCAAAATTACCCGCGCCTGTAATTTCTCCCTTTGGAGGACTTGCTCTAGACACTCTCTTCATCTTTAATTCTAGAGGAGTATTCATCATCACCGTCTTTACTTCCATTTGAAGAGGCAGCGTCCATCCCAGGACATCATAAGAGCGAAGAGGCGGAATCTTGAGCTCGATGGGCTCCACAATGCTTTGCCATAAGGACGGATATTTCCTCAAATCAGGATAAACCTGGATTTCAAAAAGTGTTTTCAATAAGCGGCCAAAAGGCTGACTGGTCGGAAGAATAAAAGTTCCCTCAGGATAATCGATTCCATCTGCTTTAAAAGGCTCCTCAGCTTGGTAAACTTCGAGGTCAATATCTATCAACTTGTTAATCAAGAAAACTGCCACTGCCGGGTCTCTCTGTTGTCTGGCAATAATCCATCCGTAAGGAGGCTCATTCTTGTATCTTGCGATTGTTTCTTTACCCATTGCATATTTCGCATACAGAATCTCTTCCCGGTGTTTGGAAGCAAGGTCGAGCACAGCCTTGGAGGAAGTCAGGCAGTATTCCACCGCATCCCGTAATCGCCACCATCCACCCTGCCAAGGATTGGTGAAGAAAAGAGAAATCGTAAAATCCTTGTATTCCTCTGGAAAGTCTTGAACAGTATAAAAATGAGGTGTTGCGTAATGGTACAGAAATGTCTCAGAAAATGTGGAGATGATGTTGTGAAAGTCACAGACTTGAGTGACATATCCTGGGTACCACGTATCGAATAAATACCGCGAAATAACACCTTGTTTTCCTTCAAACTCAAAAGCCTTGGCTATAGCCGCACCGATGAAATTCTGCCATCGTAAAAGCAAGGGGTGAAGGTTGGGATTGGTAGGCTCGCTATCTGGAGGAATAAAAATCAGCGAAGGAAAAGGCGCCCTCTGATGATGGTTGTAAAAGATATGAGGATACCAGTCGTGATGGACCAGCTGGTTGATATTCCTGGTCTCTGCAACACTGAGCATAAAGGAATCGCGGTTGTTGTCGTGTCCGATGTACTTCTGGTATAGCCAAGGGAGTGGACTAGTCTCGTAAGGAGTATTGAGATGGCTGTGATACCATTCGGCGACCAAATCCATTCCATCCGGATTGGGTAAAACAAGCATGACAATCACTTCATCCAGTATCTTCTTTATGCTTTTTGACTCATCGGTTAGAAGGTCATAAGTTAGCTGAATGATGTGCTGCGCTGGGGCGACTTCAGTGGCATGAAGACCTCCATCAATCCAAACAATGGCCTTCCCCTCTGAGGACAATCTTAACGCTTCGTCCTTAGTCAAGCCTTTTACCAGGGAAAGGCGTTTAGAAATTTCCTTGTAATGGTTTAATTTAGCTAAGTTATCTTCAGAAGACACAGATGCAAATACCATAAGCCTGCCGCCAGAGGTTTTTCCGTATTCGAAAACCTTGATTTTTCCAGATAGCTCATCCAGTTTTTTCCAGTACTCCACTGCTTGTTCATAATTGATGAGATGATAATCTGCACCCACCTTGTACCCAAAAAAATCTTTAGGCGACGGGATTTTTAGGGCAAAAACAGTTGTTGAAAAAAATAGCGCCTGGAAATAAAGAAACACTGAAAAGAACAGAAATCTCTTTAAATAGTTAAGTTTCATTATCAATCCTTTCTTCTTGCCTCTTACTGCCAGATTTTTTCTCAATAGATTTTATGATTTTATTAAGCTCCTCAATCAATCGGGATTCAAGAGGCTCAGGCTTGTGTGTGCCTAAAATTTTTTTTGCTTTATGGGGCGCCCAGTCTTTTGCTTCATCCCTCTTCTCTTTCCATTCGCTGTAGGGACGCCGATCCATTAGAGTCGAAAGCCACAGCTCACGCATGTGCTCTTTAGTGTGCTTTTGAGTGAGAAAAGTACGTCCAAGCCCCACCTCTCGAATAGTATCCAGGGTCAGGGTCTCTTCGTCGATAGGTATTCCTTCCGTCATCTTGCAGACTATGTCGAAGATTTCATAGTCCATGATCATCTGTTCGAATGACCAGATAAGGCTTCCATACGCCTGTTGATTGGAGGATGTCTAAAGTAGCTGTATGAATACGCTGTACATCATCTTGGCTGAGAATATTCAAGCTTAAACGGGGATTGGAAATAGATCTTATTTTTCCTGCCATTTAAAAGCTAAAATGCACTTCTTTTTCTCTAACTCTAAATTTACTCCTTCATATCAAAGGAAAATTTATTAGTCAACAAAATACTTAAGCGTAAGCATTTTTTTCCTGTGACGGAAAAAGGTTTTTGGGTTAGAATATCTATCATCCAAAGGAGACACAGAGAATGACAAAAATTTATAATTTAAGCCAGATCAAGGAAGTAATAAAAGAACACCATGCAATCCGGGAAATCGAAGAAGGTTTTAAAGCCTATTCTCAGGGCAAATCTGTTGTGCCGCCAGTGGGAGAACTCATTTTCAAGAAACCTCCTGGAGATGTCCATATAAAATACGGTTATTTAATCGATGATGACTACTACGTCATAAAAGTTGCCTCCGGCTTTTATCAAAGCCAGGAATCGAATCAATACACAAGTGACGGACTCATGCTGTTATTCAAGAAAGGAACAGGAGCTCTTGCCTGCGCTCTGCTGGACGAGTGTTACCTGACGCATGTGAGAACAGCTGCAGCTGGGGCAGTGGTGGCCAAATATCTAGCCCCTAAACAGGTACATCGCATTGGTATTCTCGGGGCAGGAGTCCAGGGAAGAATGCAACTCAAGTATTTAAAATCGATCATAAATTCAAGGGATGTCATGGTTTGGGGCTTAAACCAGAAGGAGTTGGACGAATATAAAAAGGATATGGAGAAGTCAGGATACAAAATTCAAACGACTCTAAACGCCAGCGATATTGCCTCAAACTGTAATCTTATCGTGACAGCAACACCTTCTACGTCTCCATTGTTATCCGCAGATCAAGTCAAGAAAGGAGTTCATATAACAGCCATGGGATCTGACACTCCAGAGAAAAACGAATTGGATCCCAGAATTCTCCATAAGGCGGATCTCGTTGTTGCTGACAGCATCAGTCAATGTCTATTGCGAGGGGAAATTCACCACGCCCTAAAGGCTGACCTTCTGAATGAGGAAGATATTGTCGAACTAGGAAACGTGATCACTGATAAAGAACTCCAGAGATCTTCCGAAGGCCAGATTACTGTTGCAGATCTTACAGGTGTTGCTGTTCAGGATATTCAGATTTCTAAGGCTGTGTACGAAGCCCTGAGTTTACCTCAAGCTTGATCTTAGAATTAACAGGAATTTGTGGCTGCTCAAGATAAATTAATATCTATTTTTAGTGCAAATTATTGTTCTGGATTTTTGCTTTTCTTTTGGCAACTCACGCTTTAAAGATCAGCCTGAACTAAGATGCTTGAAATCAGTTAAATTTCCGAGCAATCGCCTCTTTCCACTAGCGTTGTCGTATCAGCTCTTTGTTCTCGAAAGCATACCTGACTACAGTCACATAAAAATTTTTTTCGTCAGAATGCACATCGATAGTGGAGCGCAACTCTATCATACGATCTTTAAGTTCGATGCGACGACCACACTTCCCGCTGAAACGCGATTCGGCTGGATGCTCATCGTTTAGGGCGAAAGAAATAAATATTATCCCTTTCAAGAAACGTATCTATTTTTATAAGCTCAAAACCCGCCTGTCCAGCCTGTTCGACTAGCTTTTCCTGTGAGGTCGATTCCGAAGACCGACCTGTTTTTTCAGGGCAATGTTCGACTATCACCAGCACTCCTTCAAGTTTTAGCGTGGGAGCTAGGTTTCTAACTAATTCCACAGGCCTTTCCAGATGATGGTAAACATTGATCATAAAAGCGATATCCAGCACTCCAGGCGGAATGTTAGGGTCAACAACTTTCCCATGACGGACAATAACATTCTTAAAACCATGATCTTTACATCGCTTTGCCAGGCGCATGAGTGCCCTCATATCAATATCATTGGCATATACTTTTCCAGTTTCTCCCACTCTGTCCGCAAACCAGACGGCGAAACGGCCCCATCCTGCCCCAATGTCGCCGATAACCATGCCCGGCTTTAAACCGATGGCATCCATGATTTTCTCAGGAGGCTGATACCTGTTGAGCCTTACTTCGTTTGGCTCTGTAAAATCTTTCTTCTGTTGAGCCCCTTCAGCGCTGGTCGCAGCTACGAACAACATGATTAAAAAAATTACTTGATTCTTTAAAAGGATTTTTTTCATGGCAGAACTTCTCCTTTATGACCTTAATAGATAAAACTAAATAAATACGCTCGTAAAACGTCTTTATAGGTTCAGGTTAAAATATACGAAAATAAATAATAGAGGTTTAAAACTTATATGATATGGAGAAAGCAATCATTTTTTCTTCTTCTTTTTTCTCTATTTTGACTTGGATTGCATTATTAAAGATATTCGCGACTAAAGCCCCGCCAAAGCCCCAGCAATATTTGCTGCCATATCACCGCCGCTAAAGTAATTGTCCTTTTTGGTGCTGTCAATAATTTCTTTTGCTAATCCGGGAATGGTTCCCAATGTTGTTCCCCAGATTATTCTCCCAGGAGTTTTAAGATTCGTTTTATAATGGAGATAACTTTCGCTTGCAGCTCAAAATACGGATGAAACTCCAAAATGCAACAGTTTGTCATCCGCTGCAGAAGCATTTTTATTTGTAACGGAGACTATAATAAGAAATAAAAGAATCAAGACGAAAATCCGATTTTTTAAAAATTTCATCTTTTTTTCATTTTCTTGTCAGACATAATCAGCCCATAAGGAAAAAACCACAACAATAATCAATACTGAAAATATCAGGCTGGGAAGCACTGATATGAAAGGAATGCCTTCATATATAAAAAGTGGAATTACTGCCTGTATGACTAGTATACTCCCTAATGCATATATCCCCCATTTTTTCTTTAGCAAAATAAGAATGCAGAATATTATAAAAACGATATCAATTATAATTGCAATAATAAGTAAACTTATCGGATAACGATCCATTTGCCAAGTTGACATTGGGAAATTAAGTGGAACTTTCCCAACAGAAAGATATACTAGACTTGCTATAGCATCCCAAAGCCTAAAAATTATTGCTATAATTAGAATCACTTTTAATGCCCTGCCTTTTCCGGGCTTTACTTGTTCTTCAAAAAGCTCCATTTTTTCCTCCTTTTTAAATTATTCGGGATTTTGCTTTTTTCGTTCGAGGCCTTTTAATATTGATGTTACTTTCCAGCGGTAGGAAACTGGAATAGCGAGCTTCTGTCCGTATTCAACAATTTTAGTGATTCGCTCCATTTTATTTGATTTTTTGGAGATAATTTCTCATAAGCTTTATTTATCTGGGAAAATTATTGTCAAGTTGCGAATTTGGTGAGAGAAACAAAATATTATTCCACATCGAAAGCGAATTAAGGTATATTTAAATATAATTTTTTAATCTATTCAACCTATCCTGAATAAATTGGTGAGAGGAGAATAAGTATGGCATTTAAAAATTACAGGAGATTGGCGGTATCAACGGCATTAATCCTCATGGCCTCGGTTTGTTTTGCTCAAATAGAGATGAAATCCGAAGGCTATTTTGAAAAACCTGGATTTGCATTTCTGGTCTATCATAACGATTATATCGTGGGCAAGCGAGGAGGGCTTCAAATGTTCCTGCACGGCAATCGAGTTGCAGATGCTGGCGAAGTTGTATACCTCACAGCCTATGGATCCTACCTGGATTTCAATTTCAAAGAAATAGGAGACAGGATTGTTGACACTAAAAGGGGTTTATCCATTATCCCAGGGAAGATAAAGCCCACGAATATCAATTATAAGCTTGTTTGCAGTACTGACGGCAATTCTATCATTATTGCTGTTAAGCTTGATGATTCTGTCGAACGGATAAAAATTTCTAATCTCATGCTGAAATTTGAAATTTATCCAAAGGAATACCGCTATAGAACATACATGGGTGGAAATGTAACAGGTTATTTCCAAGAGAGATACATGGGGAAGACAACGCTGATACACGACGCTAAAGAAATTTTAATCGCGCCCGAAGATGACCTGAGGGCCTTCAGCATTACCTCAGAAGATGCGCGCCTCAGTCTCATTGACGGCAGGGGAATGGCAAACCACGCTGGCTTTATAGTTTATGCAGCACTCCCCCAAAACTCATCCCAGAAACATTTTTCAATAAAGATAACACCGAGAATTAATCCCGACTGGCGAAGGGAGCCCGTAATCCAGGTCTCTCAGGTTGGATATCATCCAGACCAGAGAAAAGTGGCAGTCCTCGAGCTCGATTCTCGAACCGAGAACTTAGAGGAAATGAAGCTCGTCTATCTTGATAAGGGTGGAAAAAAAAGAATTATCAAATCAGAAAAGCCAGCCAAATGGGGGCCTCTGTTCAATCACAACTACTACACTTTTGACTTCACAGCGGCTAAAACGCCCGGGCATTATTTCTTAATTTACGGCGGCCAGCAGGCCGGACCTTTCGCTATAAGCAATGATGTTTATAAGGAAACATGGCATCCGACCATGGATGTTTTCTTTCCCGTGCAGATGTGTCATGTGGAAGTCAGGCAAGGAGAAAAGGTCTGGCACGGTGCCTGTCACCTTGACGACGGGCTTCAAGCTCCCCCGAACAAGATACATTTTGATAGCTATATCCAGAAGGCTGAGACAGAAACAAGATTCAAAGCAAATGAACATATACCTGGCCTTGACTGGGGAGGATGGCATGATGCAGGAGACAATGATCTGCCCTTCGGGAGCATATGCCGGACTGTCCTCTGGATGGCCCTTGCCCAAGAGGAGTTTAGAACTGACAGGGATGTGACATCTATCATCAGGGGCCAGCGGAGGGTGAACCTCTTCCAGCCTGACCATAAGAACGACATGCTTCAGCAGATATCTTTCGGCATGGAAAATCTATTGGCACTCTACCGAGCAGCAGGACATGTCTGCCCTGGCATAATCGAAAATAACATTCTGGACTATATTGTTGTGGGCGATCCGGTAAATATTACAGATGGGCTTATATTTGATCCCTCATTGAAACAGGGAGAGAAAAAAGAGGGGCGCTCTGGAAAGTTCGATGACAGGTGGGTGTTCACCAACAGGAATACAGGAGGGCAGTACCAGTTTGCCCAGGTTGCCGCTGTTTCCTCCCGGGTACTCAAAGATTATGATATTAAGCTTTCGGAAGAATGTCTGAAAGCCGCTGAAGGTGTTTGGGAATACGAACAGAATCACACTCCTGTGCATTTCAAAGTTTCATACCAGCCTCAGGAGGATGAATATCATTCCTGGGAGCTTGCTGCCACGGCAGAACTTTTCCTGACCACAGGAGATGTCAAATACAAAAACAGGCTGCTAGCTCTCATCCCATACATTAAGAATATGCCTGCCTTTTATTTCTGGGAAGTTTCGGGTTTTATATTGGTCCGTGCCCTGGCAAAGATGGAAAGTGATGAGTTCAAGAAGGCTGTTGTTGGGAAATTGAGGGAGCTTAAAATACTTATGCTAGAGGAATTTGCCAAGAGTCCCTACGGAGTGAAGTTTTATTTTCAGGTTTGGGGAAATAACTGGGATGTTTTGGATCTTGGAGCAAGAACCTATTATTTCATAAAACACTTTCCAGAAATTTTTGATGAAGAATACCTGTACTCAGCCCTGAACTATAACTTTGGCTGCCACCCCGCCACAAACCACTCCTATGTTTCTGGAGTAGGTGTGAATTCTGCAACCGTAGGGTATGGCTTTAACAGGTCTGAGTGGACCTACATTCCTGGCGGCGTGGTTTCAGGTGCATCTTTCTTGCGGCCGAAGTTCATAGAGTATCGTTCTGGCACATGGGACTGGTATGAGACTGAGTACGTGATAGGAGGGTCAGCAGCGTACGTTTTTGATGTCCTTGCAGTTGACTCTCTTCTTAGCCAAAGAGAAAAATAACTTGTATTTTATATATTATCTATCTCTTAAAGACTTAACTAGTTTCTTAATTTCTTCCTGGTCAGGATTTACCTCTAATGATCTCTGCCAAATTTTTAAAGCATCCTTTTTATTTCCCAATTTATAGTAACATGTTCCCAGTAAATTCAGAATTTCCAAATTTGTGCCAAAATGGGAAAGATATCTCTCATAGTAAGAAGTGGCTTCTACAAACTGCCCAAGGGCATGAGATGATTTTCCTAATAAATATAATATTTCCCCCCTCTCATCCTTATTGTCTAAAAAGGGCATCAGGACTTCTTTTGCTTTCTTGTATTCTTCACTCATGAAAAGCCCCTGACTGTAGCCTAGAGCATATTTCAATTGATCGGGATTATTATGATAGGCTTTTCCTAGAAGAACGTTCCCATCCTTGATGTTTCCCTTATTTAACAATTGAACACCTGAAATATATACGTATTCTTCAATTTTTGATGCGGGCATAACCTTGGAGATAATCAAAGGTCGGGGCAAATCCCGGGCAAAAGTTATTTCAATATCTTCAGTTTCAAGAAGTATTTCTTTTCCATTTTTATCCAAAACAGAAACTTTAAGCCTGTAATAACCTGTCGGGAAATCAGCCATAGAATGTTCTTCAATAAAGTTTATATTTGTTTTATACTCGCTGATTTTTTTTGTTTTAGAAAAAAATTCTTTTCCCTCTTTAAAAAAAGTAAATTTGAGCAATCCCTTAGATTTCACTTCGTGACTTAATCCAAGTACTTGGACAAAAACAAACAGAGAATCATTAGGAGTAAATATTTTCCTTGGCTGACATAAGATTTGGTTTCCTCCCACCCTGAAAGGAGCAATTTCTTTTGATGCGGCCATGCTTTTTTCAACCCGATAACCTAAGACCAGGGTACTCAACTGCGGGACTTTAATTTCTTGAGGAATGATGATATCTTTTTCTATTGATGTAAATTCCTTAGAAACTGTATTTTTTACAAGAAGATTAAACTTGTAGTTACCCGGAACCAAAGGAAAAGTATCTTGCAAAGCGAACGATATTGACTTTGTATCTTTTATTTGATCCTGGCCAAAACTCAACGGAATTTCTTTACTGTATTGAAATATCGTTTTCTCACTCGAATCAGAAATCCTTCCGTTTAACTCAAAATGAGCATTGTATTTGTCCTCGTAATAATCAACAGATAGTTTTTTTGGTTCAACTGAGTAATGAACAAGAAAAAATCCTGAATCATCTTTTATAACTCTTACCAAGGAATCACTTCCTATATAATTAGCAGTGTATTCAACTTCAACTATATCCTTGTATTTCAGGATAGCTTCAGCGTATTTGTCTTCAACCTTTTTCTGGGGAGATGAAAATACGGAGCTGAATAATGTATTTGAAGCAAGAGAAACAACACCTGGCACAGATCTTTCTCCCGGAATAAGGGAAAGAGTGTGTATGGCCAGGTTGGGCTCTAACTGGGATAATCGCTGATACGCATCTAGTGCGTTCTTGGCGTCTCCCAAGTAATCAGCAACCAAGCTCTGTGGTCCATGGTCTGAAGGCGAGTATAAAATATATTCGCCCATACCTTCTTTCTTGAAAAATACAATGTTAAAGGCGGGAGGCAGTCCATATTTGGGATCGCCAAGATAAAACCAGATTTGAGTGGGATAGACGTTCATAACATTATCGTAGGCTTCAATATTTATTGGCTGCCCTAGTATAATGTATACTCTTCCTTGATCTGTCTTCCAGCCAGGCCTTGGAGTTCCTCTTCCGAAGAATCTAT
>JABAOH010037110.1_pt2 | contig 30608 bp, 9 predicted proteins | sample 7062181 | NCBI WGS metagenome assembly JABAOH01 (sample SAMN14538630, study PRJNA623070) | marine sediment metagenome | biome: marine biome [ENVO:00000428]; feature: marine pelagic biome [ENVO:01000023]; material: deep marine sediment [ENVO:00002113]; isolation source: pool of 5 deep marine...
TTCTATGAACAGGCCTTGTTAGCGATGACAGCCAATCGTCTCTGTGAACCTGAATCCAAATTAGGAGTCTGGGATCGCTGGCTTTCAAAGGTATATTTTTCTTTCAGTGACACCCTGAAACTGGACCATATGTACGAAGGCATGGACTATCTGTATGCTCATGCCGAAGCAGTTGAGAGGAGTGTATTTTTCCATACTGCCAATCTTTTCAATTTGGAGGTGGACCTGATCTTCTACGATACGACGACAGCCTCTTTTTGCATTGATCAAGAGGATGAAGATATAGAGCTTGAGATTTATGGTGAAGGTGATGAAGGTGAAACAGAAGCAGAACCAGAAGTGAATAAGGAGGTTTTGTCAGAAGGACTTCGTAAATATGGCTATAACAAAGAGAGGGTTTGGACGCCTCAAGTGGTTGTGGCTTTAGCCGTAACCCGTGATGGTTTGCCGGTACGCTGCTGGGTATTTCCCGGTAATACCTCTGATGTTAGTGCCGTTAAGCAAGTTCGTCAAGACCTGCGAGGTTGGAAGCTGGGGCGTGCTCTTTTTGTAGCAGATAGCGGAGTTAATTCTGAAGCGAATCGAGCCGAACTTGCCAGGGCGTGTGGGAAATATCTTTTAGCCACCCGCATGGGTAGTGTTTCAGAGGTGAAGCATAAAGTGGTTAGTAAACGGGGTAAATACAGAGTGATCCAGGACAATTTGCATGCCAAAGAGGTGATTGTAGGGGATGGTGAGCGTCGTCGTCGTTATATTCTTTGTTACAATCCCAAAGAGGCGGAGCGTCAAAGAAAGCATCGTCAGGCAATAGTGGAAAAGCTTGAAGAACTATTGAGCCAACATGGGGAGCATAAGAATATAGCAACCGCCCAGTGGGTGATCGAGCTTTTAGCCTCAAGACGTTACAAACGTTATTTACGAATAACTAAAGGCAATCGTGTGGAGTTGGACCGCACGGCGATAAAAGAAGCCGAAAGGTATGATGGCAAATGGGTTATTGAGACAAACGATGATACGATAAGCTTTGAGGATGCTGCCTGCGGGTATAAAGGTCTCATAGTAATCGAGCAATGCTTTCGCTCGCTGAAACGGACTCAAATCAAGATGACTCCAATGTATCATTGGTTACCTCACCGCATTGAAACTCATGTTAGGATTTGCGTGCTGGCGCTTCTGATTCAGAGAGTGGCGGAATTATCGTGCCAGATGTCCTGGTCCAGGATCCGGCATATATTGCAACAACTCCAGGTGACAGAATGCCAGACAGCGAATCATGTTTTTTTTCGATTAAATGAGGTGTCAAAAGAGGTGAAGGAAATCTTAAAAAAACTTGAAATTCCCCTTCCTAAGAGCGTTATGGGTATACAACCGCTGCCGTGAACGGGGCATAAATAGTAGGCACACGCCATTTTTGGCATAACTCCCGAGACCCCCTCCTATACTACCTTTACGGTAAGGTGTTTGTTTACGTGGCCGAAACCCAAGTCCCACAGGAATATAATATCCCTCCTCAGAAACGCAATATCCTCCAACAGGAATAAAGTATCCTCCCGAAGAAACACATTCTCCGTGCCGGGAAATTTTTTTTTAAATTTTCCGGGAAAAAAGTGAACTTTCTGCGAATAATATTCGTATAATAATTTTTTAGAAATCCATCGAGGAGAAAAAAATGGCATTTAAACGAGCAGTGTTATTAAAGGAGATAGGCAGGCGGCTGCGGGGATTGCGAAAGCAGCTCAATTATTCCCTGGAGGAGATGGCCGGGAAGTTGGGGCGTTCTAAAAGTGGTTATTTCAAGAATGAGAATGGAATTACGCTTCCCAGTTTGGCAACGATGCACCATCTGCAGGCAGATTTGGATATATCCATGGATTGGTTGATATTCAACAAAGGACCGATTCATTATCAAGATAAGCAGCCGGAGCCGCAGAGGGTCGAGGAAGATGAAAAGAAAACCAAAGACCTGGAAAATATTTCAGCGGACGTGTGGGAGTTATTGGCATACATGGAGCGGGACCGTTTGCTGGCGCATGAGGTGTTTGTATATTTTTATAAGTATAAAGAGAGAAAGGAGCACCAGGGATTGCAGGGAGTACAAGAGGCGGACGAAGATGAATAATATTTCCAAAGAAGAAGGCGATGTTAACCAATCCCGGCTGCTGGCCAGAAAAAAAGGGGGCAGGCGAGAAAAACGTTTTGATATGGCTTTATAATAAAAATTGTTGCGTGCTACAATTAAGTTATAAATACTCAGAAAAGAAATGAGATGTAGATATCATTTACATTTCACCCAACATGTAAAATTCTTGAAAAACCGTTAAGTAAAAATTTTAAAAAAAACGTCTATCATCGATATGTCTAAAACATTAGATTTTAAAACTATAATAACTTTTTTGTTAAAGATATGCAACAATTTTGAGTATTGAAAGGATCTGTTCAATATGCTAGAGTAAAAACTCAGAATCAGAGTAAACAAGTAAGGCTTCCAGTGAATATTATCATGTCACATTTTTCATATCTTGTGTGGACTTGCGCACAAGCCCCATTAAAGAAAAAAAGAAAAAGGTGCTGGCCAGTTTTCCATCCTTCATGGTTAAGAGGTGTCATTCATGAGCAAGCGAATTAAATTAGTACTATTGGTAATCGGAGTTATCATTTCATCACTCCATTTTATCCAGGCTGTAGAGCTGCAGGAGAATGGGAAAATAATCATCCCGGATAGAACCATAGAGCCGATTAAAATTGATGGCGATTTGAGTGAAGCGGTATGGAGCAAAACACCGGTATCTAAAGATTTTATGACATATGTACCAATATATGGTCAGGTGTTGAGCAAGAAAACAGAGGTTTGGATGGCTTATGACAATTACAATCTTTACTTTGCTTTTAAGTGTTATGATAATGAACCAACCAAGATAAAAACCTCAATTTCTCCCAGGGACAAGATATCTAGAGATGATTGGGTAGCAGTACTCCTTGATGCCATGGGGATTAAACAGACAAGCTACGAATTTTATGTAAATCCCAGCGGTATTCAACTGGATGCGTTAAATTCGGCAGTTGGTGGTTGGGACATGGCACCGGATTTCGTTTGGGAAAGTGCCGGGAAAATAACAGGTGAAGGCTACCAGGTTGAAATTGCCATTCCATTAGAAAGTATTCGCTTCAAGAGTGGTAAAGAAGTGCAAATGGGTATTCTTTTGTTGAGAAATATCACTCGGGTTGGAACTGCAGGAACCTGGCCCGAAGTTAAACCAGGGCAAACAGATTTTAATTTTATGGCAACCATCATTTACACAAACCTGAAACCCAGGTTAAAATTGGAAGTACTTCCCAATTTTACTTATAATAGAAATGTTGAGAGAGAAAGAACGGATGAGTGGGAAAAAGATACGTCCCAAAATATCGGGGCATCTATTAAATACGGCATTACCTCTTCTATTACAGCGGAAGCAACCGTTAACCCGGATTTCAGCCAGGTTGAAAGTGATGCGTTCCAGGTTGAGGTCAACCGGCGATACCCGATATTTTATAGTGAAAAGCGGCCATTTTTTATGGAAGGAATGGAGGTATTTGATTTTGCTTTAATCTCTGATGGAATGTTTGGTTTATTCTTTGAAGGAATGATGACCTCTGCCGTTCATACACGTCATATTGTAGACCCTGGCTGGGCGGTAAAATTAAGTGGAGTCTCGGGAAAAATGAGTTTTGCTGTTTTAGCAGCAAATGATAGATCAGAAGGTCAAGCCCGGGAAAATGGTATTAATCCGAATCAGGGCAACGATGTTATTTGGGGTATAACCCGGGGTAAATATAATTTAGGCAGTGATAACTCCCTGGGATTTCTATACAGCGGCCGTCATTTTCAGGGAGACAAAAATAATGTTGTAGGTATTGATCTCAAGTATCGTTTTTTCAAAAATGTCCGGTTGACTGTATCTTATCTTTCCAGCAGCACAAAAGATTCGGCTGGAGCTGAGTTTAAAACCGGAAACGGTTTTAATGCCATGCTGCAGTATTTAACTCCGCATTTCAGGTTCTGGACGGCTTACGAGCGATATGACGAAGATTTTACCCTGTATTCTGCTTTTATAAATCGTACAAATATTAGCAGAGGGATGGTTTTTATAATGCCGGATTTTCACATGAAAATAAAAGGGATACCCTGGTTTCGGAATATCCAACCGTTTCTTCTATATTCAAAATTACATGATTTGGGTACCGGAATGGATGATACTTCCTGGAGATTGGGTGCATTCATGAATTTTACCCGGAGGGGTCTTCTCATTCTTGGCTATCGGAATGAAAAAGAAGCATGGCTGGGTCAACTTTATGACCAAAAATTCTTTTATTCATGGGGAAGAATTCAACTCTTCAAATGGTTGTTTATAATAGGCTCCTTTAGGTATGGAGATCAAATTTACTACGGACCGGAAGAGCCGTTTCTCGGCAGGGGGCATCAATTTAAAGTGGAACTCTCCTTTCAACCGAATATTAAGTTAAACATGGGCGTTGAGTTGCTTCATAATGTACTTTACAGGAAGACGAACCATCAAAAGTTCTATACTGTCGATATATTGAATTTACAAACGACTTACCACTTTAATAAGTATTTTTTCATACGCGGGGTGCTTAGATATAATGATTATCAAAAAAAGCTTTTAACTGATCTCCTGGCATCATTTACTCTAATCCCGGGAACAGTCATGCATTTGGGCTATGGATCGCTTTATGAGAATAAAGAATGGCAAGAAAACCGATGGGTACCTGGCCCGGACACTCTTCTAAATATGAAAAACGGATTATTTTTTAAAGTCAGCTACCTATGGCGAATAAAATAGGTTACGAACAAAGAAAAGGGGGGCCACACTGAAAAATTGCATCCGGGGTAATAAAAATGACAGAGATGACAAATGAATAAATTAAAAAAAATAGACAAGAAAGATATCGAAGATATTATTGCATTAACCCCCACGCAGGAGGGCATGCTTTTTCATTATTTGAAGGACCAAAAAAGTGATTACTATTTTGAGCAGTTAAGTTTAACCATAACCGGGGAAATCGATTTTAATTGGTTTAAGCAGGCCTGGAATTTTGTGGTTGAGACAAATGAGATGCTGCGGACCCGGTTTAGATGGGAGATGGTAAAAAAACCGGTCCAGGTCATTCTGAAAAGGTTCCGGGTCCAGCCTATTTTCCACGATTTCTCAAGTAAAGATATAAATGTCAATGATAAGAGACATTTAGTAGAAAAGACAAAATATAAGGATAGAGAGGAGAGGTTTAACTTAAATTCGGTTCCCTTCAGGATTACGCTGTGTAAAATTGAAGAGCGCAGGTATGAAATGATCATCAGCAATCATCATATTCTATATGATGGTTGGAGTACTCGCATCATTTTAGAAGAATTTTTTTCATCCTACAATGACCGGGTACAACAAAAATCTCCGGTAAAACCGTCCAAACCTCGATACAGAGAGTATATAAACTGGATACAAGGGCAGGATAAGGACAAGCAGGAAAAATATTGGAGAAGCTATTTAAAAGGTTTCGAGGATAAGTCGGAACTTTCAATCAAAAGGAAAAGAGCGAAGAAAATAAATAGCGCCGGAGCAGGGAATTCTCATTATAAAGTTAGCTTTTCACAGGCAGTGAGAGAGAAATTAGAAACGTTTATAAAGAGTCATAAAATAACGCTGGCCTGCTTGTTCTACAGTGCCTGGGGGATACTATTACAGAGGTACAACAACAGCGATGATGTCGTTTTCGGTACCACGGTATCCGGCAGACCGTCGGATATCAAAAGGATAGAAGATATTGTCGGCCTGCTTATAAATACGATACCTTTGAGAGTACGGACAGAGGGAAGCGGTCATGAACGAGTCGAGGGCTTTTTATACAGGTTAAATAAAAAGCTGTTGGAAAGGGAGGGGTATGAGAGTACTTCCCTGGTGGAGATCAAGGAATATGGGGAGGTGAGATTTGGAGAAGAGCTTTTTGATACAATTGTTGTGATAGAGAATTACCCGTTGGATAAGGTGTTATTCGAGAGAAACAGCAAATCGTCATTATCTGTGGATTCCTATTCGATATTTGAAATGACTCATTATGATTTAACGGTTGGCATTACCCTGATCGAAAATATCGAAGTGGAATTTACTTACAAGGAAGACTCATTCGAGGAATTGGTTATAAAAGAACTGCCCGGTCATTTTGTGAGAATTGTTGAGGATATCATCGATAATCCGGGGAAAGAGTTGGCAGCGCTTGAAATATTATCGGAAGCGGAGAAGAATAAGATATTGTCTGATTTCAATAACACCGGGGCAGAATATCCGCAGGATAAAACCATCCATGGTTTGTTTGAAGACCAGGTGGAACGAACGCCTGACGGCGTTGCTTTAGTTGGCAATCGGCAGTTGGCAGTTGGCAAAGAAGAAAGAATCGAGAAACCCATTCAACTGACTTACATGGAATTGAATCGAAAATCCAATCAATTGGCCTATTTGTTGAAATTCAAAGGGGTGGAACCAGGTGACATCGTCGGCATTATTGTAGAGCGTTCGCTTGATATGCCGGTGGGAATAATGGGCATATTGAAAGCAGGTGGAGCTTATTTGCCCATCGACCCCAATTACCCGCAGGAAAGAATCCGGTATATGTTAGCAGAAAGCAATGCCAAAGTCCTGGTAACCGCCAGGACGTTGGCGGAAGAAGGTGAGAAGGTTGACTTTTCTACCCTTTTACCCGAGTTTCCGTCTCCCACTTCTCTGGCTTATGTTATTTACACTTCCGGTACCACTGGTGGGCCCAAGGGGGTAATGGTCGAGCACCGGAACGTGGTCAACCTGTTGACCTGGTTTGGCAGGGAGTATTGTTTATCATCCGGGCGTCATGTGCTGCAAATCAGTGATTATGTATTTGATCCCAGTGTGGAACAGATTCTTGGCACCCTGGTTCACGGCAGCACGGTTTATATGATTAAGCGAGAATGGATCTTGGATAAAGAGCGTTTTCGACGGTTTGTGGATATTCATCAAATCGACATGATCAATTTTGTTCCTGAGGCGTTGAAGGATTTGCTGCTGACCGGAGAAGGAAAGCTGAAGAGTTTGCGAACCGTCATATCCGGTGGTGACCGCCTGGATGACACCATTAAAGATGGGCTTCTCCGAGAAGGTTACCAGTTGTGCAACCATTATGGTCCCACGGAGATCACGGTGGATGCGCTAACCTCCAGGTGTTCACAGGAGAAGGTCAACCTGGGGAAACCCATTGCAAACACCCGGGTGTATGTGCTGGACCGTCAACGTTGCCCGGTACCTGTTGGAGTACCCGGAGAATTATACATTTCCGGTGACGGTGTTTCCAGGGGCTATTTAAACCGCCCCGAGTTAACCGCTGAGAAGTTTATGTCAGCTCCAGCCTCAAGCTCCAGCTCCACCTCAAGCTGGGGCTTGCGGCTTGCGGCTTGCGGCTGGAGACTCTACCTAACCGGTGACCTGGCGCGGTGGCTGCCGGGCGGTAATATCGAGTTCCTGGGACGTATGGATCACCAGGTCAAGATCAGGGGATTCCGGGTAGAGCCGGGGGAGATAGAGAGTCGTTTACTCACCCATGAAAACATAAAGGATGCGGTGGTGACTGTAGGGGGTGGGGATGATAGAGAGAAATATCTCTGTGCTTATATCACTTCGGAAGAGAAGATCGACGTATCGAGACTCAGGGATGAGCTGTACTTAAAACTGCCCGATTATATGGTGCCTTCTTACATCAAGCAGTTGGATAAAATTCCCTTAACCACCAGTGGCAGTGTAGACAAGGGTGAATTACCGAAGCCCGACTGGGAAGTAATTGGCGGCGAATATACAGCACCGGTTGATCAATTGGAAGAGACGTTGGTTTCAGTATGGTCCGATGTATTGAACATCGAAAAAAACGCCATAGGAACCGGTCATAATTTTTTTAAGTTGGGAGGTCACTCATTAAAGGCAGTCCGGTTAATATCCGGGATACAAAAAGAATTAAATGTGGAAGTACCCCTGCAAGAGATATTTAAGTTACCGACAATAAAGGGATTGTCAGGATATATCAGGGGATTGACAGAAAAAAAATATGTATCCATAGAATCGGCGGAAGAGAAAGAATACTATGCATTATCTTCGGCACAGAGAAGACTATACGTTTTGCAGGAAATGGATAAAACCGCCACGGCTTACAATATGCCGTCTGCGTGGTTACTGGAAGGGGCGGTGGATAAAAACCGGTTGGAAAGCACCTTCGAGAAACTGATGGAAAGGCATGAAAGTTTACGAACATCTTTTACCGTGATCGATGATGAGCCGATCCAACGGATACATGAAAAAAATCACACATTCCAGATTACAACCACAATCAAAGATTTTGTGAGGCCTTTCGATCTCTCACAGGCCCCCCTGCTGCGGGTGGGGTTAATACGGGCGGAAGAAAATAAATATATATTAATGGTGGATATGCATCATATTATTTCGGATGGTCTATCCCTAAACATATTGATAAAGGATTTTACCGCTTTATATACCGGTGAAAAGCTTCCTGGCCAGCGGTCCCTTTATACATACAAAGATTATGCAGTATGGCAGGGGAGTAAACGGCAACGATATAAACGAAAGCAACAAGGGCTGTTCTGGTTAAAGGAATTTGAAAGCGAAATCCCGGTATTGCATTTACCCCTGGACTACCCGCGACCGGTGGTTCAACGTTTTGATGGCAGGGAATTTCATTTTTCTGTCAGTGCGCAGCACAGCCGGGCTTTAAAGGCATTGTCTATGGACACGGGGGCAACATTATACATGGTTTTGCTTTCCATGTACATGGTTTTATTATTAAAACTCAGTAACCAGGAGGATATTATTGTGGGAACACCAGTACTGGGGCGTCGAGAGCCGGACCTGGAACATATCATTGGCATGTTTGTCAACACCCTGGCACTGCGGAATTTTCCCATGGGGGAAAAGACCTTCACCCAATTCTTAAAGGAAGTGAAAGAAAGAACAATAAAAGCATTTGAAAACCAGGATTACCAGTATGAAGACTTGGTGGAGAGTCTGACCGTTAACAGAGACAGCGGCAGGAATCCATTGTTTGATACCATGTTTATCTTGCAGGACCTGGATTTCCCGGACATAAATATCCCGGGCCTGGAAATAACCCCCTACCCTATTGAGCGGACCATTGCAAAATTCGATCTCACCCTGGTATGCACCGGGCAGGAGGAGAGCCTGTCCTGCATCTTTGAATACAGTACTAAATTATTTAAACAAGATACCATCGAACGATTTTCCAGGTATTTCACCAATATAATATCAGCAGTGGCAGAGAACATAGATCAAAAAATATCAGCCATCGATATACTTCCCAAAGAAGAGAAAAGGCAATTGGTCAGGGATTTTAATGATACGGATGAGGAATTTCCCAGAGATAAAACCATTTACCAATTGTTTGAAGAGCAGGTGGATATGATCCCTCATCATGCGGCCCTGGTATTTAAAGAAAAGACAGTAACTTTCCGTCATTTTGATGAGAGAGCCAATCAACTGGCCAATTATTTGATCCACCGGGAAGGTGTTCTTCACGGTGACCGGGTGGCTGTTTTAATGGAGAGGTCCATCGAACTGATCATTGCCCTTATGGGTGTAATAAAAGCCGGAGCTGCTTATGTTCCGCTGGACCCGAAGCTGCCCGCGGAACGGCTGCGGGTGGTGTTCAACGATGCTTGCATCGGCGTGGTCATTTCGCAGCAGCGATTTATCGACAAGCTTGCGCTGCTACAAGAGAAGTACGAAGGATTTCACTCCCTTTTGAGCATGGATGACCTGGCCAATGAAATAGAAAAATATCCCATGACCAGAACGTGTATCACGGGCGTGGATAACCCTGCATATGTCATGTATACATCCGGTTCCTCCGGGGTGCCCAAGGGTGTCCTGGTAGAACATCAAACCATCGTTAATACGTTGATCTGGCGGAAGAATTTCTATGACTATCATCCCGGTAATGTCTCTTTGCAAATTCCGCCCTATTTCTTCGACAGCTCGGTGACGGATATATTCACCCCATTACTGGGCGGTGCACGGCTGGTGCTGGTATCGGAAGATGAAAGGGCTGACCTTACCGTGCTGAAGGAAGTGATACCCGCCAATAACGTGAGTCACTTTATCGCGGTTCCGGCTTTTTACAATGTCCTGCTGGAAGAAATCGCCGATTATTTAAAATATGTAAAAATGATCTGCTGTGCCGGGGAACATTTCCCCGATGAGTTAATAAGGAAACATTTCGAGAAATTACCTGGTGTCCGAATCGTTAATGAGTACGGTCCCACTGAAAACAGTGTCAACACCACCGCATATGACCTGGCCCCGGACAGCCCGAAGGCGTTGATCGGCAAACCCATCAGTAATGCAGCTGTTACCATCCGGGACCGGCACCTGGGTTTGTGTCCCATTGGTGTGGGCGGCGAAATATGCTTAAGCGGTTCCAGTTTAGCCAGGGGCTATTTAAACCGCCCCGAGTTAACCGCAGAAAAATTTCTTCACTTAACACTTAACACTAAACACTTAACACTTTACAGAAGCGGTGACCTGGGACGATGGTTGGCTGACGGGAACCTGGAATTTTTAGGCCGGGTGGACACCCAGGTAAAAATACGAGGGATCCGTGTTGAAACCGGTGAGATTGAAAATCATTTAATGCAGTATGACGGCATCAAGGAAGTGGTGGTGTTGGCCCGTGACGGTTTTGGCGGCGAAAAGTACCTGTGTGCTTATGTGGTCTCCTCCCTTGTTAGGGATGAAGATGGCAGAACCGACCTCAGCAGGAATTTAAAAGCCTATCTCTCAGGGAAATTGCCCGAATACATGGTCCCCTCTTATTTTGTGCCAATAGACAAAATTCCATTGACTCCCAGCGGGAAAATAGACAGGAAAGCGCTTCCTGTTCCTGATGTACAGGAGGAAAACGATTATGTTTCCCCACGAGATGAGATGGAAAAAAAACTGGTTGATATATGGTCCGGGGTATTGGGGGTAGAAAAGGATAAAATCGGTATCGATACCAATTTTTTCCAATTGGGCGGTCATTCATTAAAAGCGACCCTGTTGCTATCCTGGGTACATAAAGAACTCAACGTTACCGTACCGCTGGCGGAAATATTTAAAACGCCTTTTATCAGGGGATTGGCAGCATTTATAAAGAACCTGGAAGAATACAAATTCTCCTCCATAGAACCGGTAGAAAAAAGGGAATATTATGATCTATCTTCTCCCCAAGAGCGCTTATTTATTTTACATCAAATGGAGGAGACGGGTACGGGAATTGGCTATAATATCCCTTCCATGTGGATAGTGGAAGGCCATGCGGATAAGAGCAAGCTTGAAAATACATTCGTAAAGTTGATCGATAGGCATGAAAGCCTGAGAACCTCGTTCCATATAATGAATGGCAAACCTGTCCAGCAGATACATGATTGGGTAGATTTTGAAATCGAATATTATGATTTAACCACAGGGGACACCATTTCGGACTTCATCCGGCCTTTCGCTCTAGCGAAAGCCCCGCTGCTCCGTGTAGGATTTAGTCAAAGGGAAAAAGAAAACCATCTTTTAATGCTGGACATGCATCATATCATTTCAGACGGCGCTTCCATCGATGTGCTGGTAAAGGATTTTACAGCATTGTACAGGGAAGAAGAGCTGCCTGGCCTGAGAATACAATATAAAGACTTTTCCCAATGGCAAAATATAAAGGAACAACATGAGGAAATCAAGCAGCAGGCGGCGTACTGGTTAAAACAGTTTGAGGGAGAGGTGCCGGTTTTAAATTTGCCTATTGATTACTCCAGGCCGCTGGTCCGGGATTTGGCAGGACGATCCATCCATTTTGAAATTGATAAAAACGAAAATCAGTCATTAAAATCGTTGGCCCATAAGGAAGGTGCCACCCTGTTTATGGTTTTGCTTTCCATATACACTATTTTTCTGGCGAAACTCAGCGGCCAGGAAAATATCGTAGTGGGAACACCCGCTGCCGGTCGCAGACATGCGGATTTGCAACCCATCATCGGGATGTTTGTCAATACATTGGCGATGCGGAATTTTCCCATCAGTGAAAAGAATTTTAGCCAATTTTTAAAGGAAGTAAAAGAAAGAGCAATTAAGGCTTTTGAGAACCAGGATTACCCCTTTGAAGACCTGGTAAAACAAAAGAACATCGAAGTAGAACGGGATACCAGCCGCAATCCATTATTTGATACCATATTTTCCCTCCAGAATTTTAATATCCCGGCAATAGAAATACCTGGTTTAACATTAGAACCCTACACATATGAAAACAGGGTATCGACATTTGACCTCGCATTAACAGTAGTGGAAGGGGAGGAACAGTTACCCTGTATATTTGAATACAATACGGCGCTTTTTAAAGGGCAAAGCATCGAACGATTTATTCATTATTTCAAGAAAATCATTTCAACGGTTTTTGAAAATGATACCGTAACACTATCTGAAATAGAGATCATAACAGGAGAAGAAAAACGGAAAATCCTGTATGATTTTAACGATACAGCCAGAGAATATCCCGCTGATAAAACCATTCATCAATTATTTCAAGAAGAGGTGGAACGCATACCCGATCATATTGCCGTAATTGACGTGGGGCAGGGCGCAGGGGGCACGGCGTTAACCTACAAGGAATTAAATAAAAAATCCAATCAATTGGCACACGATTTATTAGAAAAAGGCGTTCAGCCCAACTCGATAGTCGCCCTAATGGCGGAGCGTTCCATCGAGATGATCCTGGGAATAATGGGCATATTAAAATCCGGTGCCGCTTATATGCCCATTGATCTCCGATACCCTGGCGAGCGCATCCGCTGCATGCTGGCAGACTCGAGTACAAGCATATTGCTGACCACCCGGCATCTGAGTGCAAGGATTAAGGAGTTCGATGGTCCAGGCGTCGAAGTCATTTTTATCGATGATCATTCCTTAGGACAGGGTAAGGTATTAGACCGGCTCTCTAAAGAAATATCCGCAAAAAATGGCCTAACCGGGACCCAAAAGGGGACAGGTACCGATCTTGCCTACGTGATCTACACCTCCGGCACCACGGCTCAACCCAAAGGAGTGCTTACCATGCACCACAACGTCACCCGGGTGGTCAAGAACACCAACTACATCGATATCACCGCACAGGACCGGGTTCTCCAGTTGTCCAACTACGCCTTCGACGGTTCCGTATTCGATATCTACGGTGCATTATTAAACGGTGCTGCCCTGGTAATAGCAGAACAGGACCAATTACTGGCCATAGACCGTCTCGCCGCCCTGGTCAAGCGAGAACAGGTCACCCTGTTCTTTGTCACCACTGCCCTGTTCAATACCCTGGTGGATATGCAAATCGACTGTTTTCACCATATCCGCGTCATTCTCTTCGGCGGCGAGCGGGTATCGGTAGCCCATGCCCGCAAGGCCCTGGATTACATGGGACCCGGCCGTATCCTCCATGTCTACGGTCCCACCGAGACCACGGTGTTCGCCACCTATTATCCCATCGATGAGATCGAAGAAAAGGCTTATACCATCCCCATCGGCAAACCCCTGGCCAATACCAGTCTATACATATTATCCAAATATTTGCATCCTCAACCCCTGGGGATCAGCGGCGAGGTGTACATCGGCGGTATGGGCAACGCCCGGGGCTATTTAAACTGCCCGGAATTAACCGCAGAGAAGTTTCTCTCTGTCTCCAATAGGTCTTATAGGTCCTATAGGTCCTATATTTCTAAAAAAATCTACAAAACCGGTGACCTGGCTCGATGGTTGGCAGATGGTAACATTGAGTTCCTGGGTAGGATAGATCATCAAGTCAAGATCAGGGGCTTCCGCATTGAGTTGGGGGAAATAGAAAACCGGTTATCCAGGCTGGAAGGAGTTAAGGAAGCGATTGTGCTGGCACAATCTGATGAACAACTAGGGAAGTATTTATGCGCTTACATTGTTCCTGGTAACCAGGCCCAATTTGAAATACCGAAATTGCGGGAAAATCTTGCCAAGTATTTACCCGATTATATGATTCCCTCCTATTTTGTCCCACTGGCTGAAATTCCTCTGAATCCTAATGGTAAAGTAGACAGGAAAGCGCTTCCCTTACCGGGGATACAGGAAGATGGGAATTATGCGGCGCCCCAGGATGAAATAGAAAAAAAATTGGCAGTCATGTGGTCTGAAGAACTGGGGATCGAGAAGGAAAAAATCAGTATCAATGAAAACTTCTTCCATTTGGGCGGGCATTCACTAAAAGTAACCAGTCTGGCAGCAAGGATACAAAAAGAATTGCAGGTAAACGTCCCGCTGGCGGAAATATTTAAAACACCTTCTATCAGGGGATTGGCAGCATTTATAAAAAATACGGAGAAATTCAAATTTCTATCCATAGAACCGGTAGAAAAGAAGGAATACTATGACCTCTCTTCAGCCCAAAAACGGTTATTTATTTTGCAGCAAATGGAAGAACCGGGTACGGGAATTGGATACAATATCCCCTCTATGTGGATATTGGAAGGTCATGTGGATAAGAGTAAGTTTGAACAACCATTTATAAAATTGATTAATAGACATGAAAGCCTGCGAACCTCCTTCCATATGGTGAAAGGTGAACCGGTCCAGATGGTCCTTGATGAGGTGGAATTTGAGATAGAGGAGGCTGCAATAACCGATTTCATCCGGCCTTTCGATCTATCAACAGCCCCGTTATTTCGTGCCGGATTGTGTCAGGTGGAAAAAGAAAACTATCTTTTAATGATAGATTTTCATCATATCATTTCAGATGGCACTTCCATCAATGTGCTGGTAAAGGATTTTATAGCGTTGTACAGGGAAGAAGAGCTGCCTGGCCTGAGAATACAATACAAAGACTTTTCCCAATGGCAAGATAGTCAGGCACAAAAAGAGACAATCAAGCAAGAGGAGGCGTACTGGTTAAAGGAATTTGCCGGGGAGATACCGGTTCTAAATCTGCCAACCGATTATTCCAGGCCTTCAATCCAGGATTTTGAGGGCCGCGCCATCCATTTTGAAGTCGGTGAAAAAGAGAGTCATGGATTAAAATCGTTAGCCCATGACCAGGGAGCGACCTTGTTTATGGTGCTGCTTTCCAGCTTCACCATTTTCCTGGCGAAAATAAGCGGCCAGGAAGATATCGTAGTGGGAACCCCTATTGCCGGCCGCAGGCATGCAGACCTGGAACAAATCATCGGTATGTTTGTCAATACCCTGGCGCTTCGGAATTTTCCAACAGGAGAAAAAACCTTTATTCAATTTTTAAAAGAAGTTAATCACAGGACCTTAAAGGCTCTTGAAAACCAGGATTACCCCTTCGAAGAATTGGTGGAGCGCGTTAATGTCGCCAGAGATGCCGGTAGAAATCCGTTGTTTGACACCATGCTTACCCTCCAGGATATAGATAACCGCGTAACAAAAATTCCAGGGCTAGCCTTAAGCCCTTATGATTATGATACAGGCACAGCCAAATTTGACCTGTCCTTAACCTGCCGGGAAATAGCTGAAAAACTTTTCTTCACCCTTGAGTATAGTACAACACTCTTTACCGGTTCCACTATCCGGCAATGGTGCATATATTTTAAAAAGATCCTCTCAGCGGTTGCCGGGCATCCCGGCAAGAGGTTGTCTGAGATCGAAATAATAACAGCAGAAGAAAAAAAGCTGCTGCTGCACGAATTTAACGACACAGCCGCGGAATATCCCGGGGATAAAACCATTCATCGACTATTTGAAGAACAGGTGGAACGAACGCCGGACCATATAGCTGTAGTTGGCAGTTGGCAGTTGGCAGTTGGCAATGTATCAGTTACATACGCGGAATTGAACCGGAAATCCAATCAATTGGCATATTATTTAATAGAAAATGGCGTCCAACCCGATACTGTTGTGGGTTTGATGGTAGAGCCCTGTATCCATCTGATGATCGGGATGCTGGGCATATTAAAAGCAGGAGGAGCCTATTTACCCATTGATCCGGATATCCCGCAGAAACGCATCGAATATATACTGAAGGACAGTAATACCAGGATTTTGTTGAGTGAGGTAAGTGAGTTGAGTAAGGTAAGTGAGGGAACCGAAGTGGTAAAAATCAGTGAATTGAGCGAGCAACTCCCTACTCACCCTACTCACCTATGTTACGTCATTTACACTTCCGGTTCCACTGGCCGTCCCAAAGGCGTTGGTGTGGAACATCGCCAATTGGTCAATTTTGTGTATCATATGTATAACCGGTATGATAGGAAAGTTGACTTCAATGACCGCTGCCTGAGTCTTACCAATATCATGTTTGACGTCAGTGTATGGGAGTTTTTCCTGCCCCTGCTCTTTGGGGCGCAGTTAGTCATCATGCCGGAGCAGGAGAGATTTGATCCGTTTGCGCTGGTTGAGGTCATCCGGCAGCAAGGAATCACCCTTATTTATCTCCCCCCCGGTTTATTAAAGCCGGTTAATGATCTGCTGACCAAACAGCACGGCCGGCTGCCGTTGAATAAAATGCTGGTGGGAGTGGAACCTATCCGGGATGAGGTACTGGAAGATTATATGCGGTTAAACCCCCGGATGAAAATCATCAATGGTTACGGTCCCACTGAAACCACCATATGTGCCAGTTCCTTAAACTACGTTTCCCACCCGCCCGAAGGAGAAATCGTACCCATTGGTAAGCCGTTGTCCAATAATCAAATTGTTTTACTGGATGCAGCGGACCGCTTGGTGCCCCTGGGGATACCCGGGGAGACTTGTATTTCCGGGGACGGTGTATCCCGGGGGTATATCAATAACCCGGAGTTGACCGGTGAGAAATATACCCCGCACCCCTATTTCAAAGGCCGACGTATGTATCGCACCGGCGACATGGCCCGTTGGCTGCCGGGGGGAAATATCCGCTTTATCGGCCGGCGGGACCAGCAGGTTAAAATCAGGGGTTACCGGGTTGAATTGGGAGAAATCGAGAACCGGCTATTACAACATCAGGACATCAAACAGGCCCTGGTAGTGGCCCGGACCCATGAGACCGCGGGAAAATATTTATGTGCTTATCTTGTTACCGGTGGCTCATTGGAAATCTCGGTACTGCAAGAATATCTTTCCGGGTATTTGCCCCATTACATGATCCCGTCTTATTTTATCCAATTGGAAAAAATCCCCTTAACCCCCAATGGTAAAGTTGACTACAAGGCGCTGCCCCTGCCGGTTGTCGAGTTAAAAGGTGAGGATTATGCGGCGCCCGGGAGCCGCATCGAAAAGCAAATCGCCGTGTTATGGGCTGACGTGTTGGGCATCGGGTCAGACCAAATTGGAATCGATGCCGACTTTTTTCATTTGGGGGGCAATTCATTACGCGCCGCGTCCGTGGTATCGCACCTTCACCGGGTCTTTAACGTAAAAATCCCCCTGGCCCAGCTATTTGTAACACCCACCATACGGGCACTGGCGTCATTTATAAACAACGCCCGAAAAGATCAATATGCATCTATCCAACCTGCCGAGAAAAAAGAATATTATCCTTTATCCCCGGCCCAGAAGCGAATGTACCTGCTCCAGCAGATGGTCCCGAATAGTGTTGTATATAATATGCCCCAGTTCATCCCCCTCAGGGGAGAAATCGATAAACAACGACTGGAACGGGTTTTTACTCAACTGATCCAGCGCCATGAGAGTTTGCGAACATCATTTCATATGATCGGCGATGAACCCTTCCAACGCATCCATAAAACAAATTACAAATTCCAGGTTACAACCATAATCAATGATTTTGTCAGGCCTTTTGATCTCTCAAAAACTCCTCTTCTGCGGGCCGGTTTAATAAAGGACGGGGAGCAAAAACATATCCTGCTGGTAGACATGCATCACATCATTACCGACGGTATGTCCCAGGCTGTATTAAAAGATGAATTCAACCAATTGTCCTCCGGTAAAAGCGGCGATTTAGCACCCCTCCGGCTCCACTATAAAGATTATGCCCAATGGCAAACCCATGAAGAGCAGCAGAACTCAATAAAGGAGCAGGAATCCTATTGGTTAACGATATTTAGCGAAGAGGTCCCGGTGTTGAATCTCCCCTGTGATTATCCCCGGCCCTTGATCCAGGATTTTGCCGGTTGTACCGTGGAATTTATATTAACCCCAGGGCAAACCCGGTCCCTGGATGACCTGGCAAAGCAAACAGGTTCCACCCTTTACATGGTCATCTCAGCGGTATTTAATATACTGCTTTCCAAATTAAGTGGACAGGAAGATATCATCGTTGGTACCGCCGCCGCAGGAAGGCGTCACCACGACCTTAAATCCATCATCGGTATGTTTGTCAATACCCTGCCCATCCGCAATCACCCGGCCGGGGGAAAAGGATTTAAAGATTTCCTCCGGGAGGTCAAAGTACAGGTATTACAGGCGTTTGAGAACCAGGACTACCCCTTCGAGGAGCTGGTGGATAAACTAAATGTAAGAAAGGATCCCGGCCGCAACCCGGTATTTGACGTAATGTTTAACTTATTAAACCAGGAAGAGTTTACAGGGGACCTCCCCGGGCTCGATGAATATAAGCATGAGAAAGGCTTCTCGAAGTTCGATTTGACGCTGTCTGCCCTGGATATCGGGGATCGGGTGCTCCTGGCCTTTGAATACTGCACCAAACTGTTTAAACCAGGCACCATCGAACGTTTCATATCCTATTTCAAGAGGACAGCGGACATGGTGTTGGAAAACCCGGATCAAAAACTATGGCAATTGGAAATCATCACCGAATCGGAGAAGCAGCAAATTTTGTATAAGTTTAACGATACCAAAACGGGGTATCCCCGGGATATTACGATCCAGGGATTATTTGCAGGGCAGGTGGAACGGACACCGGATAATACGGCACTGCATGGATGCATGATTGCGGGGATGCATGGGGAAGATGTATCCATCACCTACAAAGAATTAAACCAGAGGACCGATCAATTGGCACATTATTTAATAGAAAAAGGCGTCCTGCCGGACAGTATTGTAGGAATTAAAATGGAACGTTCAGTGGAGATGATTATCGGGATCCTGGGAATAATGAAGTCTGGCGGGGCCTATTTGCCTATTGACCCGGGATACCCGCAGGAACGGATCGATTTTATGTTGAAAGACAGCGGAGCAAAGGTACTATTAACAAATTTGTCCGAAGGACACCATTTTCATCATTCATCATTCAACACTCATCATTCAGCTCATCTGGCTTACATCATCTATACCTCCGGTTCCACGGGTCGGCCCCGGGGTGTGATGGTAGAGCATGGTGCATTGGTCAATTTATGTACCTGGCATAACCGGTTTTATTCAGTGACCCCCAGGGACAGGGCCACCACGTATGCGGCTGTTGGATTTGATGCCTCGGTATGGGAGATTTTCCCATACCTTTCGGCAGGTGCGTCGCTCCACCTGGTTCCTGAGGGTATCAAACTGGATATGACAGCGTTAAACCGTTATTTTGAAACTCATCGTATTACCATCGCCTTTTTACCCACACCGGTTTGCGAACAATTCATGGAGCTGGAAAACCATTCTTTGCGCCTGCTTCTTACCGGGGGGGACCGTTTAACCGGTTACACCAAAAGAAATTATCGCCTGTTCAACAATTACGGTCCCACAGAAAACACCGTGGTAGCCGCTGCCTGCCGGGTGGATAAACCTGCAGCCGCTATTCCCATTGGAAAACCCATCCAGGATAACCTTATTTTTATTTTAAACCCGGGTTATGGTCATGTGCAGCCCATTGGAGTGGCAGGAGAGTTATGCATCGGCGGTGAGAGTTTGGCCCGCGGCTATCTGAACCGCCCGGAATTAACCGCAGAAAAGTTTGACCACGATTTATGGGATTTCCAGGATTACCGGGATAAGAAAAATTATCAAAAGTTTTTGCGGGGGTCCAGGGGGCGGTTTTTTCAAAAAGAGCCCCCTGGCCGCCGGAGGCAAAAGCTCTACAAAACCGGTGACCTGGCGCGGTGGCTGCCGGACGGTAATATCGAGTTCCTGGGGCGGATGGATTTCCAGGTAAAGATCAGGGGATTCCGGGTGGAACTGGGAGAAATCGAGAACCGGCTGAAGACGCACCCCGGGATAAAAGAAGCGGTAGTGATAAACAGGAATGACAGGGGGCGGCAATACCTGTGTGCCTATTTTGTCGTCAGCCCAACAGCGGGGCAAGGAATACCCGGGATACCTGAATTGAAAGAATACCTTGAAGGCAAGTTACCGGGTTATATGATTCCCGCCTGTTTGGTAAAAATAGAAAAGGTACCCCTGGGTCCGAACGGGAAAGTAGACCGTAACAGGCTGCCGCAGCCATTGGATTCGGATTTTTTTTCCGGCGGTACGTATGAATTACCCGAAAGTAATATGCAGCGAATTATTGCCGGGATCTGGCAGGAAGTGTTGGGCAGGGAAACTATTGGTATCCGGGATAATTTCTTTGACCTGGGCGGTAATTCCCTGGATTTTGTTAACGTCCGCAATCAATTGAAGGAAAAACTGGGTATTGAGATACCCATTGTGGATTTGTTTACCTATCCCACCATCCGTTCCCTGGAGCTTTATTTGAACCGGGACCGGGGAGACCGGCTGCTCCAGGACAATCCGCCGGATCATGCTGAACTGATGGATGAAGGTAAAGGTTCTCAAACCGGTCTGGAAATAGCGGTCATCGGTATGGTCGGCAGGTTCCCCGGGGCAAAAGATATTAATACCTTCTGGGAGAATCTAAAGAACAGTGTGGTATCAATGACATTTTTTTCCGATGAGGAATTGCTTGAAGCGGGCAGCGTCCCGGAAAAGGTCCGGCAGCCCGGTTATGTAAAAGCCAAAGGATACGTAGAAGATATAGAATATTTTGATTCGTTTTTTTTCGATTATACTCCCAAAGAAGCGGCAATAATGGACCCCCAGGTGCGGTTGTTCCACCAGTGCGCCTGGCACGCCCTGGAGGATGCCGGTTATGAGCCGGGGTCTTACAATGGTTTAATCGGGCTTTATGCCGGATATTCCCCTAATATTTTATGGAAAGCCGCTCATTTACTTCAAACCGGGAGCAGTTCGGAAATTTTAGAAGCAGGGAATTTAAATAGTTCTTATTTTTCAACACTTATTTGTTATAAGTTAAATTTAAGAGGGCCGGGTGTGACGGTAGATACGGCCTGTTCAACATCATTGGTGGCGATTCACCTGGCCTGCCGCGCGTTATTAAGCGGGGAAGCGGATATTGTTTTAGCCGGGGGGGCATCGATAACGCTTCCCGCCAAAAGCGGTTATCTCTACGAGGAAGGAATGGTCATGTCTCCCGATGGTCTTTGCCGGCCCTTTGATGCAAAAGCCAACGGCACAGCCGCCGGTAACGGTGTCGGTATCGTGGTCTTGAAACGGCTGGTAAAAGCATTGAAAGACCGGGACCATATCTACGCCGTCATCAAAGGGACGGCCATTAATAACGACGGCAATCGCAAGCCGGGTTATACCGCGCCCAGCGTAGAAGCCCAGGCAGAGGTGATCCGGGCCGCACAGCGCACGGCCGGGGTAGAAACCGAAACGATTACCTATATCGAGACCCACGGAACCGGTACCCCCCTGGGAGACCCCATCGAATTCCAGGCATTAAAAAAGGCATTTTCTCATATCCATAAAAAAAGATTTTGCCGCCTCGGTTTCTTAAAAGCCAATATCGGGCACCTGGACGCTGCCGCCGGTGTCGCCGGTTTTATCAAAACCGTCCTGGCATTAAAACACCGGCTTATTCCCCCGGCGGTGAATTTCGCTTCCCCTAACCCGGAAATCGATCTTGAAAACAGCCCCTTTTATGTCAATACAACACCTGAAGAATGGAATGCGGATGGGTTTCCGCTGCGCGCCGGGGTAAGTTCCTTTGGCATCGGCGGCACCAACGCCCATGTCATCCTGGAGAATTGGGAACCGGTGACAGGTGAAGAAGACAGCAGCACGGAGAAATTAATCCTCTTATCAGCCAAAACCCAAACCGCACTGGATCACATGACACAGGACCTGGCCCATCATTTTAAACGTCACCCCGACCTCAACCTGGCCGATGCCGCCTACACACTCCAGGTGGGCAGGCAAGCCTGCAATTATAGACGAATGCTGGTATGCCCCGATAAAAACGAAGCCATCGAGGGATTATTATCCGACAAACCCGGCAGCCTTCACAATATTACAGGATTGGAAGACAGACCGGTGGTGTTCATGTTTCCCGGGCTTGGTGACCAGTATGTCAATATGGGCCTGGAACTCTATCGCAGCGAACCCCGATTCCGGCAAGAAATGGACCGCTGTTTCGATCTCTTAAATACACCGGGACATTATGACCTGAAAGAAATTCTCTATCCCTCCTCTGTGTCCTCTCTGTCCTCTGTGTCCTCTGTGGCAAAAACACCACCTGACATTAACCGGATCGAGGTTTCCCAATTGGTGGTTTTTATCTTTGAATATGCCCTGGCGCAATTACTGATGAAATGGGGAATAAAACCCCATTCCCTGATCGGTTACAGTTTCGGCGAATATATTGCCGCCTGCCTGGCTGGTGTATTTTCCCTGGAAGATGCACTAACCCTGGTCACCCTCAGGGGCAAATTGATCCGGGACATTCCCGGCGGCGCCATGTTAAGCGTACCCATTAATAAAGAAACCGTTACACCTTTATTAAATCACCGTTTATCCGTTGCCATTGATAATGGGGATTCCTGCGTTGTTGCCGGGCCCATTCCCGCCCTTGACCAATTTGAAACGCACATGCGGGAAAAAAGATATCTATGTATACGCTTACAAGCCTCTCACGCCATTCATACCATGATGATGGACCCTATCTTAAAGGAATTTGAAACCCGGGTGGGACAGTTGACCTTGAATAAACCCAAAATTCCATTTATATCCAACGTAACCGGTAATTGGATCAGCCCGGAAGATGCGGTGAATCCGCGGTACTGGGCCACTCATTTAAGAGAAACCGTACAATTTTCAAAGGGATTGAAAGAATTAATGAGCATAGAGAACGCCGTCTTCCTGGAAGTCGGTCCAGGTGTTGCTTTAAGTACTCTCGCCCACCAATATATTCAAAAAAAATCGAATCATTTAGTGGTTAACCTGGTCAGGTCACCGGAACAAAAAATCTCGGATATAGAGTATTTATTAAAGAAGATTGGCAGGTTATGGCTTTATGGGACATCGATTGACTGGAGCGGTTTTTATGCTAATGAAAAGAGAAACCGGGTACCGCTGCCGGGCTATCCCTTTGACAGACTGAGTTATAGTGTTGATCTCCCCCTACAAAATTTGAAATTGAATGACCAGGAAGGGGTGATAAAATTGCTGGAACAAGCGCCCCCTTCACCCGCACCCGCACCCGCAGCCACCAGACCTGAAAATAAGGTCCCATATGCAGCTCCCCGGAACCGGGCCGAACAAATTTTGGCCCAAATGTGGGAGGAATTGCTGGGGCTCAAACCCATCGGCATTCATAACAATCTCCTGGAAATGGGGGTTAATTCTCTCAAAGGAATCACCTTTGTCAACCGCTTCAAAGAGCAATTGGGTGAGATCATCCATGTCACCGCCATATTTGATGCTCCCACCGTATCGGAACTGGCCGCCTATTTCAGTAAGCACTATCCCGAGAGTTTTGCCAGGGTAACCGGTATGCAAACCGTTGAAGAAACCGGCCAACCCTTACCAAAGGAAACAGTAACCTATGAAAAAATAATGCGGTACCGTCGTTTTTTACCTGACAGTCCGGTGCCGTCAGAAACCGATACTCACAGGAATCCTCCCGCGGTATTTGTTCTATCTCCACCCCGTACCGGTTCTACCTTGCTTCGGGTCATGCTTGCCGGACATCCCGCTTTGTTTGCCCCACCCGAATTAAACTTACTGTACTACAACACCCTCGGTCAGCGAAAAAACGCACTTACAGGAGCGGCAGCTTCTCACCTCCAGGGGACCCTCCATGCCATCAAACAAATAAAAAATTGCAGTGTGGAAGAAGCCCAGGAGATAATGGCAGACTTCGAAAACCGGGATATAACCGTTAAAGAATTCTATCACCAGGTCCAGCAGTGGCTAGGAGACCGGTTGTTGGTGGACAAATCACCCGGTTATGCCAGCGATCTTGAAATTTTAAAACAAGCGGAACGATATTTCCAGAACGCCAGGTATATTCATTTGCTGCGTCATCCTTACGGCATGATTCATTCCTACGTAGAAGCCAAAATGGATTTGTTGGGTGGGCAGCGACTGACCGATATGCTTTCCCTTACCCGGCGTGAACTTGCCGAAGTGATATGGACAAACAGCGTATACAACATCCTGGAGTTTTTAAAGCAAGTACCGGAGGAACGTCAACTGTGGATCAGGTGTGAAGAGTTGGTGGCAAAACCCGAAGAAACCGCCAGGAACATTTGCCGGTTTTTGCACCTGGAATTCCATCCCGGCATGATTCAACCTTATAAGGAAAAGAAACAACGAATGACCGATGGTGTGTATTCGCAAGGACAAATGATCGGTGACCCCAAGTTTCACCAGCACAAAACCATTAACCCGTCAGTGGCTCACAACTGGAAGCAGCATTATAAGAAGGATTTCCTGGGAGAACCCACATGGGAAATCGCGGCAGCCCTCGGCTATAAACCCATTCATGAGGATGAAGCAAGTATAAAGGAACTCGATAAAGATGCCAACAGCAAGATCGCCATCGCGGTATCGGAAAACCTGTGGAAGCTCAATGATGCTCCAGGGGCTGATGGAGATATCTTTTTCATCCATGAGGTCAGCGGCGAAGTTGGCGTGTACCTGGAATTCTGCAGGCATCTGGATACCCGGTTTAATTGTTGGGGCATTCAAGCCGACAGGTTAAAAAATTACACGCCTCAACATTGGACCATAGAGGAAATCGCGGAAAAATATATTCACAAAATAAAAAAAGTGCAGCCTCAAGGACCCTATAATATAGTTACCTGGTCTTCCGGCGGCAATACAGCTTTTGAAATGGCCTGGCAACTGGAGCAAATGGGGGATTCTTTGGGCCTATTGGCTTTTGTTGACTGCGGTGGGCCCATGGGGCTTTTAAATAATGAAATACAGGAGTTTACACTGGGGACGGAAAAACGTTATATAAAAGAAAATTTCCCCGGCACCGGAATCGAGGCAAAATTGGAACGAGTAACCGATATAGACCATATCTGGCCCTTTGTCGTGGATTTGCTGAAATCCAGTGATTCCTATACCGCGGAACTTAAAAAATCACTCATGCAAGACCCCATACTGGCAATGCTCAATTTTGAAGGGCTTCGAGTGGAAGATGCCATTCAATATCTCAATTTAACCCGGACATTAATCAATTCCGCTGCTCATTATATCCCGGCAGGCAAAATCAAAACACCGATCTATTTTTTTGCCGGCAGTCAATCGAAACGAAAAGCACCGGAACATTGGAAAAATTACTGTAACACCCCGGTAACCTATCATCAAGTAAGTGGGGATCATTATTCAATATTTCAGCAGCCGCATGTGAAAGAATTCGCCCGCTTATTTAATGAGTTAATACGCTTGTTTTAAGACGGCGCTTGAAACAAAAACCACCTGGAATGGGACATGCAATATATAAAACATGTTGGCTTAATACCGCATTGTAAATGCAAAAAGGAGAAACCAAAATGAGGCAACATAACATTATGACTCATTTACCTGAAGATTATTTTAAGGGTAAGGATGGTACCACCTACCGATTCACTATTTTAAAAGATATAGCCACAGCCGGTGCAGACCCGCCAATCCCTTATAATGATAGTCACCAGGATTCTATCCTCAGTCTTTATCCTAAGTATAAGGATTTTGCCCTGTATGTGCATTTCCCCTGGTGCATCGAGCACTGCTCCTATTGCTATTATTACCAGAGTCCCATGTTAAAGCGAAGCGTGTTGGAGCGCATGTTGGCAGCGGAAAGGAAACATGCCCGCCTGATGGATGAGTGGATTGATCTTCCCAACCGCAATGTCCGCTCGATTTATTTCGGCGGTGGTACGCCCACGGTTGTCCCGGCGGACCTGCTGGATGAGACCATCGGGTACTTTGTTGACCGATACAGGAGCAATGACGATTGCGAGGTGTGTCTCGAATGCAGTGTCATTACTCTCAAGCCCAGGAAAATAGCCATCCTCCAGCGGTATATTAACCGTTTAAGTATAGGTGTTCAAGCCTTTGATGACCGGATATTGAAACTCATCGAGCGCAAGCATACCGGTGCTCAAGCCCGTGAGGTGTTAAGCGAAGTGATCCCGCGTTTTGCCTCGGTCAACGTGGACCTGATCTACGGCTTAAATGACCAGGGTCTTGATGTGTGGCTCGCCTCCGTAGAAAAAGCGATTCAACTGGGCGTTCCCTCGCTCACCATTTACCGGCTGGATATCCGTGAGATGCCAGCCATCATCCGGACTTTCCGTAAGGAGCCGGAACGGTTCCCGGATGAACACATGTGCTGGCAGATGTACAATGAGGCCAGGCAAATGCTGAAACGCGCAGGCTACCGGGAAAACCTGGTAGGCTGGTTCCTTTTGCCCCAGGTCAAAGACACTACCGTGTACCGTGAGCGCTGGGAAAAGCAGTCGCCTTGCATTGCTTTTGGTCCAGGGCTGCACAATTACGCAGCCGACCATTTTTATGAAACCTTACCAGACCACGACCAATATGCAGGGGCCGTCGAAGCCGGGAAATTACCCATCCAACAAATCTACACCTTGACCCCGGAAAAACAGCTCATTTGGTATGTGCTTGCCCAGTTGAAATCCAACAGCCCTGTTTATAAATCGGTCATTATCAACCGGTTCGGCCAGGACCGATTCAATTGGTTCATGGGGTTGGTTCGGAATTACATTAACTGGGGAGTTTTGCAAGAGTTCAGGGACAAACTCGAACTCAGCGAAGACTACCATTATATACTGGAATGGATGCTTGTAGAACTGATCGATTCATTAAAATAAGGACAAGCGAAAAAAACTAAAGTTGCACTTCTACTTTTTGTATGGTATACTGAGATTTTCATGAAGGGAGAAAGTCATTTGGCTAAGAATACTCGCTCATACAAAGCTGAGAAACGCAGAAAAGAGTTAAAGCGGCAGCAAAAAAAAGAAAAAAAACTGGCAAAACGTCATGAAAAGTCGGGGGCTGATAAGAATGAGGAAATCCCGGCTGCTGAAGAGCAAAAGGAGGAAGAATAAAGCCAGTGTTTCAAGCGCAGTCTTGAAACAAACGTAGATTATATTACGCTTATATCATCTGCTGTGAGCTCGAAGTCATGTACTTGTAAATCTTCTTTCATATGCTGCTCATTGGTTGTGCCGGTGAGAGGCACCATTCCCACTTGCAAGGCAAATCGAAATATCACTTGTGCGGGAGTTTTCCCTAAACGTCGAGCAATGCTTATCACCCTTGGGTCCTGTAAAACCAACCAGTTTGCTGTTAAAAGTGAAAAGCCTTGATAAATGATATGGTTAGCCTGGCAGAATTCTCGCACTGATCTGTCCCATCCTTGAACAGCATAACACCTGTTTTGGACTACCATCGGCTTGATCTCTGCTTTTTCAGTCAGCGCTGCCAACTGTCCGATATTTACATTGCTGATACCGATCATCCCGGCTTTTCCTGATTTGTAAATGTCCTCGATGGCATGCCACACTTCCCAATCGGACTCCCCAAGACCCACCCTGGAATACGGACCATGCAAGAGATACGAATCCACATAATCCGTATGGAGATTCTCTAACGAACTGGCAAACGACTGTCCCACTTGTGTCGAGAGGTCGGCTGAAGGATCATAAGGAATCCTACGATCCTGACCATCGGCAGGTGTAAATTTAGTCTGTAGAAACAATGTATCCCGGGGAATACCCTCTTTAGCCAGCGCCTTCAGGGCATCACCCACAAGAGGTTCTTGATAGTGCCTGGGTTGGTTAGCCGTGTCAATGGCTTTAAATCCTACAGAAACGGCTGTTTTTACCAGTGGGGTGGTGGCGTCTTCCTTCCAGGCGGTCCCGTAAACAAAAAACGGCATTTTTATTCCCTTATTTTTAGTCATATTTTTTCCTTAAAATCTTAGGCCACCCCCTTTGGAAAAGGAAAGGTTAGGGAAACAGTGGTTCCCTTTTTTCCTTCTACTTCAAGGGTTCCCTTCACCTGTTGGGTCAACAGGGTGATTAACTCCAGCCCCAGGGATTTGGCTTCCTGGATGTCTAAATCCGCTGGGAGCCCAACACCGTTATCACGGACCTCCAGGGTTAACATACCATTGGGGGCGTCGCGAATAACGATGTGAATTTCACCTTTTTTACCGGAAGGAAATGCGTGTTTCAAGGCATTGGAAAGCAGCTCCGTAAGAATCAGGCCAATGGGGATGGCAGTATTCATAACCAACTGGAGTGACGGTGTTTCAATTTGTATGCTGGGAGTAACATTCTCAGCCAGTTCCCCGTAGGTATTAAAAAGGTAATCCACGAGACTATGGATGTATTCTATCCCATCGATTCGGGCCAGGTCCCCGAATTGATAGAGATTTTCATGGACCAGGCTCATGGCTCGAATCCGGTCCTTGCTCTCCTGGAATATGTTGAGTATCCTGGGATCTTCCTGGGTATCTGACTGCAATTCCAATAAGCTGGAAATAATTTGTAAATTATTTTTCACCCGGTGATGGATTTCTGTGATCAGGACCTCTTTTTCTCTAAGAGAGTCTTTCATTATTTTTTCCACTTTTTTACGTTCGCTGATATCTCTGCCAACATAAATGATACCTTGTTTCGTGCCCTGCTTATCTTGTACTAAGGACCCGGATAAAGAAATTGGGATGATACTGTTTTCTTTTGTTTTTACCTGCGTTTCAATATCAGTGATAGAAGCCGTTGTCATCAATTGCTCCATCTGGATTTCCTTGATCTTGATTTTTTCACCAGGAGTAAAAATAACGTCTATGTCCTGTCCGATGAGTTCGCTTTCTTGATATCCAAGAAGTTGACATGCCGCTTTATTCGTTGATACAATTTCTCCCGCCAGGCTGACCAGGAAAAGCGCGTCTGCCATGGTAGATAAGATCGTTTCCGCTGCCACTTCCAGTGTCAGGGTAAACAGTTTGTATTTCCAGATGCCAAAGCCGACAAAAACCATGGTTATAAAAAATCCTGTCGATGTAAGATCCGGTGCCGGGATCTCTAAATAAGGAAGTATAATCCATGAAACCAGGACCAAAATCGAAGGAAAAGAAAACCCGGTAATAAGCAATCGAGCCTGGACTTTCTTTACTTTATCGGTCGATTTTAAATAGTAACGGATGACTAAATAAAATGCAAAAATACTTGCACCAATAACCCAAAATATTTCTAAATTATATACAATGGTCTCTACCTGGTAGGTGTATGTCCAACCCCAGGAGAGCTTTATAAGTTCTACTGGAGGTCCTCCTACGACTTCTAAAGCAAAGAAAAATAGAGCCGGCAAATATACCAGGGAAAAAATTTGCCATTTTTTGAGCAGCTTTTTTTTTTCGATAAAGATCAATACAAAATGGATTCCAACCGAGACCATAAATGTCCATACTGCACCCATCTTAAACCAAAAAAACGCTGTATCATAGGTCTCGGCCCGGCAGAAGGCAAATTCAACAAATCCCAAGAAGGTAAACAATAAGCAGCAATAAAAGAACATTCGGTTCACTACCAGCCTGGGATTCAGATAGAAAACAAAATCCCCCAGGAATAGGGATGCCACCGCCGTGAGTAAAGGAATTACAGCGAAAACGCTCATTTCATCCGCCTATCCTATGTCTTTTTAGAATGTTTTCCCGTTGAATAGACTCTTGCCTCTGAGAGTAAATTTCCTGGCCTGACAACTTTTCCTGACAACTTTTCCCATTATTGCTGTCTATGAGTTGCATCGTTTATCAATTGAGCTGCGGCCTCACTTGTAATAACTGGTATGACATCGAATTGCACCAGGTCTTGCCATTTACTGATCCACTCCTGGAACAGATATTCATTCTCCGTTTCCATAAGCTGGAAGCATCTGGTAAAAGTTGGTTCGACCCAGCTTTCAATATAGTTAAGTCCCTTCGGCAGCATGCGGCCGCATTGCTTCGCCCTGTTATATACATCTTCAACTCGGTTTTCTTTGAACGTCTCTATTACCATGTAAAGCATTGTACATCCTCTATCAGAGGTATTATTATATTGGAAATTCAAGCATTAATCAATACATGTACGTATCAACATTGGGGAAAAGCTTACAAGTCCTTATCTTTTCCATCAGGGAAAGGTGACAGTCAAAAAAATCTACCGGGAAGCTGTGATAATCATCGAGACGCGCCCCCCTATATAGAAAGAATGCCGAATTTATACCTTAGGAAGCAAAAGTTGAGCGGTGGAAATAGGGTCAGGAAGCGGTGGAAATGGTATGAGGAAGCGGTGGAAATGGGATCAGGAAGCAGTGGAAAAACGAAAAATTATC
>JABAOH010018076.1_pt1 | contig 30606 bp, 24 predicted proteins | sample 7062181 | NCBI WGS metagenome assembly JABAOH01 (sample SAMN14538630, study PRJNA623070) | marine sediment metagenome | biome: marine biome [ENVO:00000428]; feature: marine pelagic biome [ENVO:01000023]; material: deep marine sediment [ENVO:00002113]; isolation source: pool of 5 deep marine...
TGACGAAATTCTGCCCGTCAAATTCATAAACCACCTCCGCCCTTGGCTGGAACAGCTCTTTGGAAGATATGGTGGAATTTCGATAGTCCAACATCAATTCTTCAGCAGAATCTATCTTGCAGAAAGTAACGATATTATCTTCAGCCCTCGGTCCATAGAGCGCATAATCCACAGACACAGCTGTCAACAACTTCGGTATTTGATTTTTCGCGATTTTACTGTCTGTCATAAATAACCAAAACCTTAAAGTTAATAACTAAAAAACTACAGATAAAATTTCAAAACTCTTTTTTCCTTTCTATTTATCAATGTCAGGTATTTCGATTCGGTTTTGAGTTTTGGTTTTGCATTTTTAGTTTTAAGTTTCACGCTTTTACAAACCTACCCCGGCTCTGTGATAAAGTTATCTGAATCGCTGGCGTTGAATTCGGTCAGCGGCGGGACTTGCTCAAGGTCAAGGCCCACAGTGTAGCCAAACAGCTCTTCGGCATCTTTTACAAGCCCGTAGGTGAAAGTCCGCAAATCAACACCCATAGGGCACGCCCGAACGCATGCTCCACAGTCCGTGCATCGGCCTGCCTGATGGAACATTCGACCGAGGTGGTAGGAAATCACATCGCGTAGTTCGTTGCCGGAACCCGTCCAGTTCGGACGAGTCTGATTGGCAAAACATACTTTGCAGTAGCAATTGGGGCAGGCACTTCGGCATGCGTAACAAAGTATGCATTTCGAAATTTCGTGACAGAATTGCTCCCACCTTTCCTCGGTCGATTTTTTCAAGAACTCTTCGAAACGATCATCGGGCGCTAATGCGCCTTGGCCCTGCGGGAGTTCTCCGATAACTATGTCGTAGATAGGGGCCGCCCTGTATGTACAGAAACGGCATGCTTCGGCGAACAACTCCTGTCTGTTGAATTTCCTTTCCTTGCCTATCTCGTCTTTGATGGTAACTGTGCTATCACCCTCTTTGGCAGAGACAATCTCATTCGTTCCCATCAGCCGCTGCGCTATAGTTGCATCCAGCATTCCCTCGCAGGGAACTGCAATGATAACGAGGTTTTCCTTCGACACCTGCTGCTCTTTGATTAGCCCTACCATCGAGCGTCCGTCACAACCTTTCAAGATAATGGCCACTTTCGGGGGAGGCTTTTGTTCTTTCACTCGCGGGTCATGCGCAAAACACCTCGGCAGGTAAACTGCCAGATTGTTCAAACAGTACGAGTTCCACACAAGCTGCTGCGCAGCATCCGGCTTTGTGATAAAGCACGGCGTAGCCCTCATTGGTAATGAACCCTCACCAAAACCGATCACAAGATCGACCTTGGCCTCGGCAAGCAACTGTGCAGCGGTTTTTCTGATTTCTTCCTGAACAGACATTATTTTATGCCATCGTTGCTATTTTAGATGGACCTATGCGCTTGACCTGTTCAACTACCTTTTCTACAAGCGTGGCAAATCGAGCACCCTCGGCCGCGGACACCCAGGAAAACTGGACTCTTTCAGGACAGATGCCTACATGCTCGAGAAAATTCTTCAACATACTGAATTTCCGCCTCGCAACAAGATTTCCGCTGATGTAGTGACAATCACCCGGATGGCAGCCGGAGACCAGGACCCCATCGGCGCCACGATGCAGCGCGGTGAGTATATGCAGCGGGTTTATACGTCCAGAGCAGGGCACACGTATAATGCGGATATTCGGGGCGTACTGCATACGGCTCACCCCCGCAAGGTCCGCCCCGGCATAAGAGCACCAATTACACAGGAACGCCACAATCTTTGGGTTCCAATCCTTCTCATTTTTTTCTGTCATTGTTACTCCACAATTGCGCCGATTGCAGCGATGAGCTGCTCGTCACGAAACCCCCGCAGGTCAATAGCTCCGGACCGGCAGGTCGCCGAGCATGCACCGCACCCTTTACACAGGGCCTCGTTCACAACTGCGACGCGTTTTGTTTCATCAATTTCGATAGCGCCATACGGACACACTGCTACGCATGCACCACAAGCCGCGCAGCTTTCTGTGCGGACCTGCGAGACTTTACCCACGGCCTCGATTGTTTCTTTGCTCAGAACGGTCATGGCTCTGGTGGCAGCAGCCCTGGCCTGGGCGATTGACTCAGAAACGTCTTTCGGATAGTGTGCCAGCCCGCAGACAAACACGCCATCTGTAGCAAAATCGACCGGCCGCAACTTCACGTGCGCCTCCAAGAAGAATCCCTCGTCATTGAGTGGTATCTTTAACATCTGCGAGAGAACCTTGCTCTCGGAAGGGGCCACGACGCCTACAGCCAGTCCAATTAAGTCGGTGTCAATAACTACCGTCCGACGTAGCGTAAGATCAAAAACACGAACACGCACCCGACAAGGGCGGTTTTGATCAAGGTCGGTGCTGCCGCCTCCGTTTTCGCAAGTAACCACCGGCTTAGCATCTTCTTCATATCGAATGAATATGATTCCCTGTTCTCGCGCTTTTCTATAGTCCAGCTCGTGCAGACCGTAGGCCCGAACATCGCGATAGAGGACATAGACGTTAATGTCGGGATTAAGCTCTTTGAGCTTCAGTGCATTCTTAATCGACTTATTACAGCAGATACGGCTGCAATACGGACGCTCATCACACCGTGAACCAACACATTGTATCAGAACAACACAGCGTGCCTTGTCCAGTTTGTCCTTCAGCTCCCCATCGTTTTGTGTCAGAGCTGCCTCTAATTCACGTAGCGTAACTACCCTTGAGTCTTGTCCCCTCAAATATTCGTGTGTCTCCAGTTCCTTCGCCCCTGTGGCCACTACTACTGCACCGTGTTCGACCTCTGTGATTGTTTCGTCGCTGTTACTGTGTATCTTGGACTTGAAATTTCCTACAAATCCTTCCACTTCGGCAATTTCGCAATGTAGGTGAACATGAACATTATTATGACTGGTGACTTGGTCGATCAAAGCGTTCAAAAATTCCTGACCTGGTTGACCATTCATTGAGAAATAAACATGTTGGAAGTTGCCGCCGAGCTGCTTTTCCCGTTCGACGAGATGCACTTGGCAGCCGTGGTTGCCTAGTTCCAGTGCCGCCGTCATACCGGCAACTCCGCCGCCAATCACCAGAGCGTCATGGTTGACAGAGCAGCTCTGCGGTGAAAGTGGTTCCAGGCAGACGGCTTTGGTGATCGCCATTTTCGCTAAATCTTTGGCTTTCTCGGTCGCTCGATCCGGCTCTTTTTGGTGCACCCAGGAACAGTGCTCGCGTATGTTTGCGAACTCGAAAAGATAGGGGTTGACGCCAGCTGACTGAAGCGTGCTCTGGAAAAGCGGTTCGTGAGTCCTGGGCGTGCACGCACAAACAACCACTCGGTTGAGGCCTTTTTGGCCGATTGCTTCTGCGATGATACGCTGGGAATCACCAGCACAGGCGAATAACAACTCCTGGGCGTGTTCGACCCACGGTAGCCCTGAAACAAACTCCACCACCTTAGGCACATCTACCGTAGAGGCGATGTTGATACCGCAGCGGCAGACGAACACACCGACTCGCGGTGGCTCACCACGAATGTCGCGCTGCTGCGGGTACTCCGTCTTGATTCGCCTGGCTGGGAGGTCGGCTTGGAGCGAGGCCGCAGCTCCGGCGGCCCCACTGGCCTGAATCACCGTCTCAGGGATGTCCCTCGGCCCAGTCAATGTGCCGCAGGCAAACACTCCGCTCCGTGAGGTAAGCACAGGGTCGAATGGATTGCTTGTTACGAATCCGACCTCATTCAAATCTATGCCCAGCTTCTCAGCCAACTGTCGCGTTGACCCGGATGAGTGCAGGCCAACCGACAGTACAACCATATCGAATTCATCATCGCGCAACGGACCACCGTCATTCGGGTCATATCGAATTTGCAGATTGTCGTTGGCCGGGTTGATCTCCACCGCTGAGACGCGTGCACGAACCAATCGAGCCCCATATTCAGCCTGGGCACGCGTGATGAACTTATCGAAATCTTTGCCCGGTGAACGAACATCCATATTAAAAATCGTAACCTCAACATCGGGTAGGTGTTCGGCCATAATAATGGCGTCTTTTGCGGCCTGCATGCAACAGATCGCTGAGCAGAACGGTTCACACACCTGCATGTCGCGTGAGCCTATGCATTGAAGAAGGGCGACGCGCTTGGGTTCCTTCTGGTCGGATGGCCGCAACACATGGCCCTGGGTTGGCCCTGAGGCGCTTAGCAAACGCTCGAATTCTATGCTGGTAAGCACATTAGGTGACGTACCGTAACTGTACTCATCTTTGCGTTTTGCGTTGAATTCCTGCGAACCAACCGCCAAAATAATGCTGCCGACCTCGATGTCAAGAACGACGTCTTTTTGTTCGTAGTCGATGACTTTCTCTTCGCAAAATTTTTCGCAGATACGGCACTTTCCCTTTTGGAAATAGATGCAGTACTCCTTGCTGATGATGGGCACCGCGGGCACCGCCTGTGGGAAGGGAATGCGAATGCACTTGGTTTTGCTCAGAGCCTTGTTATACTCGTCCGGGATACGCACTGGACACTTGCTCATACAAACGCCGCAGCCCGTGCACCGGCTCTCATCCACATAACGAGCACGCTTCAGTACGCGCACTTGAAAATTGCCCGCTTCGCCCTCGACCGTTTGCACCTCGGCGTTAGTAATAATGTGGATGTTTTGGTTGGCTCCGGCCTCGACCAGTTTTGGAGACAGGATGCACATCGCGCAATCGTTTGTAGGGAATGTCTTATCAAGCTGTGCCATCCTGCCGCCGATGCTCGGCTGCTGTTCGACGAGAAAGACCTCGACTCCCATATCGGCCAAGTCTAGTGCTGCCTGAATGCCAGCTATCCCGCCGCCTACAACCATAACTGTTTTGTGATCCACGTTTGATTCCTGTTTGATTAGCCAACTAAGCCGAGGCAACGGCTGCGAGAGTTGCTCGTGCCCGTGTTTTCTTTCGCCGAGTAAAAGCGGTGATTTTCGCTACAAGCTCCGTTCGATGGAGCTTGGCCTTTTCCTTACCTCGAAAGCCAAGCTCTTTGAGCATGCGATCTTGCTTTGTACCGTTGTAGAATTTTTGTCCGATACCAGTACGGATAACCGTTGTGGTGTAGCCATCCGGTGAGCCGAGCCCACCGACGGAGATGTCGGCGAAATCATTGGCAAAGTCTGGACAGGCCATACATGCTGGACGCGCAACCTCGTCCACCGCCTCGAACGGTAGGTGGTGTACTGCGCCGCTTGTCGCCGTCATGATCACGTCGTCTTTGATATTAAGCTTGGCTATGTCATCGATCTTTACACCCAATTTCTTCTCCAGTGCTTTCTTGGCCTTGGTATCGAAGGAGAAGTTTTCCATGCAGAAAAGTCCTACTGTAAACACAATCGAATCCGCCGGAACAATGTTTAAGGTCTGCATTTTTCGCACAGTGTAGATTTGGCACGGGGTACCCACCAATGCGATCCTGTCCAAACGGAGTTGATTGATCTTCTTAATTTCCTGGATAGTGGGACTGTAGGTGGAATACTCCTTACCGAACTGGTCAAGATGTTGGACCTCGTCGAAGTGTGTCCCTGCTGCTTCGATTAGTTCTTCCGGATTAGTAGCCAGAAAGGGCTGCCGGATAAAAGGACCAATTCTCTTGGAAACCAATGCACCCTGGATCAATCGCTTCTTGAGCGCATAGCGCAGAACAGAGGTGACCACTCCGCCATCCGTGCACACTTCGGCAACTTTCGGCTCGGTTGTGCGAGCCGAGGTTATTGCGCGATAGGTACCAATTGGCCGTTGCCAGCCGAACTTTTCACGCACCTCTCCATCAAGCGCCTTGATCTGCGGACAGATCAGGTAGCAGATACCGCACTTTACACAGTTCTCCTCCGCGACTAAGCGGGGCCCATCCGTGCGGTTAAACTCCAGCGCATTCATTTCATCGGCCGAACAGAATGAAGCGCATCCGCCACATCTGCCGCACAAATTTATGGCAATCACTTCCCGCTTGAGGTCTTCAAAGCTCTTGACGTCCTTTTCCAGTTCTTTTTGCTTTGTCATTGGCTGGTTCCTATTGGATTAGAGCCTCTTTCATAACCTTTCCGATGCGGCTTTCCAATTCCTCTAATGACACATCCTTCTTTTCAAAGAAGCCCTTGACCAAGTCATGCCGCAAAACCTGTGAAAATCTGTCTAATTCATTTATCCGCTCGAATATCTCGGGCGAAACGCGTTTTTCTTTAACAGCGAGGTACCGCAGCACGCGCATAATGTCCGTGAAGTTCACTTTTTGAGGACATCGCACATAGCACCTGTAGCACACCAGACACATCCAGATTAACGGTGAAGAAAGCACCTCTTCCCGCATGCCGAAAAGAATTTGCCGAATAATACGGCGGCAGTTGTATTTGCTGTCCACCTCGGTTACCGGGCAACCGGCAGCGCAGGTGCCACAAGCAAAACAGCGGCGAATGTTCTCACCGCCGGGGTGGCTGGCAATCTCGTCGCGGAAGCGCAGGTCCAGTTGGCTGAGCACCGCTTCGGCTGTCTGCGGCTTTTCGGTCTCACGGTCAGCTTGCGGTGAGGATTTGGGTTGGGGCTGTTTTTCTTTTTTACTCAATTTGGATTTAGCCATCATACGCTCCTGAAAAATCAGTTCTCCACGACCGACAACTCGTCCTCTCGAAAGGTTGTAAAAGGCAATTCCTCGTCGAGACTTCGCCCCGCTTCGTAGCCAAGGACCTCCTGAGCCGCAGCGGATATCTTTTGATAAATTCGTCCAAGTGGTATACCGTTGGGGCAGGCCGCCTCACATTGCCCGCATGCAACACATGATGTCGCCACATGGCTCATACGGGTCAGATGGAACAGCAGCTTATCCGGCGGCATAGGCAAAATGCCTTTCCTGCCGGACCAGTTTAAATACTTCTCCAGCGGGTATTCGAAAACCTGCCCATCAAATACACACTGCTTACAATAGCAGATCGGGCAGACAGCCCGGCAATTGTGGCAATTGATGCACAGTGAAGAAATCATCTCCAGAAAGTCGATCTGGTTCTGCTCGGCTAATTGTTTCTTGGCCTCCTTTAGCTTGGCCAAGGCACTTTCTCGTTTGCTGCTTTCCGGTGTATCTTCAAGGCCAAGGGCCTCGAATAGTTCTTTGCCTTTATCGCTCCGTGCCTGGAGGTGAATCTGCTGGTTGATGTCATCACCAATGAGTTGTATCGCTACGTCAGCGTACGTCGGCGCAGGGTACTGGCAGACCCGGCAAGCCCCACGAATCTCTTCCGGCAGGTTCCCCGAAGTTACTTGTTTCAAGAAATCAGCCGTTACCGAGGAAGCCTGTGGGTCCTGGTTCACCTTTGCCGCGTAATCCTCGACCGAGTACGTTCCCCAACAATCCACTCCGATAACCAAGAATGGGTCCATACTCGCCTGTTGCAATTTCACTAATTCGACAAGTGCACGAATCTCGCATGGTCTGAGCACCAGAGCGATAGGAGCGGGATTTGACTGTCCCTCGGTTACAGTAAGCTGCGGTTCATTGGCTGACTGCGCTTCTGCCCCGGTCTGTTCTTCAGGATTATTCTTTTCTGCGCCGACTGTCTGTTCCTCTCTCTGCCCCGGCGCCAGTTTCTCAGCGGCAGCTGGCTCAGACTGCTTGTCTTGTTCTCGTTCTGGCCGCTGGGCCGCAGCGGAGGTGAGAGAGATGTTGGCCATTTGGTCAATACACATCTTCGCTACGATCCGTGCTGAATTCACACCGAAGACCGGGGCTAAGGGATTGACCGCATCGAGCTTAGCAGAATCTCGCAAAAGCGTTTGAACAACGGTTTTCTTCGAAGGAATTTCCTGAGGCACTAAAACGGCGCTCACTAATCCCTCTTTGAGCATGGAATGTAGCAACTCTTGAATTGCTGTCACTGGATTGTTGTCTTTGACTTTTATTATTGCCACCGCTATTCCTCCTCAGTTTATATTGCCCAGGATTGGGCCAAAGTGTTCGGGCCCTGTTTTTTGAGGTCTGTCACCATTTCACGAATTGTCTCAGCGAATCGACTGCCCTCGCTGGCACTGATCCACCGAAGCCAGACTCGCTCCTGGCCGATACCAAGCTCGCGCAAAATGCTTTTCAGCACGGCGATACGTCGCCGAGCTTTGTAGTTACCGTTCGTGTAGTGACAGTCGCCAGGATGACATCCACCGATCAGCACACCATCGCAGTCACCGAGCAGGGCGCGAAAAACGTAGAGCGGGTCTAGCCCCCCACTACACATCAGCCGGATGATACGCACGTTCGGTGGGTACTGCATTCTCGAAGTCCCAGCCAGGTCGGCTCCGGCGTAAGAACACCAGTTACAAAGAAATGCAATTATCTTTGGTTCAAACTCTTCTGACATTACTAAGCTCCATTAGAACTGACAAATTAAAGCTAAAAGCGAAAAACTATAACTTAAAATTCAAAACGAGATTCCTTTCTTCGCTCAGAATAACATGAGAAAAATACAAATTCTAAGTTTTGAGTTTTGGTTTTGCATTCTTAGTTTTAAGTTTTTCACTTACGTTAAGGAGTCTACCGCCGCCAGTATCTCCTCTTTGGCGAAACCGACTTGCTTGGTAGCAGCGTTTGGGCATACTGCTGCACAAGCACCGCAACCTTGACATAACACTTCAATAACCTTGGCGATTGTCTTTTCCGGGTCGATTTCTCTGGCATCATAAGGACAGACACCAACACAAAGACCACATCCGGCACAGAGTCGTTCCTTGATCTCTGCGGTGCGGCCTTTGGCCTGAACGGTTTCCTGGGCTAATAGGGTTGCTGCTCTACCGGCTGCGGCACGAGCTTGCGAGATGGCCTCGCTCACGAATTTGGGAGAGTGGGCTAAGCCGCACAGATAAATTCCGTCCGTTGCAAAATCCACAGGGCGCAACTTGATGTGAGCCTCCAGAAAGAAACCATCCTGGTCTAACGGTACCTTGAACGTCTTAGCGAGTTGATCATTGTCCGTTCCGTGAGCAATTCCAGTGCTCAGCACAAGCAGGTCCACAGCCAAGTGAAGTTTTTGGCCCAGAATGACATCATCCGCCTCGACTTGCAGAGGCTCCTCCGGCGTTTGGCCCAGAGCAACTTTGGGTTTGTTTTCCAGATCGTAACGGACAAAGATAATTCCTTCCTGCCTGGCCTTTTCATAGTACTCCTCGCGGAAACCATAAGTGCGGATATCCCGATAGAAGATGACCACGTTGGTCTGAGGATTGATCTGTCTGATTTTCAGTGCATTCTTGATCGCTTGTGTGCAACAGACTCTACCGCAGTACATCCTGTCTTCTTCACGGGAGCCGACGCACTGGATCATTGCAATAGTCTGTGCCGAGGTGATTTCCGCACGTTCGGCCTCATCAGACAATTTTGCCTCGAATTCCTTCTGTGTAATAACTCGATCAGACTGGCCGCGTAGGTACTCGTTTGTCTCATGTTCGGTCGCGCCTGTAGCAATGACCACCGCGCCGTGTACGATGACTATTTCCTGGGCCTCGTCATTTGTTCCGACGAGGGTCGTTTTGTAGTTGCCCATATAACCGGAGAATTCTTTCACACGTGTGTTCAAGTGGACGTGAATCTTTCTACAAGCCTCAACTTGCTCAATAGTGCGGTGCAATAGTTCCTGTGGATCATCGCCGGAAAGGGTAAAGTAGAGCTTTCGCAGGTTCCCACCAAGTTCTTTCTCTTTCTCCACAAGGTGAGTCTCAAAGCCTTGCTTAGCGAGGGAAAGTGCAGCTGTCATGCCGGCTATTCCGCCACCAACAACCATTGCCTCACTCCGGACAGAAATTGATGAACTGTGAACTGGACGGAGGAGTCCGGCTTTGGATACTGCCATTACAACGAGGTCTTTGGCTTTTTGTGTGGCACGGTTTTTTTCAGTCATGTGTACCCACGAACAGTGCTCGCGAATACTCACGAATTCAAGCAGGAACGGATTAAGACCAACCTCACGAATCGTATCCTGGAAGAGCGGCTCGTGTGTCCGGGGCGTACAGGATGCGATCACGATTCGGTTAAGACCACATTGTTTAATGGTTTCTTTAATCTTTTCTTGGTTGTCCTGGGAACAGGTGTACAGGCTGTGCTCACAGTGGACCACGTTGGGAAGGTCCTTGGCGAACTCGACAACCTCCTCAACATTAACCACGCCGCCAATATTGATTCCGCAATGACAGACAAATACCCCGATTCGTGGTGGCTCCTCGCTGACGTCCCTTTCAGGAGGATACTCTTTTTTCTCGATGAGCGTTCCTCTTGCCTCAGTGAGAAGCTCGGAAGCACGGGCAGCGGCAGCACTGGCCTGGATAACTGTCTCGGGGATGTCCTTGGGTTCGCCCATAGCACCGCAGACAAACACGCCTTCTCGGCTGGTGTCCTCGCTGGCAAAAGGCTTGGTCTCAACGAAACTATACTTATTCAGATCGAGTCCCGCAGCCTGCTTGAACATACACACATTTTTGGGCGGAATCAGCGCCGTTGAGAGCACCACTAAGTCATAATGCTCTTTCTCGAGTTTGCCCTGCTCATCCAGATAGCTCAGTAGAAGCTCGCCGTTGTGAGCGGCTTGTTCGACAACTGGGAGTCGACACCTGCGATACGAGACGTTATATTCATTCTTCGCCCGCTCGTAGTATCGGTCGAAACCCTTGCCGAACGCACGCATGTCCATAAAGTAAATGTCGGTATCGAGGTTACTGGCTGAGTGTTCTTTTGCGACTATAGCCTGCTTAGTGGCGTGCATACAACAAACTGAAGAGCAGTATTGATTACACTCCATGTCACGTGAGCCCACGCACTGAAGAAAGGCGATGCGTTTTGGTTCCTTGTAGTCGGAAGGCCTGACCAGATGTCCTTTATAGGGGCCCGACGCACTCAACATCCTTTCGAACTCCGGCGCCGTTACCACGTTTGCCAGACGCTGATAGTTGTATTCCAGCCGATTATCAGGGTAATACCGCTCATAGCCGGGTGCCATTATCACAGCTCCAACCTGGAGTTGAAGCTGCTCAGCCTGCTGGTCAAAATCTATGGCCTTAGCGTCACAGACGGCCTCGCACGTGCGGCAATTCTCGGTCTGAAAGTAAACACAATGTTCCTTGTCAATCGAAGGTGTGTTTGGAACAGCCTGGGGAAATGCCACGTTCACCACGGGACGAGGCCCAATCCCCATATCAAACTCAGACGGCAGGGCAGTGACCCCTCGAACGCAGAAATCCTTTGGGTCTATCGCACCAGTTGGGCAGATGAACGCGCAAGCACCGCAGCCCATGCAAACCTCAGACCCGGCATCGAAGGGAGGAATTACCTCACGCTCTATTCCGCGATTGGCAAAGCCTATGATTGCATTGCCCATACGTTCACTGCACATCCGCACGCAAAGGCCACAAAGAATGCATTTCTCACTACGCTTCTTGATTCGCGTCTCGGTGACGCCTAATTCGGCCGCAACGAGCTTTATCTCCTGCGACTCCGAACACCGCGCCAGCAGCAATTCCAGAACTATCTTGCGGGCTTTGATGACCCGTTCGGTGTTTGTATATACCTTGAGACCATTTTGGACAGGGTAAATACAGGAGGTCTGGATTCGCCTGCGCTGCCCATCGTCGAGTTCCACCAGACACAGGCGGCAGCCGCCATACGGGCTCAGGGCCTTATGATAGCAGAGGGTCGGAATCTTGATTCCAAGGGCTTGGGCCGCTTGGAGAATTGTCGTCCCCTCTTCTGCTTGAATGGGTTGGCTGTTAATGGTGAGGTTCACCATCATTCTGTCCTTGTCGGATTCATAGATTTACTATTGTCCCATCGGTAAGCAACCACATCGTCTTTTCGGTGTTCGAAAATGAATTTTACGTGTGGATGAGCACAAGCGAGTGTCGCTATCGTTTCGAGCATATCACCCAGAGGCTTGAGGTCTGGATGGCTCTGTTGAAACTTCGCGATAACCGCTGTGCCTTTGCCGGGCGCAGTCTGAATTTCTATGTCACCTCCAGCTTCTCTGGCTGCCTGGGCAAACAACGGCAGCCCAAGTCCTACACGCTTGTGGTGCTTCGTCGTGTAGAACGGATCAAGCGCCCGCTTTACTGTTCGCTCATCCATTCCACAGCCATTATCCTTAATTTCTATTTTCATGACGTCTTCTTTTGTCTCTTCAAAGATTCGAATCTCTACGCGACTGGCTCTTGCGGTCAAGGCGTTCTCCACGACATCCAGTAGGTGAAGGGAAATATCTTCCACGGCTCAATTTATAACCTCCCTTTCGTCCTCACCTAAAAGGGCTTTGCGCAGCTCCATCACAGAGGGCGAATCGGCAGTGAATGTGGTGAAAACCGCGCCAACTTTATCTAACTGGTGGGCATCAGAGAAACACACGAGCGGATAGTCTCTGGTTTGTGGGAAGCAATTCCTCACCTCGGCTATCGAGTGCAACAGCGAGACTTCCAAGGCGTCAATCTGTAATCCTTCCGGCACAAAGCCAAGCTGGCTGAATAGGCTAAAGCACTCACGGTCAACATGCGATGCAATGACCAGGCCACCGAAACCATGTACGCTTTCGACAACCTCCTCTACGCTCAACTTCGTAGCACCAATCAGCAACCTCCTCTCTCTCCCGACAATCATGCCGTCCTTATCACAGACGTACTGTTCGCCGAAAAGCTCAGGGTTGTTTTCCCCGTCAAGGTTTTCATCTATCAGTTGTTGCATTTCCTGTAAGCTCTCTTGTTCATCGAACAAACCAAGTATGTGGGCTTCTTCTCTGGTGGTAACTTCGATCCCACTGATCACAGTCATCCCCTCTCGCCAACCAGCTTGGCGTACAGCTGCAACGTTCCTTGTCGAGTTATGGTCGCAAATACCAATCACATTCAATCCTTTCTTCTTCGCCTGCCTTACGATTGCAAGCGGATGCATTTCTTTGTGAGCGCACGGTGAAAGGCACGTATGCAAGTGCAAATCCGCCCGAAACGTCGTTAGCATCACTGTGCACCTGATATGCCCATGTCGTGCAGCCTGCCGATAATCTCAAACGCCGGCAGCTTACTGACGAGAATCGGCACACCCTCCTGCTTAGCCTTCTGAACCGTCTCTTCATCGGGTTCACGACCGCAGACCAGTACAATCGCCGCCAGCTTCACAACAAGTGCAGCTGCTACAATGTTCGGATGTACATGCCACGTAACCCAGACGTTGCCTTGCTTCGCGTTGGCCAGTACAGTGCTAATCAGGTCGCCTGAGTAACCACCGGTGACCTCGACATCCAAGCCATTGGCTGCCGCTTTGACCTCAAGCTCGGTCCGTTGTATCATCTCGTAAACTGTCATCTGAACTGTCCCTAAATAGCTATTCTTGCTTCAAGCAATGTTCCTTTCCCCAAGCTTGAATCGAGATTCATTTCATCGGCGCATTCCTTGATATTGCACAAGCCCATACCAGCGCCAAACCCGAGTTCCCGTACCCAGTCTGCTGCCGTGGAGTAGCCCGGGGTAAGAGCAAGCTGTACATCTGCAATGCCAGGACCGTTATCCTTAGCCTCGATGGTGATCAACCCTGGCTCAACTTTTGCCGCAAGCTCCCCACCATTAGTGTAAATCACGATATTCATCTCGGCTTCATAGGCAATAATAGCGGTGCGTCGAAGTGCATGTGGATGGATTTCTAACCGACTGAGGGTTTTCTTCAGGCGGGTTGCTCCGGAGCCAGCCTCTTTGAAATCTTGGCCAACCACGCGATATTGAAATACAAGTGTGGTTCGATCGGCAATGATGTCCTCGAATATGTGGCTGGCGCGATAGCGGTGGATTTCCTCCTCCTGGTATCCGATCTCCAGCTTGTGCAACAATCCCGCTACGATGTCGCCCTTGGTTACGACACCGACTAACTTTTCTCCATCGCGTTGGATAACCGGAAGACGACCGTAACCGTGCCGGTCTAATCTACTGACGACTTGTACCAACGGCTCGTCATCGTAGATGGTTATCACGTCCCATGTCATTCGTTCACCGACTTTGGCTTTTGGGGGGCCGTTCGCTAACCAGTTGATAAAGTCCTCTATACTGATGATTCCTACTAATCGACCTTTTGATATCACTGGTGTGCCGGAAATGCGGTGACAACGTAGTATCTTACGAAGCTCTGCCATAGACGTATTCGGTGTGACGGTCACCACGTGGCTTGTCATCACCTCACCGGTCTTCATCTCATAGATAAGTTCCTGAGTTCGCGTAAGCCGTGCCTTCTTGGGCATCTGCTATTCCTCCACCTGAGAGCAGCCCTGCAGGTCATGGCCGTAAAGACGGCCACAGGATTCATACATGGGCAGAGAAGTGCAAAGCAAAGGAATACCTTTTTCTTTCGCCAGTTTGACTGTTTCGACTGGGGGACGTTTGCCCCGAACAAAACAGACCGCTTTTATCTCCGCTATCTCAGCCGTGCGAACAACTTGTGGATGTGTCAGACCAGTCAGGAGCAGCGACTCTGGCTTCGTAAAAGCCAGCACATCGCTCAATAAATCCGCACCACACGCCATTTTAACTTCTACATCCAGGTTTTCCTCACTGAACAGTATTTCTGCCCCCAATATCTCCCTAATCTGCAAGAGCGTCATAAGCCTGAACCCCTATCCTGTCATTTTAATACTCAGAATACAAACTACATTGCTGAGCTTCGGCACGACTTTTCTTGTCGCCGGTACACGGCAGCGAAATGCAAATTTGCATAGCTAAAACCGTCCCAAGCACATGCAACAACAATCGAGACTCCGATCCAGCTTCACTTGACAAACACTGCTTCGAACTTGCATATCTCACGGCAGACACCACACTTAATACACTTTTCTTCATCTATAATATGTGCTTCTTTCGTCTTGCCCGCTATAGCTTCCTTAGGACAATGCTTGCTGCACAGCGTACAGCCTTTGCATTTGTCCGGATTAATCTTGTAGTGGATCAACGCGCGACAGACACCAGCGGGACACTTCTTCTGATTGATATGTGCTTCATACTCATCACTAAAATAGCGCAAAGTGCTCAGCACCGGATTTGGCGCTGTGCCACCAAGAGCACAAAGTGAGGCATCTTTGACGGCCTCAGCTAAATCCTCTAAAAGACTGATGTGCTCCGGCTTTCCTTTGCCGTTGCAGATGTCTGCAACGATGTCGTGCATTGCCGCAATGCCCTCACGACAGGTTGTACACTTGCCGCAGGATTCATTTCGCAGAAAATCCAGGAAGTACCTCGCTACATCAACCATGCAAGTTCCTTCATCCATCACTATCAGTCCGCCAGAACCCATTATGGAACCAGCTTCGGCCAGACGTTCGTAATCGATTGGCAGATCCACCAGCGATTCAGGAATACAGCCTCCTGAGGGACCACCTGTCTGCACGGCTTTGAATCGCTTGCCGCCAGGGATGCCACCACCGATGTCGTGCACAATTTCGCGCAGCGTTGTGCCCATCGGAACCTCGACTAGGCCGGTATTGGTTACTTTGCCTACTACCGAAAAAACCTTCGTGCCCTTGCTTGATTCTGTGCCAATAGAAGAGAACCACTCACCACCCCGGTTGACAATTACCGGCACATTCGCCCATGTCTCCACGTTGTTGATATTTGTGGGTCTACCCCAGAGACCGGATTGGGCCGGGAAAGGTGGTCGGATACGCGGCTCTGGAGTGCGGCCTTCCAGGGATGCAATTAGCGATGTTTCCTCCCCGCAGACGAAGGCTCCCGCCCCACGGTGCACACTGACTTCAAAGTTAAAACCACTGCCTAAAATGTCCTGCCCCAGAAGCCCGTATTCCCTTGCCTGGTCGATAGCTATATGCAAACGCTTCATTGCTAACGGATATTCTTCGCGGATGTAGACATACCCATGCTCGGTGCCAATGGCATAAGCGCCAATTGTCATGCCCTCCAGCACAGCGTGAGGGTCCGACTCAATGATGCTGCGGTCCATGAATGCGCCTGGATCTCCTTCGTCGGCGTTGCAGATGATATACTTGCCATTGCCGGATGCCTTTCTCGCCAGTTCCCACTTGCGTCCGGTGCTAAAGCCAGCGCCGCCACGACCGCGAAGTCCTGAGGCTTTTATCTCGTCGATCACCTGTTCTGGTGTCATCGAGGTTAATACTTTTGCGAGAGCTTGATATCCGTCACGGGCTATGTACTCGTCGATCTTCTCAGGATCGATTAAGCCACGATTCTTCAGCACAACAAGCCGCTGCTTGCTAAAAAAGGCAATGTCACTGAGCTTTGGAATTGGCGGTTCGCCTTTTGAGGGAATGTACATGAACTTCTCAACGGGCCGACCCTTAATCAGATGCTCCTCAACCAGGAAGGGGACATCGTCCACAGTGAGCATCTGGTAGAAAATGCCGTCCGGCTGAACGATAATAATAGGCCCTTGCGCACAGAAACCCTGACACCCAGTGGCTATAACTTGGACCTCTTCAACTAAGTTTCGTTTTTCGATTTCCTCTACCAATGCATCGCGGACCTTGAACGACCGATTGGAGACACAGCCTGTGCCTGCGCAAATCAGCAGCTGTGCTCTGTAGGTCTTGGTTGCTCCAACTTGTGGGGTGTCTGTCGACATCAGGATACTCTCTCACTACCCATGCCCAAAGCAAAGTCCGTGACGATATTACCGCCAAGAACATGCTCAGTAAAAATAGTGCGTGCCTTGTCTTCGTCCAGATCGACATACTTGACGGGCGATTGCTCTTTCAACTCCACTGTCATCATCGGCTCGCGGCTGCAAAGGCCCGCGCAGCCGGATGTGGTGACAATGACATCGTGAACCTGCTGCTGCTCGACAAGGGCCAGCAAAGTGGTCATGATTTTTCTGGCACCCGCTGAAATACCGCAGGTACCCATATGAACGGTCACTTTCGCTCGTCCGGCACCGTCTCGTAACAATGTCTGGTGCCTCATCCGCTCCGCAATCTTGTTCAGGTCTTCTGGTTTGAGTTTAGCCATCGGTTGTAACTCCGGGATTGACTTCGGCGGTCTCACATTCGGCCTTATAGCGTTCAAGAATCTTAGGCAGTTTGGTCTGCGTAACCGAGCCGTACAAATCCTCGTTGATCGTAATCACCGGTGCCAGTCCACAGCAGCCCAAGCATCGCACTTCTTCAAGACTAAAGTTTCTATCTTTGGTAGTACCACCTGCGTCTATATTCAACATTCGCTCCAAAGCCTGTAAGATTTGATGGCCACCTTTGACGTGACAGGCAGTGCCCATGCAGACCCGAATGATGTACTTTCCCCTTGGTGTAAAGCTGAAAGCGTTATAAAATGAAGCAATGCTATAAACCTGGCTCAAAGGTATGTCCAGAGCTCGAGCCGTATGACGAAGGACTTCTTCAGGCAGATATCTATAATGAGTGTTAATGTCCTGCAACACTGATATAACCGCCGCACGTTCAGCCTCGTGCTTAGCAAGGATGTCTTGAAGAACCTGGCTATCTTCATCGTCCAACTGCACCTTGCCGAGTTCGTCCACTTCTTCAAAATGGGGGACATTCCGCACGGGACAGTTATTCGTGCAGGTTCCACAGCCGGTGCACTTCTCCTCATCTATATAGCGGGGCCGCTTATTGAGAGTTACTGCGAAATTACCTGCCGAGCCGTCCACTTTCTGTAAATCGGTGTTCGTAATGATTTCGATGTTAGGATGTCTGGCCGTGTCCACCAGTTTGGGTGACAAAAGGCACATGGCACAATCGTTGGTTGGGAAAGTCTTGTCGAGCTGGGCCATTGCCCCACCAATGCTCGGCCCGTTCTCCACGAGATACACCTTGTAGCCCATGTCGGCCAGGTCCAAAGAAGCCTGAATTCCAGCGACACCCCCGCCGAGAACCATTACAGCCCCTACCTTGCCATTGCTACTTTTCTTGATGTTGATGTCCTGTATCATCTGGTTTTCTCGAAAGCGATAAACGCTGCTACGTAATGGCGTCCACCATTGAAACGATTTGTTCGCTCCGAAAATTCTTCAACTCACACGCCCCGCTGGGACAAGCTGAGGCGCATGCACCGCAGCCCTGGCAGAGGACTTCCTCCACAATCGCCACGTGCTTCTTTTCATCCATTTTCCGTGCATCATATGCACAGGCCGTGATGCATAAACCGCAACCACTGCAAATCTCATCATCGACTGAAGCAACAACGGGTTCTGAGCTGAGATACTCGTTGGCGAAGAGATTAAGCACCTTGGCTGCGGCACAACCGGCCTGAGCCACAGTATCGGGGATGTCCTTGGGAGCCTGGCACGCGCCGGCCAGGAAGATTCCGGCTGTATTTGTTTCCACCGGACGTAGTTTGACGTGCGCTTCGGCCAGAAACTTGTTTTCGTCGTAACCTATGCGAAGCTTTCTGGCCAGCTCCTCGATGCCCGGCGGTGCAACGATTGCGCAGGCCAAAACCACCAAGTCTGCGAGAATCTCAATCTGAGTACCGGAGAGCGTATCAGTCCCACGAACGATAAGCTTCTTTCCGCGCGGGTATATTTTGGAGACACGCCCGCGTAGATAAACAGCCCCTTCCTCAGTTATTGCCTGCTTAACGAACTCTTCGTACCTTTTTCCCCCCGCGCGGACATCCATGTAGAATACATACGCCTGCCCATCGTGCACGCGATGCTTAAACAGCCGTGCATGTTTAGCCGTGTACATACAACATATCTTCGAGCAGTATGAAATGCCCTTGGACTCATCTCGCGACCCAACGCACTGGATGAAGACAACCTCTTTAGGTATCTGGCCGTCAGAGGGTCTTCGGATCTCACCGGTGGTCGGACCTGACGCCGAGAGCATTCGTTCGAGTTGGAGACCATCAATAACATCCGGATATTTGCCGTAACCATACTCGCCGTACACGTCCTTGTTCAGAAGTTCGTAGCCCGTGGCAATGACGATGGCCCCAACCTTCTCGGTAATAATCTCGTCCTCTTGGTCGAACACAATAGCGTCAGCCTCGCAGAACTTCTGGCAAACCTTACACTTGCCCATGCGGTAATATCGGCAGTTCTCTTTGTCGATCGTCGCAACGTTCGGAACCGCTTGTGCAAAAGGGATGTAAATTGCTTTACGCATCGTCAAACCACGGTCGAATTCACTCAGCACCTTCGTAGGGCATTTCTCCGCGCAAAGCCCGCAGCCGGTACATTTGCTTTCATCGACCGAGCGAGTCTTTCTGCGAATTTTCACCTCAAAGTTGCCTACTGACCCAGTTACCTCCTCTATTTCCGAGTAGGCAAGTATTTTGATATTCTCAGATTGTGCTGCCTCTACGACCTTGGGCGTGAAAATGCAACTGGCGCAGTCAAGGGTGGGAAACGTCTCACCGAGTTGTGCCATGTGACCGCCGATGCAGGGGTATCTGTCCAGCAGGATTACTTCGTGTCCGCCGTTGGCAATGTCCAAAGCAGTCTGGATGCCGGCGATGCCCGCTCCGATAACCAGCGCACGCCGTGTAATCGGCACGCTGGTGATCTCCAGGATCGTATTACCCTTGACCTTTTCCAGAACTGTGCGGATGGTCTCGAGAGCTTTTTTCGTGGCCTTTTCGCGATCCTCGTGCACCCACGAGCAGTGCTCACGGATATTTGCCATTTCGCACAAAAACGGGTTCAACCCGCCCTTCGCAGCAGCACGCCGAAAAGTGGTTTCATGCATCCTCGGACTGCAGGAGGCCACAATCAGACGGTTCAAGCTGTGCTCCTTGATGGCGTCGATAATCATCTGCTGACCGGGAGTGGAGCAGACATAGGTATAATGTGTCGCAAAAACAACATCTGGCTCCTTGGCAATCTCCGATGCGACATGCCCGACATCCACCGTTGCGGCTATGTTGATTCCGCAATGGCAGACGAAAACACCCACACGGGGCGTTAGTTGTCTGCCACTTGCAGCAAGCCCACTACCTTCCTGTCGACACTCAGTGGCATGAGCAGGAGGTTCTGCACTGATTTTTGTATCCGTACTCATTTGATACCTTTTGCAGTGAGTAGTCCATCGCAGTTTACCAACGATCGTCCAATGCCCAGTTTGCTCCGTTCCAAGCCAAACGCCAAGCCGAGTAGTTGTGTAAAGTAGAAAATAGGGATTTCGTACTTGACCCCAAGTTTTTTCTCAATATCTTGCTGTCGCATATCAAGGTTGGCATGACACAGCGGGCAAGCCACACTGATGCAGTCGGCCCCGACTTCCTTTGCCATTTGCAGGATCTCCGCTGACAGCCGCAGAACAATCTCTGTGCGGGTCAGAGAGAATGTGGCACCGCAACATTCCGTTTTGTAAGGCCAATTGACCGTCTCTATTCCCGCCGCTGTCAGCAGGTCATCCATAAAATGTGGGTCCTCCGCATCGTCGAGATTTGTGACTTTGGGCGGCCGAGTAAGAAGACAGCCATAGTAGCATGCGACCTTCAAACCAAGGTCGTGGCGTTTGTTCTCTGTTACTTTTTCCAGCCCGACATCATGCGCCAAAATATCAATCAAATGTCGTACCCTCATATTTCGGACTTGCTCAACAGGCATTATCTCAGCTAGGTTAGTTCGAAGATTCTCTTTTTCCTCGATGTGTTTCTGGGCAAATTTGAACCGACTGAAGCAGGCTGCGCAGCAGACAAGCATCTGGTCTGCGACTGTCTTGGCCGCAATTATATTTTTCATCGGCAAAGCGACCGCCAGAAGCTCATCGGTGCAGTGTGCCGGTGTCGACCCACAGCAACTCCAGTTTGGCACTTCCACCAGCTCGATGCCGAGAGCCTCAGCGACCGTAAGCGTCGACTCGTTGTAATCAACTGCTGTGGCGTGAAGCGAACATCCGGGGTAATAGGCGTATTTCATAGGCTTTTCCGAGCCAGTCGTGGTCTCAATATTCTTTTTAATCCATCCGGGGTAATAGGCGTATTTTCTTGGTTTTTCCGAATCGGCTGCGGTCACCATATTTCTTATAATGCTTTCGACGGTGCAGACTTCTCTACCTGCCCTGATGATTTGATCCTCTTGATGTCCTTAAAGATGGGATTTGCCAACTTCCTTCCCGTGAAACTTGGCCAGAGCTTCAGCCGACCTTTGAAGAAAAGCTTCGGAGCTTTCGTGACGTCCTTGAAGAAATTGAGCGTCCCTGTATTGAATCTACCTATAAGTTCCATTTCGAAGACACGGCCATACTTCTTAATCAGACCAAGAAACGTCCGATTGAAGAACGTGACAGCTCGCTCTGGGCTGCGGACACCTTCGGTGAGGGCGAGGTTCCGTAGGGCGTCCATCACAGATGCGAGATCCACCTCCCGCGGGCACCGCGTGGTACAGGTTTCGCAAGACGCACATAGCCATATAGTCTTCGACCGAAGCGCCATGTCCGTAAGCCCGAGTTGAAGGAATCGTATTACCTGGTTAGGCGGCAGGTCCATATCTGCTGCAATGGGGCAGCCGGCTGAACACTTGCCACACTGATAGCAGTTGCTGACGTCTTGGCCACTCAGTTCTTCAATAGCCTGGACTATGCTCGGCCGTAATTGGTCTTGTTTTATGACACGCTTCATACACACTTATCCAAATCTTTGCAAATGACGCCCTAATTATTCTTGCTCGCAGTCAGTTCGCTGGCGTATAGTAAGGCAGACGAGCAAGGTCGTTTGCAAACTCAATGCTTATCACTTTGACGTTCTTGGGGACTGTTATATGACATCCGGAAAAACTCAAGATGCCCTTCACACCGGCTTTAACGAGAGCCTCTGCTGCTTGCTGAGCGGCTTCGAAGGGCACTGCCAAAATACCAAGGTTGATGTTTCGTTTTTTCAATGACTGAAGTTTCGAAACATTCTCAATCTTGATATTCTTCGTTTTTTTCCCGACCTTTCTGGGGTCAATATCGAAAATGGCAACGATGTCGAAACCGTATGTTTTAAAGCCCGAATATGTCAAAACACTCGATCCCAGATTACCAACTCCCACCAAAGCGGCCTTGTGTCTGACGTTGAGCCTGAGGACCTTACTAATTTGCTTTACAAGCTCTTTGACATTGTAGCCAACACCCCGTGTGCCGAAGTCGCCAAAATAGGAAAAATCCTTTCTTATCTGACAGGAATTAATACCAAGGCAATCAGCTAAATTTTGGCTGGATATGTGCTGGCGTCCCTCCTTTAAAGAGCGCAGTAACTCCCTGAGGTAAACTGGCAACCGCCGTACCGTTTCATCTAGAATTTTACGAAATCTCATAACTTATCATTAACTTGTATTTGGGGCTGCGAATGGCAATTTCTAATGCGAGAACTTGCTCCCACGCTACTCTGGAGAGCACTGCACAGCGCCCCAGAGCGAATTCATAGACTCTGTCCCCTTCAGTTGCACTGCGAGATCCACAATAACCTTTTTACATACAAGGACTTGCGGGAGTTTCCCTGACTGAGATACTGATTCAGGCCGTCCTTGTAAACCACATATAGATTATAACTTAGCAAAAATCATACCACCGGAGTGCTTAACGCAGCGTAAACGTGAGGAAAACAACGTAAGTGCAGCAATAAGTTTCGGTTAGGATAGTGAATTGCCGTTACTCATTATTTTGGATGCCTGAGCAAGAAGTGCACGCCTGAGTAAGGCTTCATTACGATCACATGAACCCAGCCACTATAAACCGTGTCTATTAAAGAGGTTGAATATGAGTGTAAATATACGTTACAGTGTAACGATTCCTTCCAATCCCATACCAATCAGGCATGCGCCTAAGCTCGGTTGGTGTGGGACTACCGCTGAATATCGTGTCGCTGTATCATTTTATAAAGTCTGGGTCTCGATATGCCTAAAAGCTGAGCCGCGTGGGTCTTATTGCCGCTTGCCACCCGTAGCGCTCGCACGAGAAGCTCTCTCTCCGTTTCAAACAGGGTCGACACTGCCGCTTCGCCAAACGGTTGTCTGTTACCTTCGGTCTTGATAACACATTCGTTGATATAAGCAGGCAGATTAGACTTGTCGATCGTCTCGGTATTGGCAAACGCGAAGGCATGCTCAATAGCGCCCTCCAGCTCCCGGATGTTGCCAGGCCAGTGATAACAAGTGAGTACATCCAGAGCACCGTTGCTAATTCCTTTGACCGTTTGTTGGAACACGCCGTTGAACTTGGCAATAAAATGTCGAACCAGCAATGGTATATCATCGAGCCGTTCCCGTAACGGCGGAAGCTCGATCCTGATTACACTTAGACGATAGTACAGGTCTTTGCGGAATTTGTTCTTACGAATTGCTTCTTCCACATCCTGGTTGGTCGACGCGATAACTCTCACGTTGGCAGGAACCTCTTGGGCCTCTCCTATGGGACGAATTCGCTTTTCCTGCAGCGCACGTAGCAGCTTAGCCTGACTTCCATACGGCATCTCGACGATTTCATCGAGAAACAAAGTCCCACCGTCTGCGGCCCGAAACAGTCCGGAAGAATCGCTCAATGCTCCGGTGAAAGCGCCCTTCTTGTGCCCGAACAACTCACTTTCCATCAGTTCCTTTGGCATCGCTGCGCAGTTTACTGGTACGAAAGGTTTACTTGCTCGCAGCCCGTTGTAGTGGATAGCTTTCGCTACCAATTCCTTGCCGGTACCGCTTTCACCACAAATCAGCACTGCACTATCCGTCTTTCTGGCCACCTCGGTTTTCTCGTATACGAGCCGCATGTTGTCACTGCTACCTACAATATTTTCGAAGCAATATTTTTCTTGTAGCTCCGAACGCAATCGGTAAACCTCCTCCTCAAGGCTACCCAATTTGGCGATCTTACCCACGGTCATCAGCAACTCATTCGTATCGAAGGGCTTAGTAATATAATCGGCAGCTCCGTACTTTATCGCCTCTACCGCGTTCTTGATACTGCCGTAGCCTGTCATCAGCACCACTTCAATCCTGGGGTCCACCTGTTTGATCTCCTTGAGCAGTGCCACACCATCCATTTCCGGCATTTTCAGGTCGGTCAGCACAACATCAATGTCACGCCGCTGCCTGATTTGATCCAGTGCTTCTTCTGCGGACGATGCCTCCGCAACGTCATGCCCTTTGAGCCGAAATACTTTGGCGCAGCTCTGGCGCATCGCAGCGTCATCTTCTACAACAAGAATGTTGGCGGTTCTACTCATCGGCAGTAACCTCCGAGGGAGCATGCGGCAGACGGACAGAAACAGTCGTACCCTGGTCGGGTTTACTTTGAATCTGGATTTCACCTCCATGCTCCTCGACGATCCGCTGGCAGACTGATAGCCCGAGACCAGTGCCTTTACCGCGCCCCTTGGTAGTGAAAAATGGTTCGAAAGCTCGTTTGAGTACGTCTTCCTCCATGCCCCAACCATTGTCTGTCAATCTAATCTCCACAAAGTCCTCGCAAAAACGCGTCTGGATCCGTAAACATCCACCATCCGGCATCGCGTCCGCAGCGTTAGTGACCAGATTCAGTAGCACCTGCTGAATCTGATTACCGTCAGCCCAAATTGTTACTTCCTTGTCGCCATACTCGGCCTCAACAGATATTCCTTTTATGGCCAGATCGTTCTTGATCAAAATGAGGCTCTCCCTGATCAATGAGCCCACATCTGTTCTTGACAGGACGCCCTCAGACCTGCGAGAGAATCCCAGTAGGGAATCAATGATGCCCCGGCATCGTCGGGCCTCGCTCTCGATAACATCCAAGTCCGAGGAGTCACCACCATCCCTAACCTGTTGTTGCATCAGTTGCGAGCGCAGCAGTACAGTTCCAAGGGGCGTATTTAATTCGTGAGCCACGCTGGCGGCGATCTGCCCAATCAACACCATTTTCTCCTGCTGAAAGAGCTGGTCCCTCAATCGTTTGTGTTCCTGTTCCAGGGTCACTCGCTCGGAGATATCCAGACTGAGGAAAACCAGACCAAGATAGCGACCTTGTTCGCCATGAACAGTAGAATAGCTGGCCAAACAACGCCCATTACGCAACTCTAACGAGTGGGTTGTGATAAAACCCGACTTCTCCTTGGCCTGTTCAAGGATTCCGCCAAGCTTTGAGCGTAGCTCGGCTGTGGGGCATTCTTGTACCGACTTGCCTAAAAGCTCGTCTGCAGAGGCATTCCAAATCCGTTCCGCACTTTCGTTGCAAAGGGAAATTCTACCCTTATCGTCCACGAAAATGACGCCCTCGACCATGCTGTCAATGATGGCCAGCAGCTTGTCTCTCTCCCAAGCAGCCTGTTCCTGTGCCATCCGAATCCGGCGATTCCGGTCCTCCAGAACTTTGTGTTGTTTCAATAACTCGTCGGACATCTGGTTGAACGACTCAACAAGGTCGCCAATCTCATCTTTGGTGCTTGCCACGACTTGCTGGCTGAGTTCACCATCGCGAATCTTTTGAGCTGCCTCTATGAGGTTGCGGACCGGCTGCGTCACCACCCACGAAACCACTGCTGCCAAACCCACCGCGACTAAAAGGGCAAATCCAGCAATGGCTACCAGTGCCAACGTGAACTGCAAAATAGTGCGTTGGATACGATGCTCCGAGATCCCCACGTGCACAAAACCCACCTTCCCTTGTAGAATTGGAACGGCAATATCGCGCACGATGCTCTCCTTGCCTTCCTCATTTACTGTGTCCAGCAACTCGTGCTTCCACGCATCCTCAGGTTCTGGGCTGTTAACGCCCATCAAATCCTTGGGAAAGCCACCGGCAAAAGTATGAGCCAGCACGCGTCTCTTGCGGTCGGTAACGTAGGCATATGTAATATCTTCATCACTTTTTTTCAGGTCTTTAACCAGTTGCAACAAGGAAACAAAGTCCTCCGTCAGTACGAGATGCTTGCTGCGCGCGGCCAGATTAACGGCCATGTTATGTCCTTTCTCCGTGTATTCTGCACGGAGTGCATCTAACAACTGGCTCCGGACAAATATCACCACCATCAAGTCAAGCAAAGCCACCAGGCCGATACAACAAATCATAATTTTCGTACGAAGGCTCAGACGCACCATAGCTATCTTCTCACTTTTGGGACCGAAAATCCCTTATAAAGGCTTCCATCTGACGGATGGAGTCGTATGCACCATCTTCTATCTCCGTGAACCGGTCAATCAGAACCCTTTTGAGAATTTCACGACCTCTGGGGTCATTGTGCATATTTAGAAAAGCCGAACGGAGCTTAGCTTTCAGCTCCTGGTCGATACTCGGTGAAACGACCACAGGTGGGATGCCGCATGGCGCTGATTTGTAGATAATCCTGGTCTGCGACGTCAATTCGGGTTCCCTGACATTCTCATACTCCCAGATTAAACTATCCACTGCAGCTCCGTCCACGAACTTCTCAGCCACCGAGTGGATCGAATTGTCGTGAGAATATGTAAATATATACCTCCTGAAGAATGTTTCGGGAGTCTCTCTCATTTTGGCGAGGACATAGGTAGGAATAAGCATGCCGGTGTTAGACAGAGGATCGGTGAACGCGAACACTTTGCCCCGAAGGTCCTCCAGCTTTTGAATCGAACTGTCCTTGTGAACAATGAAATATGAATAATACTCGGTTTTGCCTAAACATACGGGGACGCAAAGAAGCTCCATATCGAATTCACGATGGCCCTCGACATATGGACGCGAACAGACAAATGCTGCATCGATTCGCCCCTCTTTCATTAGAAAATTCACTTCGGTATACGTCTTCCGCTGGATCATGTCCACGCCCCGACCGAGCTTTTCTCCAATGTAGTCGAAGATGTCCTCGTAGAACGCGAGCGATTGTGCCGGCGAAATGATTGCGCCGACTGCGATCTTCAGCCTATCTGTTTGCGGAGGAAAGGAAACAGCATCCGTTGGAGACGGCTGTAAGCTGATGCGCTTTGTAGGCTCGAGGTGCTCAGTCTGGCCCAAAAACATTACCACAGGTATAAGCAGCACCCCAAACAGCCCAACACCAACTAACCAATGTACTCTTACCATATCTCATTGACCTTCTGCTGACTCAAGAGTAGGAAATTCATCCTGATAATCTGCGTTCCAGCTCTACTGATGAAACAAATATCATCCCGGATACCAGACTGATCTTCGACCAGCCAGAGCGCTAATTAACCAGCACTTTTCCGGCAGAATTATGCTAACTTGACTGCAATACTTGCGACTGTTGCGTTTGCCAGGACGCCGTTCTTGCTGGATGGCAGACTGTGCGAATCGCCGTTTACGGATCTCATTGTGTCCAACTTGCATCGGCACCTCCATATTGACCGGCATCTTCTTGTGTTCTCACCACTGCAAACGAGTATGACTCGTTGACTCCTGCAGGATAGTATACAATATTCCTCTTTCTTTGTCAATATGGCGCCCTGTGTATTTCTCCGCCTACCAAAGCAAGGTGTCCTCTTTTAACCACTTCCCCATTGAGTCTACCATATGTCGTTGTCGCGGAATTTTGCGGTGACAAATCCGACTACAAGTCTTTTTAAAAAAGGCCCTTACGATTGGTTAAGGCATCGCCAGAGACGTTTCAGCATTCACTTTTCCTCATGCGGTAATAGTAAAGTTAATAATAATCTCATATATGAGAATTACTGCGGACAAGGGGTCTGTCAGACGTAAACTAATGCTGGTATAATAAGTAAATTCAAGCAACGATCGACTGTTGTTGGCAGAATCTGATTGTGCTGGTACCCAACATAAATAAAATGTAATTGGGCTCATAAAATAATTCTCACAAATGGGAACAAAGAATTCTCCTTAAAGTCCATTTGTCCTTGACATGAAGTTGACTATTCTGGTACAAGTGACATAGTCAGAATCTTCGGATTATCAATTTCTCAGAGCAGGCGAAATTTCTATATCTTATTTCAAGTTTTCATTCTTTGACTATCTGCCATTAACTGCTCATAGCTTGGAAGATAGGCGATGATGAAGAAAGGAAGAAAGCCTGATGAGTGAACAAGAAATTGTAGAAGTTAGCGAAGCACAGATCGCGGTACACTGGCAGGAAGAGGAGAAGTTCTACCCCCCGGCGCGATTTATCGCTCAGGCAAATATGACTGACCCTGCTATTTATGAGCGGTTCAGCTTGGAGAATTTCCCTGAGTGCTTTAAGGAATATGCCGATCTGCTTACCTGGTATCAGTATTGGCATACGACGCTTGATACGAGCGATGCTCCTTGCTGGAAGTGGTTTGTTGGTGGCAAGATAAATGCCTGCTACAACTGTGTGGACAGACACTTAGCGAAGTACAAGAATAAGGCAGCGATAATTTATGTACCAGAACCAGAAGAAGAACCTCACGTGGCTCTGACGTATCAGGAACTTTACGTCAGGGTGAATGAGCTTGCAGCACTTCTTAGAGACTTTGCCGGACTTAAGGCTGGCGATCGAGTCACGCTTCATATGCCGATGGTTCCGGAACTCCCGATAACGATGCTTGCTTGTGCCAGACTTGGCGTAATTCACTCTGAGGTATACGGAGGATTTAGTGGCAGAGCGTGCGGCGAAAGGATAGCAGACTCTGGAAGTCGTGTCCTGATAACCATTGACGGTTACAATCGGTCTGGTAAGTTACTCGATCACAAGGAGAAAGCGGACATAGCGCTTAAGGCAGCGAAAAAAGAGGGTCAAGTTGTAGACAAAGTCCTAGTTTGGAGACGTTACCCTGGCAAATATGTTTCTGGGAGGCCAATGGTACATGGCCGTGATTACTTTGTGGACGAGGTACTTATGGATTATGTCGGCAAGAGAGTCGATCCCGTTCCTATGCCCGCTGAAGACCCTCTCTTTATTATGTATACCAGTGGGACGACTGGAAGACCTAAGGGCTGTCAGCATAGCACAGGTGGCTATCTGGCCTATGTTACAGGTACATCAAAGTATGTCCAGGACATTCATCCAGAGGATGTTTACTGGTGCATGGCGGATATAGGGTGGATCACGGGTCATTCATATATTGTTTATGGTCCGCTAGCACTTGCTGCAACGAGCGTTATGTACGAAGGTGTTCCCACCTACCCGGATGCCGGGCGTCCCTGGAGAATAGCCGAGCGACTTGATGTAAACATATTCCACACGGCGCCGACGACGATACGGATGTTAAGAAAAGCCGGCCCTGATGAGCCCGAGAAATATAATTATCACTTTAAGCATATGACAACCGTGGGAGAACCGATAGAGCCGCAGGTGTGGAAATGGTATTACCAGGTCGTTGGTAAAGGCGAGGCTGTCATTGTTGACACATGGTGGCAAACGGAAAATGGAGGATTTCTCTGCAGTACAATGCCAGCGATTCACCCGATGAAGCCCGGCAGTGCAGGTCCCAACGTGCCTGGTATCCACCCGGTGATATATGATGAGCAAGGCAATGAGGTGGAAGCAGGATCCAACAAGGCAGGAAATATCTGCATCAGGAACCCATGGCCAGGGGCATTCCAGACCATATGGGGAGATCGCGAGCGGTACGTTGCGCAATATTATGAAAAGTATTGCACAAACAAGAATAGCAAGGACTGGCGCGACTGGCCTTACCTCACAGGCGATGCGGCCATGCAAGCTCAAGATGGATACTTCAGAATTTTAGGCAGAGTTGACGATGTCATCAACGTTGCCGGTCACCGATTGGGCACGAAGGAGTTAGAGTCCGCCTGTCTTGCTGTCCCAGGAATAGCAGAAGCCTCGGTTGTGCCTCTGGCAGATGAGTTGAAGGGCCGAGTACCTGACATTTATGTGTCTCTTAAGCCGGGCTGCAAGCCCAGCAAAGAGATTAAAGATGCAGTTACAAGATCTATCGAGACAAGAATCGGCAAGATAGCCAGGCCGAGGCATGTTTATGTCGTACCCGATATGCCTAAGACTCGCTCCGGAAAGATCATGCGTCGTGTCTTGGCAGATATCTCTAATGGGAGGGACATCGGTGATGTCACCACATTAGCTAATCCAGAAATTGTCGAGGAGATTCTACGAATGGTTCAAGAGTGACTTCTCCGGCGAAGAGTTGGATTCCCAGGTAGTTCATGTCATTATGCAAGTCACCGAATCTTGAAGCATACTTGCTTACTCCATCTCATAGGGTACATTTATTCATAGGAGCTAATAATGTCTCGAATTAAGCCTTGCCGAATCACGTATCTCTGCTATCCTCCGGTCTCCGTGTAAAGGAAATTTGTCTGAACGCGTTTTTCGTTTCGAAGTTTTCATCGTTCTACCTCCTAAAAAGATGGTGATTTGTTGAACAGATAATCCCGATTTGGTTGTATTTTTAGTTGTAGTTTTCTAAGATCACAAATTCGCTCCAAATCTATAACTGCCTGAAAAAGATAATCTTGTGATTATTGTATAGAAGGAAATCGAAATGCCCATTGAATCTCTATGAAGCCAGGCCTGTCAAGCCTAAAATTTGAGTTGATTGGTTCAATCCTCTATTCGGGTTTTCGCAGTTANNCGTTGGGAACAAATCAAAACAAACTTAAAACTCAACATCCTAAAAACTCAAGGATCTCCATAACCGGCTATAACACTAACATCTTCTCAATTTCACCGAAGTCCGCTTTCGCCGCCTTCGTAAGAAGATCAGGCGACGAAAGAAAGGCAGAGGTGAAATTGACTTCTACGCC